>Ga0207771_101218_pt1 | contig 11780 bp, 8 predicted proteins | sample A23M2SouthBayCA_2_FD_187731 | JGI IMG/M metagenome (GOLD analysis project Ga0207771, IMG submission 187731) | Aerobic enrichment media microbial communities from Eden Landing Ponds, California, USA - A23 M2 (2) (SPAdes) | ecosystem: Environmental > Aquatic > Marine > Unclassified | place...
GGTCGCGGTCGCTCGCCGACATATCGCGCCGCTCCGCACAGCGCGGCGCGATAGAGGTCGACGAGCGACCAGGCGATGCGCGACCCCGCCTCGCCCTTTCAGTCCGCCAGGTGGAGCGGCTGGACAGCGGGCTACTGCGCGGCGGCTGGTCGGCCGGCTGCTGCGCGGCGGCTGCTCCGTCGCTCGAACCGGGCGGTCGATTCTCACGCTGTGCGGCGTCGGGCGGCCGCCGCCGCTCGCCGCGCTCGAACGGCCCGCGGGTAACAGACTCGTAACAACGCTCGTTCGGCCGTGAGCCGAACACGAGCACATGACCACGACCGACGAGATCGCGACCTTCGTGCGCCAGACCGAGTTCGAGGACCTGCCCGACGACGTCGTCGACGCGACGAAGCGCCGGATTCTCGACTCCGTGGGGATCGCGCTCGGCGCGGTGGGCGCCGAGCCCGTCGAGGCGGTGCGCCAGACCGTGAACGAGGACGGCGGGCTGGACTGCTGCATGTGGGCCTCGGAGGGTCGCGCGTCGATCTCCGGCGCCGCGATGTACAACACCACTCTCACGCGCTTCCTCGACTTCATGGACTCCTTCCTCGCGCCGGGCGAGACGCCCCATCCCAGCGACAACGTGGGGACGGTCCTGGCCGTCGCCGAGCACGTCGGTGCCTCCGGCGAGGACGTGATGGTCGCGACGGCGATCGCCTACCAGCTCCAGGGCGAACTCGCCTGGGCGGCGCCGGTTCGCGACCGCGGCTTCGACCACGTCACGCACACGGTCATCACCCAGGCCGCTGCCGCGGGGAAGCTGCTCGGCCTCGATCACGAGCAGCTCCAGCACGCGATCGGCATCGCCGGGACGGCCCACAACGCGCTCCGGGTCACCCGGACCGGCGGCATCAACGAGTGGAAGGGCGTCGCGGCGGGCAACGCCGCGCGAAACGGCACCTACGCCGCGCTCCTCGCGAGCAACGGGATGGAGGGCCCGACCGACCTCTTCGAGGGCCAGAAGGGCTGGCAGCAGGTGATCTCCGGCGGCGACTTCGAACTCGACCTCGATCCGGCCTGCACGCGGCTCCACGACGTCATGTGCAAACGCTACGTCGCCGAGACCTACGCCCAGTCCGCCGTCGAGGGCGTCATCGAACTCGCGGAGACGACGAACCTCGATCCCGAGGCCGTCGAATCCATCGACCTCGCGACCTTCTACGGCGCGAAGCTCATCATCGGCGGCGGCGAGGGCGACCGCCACGAGGTGCGGACGAAGGCTCAGGCCGACCACTCGCTGCCCTACATGCTCGCCGCCGCGGCGATCGATCGCGAGCTGCTCACCTGGCAGTACGAGCCCGAGCGGATCCAATCCGACGACGTCCAGCGGCTCCTTCGGACCGTCTCCGTCGAGGAGGATCCCGCACTCACCGAGCGCTTCGAGAGCGGCGAGATGCCGGCCGTCATCGACGTCGAACTCGCCGACGGCACGGTCCACCACGTCGAGAAGGACGCCTTCCGCGGCCACCCGACCGACCCGATGGACTGGGACGACCTCGACGCCAAGCTCCGCCCGATGGCGACGGACGTGTACGGTGAGCACCGGTGGGCGAAGATCACCGGCTGCGTCAAATCGCTGGAGGAGCGGACGGTACACGATTTGCTCGAACTGCTCGATTGAGGCGGAGGCTACGGGAGCTGTTCCGACCGACCGGGTCCACCACGCTAACGCCCGCCTACCAATTCGTCCCGCCACCGGCCGTCCTAGCATGGCAGATCCCGACCGAGCCTTCGACTTCCTGCACGCCAACGAGCGCCCCGACAAGCCCCGCGAGACCGGTATCACCGAGATCCGCGGGCCGTACTACGACCCGATGGGGCCCCGGGAACTCCGGGACATCCTGGAGACGATGGGCCACTACGTGGACATCTACAAGTTCTCCGGCGGCTCCTTCGCGCTGATGCCCGAGGACGTCGTGGTGGAGATGATCGACGTCTGCCACGAGTTCGACGTCCGCGTGAACACCGGCGGCTACGTCGAAAACGTCCTGCTCCGGGACAACGGATCGGTCGAGCGCTACGTCGAGGAGTGCGACCGCCTCGGCTTCGACGTCGTGGAGATCTCCTCGGGATTCCTCGCAATCGACACCGACGACATGGTCGCGATGACGGAGCTGGTCGCCGAGCACGGCCTCGAGCCCAAACCCGAGATCAACGTCCAGTTCGGCGCCGGCGGTGCTTCGGACCCGGAGGAACTGGAGCGGGAGGGCCAGCAGGACCCCCAGCAGGCGATCGAGGAGGGCCGCCGGCATCTCGAGGCCGGCGCGGATCACCTGATGGTCGAGGCGGAGGGGATCACCGAGGAGGTCCGTGAGTGGCGCACCGACGTCGTCTACGAGATCGAGAACGCGCTCGGGATGGAAAACCTCGTGTTCGAGGCGCCCGGCCCCGAGATGTTCGAGTGGTACGTCAAGAACTTCGGCCCGAACGTCAACCTCTTCGTCGACAACTCACAGATCGTCGAACTCGAGTGCATGCGCTCGGGGCTCTGGGGCAAGGCGACAAGCTGGGGTCGCGTCGTCACGTTCAGCGACGAGTGACCTCCGGCGGGGAGTGACCTTCGACGACGAATGAGCCGCTCTCGGGCTACCACACCGGACAGACTGCTCTCACGCGGTCTCGCCGCTGAGCCACCGCGGAACGTACCCGGCCACCAGCCGGTCGAAGTCGGGGATCAGCACCGGGAGCGCCACGGCGATCGACACCGCGAGGCCGGCGCCGCCGGCCATCGCCGCGGTCGCGTCGGCCCTGAGCAGGCCTGCCGCGCCGAGTGCACCGAGGGCGAGCAGGAGTCCACTCGCGAGCAGCAGCCGACCGGTTCGCCACCCCGCCGTTGCTGCGGACTCACCGCGCGAAGCAGTTTCGACGGTTCCGCTCGCCCGGAGCCACAGCACCTGCCAGCCGGCGAGCGCGCCCAGCGCGATCCCGAGCGCCAGGACCGAGTCGTGAGGCGGCACCCCGGAGCCGAGCGTCGTCGCGGTGAGCAGGACGCCGCCGCCAGCCAGCCCCGCCGCGAGGGCGAGCGCCGTCGTCGGCCGGTCCAGGGGCGACGCCTCCGTCGCCCAGGCGCCGCCGGCCAGGACGAGGAGCCCGAAGCACACGCCGGCGACGACGTCGACCAGGTAGTGGACGCCGAGGACGACCCTGGTCAGCGCGACGAGTACGACCAGGCTACCCGCGAGCGCGAATCGCCTGCGGGCGTCGCCAAAGCGGATCGCGGCGGCGAGTCCGAGCAGCACCACCGTCGAGAGCGTCGCGTGGCCGCTCGGGAACCCGTGGCCACCGCCGGTCGCGGTCGCCTCGAACAGCCCCCGGAGCAGCGGCGGATACGTCTCCGCCGTCGCGAGCGGCGTGGTCGGGCGCGGCAGTCCGAACAGCGCCTTCAGCGCCTCGACCAGCGCCGCCGTCGCGAGCGCGAGTCCGAGCACGACCGCGACCCGGTCCCGGTCGCTCGGGCGGAACAGGTACGCGACGACGGTCGCGCCGAAGAGGAACCAGACGTCGCCGAGCTGGGTCAGCAGGCCAACGAGCAGTGCCGCCTGATCGGGCAGCAGCGAGTGGAGCAGGTCGACGACGCCGAGGCTCCGTGACACGCCAGAGCGTACATCGTCGACGGGGGTAAGCGCTGTGGAGCCTGCCGCCTCGCGGCCCGCCAGCCTGCTCCAGGCACGACGGCCCCACGCCCAGCGCTCTCACACCCTCGGAAGGCAAAAGTGCGCGGCGGTACCCAGATCCGTCGATGACCGACGTCTTCGGGCGGATGGTCGCGGACTACCACTTCGGGGACCTCGCGGGCCAGCCGGTGTACGAGCGCAGCGACGGCGACGAGTCGCCGGCCCAGTGCGCCTGGTACTTCGCAGGCCCGGAGGACTGGGGGCCGCTCGAAGACGCCGCGATCGACGCCTGCGTTGCGACACAATCCGGCACGACTCGCGCGACGCCGCGCGTCCTCGACGCCGGCTGCGGCCCCGGCCGGGCACTCGAACCCCTCGCCGCGCGGGGTGCTGATCCCTTAGGGATCGACGAGAGCCCGGGCGCGATCCACGTCGCTCGCGACTGGACCGGCCAGCCGGCGATCGTCGGCGATCTCGCGACGCTCCCGTTTGCGGGCGGGTCCGTCGACGCGGCGCTCTTCCTCGGCACCCACGTCGGCACCGCCGGCACGATCGAGGGCGTCCGCGACCTGCTCACGAAACTCGATCGAGTCATCTCCCCAGGCGGCCGCGTCGTCGCCGACCTCTACGACCCCACCGCCGTCGAGGCCGACGACCTCCGGACCTACCTCGACGATCGCTGGCTCGCCGAGGGCGTCGCGATCCGCGAATTCCGGCTCCGGTACGACGGCGACGCGGGCCGCTGGCGGACGCTCCTCATGGCCTCGCCGGCGGCGCTGGAGCGGCTCGTCGCGCCGACGCCGTGGTCGACCGCACGGATCGAGCACGGCGAGGACACGCGCTACCTGTTCGTCCTCGAGCGCGACGGCGCGCGTTGACGGCCCGTTCGGTCCGGCGATCGCCACCGATCGCGTCCCACACGACCGCCGCCCCTGGGCGGGGTAGCCCCGTCCTACCAAATGAAACGCTGTTGCCAGTTCGGCCACGAAGCCTATACCGCTCTGGTTGGTTCGCACGCCGTACGTGGCCCCGACCCCCAGGCGCTCCCTGTTGTTCGCGCTCGCGATCGTCCCGCTCGCCTTCTTCGCAGTGCTCGGCGGGACGAACGTCGTCGCCCTCGACGGCGACGACACCGCGGCCGCGGCGGAGGTCTGGGGCGGCTCCGATCCACTGGCGACCGACACCGATCGCGACGGCCTCGACGACGGCGCCGAGTACGCCGCCGGCTCGGACCCGACGGTCGCCGATACAGACGGTGACGGTGTCAACGACGCGGCTGAAGTTCGGATCGGGACTGACCCGGCCAGCGCGGACACCGACGGCGACGGCCTCGACGACGCGTTCGAGATCGGCGGCCCGACGAGTCCGACCGACGCCGATCCGGACGACGACGGCCTCGACGACGCCAGAGAGCTCGGGCTGGGCACCGACCCATTCCTCGCCGACACGGACGGCGACCGCCTCCCCGACGGCGCGGAGGTGGACGGTGTGACCCGCACTGGTGTCGAACTCCCGAACGCCGACCCGCTCCGGATGACGCTGTACGTCCGCGTCGATCACGCTGCCGGCGCGGATGGCATCGACCCCGCCACCGCCGACCGGCTGGAGGCGCACTTTGCCTCGATGCCGATCGAGAACCCCGACGGCTCGACGGGTATCGACCTCCACGTCCGCCGGGGCGGTCCCCTCGACGGCGTCGATCCGTACACCGGCGAGAACTTCGACGCGCTGGAGGCGGCCTCCGAGCGGGCTCGGGGAGATCGACGTGCCGTCGATCACGGCATCCTCATCGTGCCCTTCGAGCACGACGTCGCCTCCGTCGGCTACGGCAGGACGCCCGGCCAGTTCCTGATCGTCGACGCCGGCGCCTCCACGGCGGACCGCGAGTCGATCGCCGTCCACGAACTCCTCCACAACGTCCTGGGCGACCTCGACGACTCGCCCGGTCGGTGTGGCGAGGACCCCGCACACTTTTGCGACGGCGGCTGGCTTTCCCCGTCGCTCGGCGACGGGTTCGAGCGTTCACTCCCCGAGCCGGTCGCCGAGGAGATCGAGCGACGCGGTTTCGAGAACTAAACAGCCGCCGGCGTCGCCGACGCAGCGCAGCGCAACCGCTCAGAGGTCGAAGCGTTCGACCGTCTCGTACACCGGCCCGTCGGGCCCGAGCGTCGACTCCGTGAGCCGCACCTCCTCGACCTGGAAGCGCCCGATCTCGGGCGACCGCTCCTCGAGTGCAGTCTGTACGAGCTCCTTGCCGCCCGCGTGATCCATGCGCCCGATCGTGGCGTGCGGTGTGAAGTCGTGGTCCTCGGGATCGAACCCGATCGCGACGGTGCGATCCTCGATTTCCTGGTGCAGCGCAGCGAGCTCCTCCGCGCCAGCGTCGATCCCGACCCAGAGCACGCTGATGTACTCGGGTGACGGGAAGGCTCCGAGCCCCCGCACGGCGACATCGAACGGTTCGACCTCGGCGTCCGCGACGCCAGCCGCGATCGCGTCGACCGTCGCGTCGAGATCCGGCCCCTCACCGGCCGCCGTCTCCGGCACCTCTCCGAGAAATTTCAGCGTGACGTGGGCCTGTTCGGGATCGGTGAGACGCACGCCGCTGGCCTCGCCGAAGGGTTCCTGGACCTCGGCGATCGCCCCTGCAAGCTCCGACGGCAGGTCCACACTGACGAACAGTCGCATATCGACACTCGGCGACCGTCGTACAAAAACACCGCAGTGCGCCGCCCAGTTCGCCCGCCGCCGAGGAGCCGATACCGACGGTCTCGAGGCCCCGACGCCGTCTCCCGGCCGGGATGGTGTCGTGTGGATCGTCTCGTTCCGCGCCAGATCGCTGCGGCCGTGCTACGATCGCTGCCGGGCCAGTAGCCCGGTGCTGATCAGCGCGAGGATCGCAACTGCGATCCCGAAGCCGGGGAGGCTGTCACCGCCACCATCGTCGGACTCCTCCTCGCCACCGGTGTCTGTCCCTGTCGCATCGCCGTCACCGTCGTCGGTCGCGCCGTCGGTGCTGTCGGTCTCCCCGTCCGTCGTCGCGTCGTCCGCACCGCCGTCGGTATCGACGTCGCCGTCGGTGCCGCCAGTGTCGGTGTCGGTGCCGTCATCGTCGGAGCCGTTGTCCGCGTCTCCGGCTCCGTCCTCCTCGTCACCGTCGTCCGGTGGCGGGTAGTAGAACCCACCGCCACCGCCGTCGCTCCCACCGTCGTCCCCACCGTCGCCAGCGGTCGTTAGCGTAACGTTCGCACCTAGTTCGTGGCTGATTCGGGCGCCCTCCGTGTCTCGAAGCGTCTCGACGCGCCGGATCGAGAGCTCCGTGGTCGCGCTGTCGGTGGTCGGTGCCACCGTCACCGTCGCGAGGCGAACCTCGCCGCCGGATCCGGCGACGTCGCCGGTGTACCCGGCCACTGTCGTCGTTCCGGACGCGCCGTCGCCGTCGGACGCGACCTCGAACCGGCTCGTGCCAGCTGCCGTCACGTTGACCGCGTCGGCGTCGTACCCGAGCGTCAGTTCGTACGCGCCGACGGGACTGTCGGCGGGGACGTCCGTGGCGACGATGGTGACGTTCGTCGTCCCGTCGACGGTGACGTTCTCGCTCCCGAACGTGAGCTCCGTCGTCGACTGCGCGGCTGCACTCCCCGAGAGCGCGACGCCGACGGCCGCGACGGCGACGAGCACGACGATGCCTGCGATCGCTGCCTGCCCTGTGTCTGGTGCGTTCATTGGGATCCCCCCGTGAGATCGTAGTCGGCCGTCCTGTTCCCCTCCGCGTACTGCTGGGCCTGCATCGCGTCGACGACGGAGACGTCACCCGAGTTCGTCACGTCCGCGTACTGGGTCAGTGTCGCCGTGTCGTTCGCCGCGACCTGCTCGGCGATCGCCGCCGCGTCGGCGCTCGTGACGTCGTCGTCACCGGTGACGTCGCCGACGAACCGACCCTCGAACTCGATCGTCGCGGTGTCGTCGACCGCACCGTCGACGGTCACGACGGCGACGGTCCCGCCGTCGGATCCGTTCCGCAACGTCGTGTCGGCGAAGCCCGGGGTTTGCAGGAGCCGCTCCATCGGGAGATCGGCCGCCGTTCCGACGGCTGCGACCGTTCGTCCGCTCGTTGCCGACAGGTCGAACGTCACCGTCTGCGTCGTCCGTGTCTCGGCCGTCCCGCGTGTCGTCGACCGCGTGCGACTCCCGTCGACGACGGTCGCATCGCTCCCCGTCTGTGCAACGACTGTCGGCTCGACTGGCGACGTCGCCGCCGGTTCGGTGAACGTCAGAACTGCCGTCTCGAACTCGTCGACCGCGAGGTCGCTGATGCTGACCGATCGCTCGACCACCGACAGGTTCGCCGACACGGTGTACCGTCGATCGCCGGGAACGCTCGTGACCGTCGCGCCGCTTTCTGTCTCGTTCCCGATCGCGCTCCCCGAGATCGTGATCGCCGCGTCGCTGCCGACGACGGACGCGTCGATGGTGCCGAGTGCGATCGGATCGATCGATCGTGCGACGCGTTCGTTCTGGGCCTCGTTGTTGAGCGGTCGAACGTCGGCCTCGAGGGTCACTTCGCTCGTCCCCTCGACGGTCAGCGGGACGGTGTAGGTCCGCTGTTCGCCACTGGGGACCTCGACGCCCTCGACGAACACCGCGTCGGTCCCGCGGAACGTACTCGCCTCGATGAAGGCGGTTCGGTCTTGCTGCCCGGAGGCGGTCTCGACGGTGACGCCGTCGACGAACTCGGTGCCCGATTGGACTGACCGGTTCTCCTCGGCCACCGTCAGCCCGTTCCTGAGCGGAATCTCGACGAGTGGCGACACCATGTCGGAGTCCTGGTTGTTCGTCACCGTGATCTCGACCATCGCCGTGGTGTTGGTCGTCACCGATTCCGTTTCGACCGTCACCTGGTGAGGTGCGTGGTCGTCCGCTGCGACCGCGCCCCCGAACTGCAGGGCGAGTGCGAGCACGACGAGCGTCGCGAGGCATCCAACGATCGGCCGGCCGTTGTTCATTGCGACCCACCTCCCTGGTCGACGACGATCTCCTGCGTCGTCTCGACGCCGACGACGATCGTGCCGGAGCTACCCTGATCGGACACCGTCACCTCGACCGTCGTGGTTCCGTTGCCGGATCCACGCAGCGTCTCCAGCTGCGATTGATCCAGGGTTATCGTCCGTTCCGGCGTGGTGCCGTTGACCGTCACGGTCTCCTGGACCGTCCCTGCGTCACTACTGAGGTCGACCGTCATCGTTCCGTTCGTCGCGCCGCTCGTGAGTCGATCGAGCGCCTCGATCGAGATCGCCGTCGCCCGCGGGTACCCCCACGACCCGTCGGTCTCGTAGACGTCGATCAGGTACTCCGTTCCGCTCGTGATCGTGTCGTTGTTCGCGTCCATGCCGGTCTCGCTGAGTGCCAGCAGCGCGTAGGCCGTCGTCACGCTGGTGTCGCCCTCGGTGCTCCAGTATGCGGAGTCGTGGTAGGGCTCCCACGAGCCGTCGGCCCGCTGGGTGTCGATCAACCACTGGCGACCGTCGTCGATGGCGGCCTGGATCTCGCTCTCGTTGGCCGCGGTCTCCGCTGCGACGCCGTTGTCGAGGGCGATCTGCAGCCCGCGAACGGCGAGCGCAGTCGACCGCGCGTCACCGTCGTTCCACGCGCCGGAGCTGGCGTTCCGCTGGGCGAGGAGGTAGCTCGTCCCCTCGGCCTGCAGCTCCGTGATGTTCGCTCGCGTCTCGCTGGTCACGCGTTCGGTCCGGGCCGTGTTGTTCACCGCGACGATGGTGAAGCCGGTCATCGCCGGCGCGTCGTCGATGTAGGCGTCCGCGCTGAACGAGCCGTCGGCGTTCTGGTCCTCGTCGTTCAGCCAGGCGACTGCCTGGTCGAAGTCGACGCCGTCGAGCGACTCCTCGTTCTTCGGGCCGTAGATCGGATCGTTCGCAACTTCCGACGTCCCATAGAGTGCGTACACACTGTAGAACGTGTCACCGGGGGCACCACTCTGGCCCCACATGTTCCAGGACCCGTCGGGCTGCTGGGCGCGGATCCCGCTGCCATTCAGCCGCTGGATGCCCTCCGCGATGCTGTCGTTGATCCGCTGCTGGAACTGCTCGGCGATGGTCGCGTCCGGCCGGTCGCGGTAGTACTGGTCCGTGTTGAGGGCGCCGAGGAACGCCGAGGTCGTCTGCTCGACGCAGCCGTAGGGGTACTCGACGAGGTACTCGAGCCCCTCGAGCGTTCGCCCGTGGCTCCCTGCCTGCACGCTCACGGTCAGCTCGTGGTCCTCCGTCACGCCACTGTCGTAGATCGTCAGGTTCGTCGACGTCGTCGACGCCTCGTGGGTCAGTGACGCCGTGTTCGAAACCGTCTCGGTCACGACGGTAACGTTCGTCGCCGCCGTCAGCGATGCCGCGTCTGCACCACCCGTCTCGTTCACGCGGAACGCGAGCTGCGTCGACTGGTTCGTCACGTCGACCGCCTGGAGATCGTAGGTGACCACGTTCGGACGATTGGCGGTCGGAACGATCGTCTTCGTCAGGCTATCGCCCGTCTCGTTCTGGAACGCGAGCCCGCTGCCCTCGAGCGTGAGCGTCGCGTTGACTGGCGCCACGTCGTTCGGGCGGTATGTGAACGCGACGGTCGTGTTCTGCCCGACCTCGAGCTCCGCGGGGACGCGTGCGTCACTCGCGGTGAGGTTGTAGGACTCGACCTGCACAGTGGTGGTCGAGTGGTTTCCGGCGGGGAACGTCGGGTCGTCGACCGTCGCCGTCACGGTGTACTCACCGGCGGCGAGTGCCGGCGTGATCCGTGTCCGGTTGCGACGCTCCGGTGCCAGTGCTCCGACCGATACCGTGTCCGACTGGACGACCGACCCGGTATCGTCGGTGACCGTGACCGTCGCGTTCGTCGTCGCACTCGAGGCGGTCCCCTCGTTGTGCACGTACGCGTAGATCGTGGTGTTCGTCGCGGCCGTGGCCACCGTCGAACTACTCACCGTCGTCGCCAGGTCGGGGTACGTCACCGTGAAGCCCGCGCTGTCGTCGTTGTCTGCGTCTCGTGCCTCGGAGACGTTGCCATCGGGGTCGGCGACAGCCTCGAACGTCACGTCACCCGTTACCCGGTTCGTCGTCACCCAGTCGGAGAGCAGGACGGTTCGCTGGACCGTTGCTCCGGCGTCGACAGACTGCGATATCGTGAGGTTCCCGCTCGCTTCGCGTGGCGTCCCGTTCTCGTGTGTCGTGCCGCTGTAGGTGTACTGGACCCTGAACGGCGTCGTCGCGTTCTCTGACCCCGTATTCGTCACCGAGACGTTCGCGGCGATCGCCTCGCCGTAGCGCTGGCGCTCCTGGACCTCGACGGTGGTCGCCAGGTTCGCGCTCGCGACCACGGTGAACGGAACGGTCGTCGTGTTCGCGTTCCCGGCGGAGTCCGTCGCCGTCAGCGAGAGGTTGTAGGCGCCGGTCTGGGCGAACGTGAACGACGTCGTGGCCTGCTGCGTGGTCCGTTCGCGAACCGTCTGCCCGCCGTTCGTCACGGTCCACGTGTAGTTCGCGATGTAGCTGTTGTCCGCACTGGCGCTGGCGTCGAACGACACCTGTTCACCCGTCGCGATCGACGCCGGGCCGTCCACGATTGCGGTCGGCGGCGTCGTGTCGACGACGGTGAAACCGGCGGTTGCCGACGCGGTGTCGCCGTCACTGGCGACCGCGGTGACGGACGCGGTGTAACTCCCGGTCTCGTTCGCGACGAACGTCAGCGTCGACCCGCTCGTGGTCTCCTCGTCCGTGCCGTCGCCGTCGACGTCCCACCGGTACTCCACGACCGACTCGCTTGCCGTCGCGTCGAGCGTTACGTTCGTGCCGGATTCGGCGGTGCTGGGTGTCGCCGCGAGGTCGACGTCGAGTGGCTGGTCGCCCCCGCCGGAGGCGTTCACCTCGATCGCCCGCTCGGCGGTGTAGTAGTTGCCCTGCTGGTCGGCAGCCCAGACCACGACGTTGACCCAGGAATCGGACTCGGCGTACGCTGGGATCGTCATCGTGGCGTTGGTGCCGGCCGACACGTCGACGATCGCGTTCCCGTTCGCGTAGGTGTTGCTGTTGTTGTGATCGAACGAGGCGAAGGCGATCCCGGAGG
>Ga0207771_101219_pt1 | contig 11777 bp, 13 predicted proteins | sample A23M2SouthBayCA_2_FD_187731 | JGI IMG/M metagenome (GOLD analysis project Ga0207771, IMG submission 187731) | Aerobic enrichment media microbial communities from Eden Landing Ponds, California, USA - A23 M2 (2) (SPAdes) | ecosystem: Environmental > Aquatic > Marine > Unclassified | place...
AGGAAGTAGTGGGTGTTTCCGGAGACCAGCGCCACGCGGTCCCCCTTCTCGAGCCCCATCTCGCGGAGAGCGTTGGAGAGCCGGTTCACGCGCTCCCCGAACTCGGCGTAGCTGTACTCCGTCCCGTCGTCGGCAACGACGGCCGTCACGTCGTCGTACAGCTCGACGCCCCGGTCCAGGAAGTCCGTCGTCAGCATGGGCACGTTCATAGTATCGCCTCCTTCGGGTTCTCGAAGTCTCCCGTTAAAAATGTGCACACTAAACTCGATAAACGAGGAGCGCCGATAGCGACATCCGAGGGCAATCTATCAGTCGCCGGTAAGTGTCCGCAACACACCGTAACCCGTCGTGAACAGTACGCGTGATAGAGCGCTCCATCGGCCACAAAACGGGGAGTCGTCGCCCCGATTGTCCGTACGAACCTGATCGTCGGTTACGACGGGGTTTCGGAGGACTCGGCACGGCGCACGGTCAAGACCGGGGCATCGGAGAGCCGAACGACCTTCTCGGTGACGCTCCCGAGCAGATAGCGGGGCAGTCCCGTGCGACCGTGCGTTCCCATGATGATCATGTCGATGTCGTGTTCGTCGGCGTAATCGAGGATTGCCCGGTGCGGCGCACCCTGAGCGACGACCCCCTCGACCGTTCCCACGTCGGCAGCCTCGGCCCGTTGAACGACCTCGTCCACAGCGGCTTCGCCCGCCTCTTCGAGCGCATCGAGCGTTCCCGGGGTAGTCGTATCGACGCTCGTGTTGACGGCGTAGATCGTGTGGAGCGCGGCGTCGTAGGTGCGCGCGATGTCGATCGCGTGGTCGACGGCGCTTCCTGCCTCTTTGCTTCCGTCCGTCGGCACCAGTATTCGCTCGTACATACTGTATAATTTTCAATATAGTGATAAAAGTCTCCCGGTTAAGATAAATTGACAAGTCTTCGCCGCGTCGTTCCTGTAGACACTGCATCGTTCTCCGAGAAACGTCGTCGGTACACGCATCCGAGGGAGTCGTGTTGGGACGGTAGATACACAGCGCCGCCACAACGACGGCCGTTCGTCCTCCGGGTCAGACCACGAACCTGAGCGCGAGTAGAGCACCGCCAGCGAGCCCGGCAAGAATACCGAAGAGAAGCAGCCCACCGCCGTCGGTGAGTTCCTCGAAGGGCCGTTCCGAGATGCGGAGTGGAGTGTCGGCCGACGCGGTAAAGACGAGGTCGGACGGCTCTGTCGTCACCTCCGCCCCTTGGCGTCGTGGCACGACCGAACCGACGATGCTAATCTCGTCACCTGCCTGAACCGTTTCTTCGAGGTATCTTCGCTTGCTCCCGTCCACGACCGATCCGCCGAAGTCAGACACCATCGGGTCGAGCGAGACTCCGTCCGTCCGCGCGAGAAACTCCGCGGTCCGGCCCGGTGGCGACTCGTCGTAGCCCGTCTCGAGGTGGACATCGAACGTCTCGAACTCGCAGTGTACACTCTCCGTTGCGACGCCAGCCGACGCCAGGATGGCCTCGGGAGTGACGACCTCGCCCGTCTCGTTCCCGACGACCGTGTCGTCGATGTCGACGAGTATTTTCCCGGTGTCGTCGGCGAGCGCGAACGGGACGGAGCGAACCCCTCGGGCAGCGTTCTCCCAGCTGTTCGATTTCGGGGCATCGTACAGCTCACGTATCTCCCACGCGGACAGCACACAGTCCTCGTCACCCTTGATCGGTGACTCGAAGGTGTCCCGGTCGGTGCGCGGAACGACCCTCCCTCGGACCCTGGCAGTCCCTTCCGAGCGGACCTCGGTTACATCACTCTCCGGGGTTTCGTCGACTAACTCGGAGAGCTGTCGCCGAGCGTATCCCCTGTACAGCGAGAGCCCGCCGACGAGAAGGAGAAGCACTCCGGCCCAGAGAGCGAGTTCTCGGAGCACCGCACCGAACCATCCACCGACGCTCGCGACCGGAGCCATCGTGAGACCCATGTGACGAGGGGGATATAGGTGTGAGGTTCACCTGAGGTCGGAACTACACCGGTCGGTGGCCCCACGCGACGACCGGCTTCGGGTCGAAACCGACCGCCCCTGGCGCCCACACGAACGTTTTCACTCCCCTTCGACGACGCGCTTTCGATAGGCGCCCGAATCCAACTTCAGCCGCGACGTGCCGTCGGCCGGATCGAACCCGAAGACGCGGGCGTAGAACCCGAGCTCGACCGTCAGCGCCCGTTTCCGGGCGGCCGCAGTCCGGAAGCCGTGGCGCTCGTCGGGGAACTCGAGATACGCGTACTCCGTGCCGGTCTCGACGAGCGACTCGACGAGCCGTTCGGCCTGCTCCGGCGGGACGACCCGGTCCTCGCCGCCCTGCAACACGAGCAATGGCGCGGCTATCCGGTCCGCGTGGGCAGCAGGAGACCGTGCCTCGTACGTCTCCTCGGCAGCCGGGAGTGGGCCGACCAACCCGTCGAGATACCGCGACTCGAACTTATGGGTGTGCTCCGCGAGCGCGCGGAGGTCAGCGACGCCGTAGTAGCTGACGCCGGCGTCGAACGTGTCGTGGAAGGCGAGCGCACACAGCGTCGCGTAGCCGCCGGCGCTGCCGCCCTGAATCGCCAGCCGGTCCGAGTCTACGTCGCCCCGGTTCGCGAGGAACCGTGCCACGGCGACGCAGTCGCGAGTGTCGACGACCCCCCACTCCCCGTCGAGCGCCTCCCGATATGCGCGGCCGTAGCCCGTACTACCGCGGTAGTTCACGTCCACGACGCCGAGCCCGCGCGTCGTGAAGTACTGCACCTCGAGGTCGGCGACCGGGCGGGTCTGACTCGTCGGCCCGCCGTGAACCATCGTTACGAGCGGTGGTCGCTCGTCGGGCGGCGCCTCCGCGTCGGGGTTTGTCGGCGGGTAGTAGAGAGCGTGAGCCTCCGCGCCACCGTCGTCGGTCGGGAACGTGACGTGTTCCGGTTCGGACACGTACGCGTCGTCGATGAACTCGAACGCCCGCCGGCAGACGGAAACCTCACCGTCCGGCGACCACCGGACCACGCTCGGCGGCTCGGTCGGCCCGCCGGCGACGCAGGCGATGGTTTCGCCGTCGGTCGCAAGTCTCGGGTACGGGACGACATCGAACCCCCACTCGACCGGTTCGAACGAGCCGGTTTCGGGCTCGAGCACGCCGAGGTCGTCGGTTCCCTCGCTGTTGCGGACGGCGACGAGCCGGCCGTCATCGAGCGCGACGAGTGTCGCGACGCCGAACTGCCACTGTGGCGTTCCGTACTCGGCGGCCTCCTCGCGGACGGGCGTCACTGAACCGTCGTCGATGCGATCGACGTTCCACCAGCCCGTCCGGTCGGAGACGGCGAAGAGCGTCCCGTCCGCGCCCCACGTCGGCGAGAGGACGGACTCATCGGGGCCGCCGAGCACCGTCCGCTCGTCGGTGAGCGTTCCGTCATCGGTGATGTCGGCGACGTGGAGTTCCGTCCCGTCCCACGGCATCTGCGGGTGATCCCACGTCGTCCACGCGAGGCGGTCGCCCTTCGGACCCGGTCGTGGTGAGGAGTAGAAGTCGTGGCCCGATGCGACGACGGTCGGCTCGCCGCCGTCGGACGGGAGCGTCACGAGTTCGTTGACGGCCTCGTCGTCCGTCCCGGCCCCATGGTGTCGCTCGCGGACGCAGTAGAGGCGCTCGCCGTCTGGTGTCGCCCGGATGTCCGCGTAGCGGTCGGCGCGTGGCTCGGGCGGTTCGGGAGTGAGCGGCACCTCCTCGTTCCCGTCGTCGATTCGATAGAGCCGGCCGTCCGAGAACCGACTATACACCACAGCCCCGTCGACGATGGTAAAGTCGCCGCCGCCGTACTCGTGGACCGTCGTCCGGACGTCGTGGTCGTCGGGCGTTATCTCCGTCGTCGTCCCGTCCGGTCGTTCCCGGACGACGACGCCACGGCCGTCCTCCGCGGGTCGGCGCTCCAGCCAGTAGACGTTGCCGTTGTCGACGGCGACGTGCCCGAAGTCGATGCTTCCAGCCGCGACATCGTCCGCGCTGACGGGAGATGGCCACTCGCCGTATGGCGTCGGTTCGGTCATACCATCCGTTCGACGGCTGACCGCTTTGCGGTTGGGGTAGCTGTGGTCGTGTTCGGAGTTGTCGGGGTCGCGTTCCCGGTCAGCAGAACGCCTCGAACGGCTCCTCGCAGTCGCGACAGTAGTGCATCGAACGACACAGCGACGAGCCCTTGGGGTGTTCCCGGTCGGTGTTTCGCCCACCGCAGTAGGGGCAGGCGGCCGGCTCGTTCTCGTCGTCCGTCTCGGTCGAGGGGTCGGGTCGACCGCGCATCAGACGCTCACCCCGAACTCGCGCAGCGACTCCTTGCCCGTCTCGGTCACCATCGAGAGGTTCCACGGGGGCGACCAGACCAGCTCGACGCGCGCGTCGCCGACGCCGTCGACCGACGCGGCCGCCTCGCGCACGTCCCCGGTGAGCATCTCGCGGGCCGGACAGCCGGTGTAGGTGAGCGTCATGCGGACGGTCGCCACTGTTCGGTCGTCCTCCTCGGAGACGGCGACGCCGTAGACGAGCCCCAGTTCGACGACGGAGACGGGCATCTCCGGGTCCTCAACAGCGGCGACGGCGTCCCAGACCTCGCGTTCGAGTCCCGTCGCGTCCGCGCCGGTGTTCGGAAGCTCGTCTGGCTCGGGACCGTCGACGTACTCCGTGTAGCCGCAGTACTCCGGGTCGTCGAATCCGGGCGTTTCGCTCATCCGTGCACCTCCCGGACGACACTCATCCCTCCACCTCGTCGGGAGCGTCCATCAGCTTCGCCGGCTCGCGACCGAGCATCTCGTAGCTGTAGGTGAACTCGTCGTACAGCGACGTCCAGTCGTCGGTGTGGCTCCCGTCGCGGCCCCGAACGTCGGGAAGCGACGGCTCCGGAACCGTCAGCCCGAGCCCCTCGAGGAACGGCGTGGTGACAGCGAGCCAGTCCTCGCGGAGCGCGTCGATCGAGCGGGTCCTGACGCCGGTCTCGAGGATCGCCGGCTCCGCGTCGGTCGGCTCAAACAGCGTCAACGCGTGCGGGTAGAGCCGGTCGAGGGCGGCCTGTAGCCGACGGACGGGGTCGTCGGAGGAGCGCCCCGCGGCCTCGCCGCTCTCCCGAGGTGCCGGCGACACCTCACTCCCCTCCGTCAGCCGGTCGAGCCAGCTCTGTGTGTGCTCGCGGTGGTACGCCTCCTCACCCTGCACCTTCTCCAGCCGGTCGGCGATGGGCGGGTAGCTCGTCCCCTCGAGCGCCTCGAGGTGGAGCCGTTCGAACGTGTCGTAGAGGTAGCCACGGAGCACGGCGTCAGCCCAGTCGCCCGGTTCGTAGCCGAGTTCGAGCAGCGTCGCGTGCCGGAACTCGTCGGGTGACCGCTCCCAGATGAGCTCGGCCTCGTCGTAGCCGAGCCGCTCGAGCAGGTCGTACCAGAGGCGGGCGTGGCCGTACTCGTCCTGTGCGATGTTGGCGACGGCGATGTCGGCTTCGAGCGTCGGGCCGCGCACCTGCCAATCGATGTATCGCTCGGCGACGACGAACTGATCGTCGGCGAGCGTCCGCAGTTCGGCCTCGACGGCCGTTCGCTCGCTCTCGGAGAGGTCCGCAGGGTCCAACATCAGTCACCACCCGAAGTGTCGCGTGCTTCGGTCGCCGCCTCCTGTTCGCGCTGGCTCTCCTCGATCTCCTCGGCCATCCGCCCCGTCTCGTAGTTCGTCGCCCACCGGTACTCCTTCTGGGTAGTGCCGCCCATCTCGACGCCGATCTCGTCGGAATCGACCGTCTCGATGGCGTCCTTCGGGACGACCCAGAGGCTGTTCGCCGGCTTCCGGCGCGCGTGCATCACCTGCGCGTACTGCTTGGCGAGCTCGGCGTTCGGTGCGTGGACGTCGCCGACGTGCTCGTGGTAATCCTTCCGCTGCTCCTGTCGGAACACCTCGAAACGCATGGTCAGTCGGCGGCCGCGCCGGTCACGCCGGCGTCGGCATCGCCGTCGGTGATCGCCTCGCGGACCCACTCGACTGCTTCCTGCCGGCGCGCGCGGCTGTCGATCTGCTCGCGACCGGTCGGGAACTCGTTTCGCGCCACCTCGCCGAACTCCGCCCAGTCGAGGTCGTCGTTCTCGATCTCGTAGTGGTCCCGGTCGGCGTCGTACTCGACGCGGGGGTACTCCGGGATCTCTAGTCCGTACTTCTCTGCTTTCGGGAGGTAGGCGTTGAGGAAGGCGTTGCGGAGGTCGTCGTTGCTCATCGTCTTCAGCCCGACCGACTGCGCGAAGCCGCCGTGGGTGGACTGATCGTCCGTCGGGCCGAAGAACTGCAGGATTCGGGGCCACCACCGCTCGAACGCCTCCTGTAACAGCTCCTGATCCCGCTTCGAGCCCGTCGCGATCTCCCGGAGGATGTCCTCGCCGTGTTTGATATGGAACCCCTCCTCGAAACAGATCTTGTCGATGGCATGCGCGTACGGCTCCCACGAGGTGCGCTTCAGCGATGCCTGTCGGCGCATCGCCGCACCGTCGACGAAGAACATGATCATCGGCAGCTCGTACCAGCTGTTCAGGGGGTAGTGGAAGCAGTTGAGGAACTTCCCGCGGCCGTCCGCGAGCTCGTCGAGCATCTCTTCGCGCGTCTTGACGCCGAGCTGTTCGGCCGCCCGGTAGAGGAGCTGTCCGTGGCCGATCTCGTCTTGCACCTGTGCCGAGACGGCGAGCTTCCGATCCAGCGAGGGTGCCTGCCGGATGAACGGGCGCTCGATGAGCGCGCCCATGATCTCAGAGTTCGCGTGGAACTGGATCATCCGGGTGGCGGCTTCCCGGTACTCCCGCGGCATGTCGTCGCCGGGGCCGAACTCCCGCGGCCCGGCGCGCCGTTTGACTTCCTCGATATCCATAGCCGTTGGTTCTCGTCTATCATCATGGTTCTTCACCCGTCTATGTAGTGGTTTTATATATTACGAGCCGAACACGTTCCCATGATCGCCGAGTGTCTCGTCGTCGAGCTGGCGGTCGAAGGGGACGGCTGTCCGCTCGCGGACGCGTCCGCGGAATCCGGGGCGACCGTCGAGTCGGCCCCACCGCTACGACGAGCAGACGGGAACGCACTGTTGCGGTTCTCGGCCGACGTTCCGACGGTCGGCGAAATCCTCGACGACGACGACCGTATCCGGTATCTCCACGCAGCGCGGACGGACGGCAGGTGGAACTACCGGTGTCTCTCGAAGCATCGCTGCGTCGTCCACGACCTCGTCGACGTGGGATTCCTTCCCGAATCCCTCACTTTCCGGGGCGGGGACGAACGCCACGTCGGCGCGGTCGTGGGCCACGACGTGTTGGACGGGGTGCTCGCCGCCGTCGGCGAGACCGTCGGCGTCCGCGTCGAGCGCATCTCCCCGCTTGGCGAGGAGGGGGACCGGCCGCTGGCACGGCGGTGGAACCTCACGCCGGCACAGGGGGAAGCGCTCCGTGTCGCCCACGAGGCGGGCTACTTCTCGGTCCCGCGCGGCGCCGACGCGAGCGAGGTGGCCGCGGAACTCGGCATCTCGAAATCGGCGTTTCTCGAACGGCTCCGGCGCGGACAGGGGGCGCTGTTCGAACAGCTGTTCGGCTCGTCGGAGAGATGAGTTCGCCCAACTGCGACGACAAGAACTACCCGGCGAGAACCGACGCGACCGCGTCGTCCACAAGCCGACCGCCCTCGATGACGGCGTCGTGGCCCCAGCCGTCCAGCCGGACGCGTCGACAGTCCAGCCCCGCAGCCGTCTCGTCGAAGGCCGAGTCGGTGAAGAAAGGGTCCGCCGTCCCGCCGACCACGAGCGCGGGCACGCCTACCTCGTCGAGCCATGGGGTTGCGTCGAAGCCGACGGTCGCCCGAATAGTGCGCCGAAAGTCCCGGGTCGGCGGGGTCCGAACCGCGTCGAACGCCGCCACCGCGAGCGCGCCGACCCGTCGCCGCCATCCGGTGACGACCGCGCGGACGCCGGCCCGGTAGACACGTCGCCACTCGCCGGACGCCGCCCAGTGGTCCCACGTCTCCAGCGACTGCCGGCCGTGCCGCGAGAGCCGACCGGCCGCGAGTCCGAGCGAGACGCTCCGGACCCGGTCGTCCCGTCGCGCGAGTTCCAGCGCGACGAACCCGCCCATCGAGATGCCGAGCAGGTCACACGCGCCGACCGTATCGAGGGCGTCCGCGTACCCGTCGGCCATCCCGGCTACGGTGTCGGGGACATCGGGGGGTCGCGAGAGATAGTACACCGTCCGCGGCGCACCTGCCGCCGCGCAGGCCCGTGCCTGCCGACGACAGTACGCCGCGAGGACGAGATCGAACCACGGAGCCTCACGGGCGCGGAGCAGCGGGTCGTTCACGCCGGGAACGACGACGAGCGGTGGGCCTTCGCCGTAGCCGACGAAGGGGTGGCCGTCCGCGACCCCGACATCGAATGCGCCGGGACTCACTCGTCGTAGCTGCGCTTCTTGAACATGAACTTCATGTCGCCCTCGAAGACGCTTTCGCCGTCCTCGTTGGTGGTCAGTGCGTCGATCACGACCAGCCCGGCGTCGTCCCGAGAGTCGAGGTCGCGCTTCTCAGCCACCTCGAACTCAGCGGAGATCGTGTCGCCAACGTACACCGGGTTCTTCAGGTCCATGTAGTTCATCCCGAGGAAGGCGATGACGCGGCGCTCGACGAAGCCGCATCGGTGGACGAGACCGGTCGTCAGGACGAACGTGAACGGCCCGTGGCCGATACGTGCGCCGTACTGTCCGGCCTCCGCGTACTCGTCGTTCGTGTGAATCTCCTCCCAGTCGCCGGAGACGGCGGAGTACATCTCGAGGGCGGCGCCCGTCACGGTGCGGCCCGCGCTTTCGAACGTCTGTCCGACCTCCAGTTCCTCGAAGTAGTGTGGTTCGTAACTGACCGGCATACCCGCGCGTCGCCGCGGTCGGTGAAAAAGTTGCCGCGAACCCGTTCATGGGAACCCATGTCACGGCGGAAACGCTTATGCCCCGGATTCCCGTTCACACGATGAATGGCAGCCGCACCCGACCGCGTTCTCCGGGTCGACCTCTCCGAGCGGACGGTCACGAGCGAACGCGTCCCGGAGCGGTGGCGGCAGCGGTACGTCGGCGGGAAGGGACTCGGCGCGCGCTACCTCTACGAGGAGCTCCCGCCTGGCACCGACCCGCTCGGGCCGGAGAACGTGCTGTGTTTCGCGCTCGGCCCGGTCTCCGGGTTGTTGCCCGGCGAGACACGGTACGCCGCCGTGACGAAGTCACCGCTCACGGGCGCGTTTCTCGACTCCTACGCTGGGGGGCGGTTTCCGAACGAACTCGTCGGCGCGCTCGGCGACCACCTGTTGTTGCTCGTCACCGGCGCCGCCGACGAGCCGGTTCGGCTTGTCATCGAGAACGGCGACGCGACGATCGAACCAGCCAGGCGGTGGGGTGACGACGCCGCGACGACCTGTGAGGCCCACGACGGTGCCGTCGCGTGTATCGGGCCGGCAGGCGAGCACGGTGTCTCCTACGCGACCATCGCCTCGGGGCCGAACGCCGACCACCACGCCGGGCGTGGCGGAGCAGGCACCGTGATGGGTGCGAAGCGACTGAAGGCCGTCGTCGCGCGGGGGACACCCCCCGAGGGGCTCCAACGGCTCCGCGCCGAGTACGCCGAACGGTACGCGGAGGACCCGACCGGTCGTTGGCTGGCAGCGAGCGAGACGCTCGAAACCGTCGACTTCGCCGACGAGGCAGGCGTGCTGTCGAGTCGCGGCTGGTCGGACCGCGGCTTCGACGGCACGGACGGCGTCGGCATCGAGGCGGCGCGCGCCGCCGCACACGGTCGTGAGCGCGAGGAGGCGTCCGTCTCCGGCGGCTTCCGCGTCGAGACGGACGCCGGGGAGACGGTCCCCCGCGGCGCGACTGCGATGACGCTCGGCGCGGGCCTCGACATCGGCGACTTCGACGCGGTCGCCGAGCTCGGCGAGGTGTGCAACCGGCTCGGGATGGACCTCATCTCCGCGGGCAACGCCGTTGCGTGGGCCGCCCGCGCGAGCGAGGAGGGCGTCATCGAAGAGGAGTACGAGTTCGGTGACCCCGAGGGCGCCCGAAGCCTCATCGACGACATCGGCGCGCGCCGCGGGCCGCTGGCCGACGCGCTCGCCGAGGGGGTCGCCGTCGCTGCCGAGCGGTTCGGCGGCGAGGGGCTCGTCCCCACGGTGAAGGGGATGGAGCTCCCGGCGTACGACCCGCGCGGCGCGGCGAGCATGGCTCTCGCGTACGCCACCTCGGACCGCGGGGGGTGTCACCGGCGTGCCCGCCCGGTCGAGCGTGAGCCGTTCGAAGGGCCGTTCTCCCCGCAAGAGGCCGCTCGGGCAGTCATCGACGCACAGGACACCCGTGCGGTTCGATGGAGTCTCGTCGCCGACGACTTCACCGGCGAGACGCTTGCCGACGACGGGGCCGAGTGGCTCGACGCGGTCGGCGCACCCCACGAGGGGGTCGCGGACGCAGGGGAGCGGATCTGGAACCTCGTGCGGCTGTTCAACGTCCGCGAAGGGTTCGGCCGTGCGGACGACACGCTTCCAGACCCCATCGACGCCGACGCGCTCGACACGCGGTTCGAGGCGCTGCTCGACGCGTACTACGACGCCCGCGGCTGGGACGACGACGGCGTCCCGACGGCCGCGACGCTCTCGCGGCTCGATCTCGAACACCTGGAGCCATGACAGACAGCATCGACCTCGACGACATCGACGTACAGGACGACGAGGGTGAGGCGGGCCCGAACCGGGGCGACTGGCTCTGGAAGGCCGACGGCGACCCCAACGAGGAGCCCACCGACGCCGACACCGGGCTCACCGGGGGTGACATCGGCGACCGGACGCCGCGCGTGCCGAGCGAGACGGACGGGAAGCCTGTCGGCATCCCGACGGACAGCGGCGGCGCCGGTTCCGGCGTCGATGCCGGCGGTTCCAACGCCGCCACGGAGCCCGAACCGGACGGGTCGAGCGACGGCGACGAACCGGCGACGAACCCCGAGACCGAGGTGTGGGACGTGGATGAGGACGTGGTAACCGAGGGGTCGGCGCCGTCCGACGGCTCGGCGTCCCCGAACCGTTCCCCCGCTTCGGATGGGGCGACGGCCGGCGCGTCGTCGGGCGGCGTCTCCGGGCCGGTCGGCTCTGGCGCGAGCACGGGCGGTCCCCACGGCGGCGACGCCGACGAGATGACGCTCGCATTCACCTATCGGGCTGCGCGGGCACTGGATGACCCGACAGCGGCGTACGGTGACGCCAAGCAGTGGTCGGATTGGCTCGGCATCGTTGGCGACGTACCCTCGCACGCGCTCAACAAGTTCCAGCGAACCCACACCATCGACCTCGACTTCTTCAACGGGGCCGGAACACGGCCGTCCGAGCGGCTCGCCGAGATCGGTCCCTCCTCGATGTTCTACGCCGACCGGCTCGTGCTCGTCGGCCTCCCGGACGAGGCCGGGATGGAGCCGGACGGCTGGGAGTTCCGGCCGCTCCCGGAGGCGGCCGAGAAGGCCGGGTGGGGGTACAGCCTCGCCGACGATTCGTGAGACTGACACCAACTATTATATCGACGGGCCGTCGATTGGCACGGTAACATATGGCTAGCGCACTGAACGCAGTGTACGTTGTCGCGGTCGTCCTGCTCGCGGTGATCGGGTCGCTGTTCATCGCGAGCACCGATACGACGGAGGACAGCCCGCGGTGGCTGGAGATCTCCTCCGCTGCCATCGTCGTGCTGTTCATG
>Ga0207771_101222_pt1 | contig 11767 bp, 9 predicted proteins | sample A23M2SouthBayCA_2_FD_187731 | JGI IMG/M metagenome (GOLD analysis project Ga0207771, IMG submission 187731) | Aerobic enrichment media microbial communities from Eden Landing Ponds, California, USA - A23 M2 (2) (SPAdes) | ecosystem: Environmental > Aquatic > Marine > Unclassified | place...
CGCCGCGCCGGATTCGATCGCGGCCTCGGCGACGGCGGGCGCGACCTCGAAGAGGACCCGTGGATCGAGCGGCTTCGGAATGATGTAGTCGGGACCGAACTGGAGGGGCTGGTCGCCGTAGGCCTTCCGCACGGCGTCGGGGACGTCGGTCCGTGCGAGTTCCGCGAGCGCCTCCGCCGCCGCGACCTTCATCGGCTCGTTGATGTCCTTCGCCCGGACGTCGAGCGCGCCGCGGAAGATGAAGGGGAACCCGAGCACGTTGTTGACCTGATTGGGGTAGTCCGATCGCCCGGTTGCGACGACGACGGTATCGTCGCGGGCGGCCTTCGCCTCGTCGTAGCCGATCTCGGGGTCGGGGTTCGCCATCGCGAACACCATCGGATCGCGAGCCATCGAGCGGACCATCTCCGGGGTGACGATCCCGCCGATGGAGAGTCCGACGAACACGTCGGCGTCGGCCATGGCGTCGCCGAGCGATCCCGGCTCGACGTCGCGTGCGAACTGCGCCTTGTACTCGTTGACCTCGCCGGCGTCTGCGCGGGATTTCGTGATGATGCCGTCGGAGTCACACATCGTGATCCGCTCCTCGTCGACGCCCAGGGAGGTGTAGAATCTGGCCGTCGCGATCGCCGACGCGCCGGCGCCGGAGAAGACGACGTCGAGATCCGCGAGCTCCTTGTCCACGACGTCGGCGGCGTTCACGAGCGCGGCGCCGGAGATGATCGCCGTCCCGTGCTGGTCGTCGTGGAACACGGGGACGTCCATCCGATCGCGGAGGGTCTCCTCGATCTCGAAGCAGTCTGGCGCCGCGATGTCTTCGAGGTTGATCCCGCCGAACGTCGGCTCCATCGCCGCGATCGCCTCGATCATCGCGCCCGGGTCGTCGAGGTCGAGTTCGAGGTCGAACACGTCGATGTCGGCGAAGCGCTTGAACAGGACGCCCTTCCCCTCCATCACCGGCTTCGACGCCGCGGCGCCGATGTCACCGAGGCCGAGGACGGCGGAGCCGTTCGAGACGACCCCGACCATGTTCCCTTTCGCGGTGTACGTGTACGCCTCGTCGACGTTCTCGTCGATCTCCCGGCAGGGCCCCGCGACGCCCGGCGAGTACGCGAGGCTCAGGTCGCGCTGGGTGTTGGTGGGCTTCGTCGTCGCGATCTCGATCTTGCCCGGCGGCTCGGATCGGTGGTACTCCAGAGAGTCGTCTTCGAGGGACATGGAATGGGTGACGGGGCCGTCGGTGAAAAAGCCACGCTGCATCGGGGGTCGCTGACCAGCACTTTTCTCGCTGCCGGCCCAACCACGCGGCTGTGCCCCACGCCGGCCCGCTCCCCGATATCACCGTCCTCGGCGAGTTCACCTACCTCGCGACGGAGGTGGTCTTTGGCGCAGCTGCGATCGCCCTGCTCTACCGCGCCGACGCGTTCCGTCGGGCAGGCCTGACGATCCTCGCGCTCTACCCACTCGCCTACCTCTGGGACTGGTACACCCTCCACGTCGGCGTGTTTGCGATCGAGGAGCGGACCGGACTCGACCTCCTCGGGATCCCGATCGAGGAGCACATCTTCATGCTCGTCGTGCCGGCGCTGGTGATCGGCGTCCACGAGAATTTGCACGGCGAGAACGGGTTACTGGGGTCCGACAACGCTGGCCAGTCCGACGGGGAGTGAGGATCGCGACGGACGACCGCTACTCGTTCCAGTCCGCGGGCGCCGCGGGCTCGATTTCGATCGGTTCGGCGGCCGCGGCGTCCGCGTTCGCCCGCTCGAACAGGTCGTCCGGCTCCCGATCGCGGATCCGCTCGAGGGAGCCCCCGGTCTCGGCGTCGTCGGGCGCGAAGCGGTTACAGCCCGCCGGGATTTTCGACTCCGCGAAGGTGTCGAGGGCCCGAGCCCGGTTCGTGATCGGGTCCTTGTCCAACGTCAGCAACGGGCGGTGGACTGGCAGGTCCGTCGCCGCATCGGTGATCGCGAGATTCCGGACCGTCTGGGAGGATTTCTGCCCGATCGCCTCGCCGGTGACGATCCCCGCGGCGTCGTGGGCGTCGGCGACCGCCTCGGCGACGGCGACCATGTACCGTCGGAACGCGAGCATCCGCCCTCGATCCAGTTCGCTCGCGATTTCGGCGACGGAGTCGCCGGCAGGGACGCGGAGCAGCTGCCAGTCGGCCTGCGGGGCGTGCCAGGCGAGCTTCCGGACGGTCTCGACCGCTCGGGCCTCGTGATCGGGCCCGCCGTAGTCGCCGAGGTCGAGGTAGACGGGCACGATCGGGCTGCCGCGGCGCATGACCTCGTAGGCGGCGACCGGCGAGTCGATCCCGCCGCTAATCAGCGCGACGAGGGGCGCCTGCGTGCCGTAGGGGAGGCCGCCGGGGCCCGAAATCCGGTCGAACGAGACGTAGGCCCGCTCGGCGCGGACCTCGACCTCGAAGGTCAGATCGGGATCGTCCAGGTCGACGCGGGGCTCGACGCCCTCCGGAGCACCCTCGCCGACGGCGTCCCCGCCGAAGCGCCCGACGTCCTCGCTCGTGAACGGGTGCCCGTCGTGGGCTCTCCTCGCGTCGATGGCGAACGTGCCGCCGTCGTAGTGGGCCGCAGCGGCCTCGCGGAGCGCGGCTTCGATCGCCAACTTCGTCGGTTCGATCGCGAGCGCGGGACTCGCCGAGACGACGCCGAAGACGTCCGCCGCCGTTCGGGCGACCTGCTCGACGTGCTCCGGTTCGGTCTCGAGGATCGTCCGCGCGTGCCGGACGTCGATCGTCGCGTCGAGCTCCCGGGCGTCGAGCAGCGATTCGAGGTGGCCGCCCAGTGTGTCGCGCATCCGACCCCCGACCGCGTGGCTCTTCGTCGCCAGGTCGCCGTAGCGAAGCAGGACCGTCGACGCGCCCGGGGGATGCATTGGCGCGGCGTAGTGGCGTCGTGCGTTTAGCTCCACCGCCATGGAACTGGTGTGGAGAGTCTTTGTCGGGTGTAGCGCCGTCCGAAAGCCCCCGATCGCTCGACGCACCTCACTCGTTGCGCGCTTCCCTCGCTCGCGTTGCTCGCTCGGTCCAGTGCTTACTTCGTGACGAACGACGAGCGATCGGCCCCTTTCGAAGTCCACCCAGACGGCCTCATTCCTCCCCAGCCTTCTGCGCTGCTCACGTCGCTTCGCTCGTTCCGCTGCTCGGCCCTCGCACGGTGTCGACGATCGGCCGTTCGCCCGCGAGGGGGCTCACGGCCGACGCAGCGCGCGCCGGCATGGTCCGCCGGGGTTTCGCGATCCTTGGGAAGGTCACCGGGTGGGACTGAGCGAAATCTCCGATCTCGCGAGGGTCGGAAGAGCTTGCTCTTCCGGAACTGGAAGGGGCCGACCGCTCGTGCGATGTAACGAAGCAAGCACCGCAACCGAACGAGCGCAAGCGAGTGAGGTGAGGAGCGCAGCGAGGTAGATCGCACGAGCGGGAGGGGGCTTCCGAGCGAGTTACCGTGCAGTCGGCACCGACTCAAAATCGCCAAACCCAGTTCAGCTACCGATTGAGGGTGTGAATCGCTTCCCCGCGTGCGTTCTCGCAAGCCTCCATGACGGCCTCGGCGAGCGTAGGGTGGGTGTGAATCGTCGATGCGACGTCCTCGAGTCGCGCGCCCAGCTCGATCGCGAGCGCGACCTCGGCGATCAGCTCTGAGGCGTCCGGCCCGACGATCTGGGCGCCGAGCAGGAACTCGCTCTCGGCGTCGGCGACGACGCGAACGAACCCATCCGATTCGTCAGCAGTCAGGGCCCGCCCGGAGGCGCGGAACGGGAACTTGCCGACGACGGGGTCGAAGCCCTCCTCGAACGCTTCGTCTTCGGTGAGGCCGACGGTCGCGATCTCGGGCTCGGTGAAGACGGCCGCCGGGATCGCCTGGTGGTCGAGCGCGGCGGGCTCGCCGGCGATGACCTCGGCGGCGACCGTGCCTTCGGCGGAGCCCTTGTGCGCGAGCATCGGCTCGCCGGCGACGTCGCCGACCGCGTAGATGCCTTCGACGTCGGTCTGGGCCTGGTGGTCGGTCTCGAGGACGCCCTGGTCGTTGGGTTCGAGGCCGACCGACTCGAGGTCGAGCGTGTCGGTGACGGGTTCGCGGCCGACGGCGACGAGCACTTTCTCGGCGACGAACTGCTCGTCGGGAGCGGACTCGTCCTGCGCGTCCGCCTCGCTCGCCTCGGCAGCTTCGCCACCGTCTGTCGCCGCTTCCGCACCGCCTCCACCGCCGTCCATCGCCGCCGCGGTGACGGTCACGGTGCCGTCGCCGTTGTCGGTCCAGTCCTCCGCGCCGAGTCCGAAGTGGAAGTCGACGCCGTGGGATTCCAGGCGCTTCTTCACCGGCCGCGCGAGGTCGTCCTCGTACGCGGGCAGCGCCGAATCGAGGAGTTCGATGATCGTCACGTCGGTGCCGAGCTTGGCGTAGACGCCAGCGAGCTCCATGCCGATGTAGCCCGCGCCGACGACGAGCATCGAATCGGGGACGGATTCCAGCGCGAGCGCCTGGCTCGCGTCGAGGATCGGATCGTCGTCGAAGTCGAAACCGGGGAGGCTCATCGGCCGGGAGCCCGTCGCGACGATCGCGTGCTCGAACTCGATCGTCTCGGAACCCTGGCCCTCGCCGCCGTGGGCGACGCGAGCGCGGCCCTCGCCGGCGAACGTCGCAGTGCCCTCGATCAGGTTCACGCCGTTGGCCTTGCAGAGCTTCTCGACGCCGCCGGTGAGCTGATCGACGACGCCGTCCTTCCAGCCCATCATCGCCTCGAGGTCGACCGCGGGGTCGGCGTGGATCCCCATGTGCTCCGCGTCGCCGGCGCGGTCCGCCAGATCGGTGGCGGTGATCAGCGCCTTCGAGGGGATGCACCCGTCGTTCAGGCAGGTGCCGCCGTACTCGGCCTTCTCGACGAGCGTCACGTCGAGATCGAGCTGTCCGGCGCGGATCGCAGCGGTGTACCCGGCGGGCCCGCCGCCGATGACCAGTACCTCGGTGCCAGTCGAGACGTCGCCAACGACCATGTTACTCGGATCGAGGGCCGCCTGCCGTATAAAGTCGCAGGAATTTCCATGATAGTTGTGGGACCGTCCCGCACTTCGTCCGCGGAGTGGGCAGTTCGGCAGGTCCTCGAAGCGGCAGGCGTCACACTGGTACGAGGGGCGCAGCGGCACGTGAATCGCCGCTGCAGATCGGTCACTTGGGGACGTAGACCAGCGGATTGTGCCGCCACGCCGGATAGCGCTCCGTCTCCTCGGCGACGGACCAGACGCTCTGGGGCCACGTCCCGAGCACGTCGTGGATCCGCTCGTGAGAGAGGACGGCCTCGCCGTCGATCACCGCGGCGAAGCGATCCGCGAACCGGTCGGGGTCCCACGGCGAGTGCTCACCGAGGTGCTCGTGGGGATCCTCGGCGATCCCCTGGAAGTGCGACTGCGCGAGCGAGTTGTGGTAGGTCAGGACCAGTGCGCCGCCGGGTGCGACGGCGTCGTAGAGCGCCTGGAGCGCCTCCTCGATCTCCGGGACGTAACAGAGCGTGTAGAACGAGCAGACGGCGTCGAACTGCCGGTCGGGATCGAACGCCGGGAGCGTGGCCTGCTCGAAACCGGGCGTCGGGCCCTCGCGCTCCGCTGCTCGCTGCCGGTTCTCCTCGACGACCGGCCCGGCAGCGTCGTAGCCGGTGACGGTCGCGTCGGGGTACTCCTCGGCGATCGCGAACGCGACGGTGCCGGTGCCACACCCCACGTCGGCGAGGGAATCGGCGCCGCCGCGGTCGGCGAGGAGTTCGCGGAGCGGGTCGAGGACGTACTGTGCGCTGGGACTCGCGTCCCGTCGGTCGGCGTCGTCGGCGTCGGTCCAGTAGTCGGTCCAGTCGATGGTGTGCTCGAATGGCATGTGGCGTTCGGGAATGTCGAAAATCGGTCGGTAGCGATTCAGGCGGGGATCGTCGGAGGCCGGGACCACCCTAGCCGAGGATCAACTCGAGATCGTCGCCCGGACCGCCCGGCGGTACTGCAAGGTCCTCGGGAACGCCGTCGAACCAGCCGGCGTACCAGATATCGCTCCCGGCGTCGGCCGACTGCTTGCAATCCTGGATCTCCCCACCGGCCTGCGACGCACTGAGGACCAGCCCGAAAGTGCTGCAATCGACGTCATCCTCGCCCGCGACGACGTGGTCGATCTCCCGGAGCAGTTCGATTCCCTCGATCGCGATTGCGACGCCGGTGAGCGCCTCGACCTCGCGGCGTGCCGCCGCGAGCCAGTCTTCGTCGGGCTCTACGTCGCCGTGAGGCAGGATGGCGACACCGTGCTCGTCGTTGCAGAGCAACAGCGTCTGGCCCTCGTCGTTCCTCACGCCGACGGCGATCTTGCCGGCAATGTCGGTCGAGCAGTGCTCCGCGCTCTCGTGCTCCATCTCGTCTTGGGAGACGGGCACGTCGTCGCGATCTGCGAGCGTCGCGGGGTCGGTGAGCGAGTCGATCTGGAGGCCGTCGTGGGACGAAGCGTCCCGGTCTGTAGCTCGTGTCACGTTTCGTATGTCATCGGTCGATCGGCGCAGCCGCTCGTCGGGGCTCCGCGTGCGAACGCCGGCGAACGGACTGCTGACTGTGCTACTGCGGCATTCGAAGCGAGCGAGTCGCTACGGAAAAGAGTTGTGAACGATCCGGTACTTCTTCTACACTTACAACTTCGCACGCAGGGGACAAAAACGTTTCCCCGTATCGGGCGGGGAACGGGCCGACGCGACGCCGGTCCGACCCCGAATCCTGTAGATCGGCTCCGGAGAAACGTCTGGATCCGGGTCCCACGCGCTCCTGCGCGGGCGTCGACAGCAGGTGTTTCTCGCCGTGCCGTGTCTCGACCTCTGCTCCGCGATATCGACGTCGAGCCGGTCCAGCGCGCGATCGTAGCACTCCTGGAGTCGTTCGCGGCCGGTCTCCGAGCGGTAGATCGACATTCGCTACTCCCCGGTCCGACGCCCGGACAGTGAACGTTCGGGAGAATGGTCGCGGGGGTTGCAGGCTGGAGAAACGACCGGCAGGGAGTCACGCCCGCGATTTCAGCTCCACCACGTACCCGAACGGATCCTCGAAGTACGTCGAGGGGTATTCCCCCGTCGCGCCGAGGCGGCCGTCGACCTCCTCGACGATCTCGGCCTCGCTCTCGGCGAGGCGCTCCCGGATCGCGGACTGGGACTCCTCGACGAACAGCGCGACGTGGTTGAAGCCGTCGCCGTCGGGCGGCGAGAACTCCTCCGACGGCGAGACGTGGAACACGGACTGTTCGCTCACCCGGAGGTAGAAGAACACCGTCTCGCCCGCCCGGTAGGCGTCGTAGTGCTCCAGTTCGAACCCGAGGACGTCCCCGTAGAACGTCGCGAAGGTCTCGACGCCGTCGGCCGGAATCCGGAGGTTGAGGTGATCGATCGCGAGCGCGTTCATCGAGACGCCTCGGTCACTGCCTCCATCATTCGAAGAGCTCGACCACGGTCGCGTACTCGTCGGCGACCGCGTTCCAGTCGACGACCTCGAAGAAGGCGTCGACGAAGCTGCCGCGGTCGGGGCCGTAGTCGTAGTAGTAGGAGTGCTCCCAGACGTCGAGCGCGAGGATCGGGTGGGCGCCCCAGAGCGCGCCCTGGTCGTGCTTGTCCACGGCGACGGTCCGGAGCTGCTTCGCGACGGGGTCGTAGACGAGCAGCGCCCAGCCGCCCGCGGCCGACGCGGCGGCCTCGAACTCGCCCTTCCAGCCCTCGTAGGAGCCGAAGTCCTCTGCGATCCGCTCGCGGAGGTCGCCCTCGGGCTCGTCGCCGCCCTCGGGGTCCATGTTCTCCCAGAACAGCGTGTGGAGGTAGTGGCCGGAGCCGTTGTGGGTGACGTCGCCGAGCGCGCCCGCGGTCGCGGCGTAGTCGCCGGACTCCCGGGCGTCGGCGAGCGTCTCCTCGGCGGCGTCGAGGCCGTTGACGTACCCCTGGTGGTGGGTGTCGTGGTGCCAGGTCAGCACCTGCTCGGAGATATGCGGTTCCAGTGCGTCGTAGTCGTAGGGAAGCGGTGGCAGTTCGGGGTTCGAGCGTTCGGACATTGCAATGGATTGCACGCGCGGATCCCCCATAACGGCTCGCTGAAGCCGATTTTTGGAAGAATATCGATACGTTTCGACGGTCGGAAAGGGACCCGCCGCCTCGGCTCGACCTTACTCCAGCAATAGCAACTCGGGATTCTCGAGGTACTGCATGACCTCGTTCGTGAACTGCGCCGCGATCGCGCCGTCGACGATGCGGTGGTCGATCGACAGCGAGAGCGGGAGGATCGAGCGGGGCTCGATCGACTCCTCTCCTGTCTCGTCGTCGACCACGACCCGCGGTTTTCGGCGGATCTGCCCGAGCGCCAGAATCCCGACCTCGGGGTAGTTGAGGATCGGCGTCGCGTATTCCCCGCCGATGGCGCCGACGTTCGTGACCGAGAACGTGGAGCCCCGCAGCTCCTCCGGCGCTATCGTGCGCTCGCGGGCCTTCTCGACGAGTTCGTCCATCTCCGAGGCGAGCTGGAGGAGGCCCTTGCGGTCGACGCCCTCAAGGACCGGGACCATCAGCCCGACGTCGGTGGCCGTCGCGATGCCGAGATCGTAGTACTCCTTGTAGACGATCTCGTCGGCGTCCTCGTCCAGCGCGGCGTTCATCACCGGGTACTCCTTGAGCGCCGCGGTGACGGCCTTCAGGACGAACGGCATGTAGGTCAGCTTGATGCCGCGCTCGTCGGCGCGCTCGGCGAGGCGCTGCTTGACGTCGACGAGTTCGGTGACGTCGACCTCGTCGTGGTGGGTGACGTGCGGGGCCGTGTACTTCGACTCGGCCATCGCCTCGCCGATGGTCCGGCGGACGCCGCGGTAGGGCTCGCGGCGCTCGGGGCGGTCCTGCGCACCGGCGGCGGCCGCGGACTGAGCGGTCCCGGCAGCCTCCGTCCCGGCCGACGGGCCGCCGGCTTCCACCGCCGCGGCGTCGGCGGCCTGGGCCTGCTGCTGGGCGTCGGCGTACTCGACGACCGCCTCCGGCGTGACGAACGGCTCGCCGTCGCGCTCCTCCGTGGCAGGCACGGAATCGAGATCGACGCCGTGCTCCTCGGCGAGGTTGCGAGTCGCGGGTGCTGCGAGCGTCCGGCCGCGGTCGGCGGCGGGCTCCGCCTGGGCTGCTTGCTGTTCGCTCCCAGCCGTGCCGGCATCGGTCTCAACGCCGGCGTCGACGGCTGCCTCGATCCCACCCGCCGCTCCGTCGTCGGACTCGAGAGAGACCTCGGGCGTCTCGGCAGCCTCGGCATCCGCTTCGGCCGCTGCTGGCTCCTCGGACGTCTCGGCAGCGGCCCGAACGTCCTGCTCAGTTACGCGACCGCCCGGCCCGGAGCCCTCGACGGCGTGGATGTTCACGCCGAGCTCGCGGGCGACGCGACGAGCGGTCGGCGCTGCGAAGACCCGACCGCTGTCGTCGGCGCTCGCGGCCTCGGCGGCTTCGGGGGAACCCGCCGGCGGCGGACTACCGGAGGCGGGCTGCTCCGCACCGGCCGCTTCCCCGCCAGCGTCAGCTCCGGATTCGGCTGCGTCTGCGGCAGCGTCGCCACCGGCCGATGCCGATCCGGCTCCACTTGCCTCACCGCCTCCCGTCTCGCCGGCGGCGATCGCGTCGTCGTCCTCGCCCTCGACGTTGAACACGAGGAGCACGTCGCCGACGGGGACGATATCGCCCTCCTCCCAGCGCAGCTCGCGGACGGTCCCGTGGAACGGCGAGGGGACGTCGACGAGCGCCTTGTCGGTCTCGACCTTGGCGACCGGCTGATCCTCGGCGACGGTGTCGCCGGGCTCGACGAGCCACTCGATCAGCTCGCCCTCGTGGACTCCTTCGCCGACGTCGGGGAGATCGAACTCGCGTGGCATAGATTAGAACTCGAAGGCCTCCCGGATGCCGTCTTCGATGCGAGCGGCTTCGGGCAAGTAGTAGTCCTCCAGGGCGTACAGCGGGAACGGCGTGTCGAACCCGGTGATGCGCTCGATCGGCGCCTCCTGGTACACGAGCGCCTCCTCCTGGATCGTCGCGGCGATCTCGCCGGCCATGCCGCCGGTCTTCGGCGCCTCGTGGACGACCGCGGCGCGGCCGGTCTTCTTGAAGGACTCGACGATCGTCTCTTCGTCGAGCGGTGAGATAGTGCGCAGGTCGACGACCTCGACGTCGATCTCGCCCTCGAGGTTCTCCGCGGCTTCGATGGTCCGTGGCGCCATCGCGCCCCAGGTGAACACGGAGACGTCCGACCCTTCCCGGCGAACCGCCGCCTCGCCGATCGGGACGGTGTACTCCTGGGTCGGGACGGGCTCGCGGAACGCCCGGTAGATCAGCTTCGGCTCCAGGAAGAGCACGGGGTCCGGATCGCGGATCGCGCTCGCGAGCAGCCCCTTCGTGTCGTAGGGCGTCGACGGCATCACGACCTTCAGGCCTGGCTGGTGGGCGAACATCGCCTCCGTCGACTCGGAGTGGTGCTCCGGCGCGCGGATGCCGCCGCCGTAGGGCGCTCTGATTACGAGCGGGCAGGTGAACCTGCCGCGCGAACGGGTCCGGAGGCGGGCGGCGTGGGAGACGATCTGGTCGTGGGCGGGGTAGATGAACCCCATGAACTGCATCTCCGCGACGGGACGGAGGCCGTAGGCGGCCATGCCGACGGCGGTGCCGACGATGCCGGATTCTGCCAGCGGCGTGTCGATCACGCGGTCCTCGCCGAACTCCTCGTAGAGGCCCTGGGTGGCGCGGAAGACGCCGCCGTTCTCGCCGACGTCCTCGCCCATGACGAGCACGCTATCGTCGCGTTGCATCTCACTCGCGAGCCCGTCCTGGACGCCCTGGACGAGCGTCAGGTCCTCGGTCTCGACGGTCTCGGGATCGGGCGATACCGTCCAGTCGCTCCGATCGACCTTGTCGGTCGCCTGTGCTCCCGCCTCGCTCCCCTCGCTCTCGATGGGTGATTGATCGGTAGCCATGGTTACTCGAGCAGCGTCTCGTCGCCGTGCTTGCTGCGCAGTCGTTCGAGGTAGTCGAGCTGTTCCTGGAGGCGCTTTGGCATGTCCGCGTAGACGTCCGCGAACATCTCCTCGGGTTCGGGGCGCTCGACGGCCTCGGCGGTCTCGATGGCGTCGGCGACGCGCTCCTCGATTCTGGACTGGATCGCGTCCTCGCGCTCGTCGTCGAGCAGGCCGTGCTCGCGGAGGAACGACTCCATCCGCGGGATCGGGTCCAGCTCGCGCCACTTCTCGACCTCCTCCTCGTCGCGGTACACCGAGGGGTCGTCCGCCGTCGTGTGGGCGCCGTAGCGGTACTGCACCGCCTCGATCAACGTCGGCCGGCGAGCGTCACCGATCGCATCGGCGTCGCCGCGGGGCTCGACCGAGTCGGGGTCCTTCGCCTTCTTCACGGCCCGGCGGGTCTCCTGGTAGACCGCGAGCGGATCCATCCCGTCGACCTGGATCCCCTCGAAGCCGTAGGCGGTCGCCTTCTGAGCGAGCGTCGCGCTCGCGGTCTGGCGCTCCCGCGGAACGGAGATCGCCCACTGATTGTTGTTACAGAAGAAGATGTTCGGGGTGTCGAACACGCCCGCGAAGTTCAGGCCCTCGTGGAAGTCGCCCTCGCTCGTGGCGCCGTCGCCGAAGTAACAGAGGAAGGCTCGATCCTCCTCGTCCTTCAGCTTCGATGCCCAGGCAGCGCCCGTCGCGTGGGGAATCTGCGTGGCGATCGGTACGGCGGG
>Ga0207771_101224_pt1 | contig 11749 bp, 8 predicted proteins | sample A23M2SouthBayCA_2_FD_187731 | JGI IMG/M metagenome (GOLD analysis project Ga0207771, IMG submission 187731) | Aerobic enrichment media microbial communities from Eden Landing Ponds, California, USA - A23 M2 (2) (SPAdes) | ecosystem: Environmental > Aquatic > Marine > Unclassified | place...
AAACGGGACTCGACTATGGAATTCTCCGCGATGAACTGATATCGTTGATAAATTATGGATATGTTGTAGCCTATGAGTCGGATGGCGGGTCGGAAGCCAATATTCATTTTTATGACAACGACAACCTCCACCTGTTCACTTTCAAAGCCACCAAACTAGGATTAACGGCTCTCCGCATGCCCACACAAGCATCGGACACTAAAAATCAGGAAGGCTAATCATGAAATACGAAATCGAGATCGACCGGGAACAAACCAAACTGGACCTTGCTGCCGAGTCGCAGGAAGTGGAACACGATGGAAAAAATCACTCGTTTGAGTTCTGGCAGCAGGAAAATGGCCGTTTCCTGCTGCGCATCGGTCAAAAACTTTACACGCTGGACAACGTTGACATCGACGGATCTTCCCTCACGTTTACGCTGAATGGCGAATGGATTACCGCCACAGTTAAAAATGAACAGGATCTGCTGCTCGACCGGCTGGGCTTTGAAAAGCCGGGCGAAATGGCTGAAGGCAGCCTTAAAGCTCCCATGCCGGGAAAAATTCTCGATATCATGGTGGAAGAAGGGGACTCGGTCGAACTGGACCAACCGGTCATTATCCTGGAAGCCATGAAAATGGAAAACGAACTGACCTCACCCGGCGACGGTACCGTGCGCTCGGTCAAGGTTCAAAAAGGTGATTCGGTCGATAAAAACGCAATTTTACTGGAAATAGAAGCTAGTGGATAAATTTATTATCAAGGGGAATACGCCCCTGCAGGGTGAAATACCAATCAGTGGATCCAAAAATGCGGCGATGCCGGTTATGGCAGCCGCTTTGCTGGCTGACAGCCCCACCGTTATTCATGCCGTTCCCCAACTCGAAGACATCTACACCTTTAATAATGTCCTTCGCATTACAGGCGCGCAGGTCGACTTTGACGAATCCAACAATATATTAACCATTGACCCCTCCCATGTCACTCACCTGGAAGCCCCCTATGAGCTGGTGCGCAAGATGCGGGCTTCTTTCTATATGCTGGGAGCTCTGCTGGGTCGCTACGGACGTGCCAAAGTGTCGCTGCCCGGCGGTTGCGCATGGGGTCCCCGTCCCGTTGACCTGCATCTGAAGGGCCTTCGGACCTTTGGTGCAGAAATAGAGCTGGACAATGGATATGTGATCGGCAACGCCCCCGACGGAAAATTGCAAGGGGGATCATTTCGTCTGGACCCCAGCAGCGTGGGAGCTACCATCAATCTTTTATTGGCTACGGTACGATCCAAAGGACAATTCAAGATCGAAAACGCCGCCAGAGAACCGGATGTGGTCCAGCTCTGTAATGTACTGCAAAAAATGGGAGCGCAGATCGAGGGAGTCGGCACCAAGACCCTTGCCATAGATGGAGTCGATCAACTGGAGGGGGTGGAGGTCCAAAATGCCCCCGACCGCATTGAAACCGGTACTTTCATGATCGCCGGCGTCATGCATCCAGAATCGGAAATCACCATCACCCAGACGCGTCCCGATGAGCTGGGCGATTTCCTGGATACTTTCAAGAATCTTAACGCAGATACGCGGATCGACGGAAGCAAAATTCACGTCAAAGCCCCCTCAACCCTCCATCCTGAATCGATTGAAACGGCCGTCTACCCCGGTTTCCCCACCGATCTGCAGGCTCAGTGGACTACCATGATGACCCAGGCCGAAGGAGCCTCAAGCGTTACGGACCATATTTACAACGACCGCTTCAACCATATACCGGAATTGGTCCGCCTCGGCGCTTCTATCACCGTCAATGGAAACACCGCACGCATCCAGGGAAAAACGCCCCTGCAGGGCGCCACGGTCATGAGTACCGACCTGCGCGCGAGCGTCAGCCTCGTCCTCGCCGCCATGATCGCCAACGGTGAAACCCACGTAAAACGCATCTACCACCTCGACCGCGGCTACGAAGACCTCGAGCAAAAGCTCACCAATGTAGGCGCTGAGATTCAACGCGTGCAAGACACGGAACAGCCGTGACCGTTTTGATTAATGATGGGTAATTTTTAATTAATGATGGGTGATTTATGATTAATGATTGGAGACTTGCGCTAGTTTTAGTGATAATGACCTTAGAACACAAGAATAGACACGCCTCATCGAAAAATTGCCAATATTCTTCCCATACAGGCAACTGATAACATACCATTAAGAAGCTAAAATCATTAATCATGAATTACTAATTATTAATCATAAATCACCCATCATTAATCAAAACCCGGAGCAGAGCGAAGGGTTGTAGTTTTACATATTTATATAAATAACCGTATATTAAAGTACACGTATATGGTTTTTCCAATACTTTTCTTTGAATGAAAAGGTCGGTTTGCCGCAATTTGCCAATATTAATTGGATGTCAATGTATTTTTTAACGGGACATACAACTCAGACTACTTTTGTTGACAGAGCCGTCTACTGTTTTTTGAACGGTGTTTGGGCTTTGTTTACATTTGTTTCCCATGCAGCCGATCGTGAAAGACCTTTATTAAGTGATTCAGGTTACGCTTTAACAAATTTTAATGATACGGTTTACAGCTCATTGAACCTGTTTGCAGAAATATTAGTTGGTAGTCTGTTTGTCCCGCTATCTCAAAAAATATTTACCTTTTGTCCGATCTATTCAATGCCATGGAGCTGTAGCCGTTTGAAAAGATTTACTATAGATGAAAAATCAGATTATAATTCATTCGAGCAACCGGCAGAAGCGTATTGCTTTGCTCGAGAACGGCGAGCTTGCCCAAATCTACATTGAATCTGAAGAGAATACACGAACCGTAGGCAACATATATTTGGCTCGCGTCCACCGTGTAATGAGCGGCATTCGCGCCGCTTTTATCGACATGGGTACGCCCAAAGATGCCTTCCTTCACTTCTCTGATGCCGGCGACCATCTGGAGGATTATATCAAGATGCTCAACGGCAAAGAAGCGATTCCGAAAGAGGCCCGCCATCAGAAAAAACCCGACCATAAAATGTCGGGCTACGAAAAGCAAAACCGGGCCGGCAAAATCCTCGCAGCGGGACAACGACTGCTGGTGCAGATTGTCAAGGAACCCATCGGATCCAAAGGTCCCCGCGTTTCTACCGATATCACGATTGCCGGACGCTTCCTGGTGCTCATCCCCATGGGCGAATACATCGCCGTATCCCGTAAAATCAACAACTACAAGGAGCGGCGACGGCTCAAAGGCATCGTCAAGTCGATGCTGCCCGACGGTTTTGGAGTGATTATTCGCACGGTCGCCAAAGATCAGGATAAAGAGGCGATCGAGGATGATATGCGCGAGGTGCTGAAAAATTGGGAGAAGATTCTCGGACGACTCGAACGCGCCAAGCCTCCTGCCCTGCTCTATCGCGACCTGAACATGACGGAAAGCCTGATTCGCGACCTGTTTGCAAAGCATTATGATCGCGTATTGATCGACGACCAGGAGCTTCACAAGTCGATTAAAAATTATGTGAGCCAGATCGCCCCGCAGATGCTTCCCAACGTCGAATACTATGACGGCAAGGAGCATATCTTCGACTTTATGAAGATCGCCAAGGACGTGGATTCCATCTTTAGTCCGCGGGTGCGGCTTCCTTCCGGGGGATATTTGATTTTTGAGCAAACCGAGGCCATGTACGTCATCGACGTCAACTCGGGTCCCTACGCTGCCAAAGATAAGCAGGAAGACAACTCGCTCAAGACCAACCTGGAATCGGCGCGTGAAGTTGCCAAGCAATTGCGTCTGCGTGACATCGGCGGAATCATCGTGGTCGACTTTATCGACCTGAAAAGCGGCAAGAATCGTAAAAAGATCTACGACGAACTCAAAAAAGAGTTCAAAAAAGACCAGGCCAAAACCAATGTGCTGCCGATGAGCGACTTCGGACTGGTACAGATTACGCGTCAGCGTATCCGCCCCAGTGTCGTAAACTCGGTTTCCAAAGTTTGTCCGATGTGCGGCGGATCCGGCAGCATCGTCAGCCGCGACACGATCGTGGCCGATATCAACAGCTGGCTGGCCAAGTTTAAACACAACACCAATTACCGGGCGATCGACATCTATATCAACCCTTATCTGAAGTCCTTCCTGACGCGCGGATTTCTTAGCAAGCGGGTACGTTGGATGTTCCGCTACTGGTTGAAGATCACGCTGATCGGTGATGAAAATATCTCTCTTAACGAATTCAAGGTCACCCTGGCCGGGTCCGATATCGATATAACGGATGCCGTGATGCAAGACGAAAAAATCGACGAATTGATTGAAGCCGCCGACGACCGACTTCAAGAACTCTCGGCCACCAAGCGGGATACAAGCAATCTCGAAGTCTTTACCGACGAAACGACTCGCGATGATGAGTTTGAAAAGGTGGAGGAAGCATCCACCGAATCCGAAAAACCATCGCGAAAAAGGGAAACCGGAAGAAATAATAAACGTCCCGGCAAAAAATCGAGATCCAGGAAAAAGGAAAAAGAGGATGACAAAGCACCCGGACTGGACGAGAATCAACCCCTGGGAGAGAAAAAACTCAAGGAGATCCCTCCCCCGGATGCTCCACCGGATACGTATCAGTCCCATAAGAAGAAGGCCAAGTCCAAATACTTTAAATCGGAGGACAACTCCTGATTTTAACAACAATATAGTTTGTCACGAGATCGTATAGTGACCGTGTAGGCACTATGCAAAGTTATTAAATTGATATCTTTGAAAAACGGGCGGCGGTTCCGAAGCATAATAATTTTCTGGATAGGAGGCAGTAATAGCGAGAATTGTATACAGGGATGATTAACCGTTCAATGCATCCAACCGAAGAAAAGTATACGAGCAAGGAACCGCCGCCCGTTTTTCAAAGACCACTACATAAAATAATCTAACGGTTCAAGCATTTAATAAATACATATTAACTGATTTTATGGATCAATCCGGAAAATTGTACGCTACGACCGTTCTGGGTGTTATTAACGACGGAGAAGTAGCGATTGGCGGTGACGGGCAGGCAACGATGGAAAAAACCGTGATGAAAGCCACGGTCCGCAAAGTCAGAAGGCTTTACAACGGACAGATTCTGGCTGGATTTGCGGGATCAACGGCCGACTCCTTCACCCTGTTCGAACGTTTTGAGGAAAAAATTCAGCAATACAACGGAAATATTGAACGGGCCGCTGTTGAAATGGCCAAAGATTGGCGAAAGGACAAGTTCCTGCGCAAATTGGAGGCTCTCCTTGCCGTTATGGATCAGGAAACGGCCTTGCTGATCTCCGGACAGGGGGATGTTATCGAACCGGACGACAACATACTGGCTATTGGCAGCGGTGGGTCCTATGCCCTGGCTGCCGCCCGGGCCCTAAAAGAAGACGCCCCGGATCTGTCGGCACGCGAAATCGTGGAAAAATCGCTGCATATTGCTGCCGACATCTGCATTTATACCAATCATAATTTGAGTATACTGGAAATCGAAGACGAGAATAACTAACCTATTAGTATTTGTATGGAAACAACGATTGAGCAAAAAAATTTAACGCCTACCCAAATTGTTGAGGAGCTCAACAAGTATATCATCGGACAGGATAAGGCCAAGCGCTCGGTGGCTATCTCCCTGCGTAACCGCTGGAGAAGACTCAATGCCGACGAATCGCTGCGCGATGAAATACTGCCGAATAACATATTATTAATCGGTCCCACGGGGGTCGGTAAAACCGAAATTGCCCGACGCCTGGCCAAGCTGGCCAACGCTCCTTTTATCAAGGTCGAAGCCTCCAAATTCACGGAAGTCGGCTATGTTGGCCGCGACGTCGAATCGATGATACGTGACTTGACCGACATTGCCGTAAACATGGTGAAAAGCGAAATGCAGGAGCGGGTGAAGGAAAAAGCCCGGGAGAAAGTCGAGCAGCGCATCCTGGATATTTTAATCCCGCCGGTTCATCAGAATCAGCAAAATCAAACCGGTTTTGATGCAGGCAACGGCGATTTCGATCCCTCTGATGCCGAAGATAAAGAGTTAAACCAGCGGACACGCGAAAGATTCAGGGAAAAACTTCGAAACGGGGAACTGGACGATCGAACGATCGAAATCGAGGTTAAGTCCAATCGCAACCCGATGATGCAGTTCTTCGGTCCCGGCGGCAATATGGAAGAGATGGGAATCAACCTCCAGGATATGCTGGGCAATCTTACCAAGGGGGGCAAAAAGAAAAAAGAAGTCACCATTGAAGAAGCCCGTGAGATTCTGCTGGACGAAGAAGCGGAGAAACTTATTGATCATGATGCCGCAGTGAGCCAGGCCCTGGAAAAAGTACAGAAATCCGGCATCGTCTTTATCGACGAAATCGACAAAGTAACTGAAGCAAGCGAAAGCAAAGGTCAGGGCGGCGGTCCTGACGTGAGCAGGCAGGGCGTGCAGCGGGATATGCTGCCCATCGTGGAAGGCAGTACGGTTTCCACCAAACACGGAATGGTCAAAACCGACCACATATTATTCGTGGGATCCGGCGCTTTTCATGTGGCCAAGCCCTCTGATTTAATCCCTGAACTCCAGGGTCGATTCCCGATCCGGGTTGAGCTGCACTCGCTGACCGAGCAGGATTTTGTGGATATTCTCAAGCTGCCCAAAAATGCGCTGACCAAGCAGTACCAGGCCATGCTGGATGCCGAGGATGTGCATATCGAATTTACAGAGGATGCCATCAAGGAGATAGCCAGCATCGCGGCCAAGGTCAACCAGCAAGTCGAAAATATCGGGGCGAGAAGACTGCATACGATCCTCTCCTCTCTGCTCGATGAACTGCTGTTCGATGTACCGGACCGAATCGAGCAGGATGAAGTAACGATCGACAAAGAGTACGTCCACGATAAACTGGACGAGCTGGTCCAGGACAAGGATTTAAGTCATTATATATTGTAAAGTTCCGGCCTGCCGGAACTTTACAGCTCCAGGCTCCACGAGTATTCCAGCAGGTTTTCATGTTGTGTATATACACCAAGTCAATACTTGCTCGAATATCCGTGGAGCCTGGAGCCTGGAGCTTGGAGCTATAATGGATCGCCTGCAGCGATCCATTATATAACAGTTTCCCGTTTTTTACGTTATAGTCTTTGTACGTGGAAGTCTCAGGTAATATTTGGCTGTCACCTTTTTCTTGCGTTAGGAAAAGTACAGCGGCGTTTATCCGGGTTTCTTACCAGGAAACCCGGGGTGGGAATCGGACGGCTTTCCACCATAGATTTGCAAAAATCCGACAGAAAGCCGGAAACTATTCAATTTTTAATTAACCAGTCAGCTATCAATCGATGAGTTTTAAAAAATTCTTCATGCCCAATCTTGTGGTCTTGTTCCTGCTCTCAACCTTCTGGTTTGCAGGGATCGACCCTGTTGTGGAACCCGAAGACAATCACCGCAAGAATTTAAAAAAATATCTGCAGGTTCAACGTAAGATTGTTGATAATTACGTAAAACCGGTTAATCTGACCGATATCTATAAAAGCAGTATTAAAGGACTGGTTAAGAACCTTTCAGATACCACTATGCAATTGAAAGGGACCCCGCTGGACACTACCTTCCAGGACACCAGTTTAAAAATTGCAGATATCCGCGAAGCCTACACCAAATTTGAGGATGCATACCTCTACCTGGCAAATAAAGGACCGAAAGAAAATCTGACGAAGCGAACCGAGGATGCCATCCAGAATATCTTTACCGACCTGGATCCCCATTCGGTCTATATCGAACCCAAAGAAGGGGAACGCATCGAGGCCGAGTTTGAAGGTAAATTCTCCGGGATCGGCATTCAGTTTGATATTATCAAGGACACTATTACGGTGGTTACCCCCATTGCCGGCGGACCGAGTGAAAAACTGGGCATCCAGTCGGGCGATAAAATTGTAAAAATCGACGACTCCACCGCCGTGGGCTATTCACAGGATAAGGTTATTAGTACCCTGCGGGGTCCCAAAGGCAGTGAGGTGGATGTAACCGTCAAGCGTCCCAAAACCAAGGAGCTGCTCTCTTTCACCATCACCCGGGACGAAATTCCGCTCCATACGGTGGATACCTCCTATATGATCGATGACTCCACCGGTTACATCAAAATCAACCGTTTTGCCGGTACCACCCATGATGAATTCATGAAGGCGATGGAAGAGTTGAAAAACAAGAATATGGACCAACTCATTCTCGACCTTCGACACAACCCCGGAGGGTACTTGAGTCAGGCGATCGCCATTGCTGAAGAATTCTTTGAAAAAGGGACCAAGATTGTTTCCACCAAAAGTCGTCACCCGCGATTCAACAGTGTGTACTACTCACGACGCGACGGCGCCTATATCGATCACCCGCTCATGGTCCTGGTCAACGAAGGGTCTGCATCTGCCAGCGAGATTGTAAGCGGCGCAGTACAAGATCACGACCGGGGATTGATTGTCGGTCAACGAACCTTCGGCAAGGGACTGGTCCAGCAGCAGTATCCGCTGGTGGATTCCAGTAAAATCCGGGTAACGATCTCCCGTTATTACACCCCTGCCGGTCGACTGATCCAGAAACCGTACCAGAACAAAGATAGAAAGGAATATGCGTATGAATTATATAAGCGTGAAGACAATGCGGCTGTGGACGTGCGTGAATTTATAGATCAGGTGCCCGACTCACTCAAATACAAGACCGATGCGGGACGTACCGTCTATGGCGGCGGAGGAATCATTCCGGACCACGTTATTCAGCGAGATACCACCCAGTCGGCCGCAATTTACAACTTTATGCGACGTAAACGACTCGGATTCGATTTCGTACAGGATTTCCTCAATGAGAATGGTGATCAGTTCAAAGAGAAGTGGAAAGGTGAATTCGACAAGTTTGTCAATGAATTTGCCTGGGAGGATGAACAAGCCGCCGATTTCCGCCAGCTTCTTCTTAAAAACGGTATGGTGGAAGCCGATACGGTCGACACCGCCCGGTATAAATCCGATACGCTTTATGTGGCCCCTGATGCCTGGGAAAAATCACGGTGGATGTCCCTGGGATACATGAAAGCCGACCTTGCTCGACAAATCTGGGGACTCGAGAAATACTACCAGGTATACAACCACGAACTCGATCGCACCCTTGATAAAGCGATGAGATTGTGGGACGAAGTGGAAAAATTGCACAAATTGGCTCTCAACCAGGACTCTACACAACCAGAATCAAAAGCGTATAATTAACTCAAACTCATTTGAATGAGTTTGAGTTAATTAGCTCGAAGCTCGAAGCCGGAAGCTCGAGGCTTGGCAATTGCCGATATTCCAGTTTATGCAGGTAAAAAACGTCCCCCTTCGGAGGGGGACGGGGGTTCCAATTTTGCTGGGGGCTAGGTTAGCTTTGAGACCATTTTGATGGCGGCGGTTTCGGCGCGCAGGCGTTTATTTCCCAGTGATAGAGCTTGTCCCCCTTTGGCTTTGATCGTATTCAGTTCCTGATCGCTCCACCCTCCTTCAGGTCCAATCAATAGAGACAACCGGTTTTCCCTGGTTAATTGATCGAGTTTATCGTTAAGAGGATCCCCGTCCTGATAAGCAACCAGGAGCTCCTGATCTGACAAATCCTTCAAAGCTTCATTTAATCCGCCTGCCACTTCGATTTCCGGTTTGTAGGATCTCAAACTTTGTTTCATAGCTCCAAGGGCGATGGTCTCCAACCGCTTGGTGCGCACCTTGTTTTTCTCGGTATGGCGCGTAGGAAACAAATAAAAGCTGCTCACTCCCATTTCCACCGCTTTTTCAATCGCAAACTCCAGGCGATCCCGTTTTTTAATAATCGCCATCCCAACCGCGATATTCGGCTTCGGTGGATCTTCCTGCCAACTGTTTTTCAGCCGGGCCACCACCGATTGCTGATTAACCTGGACAATCGGTCCCTCGTAAAATCCTCCCTCGCCGTCCACTACGACCAGGTCCTCTCCCTGAGAAAAACGGAGCACCCTTGCCGCGTGATGCGCTTCCTGTCCTGTTAACTCGATACGATCATCTGTAATCCTTGAAGAAGGCGTATAAAAAATATTATTCATAAAGGACGTTCATATTGATAAATATCCGCCGGTTTAAAAGTTGATTGGCCCGTCTGCAACATCAATTTAACATAGGGAACACACATACCGCAACCGCATCCGCAAAGCCGATTCTCCACCAGCTCTGCGGCGGTATCTATATCGTTGTGTTCCGCGTATTCTTTCAGCTCTTCAAATGTTCTACGGTGACAAACGCACCGATTAACTCGTTTTGATTCTTGCATGCCCGAAATAAAAGTATTAGCCCGAATTTCACTACGTGGGAATCACTTCGCTCGGTGCTCACAAAAAATATTTTTGAATTGTCATATTGCCTTAATATCGGGTATTATCTTCAACAATTAAATGTAATATATAAAACAGTCTGTCCAACGCTGTGAAATCCGTATTAGTTCCGTCAATCGCTACTTTATCATGCTCAAAGGCTCATAAAGCATGGTTGCCGGGACTATTCTTTTCATATATTCTGCCGCCAAATAACATAGTACTGAACCGTGATTATCAGTTTTCCTGCTTGAAATGCTTGCCCAGTTTGAGCCCTTGTCCCTGGTAATTGCTTTCGATGTCTTCCCCATATACAAAATCCGGGATCTCCGTATTGGGCTCGAATAACATGCTGCAGAAAGTTTGTCCATCCTCAATCAAAAACGGCACATCATGGGAGCGCACCTCCAATACCGCACGAGCCCCGCCGTCGGTTTCCCGTCCGCCGAAACCGCTGTCAAAAAAGCCGGCATAATGAGTCCGAAGCTCCCCGGATCCCGTGTCGTATGCCACCATCTCCGCGGCCAGGTGCGGGGGAATGCGACATCTTTCTTTCGAAGCAAAAATATAAAAAGCCTCCGGTTCCAATATCAGGTAATCCTCCTCTTTCGCCCGAATCGGTTCCCAGAAGTCGGTAATGTGATAATGGCGAATTTTATCCAGATCGATCAGATCCCGGTGTTTTTTTGCCTTGTATCCCACAATCTCATTTTCGCCGGCATGCAGGTGCACGCTGAAAAAGAGTCCGTTATTCACCTTAATGCGATCCATCGCCAGCGGATCCCCCTGTCCGCTGAATAATAACGGCTCATTGTGATGAGTCCGGAGGATATCCTGGTCCGACAACGGGGTATGCCCGTGTCGAATACGCAGCTGGTTGAGCCGGTGTCCGGTTTGGACACGAATGGGAAACGATTTTGGCACGACCTCCAGGTACAATTTTCCCTGGTATCCCGCCTTCACTTCTTCAAACCGGTGGGAGTAATCGGTAATTACGCGCGTAAAAATATCCAGCCGGCCGGTCGTGCTTTTGGGATTAGCTTTGGCGGTGAGATTTTCCTGGGATATCAGCCGATACGATTCGGACGGCTGCTCCTTTCCGTTGAATAACGGGTGTTGAGCGGATACATTCGACATCGGTAAGTTAAGCTCCTCGAGCAGCGGAATAATGTATACGCAATTCGGCTCCAGCACCGCCCCGTCCTCGATAGAAATCTCATACTGCTTGAGCCGCTCGACCTTATTCTCGACCGTCTCATCTTCCGGCAAAAAACTGCACCGCACGCGCCAGGCCTTTTTCCCCAACCGCAGATCAATCGAATTCGGCTGGAACTGCTCGTCCTCCAACGGGTAAGCAGGCGGCGCCTGAATAATGCCGGCCTCCGCCAGTTTTTTCAATTTCTGGACCGGAAGGATCCCCTTGGTCCGCAGATGAATA
>Ga0207771_101225_pt1 | contig 11741 bp, 7 predicted proteins | sample A23M2SouthBayCA_2_FD_187731 | JGI IMG/M metagenome (GOLD analysis project Ga0207771, IMG submission 187731) | Aerobic enrichment media microbial communities from Eden Landing Ponds, California, USA - A23 M2 (2) (SPAdes) | ecosystem: Environmental > Aquatic > Marine > Unclassified | place...
CCATCGGGAGATCCAGACGTAGTGTCGCTGGGCTTTTTCGGGGGATTCGAACGATTCCGGGGGATAGATATAGCGCTTGTAAAAATCGTTCATCACATAGGAGGTGCCCCAGTTGAGGTGGGTGGAGATTGTGGACACGAAAGCCGACAAGAACGCCACAGCCAGCAGTCCCAGCAAACCGGACGGCAGCAAGTCCACCATCAGCTTCGCATACCCCGCCTCCTTATCCGCAAGCCCGGGATAGGTTACCAGACTCACCAGGGCGACCAAAATCCACGGCCAGGGGCGCACCGCGTAGTGGGCCAGGTTAAACAGGAGGGTCCCGCCGACCGCGTTCTTCTCGTCGCGGGCCGAAAACATGCGTTGCGCGATATACCCGCCCCCGCCCGGCTCGGCGCCCGGGTACCAGGAAGCCCACCACTGCATGCCGATCCACACCAGGGCCGTCGAGAGCATGATCTTGGGACTGGTAAAGGGGTTGAAGGTCAGGTAATCGTGTCCCTCCCCGAATTGTCGGGCGAGTTCCGCCTGGAGGCGATCGAGTCCGCCGACCGAGTCCACCGCATACACGGCCAACAGGATGGTCCCGATCATGGCAATAAAGAACTGGATGAAGTCGGTCACCACGACCCCCCAGAGTCCCGAAATAGCGATATAGACCCCGATGAGCAGGTACAACACGATGATAACGGTCCACTGCTCCGCGCCCGTCACCACCGTCAGGATCTTGGCCATCCCGACCGTCACCCATCCCATGATGATGCAATTAATCGGAAACGCCAGGTAGAGCGCCCGGAAGCTGCGCAGGATTTCGGCCGGTTTTCCGCCATAGCGGAGCTCGATAAACTCGACATCGGTCAGCACGTCGGCGCGTTTCCAGAGTTTGGCATACAGAAATACCGTAAAAAGCCCCGAAAACATGAAGTTCCACCAGATCCAGTTCCCGGCGATTCCTTCGCTGGCCACAATGCCGGTCACCGCCAGGGGCGTATCGGCCGCAAAGGTGGTCGCCACCATCGAGATCCCCACGAGCCACCACGGCAGATCCCGTCCCCCGGCAAAATAGTCATCCAGCGTCTGCTGTCCCCGTCGCTTGGCGGCCCACGCTGCTGCAATCATGACCAGCACGTAACTTCCCATCACTACGTAATCCAGCAGAGCAAATGCCATGTGTGTTGATTAATGATTTATAATTAATAATTGATGATTTCGGGAGGGGGCCGCATTGACGTTGACTTTCAGTATCGAGTGTAATTAAACCATTATTCTGACTTTTTGAAAAATTGGTTTATGCCCCAACAGTAGGTTTAATGGGTTTAACTACTTCAGTTTTATTCACATTTTTAAATTATTTTTGCTACCATGCTAAATAAGTGGATTGCGAGATATAGATTATATTGAGGACTCAACCGGGTTAGCTCTCCGTGCAGTTACTTCGCCCGGAACTTTTATCTATTCAGCACATCAACCTATCAGAGGGGATTATTATGGGCATCAATATACTTCAAAAAATCCAGTCGTTCTTTCGTTCCGATCCTTCGCCTCAATTTATCGCCCGGCAGCTTCGCAAACCGTCGGGGGAGTTTGCCGAAACGGTCGCAGAAAAAATGAACCAGGTGAACAAACCATTATTTGACCTCACCTGTCAAACGCTTCAAATAAACGACAACGAATCGATTCTGGAAATTGGTTTTGGCAGCGGAAAATTCTTCCCCAGGCTCTTTCAACAGGCCGAGGGCGTTCAGATTAACGGGATCGACCACTCTGAAGAAATGGTGCAGGAAGCGAGAAGAAAGAATGAAAATCTCATTGATTCGGGTCAATTACAGATCATTCGGGCCAACAGTAATGACATACCGTTTTCCGACCAATCTTTCGACAAGGTGTTTTGCAACATGGTAATCTATTTCTGGGATCAACCGGAAGACCATCTCGAGGAGATCCACCGGGTCCTGAAGCCCGGCGGCAAATTTTATACCGGTATGCGATCGACGGAGAGCATGAAAGTATTTCCCTTTGTCGAATACGGGTTCAACTTGTTCGGGGTATCCGATTGGACTACTTTGTTGGAAGAAAATGGATTTGAGAATATACAGACCGAATTACAATCCGACCCGGAAATACAACTGGACGGGAAACCGCTGCGGATGGAGTCTATCTGCGTGGTAGCAACCAAAGGCGGTGTATGATTATTGATTTATGATTTATAATTAATGATTGGTGAGATTGCCTGCATCCAGGATTATGCACCTTGTTTTTTGCATTAAACGGTAATAAAATAACGGAAGATCAGCACGAACCACGTGACTGGCACTGTATGTAGTAGCAAGCAAATCACGTTTTATTAATCATTAATCATAAATTATCAATCATTAATCACCCATCACGACACTGCAACTTCTTAAAAAATTTACGTTATTACTATGTAAACAAAGCTTAACACAGTAAACGATAGTTTATGGCGCTGCAGCGTTATCACCTGGGACTTCCGGTCTGGAATGAACAGCGGTGGATCGGGGAGTTTTATTCGGAAGATGCCAAACAGCGGGAATATCTTCATCAGTACGCCACCGTCTTCAATGCGGTGGAGGGAAATTCGACCTTTTACGGGCTCCCGTCCGAAAAGACAATGCAGAAATGGGCTGATGATGTGCCCAAGGGATTTAAATTCTGCTTTAAAATGCCGCAGACCATTACCCATTACCGAAAACTGCAGAATTATGAAGACAAGTTGACGCAATTCAAGAACCTGCTGCTTTCCATTCGTGAATATGTAGGTCCCGTGATGATTCAGCTGCCCGCCCAATTCGGTCCCAACCAGTTGAATAAACTGGAAGCTTTCCTGGCAGATCTGCCGCCGACCTTTTATTACGGGGTGGAAGTTCGTCACCCGTCGCTTTTTGACAACGGCCGCAACGAACGGGCACTTTCGAACTTGCTGGAGAGTTATTCGGCCGACCGCATCATTTTCGACACGCGTCGGCTGCACGAAGATACCAACCAGGATCCTGATTTCAAGACGGTGCAGGATCGCAAACCGAAACTGCCGGTACGCTTCACCAATACCGGCTCCCATCCGATGGTCCGGTTTGTCGGCAGTAACGAGATCGAAGCCAACGAACCGTACTTGAAGGAGTGGGCCATCGTAGTCGCGGAGTGGATTCGCGAAGGGCTGCACCCCTACGTCTTTATCCATGCTCCGAATGAATTTTACGCGCCGCGCATTGCCCGTAAATTCCACGACATCCTTGCCGGACTGATTAACCTCAACGGAATGCCGAAATGGCCCATCGAACGGGCGGGACCGCAAGGGCAGATGTCCCTGTTTGAATGAACTCGTTCATTCAAACAGGGACGCTCGAGGCTGGAGGCTCGAAGCTCGAGGCAACTCTTTATTTCTAATTAGAGACTGTATATAAAACGAAAAGTAGCTGTATTTGAATACAGTCAAATTCCGGATCAGGCTTACCATAAGATTACAAGCACGGCTTCGAGCCTCGAGCCTCCAGCTTCCGGCCAGGTAATACCGGGGATTTTTCCCGGTATTACCTGTAGTCACGATCACGTTCTTCTCTTTCGAAATCCTGGTGGAAATAGTAGGTGAAATCGATCGAGAATGTTCGGTGTCTCCAACGGAATACGTTTTCCATGTAGAGGTACCGTTCATCCATAATGGAATGATGTTTTTGAGAATTCAGCACATCCCGAACTCTCATCGAAATACGGGCCCGCTCATTCCATAATTTCTTGGATAATCCCATATCGAGCGAATGACTCGCATATTCACGTCCCTGCGTGGTATTTCGCGGTCCGCGATACCGCATGGAGGCCTGGTAGTTCCATCCGTCCAGAAACTGCCACTGGGCTCGCAGGCGACTTGTAAGCCGGGAGGCACTGGCCTCGAGTTCGTTCTTGGTCGGCGCGTGATAACCGCTGGTATTCGAACGGTACAAGTTCATCGATCCCCTCAGTTCGAGATTTTCGATTAAATCTTGTTCAGCCGTAAGCTCCACACCCCAGTTATGAGAGGTGGCCATGTTAATCGGCTGAGAAAAGGTGATCCCATTCTGCTGATACGTAATATCCTCAACCACCCCTTTTTCATTGCGATAATAGACTGCTGCCAACGCGTTGCCGGTCGACCAGTATTGCTGAAAGCCAATCTCGTAGGAATCTGTAAATTCAGGTTCCAGGTCGGGATTTCCAAGATGTCGATTACGCGTATCCGCGAAACTGGAATAGGGGATAATATCCCAGTGATCGGGTCGCGACAAGCGCCGGCTGTAGCTGGCCATGATAGACCGTTGCTCTGTTAATTCATAACTGGCGTGCAGGGTCGGGAATAGGTCTATATAGGACCGAACCGTTGTTTCGGAAGATTGGTCCAGACCCGTTTCCACATTGGTCTGTTCGGCCCGCAGGCCGACCTGAAAGGACCACTTACCGGGCTGATAGCCCACAATGCCATACAGTGCATTCACATTTTCAGTGTAGGAAAAGTTGCCACCAATACCGCCCTGCAGATCCGTAATGTCTACCCATGACCCGTCACGAAACTCCTCGACCATGTGATCATTACTTAATTCCCGATAATTGGACCGCACCCCGGCCTCAACCTTCAGCTTCCTGCTATAGGGATATACATAATCAACTCTGACAATACCCCGTTTGTAGTCCTCGTCATTTTCCGATCGATGTTGCTCAACCGGCATACTTTGTCCGCTGACCACCTGTTCATCATAAGTTGACGTTTCCGTTTCATTACTCATATCAAACTGCACAGCAGCTGTTAACTTGTGATCGTCGCTTCCGGGCAGCTGATTTTCATAATCGAGCTCCAGTTCCAGATCTCTTTCATTCTCTTCCTGCGACTCAGTCCGTCGAACCCTCCTCATCACATCGCCATCACCATAGTTCGGGCTATTATAGTAAAAGTCGGTATAGGAAACATTCGTAACCTCGTCCTGTCGTTCCAGATCGAACGAGGTAGTAAATGAAAGCGTTTGATCGGCGGGCATAAACCATTCAACACCTCCCCGCAGATCTCCTTCATATTCAGTTTGATCCGAATCGTGCTCCTGGTCATAAGCATACGTCGTATCCGAGGCCGGGCTATTGATACCATACCGGTAACGCTCCCAGCCGGAACCCGGATCATTTTCGTATTCCACCCCGCCGTTGAAGAAAAAGTTTACCTTGTTCCGCCGAAAGTTAAGATTGGTGGATACCCCGTGCTCGGCGGGAAGCCCCGTTTCGGCCGAAACCGAGCCATTAAATCCTTTTTGGCGGTTCTTCCTAAGTACAATATTAATAACGCCGGCGGTTCCTTCGGCCTCATAGCGAGCCGACGGATTGGTGATAACCTCGACGCGTTGAATCATGTGAGCCGGAATACTCCGCAAACCATCCCCTCCCCCATCGACCAGGCTGGAAGGTCGTCCGTTGATCAAAATTTTTATGCTTTGGCTGCCGCGAAGACTGATATTTCCATCATAATCGGTCGTAATCGACGGCATCTGATCCAGTACATTCAGAGCCGACCCTCCCATACTGATCACATCCTGGCCAACATTCATCACACGCTTGTCGAACTGGGTCCTCATGGTAGTTTCCTCACTACGGACCACAATCTCCTCCATCTTCTGGGTCTCCCGGTCCAGCCGAATTTCTCCGACGCTCACGTTCCGGTCGGCAATCAACTCGATCTTATTACTGAAGGTTGAAAGCGAAACGTAGGTTACCCGCAGGCGATACGTGCCCGGCTCGGCCCTCAGCTTGAAGACCCCGGCTGTATCGGTCGCCGTCCCGGCAATCATCGAATCTTTGCTGGCCGCATAAAGAGCTACTGTAGCGTTCGGAATGGGATTATCATTATCATTCAATACCGTACCGGTCATGGAAGCCGACTTGGTCGTATCCTGCGCTGTGGCGATTCCTAAACTGAAGCATACTAAACAAATAGCGAGGACCGAGAACCTCTGAAGCATGATGATATCTTTTATTCCAAATCTTTAATTCTGATTTTCCTTGTCAACCTTATCATAAGAACCCGTTTTGATGTAAACCTGAACCAAATCTGAAGAAAATTTGAAGAATGATCCCGACCCGGATCGAATTCCCTGGCCCACCGGGCAGCGGTTTCTTGCTCGTAAACTTTTCTTCGTCGATCAACCTCTATTAGCGAATAATAATTGATAATGAAGACTAATAATTGATGCTTCTGAACCAGAAAATTTTAATGCTTCGAAACCGCTGCCCGGTGGGCCAGGGAATTCGATTTTGCTTGTTTATCTGGTTGAATGAAATTCACTAACTGATTAAGGTCCCAAATATTACCTTAGATAGTTGGTACTTTGGAGTCATCCCGGCGTTTTTTGACACGTTAATCAGAGTTATAGCACAATAAAATGACGCCGTTATCGATATATAGCAGGATTCCCGGGTGAAAATCCCGTGTATGTTGCCTATACTTGGGGTTGTTCGTAACAACTCATTATGTTTTATAAAGTCAGGTGATATACGGGGTATGCTGCCCTGATGCTCAGCATGACCTGTGATAAACGTCATGGTAATCGGTCGATTCCCCGTTATTAACCATTAAATAATCGTTTTCAGTCTTACATGTCCGATACGGATACTGCACAATTAACCGACAAGGAAATACAAAAAGAGGTCGAGCGTCGACGTACGTTTGCGATCATCTCGCACCCGGATGCCGGTAAAACCACGCTTACAGAAAAGCTGCTTTTGTATGGGGGCGCCATTCACGAAGCCGGATCCATTCGCCAGCGAAAAGCGTCGCGTTACGCAGCCTCCGACTGGATGGCGATTGAAAAAGATCGCGGTATTTCGGTCACCTCCTCGGTTATGCGCTTCGAGCAGGACGGCACCAAATTCAACCTGCTGGACACCCCGGGTCACAAAGATTTTTCCGAGGATACGCTCCGCACGCTGGTTGCCGCCGACACGGCGTTGATGGTGATTGACGTGGCCAAGGGCGTCGAGGAACAGACCGAGAAGCTATATGAAGTTTGTAAAATGCGAAATATCCCGATCGTCACTTTTGTCAACAAGTGCGACCGACCGGGAATGGAGCCGCTCGAGATCATGAGCAATATTGAAAATAAACTGGGGCTGCGCCCCATTCCCGCTACCTGGCCACTTGGTTACGGGAAGGATTTTCAGGGGATTTACGATCTGATCGACCAGCAGCTGCTGCTCTATACCAAGGCGGAGCACGGTACCCAGAAAGCTGAAATTGAGGTATATGACGATCTTGAAGAGGGACTTGCCCAAACCCATATTTCCTCGGCTGATAAAGATCAGTTCCGGGAAGAGATCATGCTGGTGGAAGACGAATTTGCTGAAATGTCGAAGGAGGAATACGACCAGGGCAATTGCACGCCGGTATTTTACGGATCGGCCTTAAACAACTTTGGGGTTGATGTATTCCTGCGCAACTTCAAGAACCTGGCCCACCCTCCTCAGCCTTATGTGAACGAAGAAGGCAAAGTGCGAAAAATCAACGACGATTTTTCCGGATTTGTCTTCAAGCTGCAGGCCAATATGAATCCCGACCACCGTGACTGCGCCGCCTTTGTACGCATCACCTCCGGCAAGTTCCGGCGAGGGATCCAGGTGTACAACCAGGGAACCGGCAAAAAAGTCAAGATGTCGACTCCCCACACGCTCATGGGGGACGAACGGAATATCCTCGACGAAGCTTATCCGGGCGACGTTGTTTCGTTGTTTAATCCCGGCGACTTCCGCATCGGGACAACGCTATACCATCAAAAACCTGTTCGGTTCAACGTTATTCCGTTGTTTACGCCCGAACACTTCATGAAGGCGTCCACCAAGGATCCTTTCAAAAGGAAACAGCTGCGCGAGGGTCTCAAACAGCTCTCCGAAGAAGGGGTAGTGCATGTTTTTGAAGTTCCTGACGGGGTCGGCAACGAACTGCTATTGGGAACGGTCGGAGCACTACAGTTCGATGTCGTCAAGCATCGGATGGATACTGAATACGGGGTAGAACTACGCATGGAGCCCACCCCCTATCATGCCGCGCGATGGCTGCCCGACGACCAGAAGGTCATCGACCAACTCGATGCCAGCTACTCCACCCACATCACTCGCGATATGGAAGAGCACCCGCTGGTACTATTCGACAGCGCCTACGCCCTGAACCAGGCCAAGGAAAAAGTCGGTGAGGAGAACCTGTTCAAGTTCAAGCAGGACTAAAATTTTGCACTGCAAAATTTTAGTGATTAGTAATTGATGATGGTTGATTTGTGATTATTCCGGCGTTTAAAAGGCCCTCAACAGAGCTTACTGACAATGTCTTCCATTTATATATTTATCAGGGGTCTTAGTTCAATAATTAGCTAAAATGACTAATCATCAATTATACATCATCAATCATTAATCCCTACCCGCCGGTTTAATTTTCAAACACGATTTCGTCCGTTTCGGCTCCAAGATTTTCCAGATGAGTCTTAAGGTCCAGGACGAACTGCATGGGACCGCAGAGGTAGAAGTGCCGGTCAAAGTCATCTACATACTTTTGCAGCATCTCTTTATCGATACGTCCGTGTTCGTATGTCGGTTTCTCCTCCCGGGTAAGCGTATTGGTGAAATCATCTCCCAGCATCTGCTCAAATTCGTCGTAAAGGATGATATCCTCTTCGGTTTTGTTGGAGAATATCAGTTTGTTTCCCATTAATTTTCCTTTTTGGTGCAGATCTCTGAATATAGCAATGAACGGAGTAACTCCTGCCCCCCCGGCCAGGAAAACGCCGGGACCCTTATACTGAATCGCTCCCCAGGGATCGTCCAATATCAATTCATCTCCCGATTCAACTTTTCCCAACTGGTTTGTAACGCCATCGTGATCGGAATAGATCTTAATCACAAATTCCAGGTAGTCATCATCGTTTAATGAACAAAACGTAAATGGTCGCTGCTCATCTTCCCAGCCATCCTTATTAATCGCCACTTGGGTCCCCTGTCCCGGAATAAAGGAATATCCGGACGGTTTTTCGGTGATAAAGGAACGAACATCATGAGTTTCCCGGTGAACATCTTTAATCTTTACGGTATGCGACATGACTTTAATGGTTTAAAAGTTCTAAAATATTACTTGAAATACCTGCATAGCCGACCCTTTTCCGGAATTTCGACAAATCCATGGATTTCTAAAACAAATATAAACGTAATTTAAATCCATCAGTTCACATGAAAAATCTTTCCAAAAATAGAACAGCCCGCCTTTCCGAAACAAAGCGGGCTGTTCTACCATCCTCAAATCGAATGTCAAGACCGGCGGCGGTAAATCAATAATATCCGCCGGTTGTTCCGTATTATTTGTTGCTAGTCTTCCTCATCATTATCGTCATCCTCATCACCATCATCTTCATCGTCGTCATGATCGTCTTCGATCTCGAGTTTACCGAATCCATTCTCCATTTTGACTTCCATCTTTAACAGCTCTCCTTCTTTCTCGTAGTCATATTGAGACAAATCCCATACGGTTCCGTCCGACTGCATGAACCAGATATCCGGGTGAAGCGTGATTTTCATGGCCCGGGGCACTTCATCTCCGGTAACGGTTAAGGGCGGATCAAACTCTTTTTCCACTTTGATTTCGGCTTCCACAAAAGTTTGGAAAAATCGGGTAGTATCCGATCCGGACTCCCGGAAACTTCCGCTTACTACCATACTGGCATCTTCCGGCCAATTGGGGAACTTTGCCTTCACCGAATCGATCAATGACTGATTGTCATCTCCTTCCTCTTCTTCATTTTCTGCCTCTTCATCAAAATCGATGTCTTCCACTTCAAACTTCAATTCGCTGAATGTGCCTTCCGGTATGGTGCCACTTACCGCATCTATTGAAGAACCATCCAGGGGCAGATCGACAAAGATGCCGGACGTTTCAAACTCTTCTTCACACTCTTCGTCCGTGTCGTTTTCGACTCCGTCTTCACCCTCCGAGTCATCATTATCTGTGGTGTCAGATTCACAAACGTCATCCTCTCTTTCCACTTTAAACTCGCCCACGATAAAATGTATATCGTGAATCGTCAGCGTACCGTTATCACCCTCAATCTTCAAAGAGTCGGGCATCGTACTGCTTAAAGTAGTCGTATTGTTCGTGAAGTTCTGGGATGATGCAACCGCAAATTCGACGTCAAAATTGGATCGTTTCACCTGATCACTGGAAGTAACGTCGCATCCCTGGAAAATAAACAGGGTTATCAGCGCGAACGACAAAGTGTATCCGAGATTTCTCCTTACAGTATACATGGGGGTGTACTTTATTTTTACGTAGTAGTATTTGTCCTTCATAAAAGATACGTTATCATATGACGATTGAAGGCCGAACTTGTTACAATTTTATTAATTATCAACGATATGAATACTCAAAACGTACGCCGCGACATTGCCCAAAAAACGGTTCAAATCCTGGATAAGGGGGAATATGAATCACTTTCAGGTAAAAAAGTTAAAATTCACGAAACATTGGACCGTGCCCGGCGGTTAACCCGAACGTTTAGTCCGGATGAATTGGAAAAAATGACGATCCGGCATGTATTCAATGATAAGGGAACACCCCCTCCACCAAGTATCACGGTGACCAATGAGACCACCCTTTCGGCAGCCCTTCGCCTTGCACAAAAATCATCAAACGAAAATCTGATGGCCCTGAATTTCGCATCGGCCAAAAATCCGGGAGGCGGATTTTTAAACGGCGCATCCGCCCAGGAAGAAAGTCTTTGTCGCAAGTCGGGCTTGTATCACTGCATAAAAGACCAGGCGGAGTATTATGAACAAAATAAAGCTTACGGAAGCAGTCTGTATACCGATCACATGATTTATTCGCCCGGCGTTCCGGTAATTCGGGATGTAAACGAGGAGCTTTTAGAATCCCCCTACCTGTGCGACTTCATCACGGCCCCTGCCGTCAACGCCGGTGCCGTTCGCGAAAACGAGCCCAAACGCGTCAACATGATCCAGCCTGTGATGGAACAGCGCATTGAAAAGCTGATTGCCCTTTTCGTGCATTTATCCCAAAAACGACTGGTGCTGGGTGCCTGGGGATGCGGCGTATTTGGAAATGACCCGACAGAAGTAGCTCGCTGGTTCAGTCGCTACCTGGGAACAGATTCTCCCTATGCTCCCTATATAGACGAGGTGGTGTTTGCCGTACTCGACAATACCGCTGACAAGCGCATCATTACCCCTTTCCGAAATGAATTTGAATAAGAGGTAGTATCCTGTTTATTTAAACTTCTACACTGCATCCGTCACTTCAACGGGCAGTACCATGAAACGGCTCTTGTTTGGTACTTTCTTGCTCTTCCTTTTCCTGCCGCAAAGCGGGCTCACCCAGCGTCTGTCTGTCTACAACCTCGGAGTGCATGCCGGCGTGGAATATCCCAAATTGTATTGGAATTATCATGAGGAGTCAAACCCCTACAACGGCACCCGTGATGATTTCACTATTCGCCCACATGCCCAGATTACCTACGATCTATCCTTAACCGAACACTTCAAACCCCGAATATTTACAGGATATAGTCGTCTTGGATTCCGGGAAGCCTTCGCCATTGACGATGTTTTAGGCGACAAGGGCAGACAGCATGTAAGGATGAACACGATATCCGTCGGAATCAAAGCATTATTCGACACGTCGGTACTCAAGTTTGGTCCCGTTTTCAGCTGGTATAAAATTTTGGACG
>Ga0207771_101226_pt1 | contig 11728 bp, 10 predicted proteins | sample A23M2SouthBayCA_2_FD_187731 | JGI IMG/M metagenome (GOLD analysis project Ga0207771, IMG submission 187731) | Aerobic enrichment media microbial communities from Eden Landing Ponds, California, USA - A23 M2 (2) (SPAdes) | ecosystem: Environmental > Aquatic > Marine > Unclassified | place...
GTCTATCGGCACCAGCGGGTGGACCGTCGTACGGCACGCTGATCGTCCAGCGGGCGGAGCCGTTCTCGTAGAGTTGCACGTCGACGGTCCCGATGTCGTCGCCGTACACCTCGCCACAGACGTCACAGACGACGTACTGCTGTGATGGACCGTCACAGCCGGCGAGCGCGAGCAGAGCGAGCAGTGCTCCCAGTGTGAGGAGTCGTCGCCCGTCGACCGGAAGCCGCCCGGTGCCGTTCGATTCACTCATGATCCCGTGAAAGAACTGCCCACAGCGACTACCGTATGTTTTGTGATCCGATCGACAGATTCTGTCTCCGGTCGGCCGCCGTCCGCTGGGGGCGTCAGGGAGCCAAACGCGTTCGCCGACCATCCGAAATACCGCCGCTACCTCCGACAGCGAGCGGTATCGACCGGTGTCGGCGGGACTTAAGACGGACCGGACAGACGTTCGAACGTATGAACGACGACGACCGCGGATTCGAGACCGACGCACTGCACGTGGGCCAGGAAGAACCGGATGCTGCGACGGGAGCGCGCGCCCCGCCGATCTACCAGACGACATCCTACGTCTTCGAGGACGCCGAGGACGCCGCTGCCCAGTTCGCCCTCGAAAAGCCGGGCCACATCTACTCGCGACTGATGAACCCGACCTGCAACATGCTGCAGGAGCGCATCGCCGCACTCGAAGGCGGGGTCGGAGCGGTCGCGACCTCCTCCGGGATGGCCGCGCTCAACCTCGCGACCTTCCTGCTGGCCGACGCCGGCGACAACATCGTGACGGCGTCGTCGCTGTATGGGGGCACCTACACCTACTTCACCCACACCGCGCCGCGCAACGGCGTCGAAGCCCGCTTCGTCGACACGCTGGACTACGAGGCCTACGAGGAGGCCATCGACGAGGACACCGCCTACGTCCACTTCGAGACGATCGGCAACCCCTCGCTCGTCACCCCCGACATCGAGCGACTGGCCGACATCGCCCACGACAACGGCGTCCCGCTGTTCGTCGACAACACCTTCGCGACGCCGTACCTGTGCAATCCCCTCGAACACGGCGCGGACCTCGTCTGGAACTCCACGACCAAGTGGATCCACGGCCACGGTACCACCGTCGGCGGGGTCCTCGTCGACGGCGGCAGTTTCCCCTGGAGCGAGCACGCCGACGCGTTCCCAGAGATCGCACAGGAGAACCCGGCCTATCACGGTATCAACTTCGCCGAGACCTTCGGCGATGCCGCGCTCACCTACGCCGCCATCGCGCGCGGACTGCGTGATATGGGCAATCAGCAAGCGCCCTTCGACGCCTGGAACACCCTGCAGGGTCTCGAAACGCTCCCGGTGCGGATGGACCGCCACTGCGAGAACGCGATGGCCGTCGCCGAACACCTCGACGACCACCCCGAGGTCTCGTGGGTCACCTACCCCGGTCTCGACGATCACGAGACCCACGACACCGCCAGCGAGTACCTCGATGGCGGCTACGGCGGCATGATTACCTTCGGTCTCGAAGCCGGCTACGACGCCGCCCGCAGCACGGTCGAGTCCACCGAGATCGCGTCCCTGCTCGCCAACGTCGGCGACGCCAAGACGCTGATTATCCACCCCGCCTCGACGACCCACCAGCAACTCACTGCCGAGGAGAAGCAGGCCGCCGGCGTCACGGACGACCTCGTGCGCCTCTCCGTGGGACTGGAGTCGGCCGACGACATCATCGCCGACCTCGATCAGGCCATCGAGCAGGCGACGAACTAAGGCGGAGACACTCGTTTTCATCTCACAGCACTGCGAGAGTGACCAACAACTGAACGCCCTCGACTCGCTCGACGGTTCTGTGCGGGATATCCTTCCTCCGGTCGGATAGTGCCCACACAGAACCGCCCAGACGCGCCTCGCCCGTTCAATCCACCAGGAGACTCGCTTCGCTCGACTCCTGAGCCCTCCTTCACTCCGTTCAGGAGGACGCCAGGAACCGCACTGCACAGCACTGCAACCACACCTCCCCAGCCGATTCGCTCGCTCGAAGCACTCGCTCACTCATCCACCGGGAGAGCAAGCTCTCCCGAGCCTTCCGTCACTTCGTTCAGGAAGACCTCGCACAGTTTCGTCGCGGCACTGAGGCCGCGACAGCGCGCGCCACCGCCGTCTGATCAGTCGTTCGATTATATTGGCCGTTCTGCGAGTCGTCACAGCGTCGGTGTGTGAGTTGTTCTATGCGCCTTGCTTTGGTGTGGTCTACAGCACGTCTTCGCTTTCCAGCAGATCGGCGAGTTCGGCCATCGTCTCGACAATGGTGTCACACGACGGTGCAACGGCCGGTTTCGGGTCGAACCCGACGGCAAGACCAGCGACTTCGAGCATCGGGAGGTCGTTGGCCCCGTCACCGACGGCGATGGTGTCGGCGCGATCTTCGCCGACGATGGTGGTGACGATGTCTAGGGCGTCGTCTTTGGTCCCCTCGATCAGTGGTCCCTCGGCCGCACCGGTGAGTTTCCCGTCGGCAACGGGCAGGCGGTTGGCGACGATGGCGTCGACCTCGACGCCCTCCGCTTCGAGTGCAGCCTCGACGCCGCGCTCGAACCCGCCGGTGAGGATGCAGACGTAGACGCCCGCCTCGCGCAGCGCCGCGATCACGTCGGCCGCGCCCGGGCGCAACTGGACCTGGTCGAACGCCGCTTGGGCCGTCTCCGTGTCCATCCCTTCCAGCAGCGCACACCGCTGGTAGAGACTTTCGGCGTATTCGATCTCGTCGTTCATCGCTCGCTCGGTGATCTCGGCCATGTCGTCGGCCGTGTCGTTCTGATTGCCCAGCAGGACCGTCATCTCCGAATCGGAGAGGGTCCCGTCGAAGTCAAAGGCGACTAGCATTGCCCGATGTTTCTGTGCGAGGGGTTTCAAAGGGTGCGGTTTGCGGGCGTCGACAGTCACCAACGACTCGATTACTCACCACTCCCAACAAGACGAATCGTCTGCACCGCCAAATTGCACGATGAAGCCCTCGTTACCGACGAGTGCGCTCTGGTTACTGTCGTCGGTCGCCGCCGTCGGCCGGGCCGGTGCGGTCGAGTAACGTTACCCATCAGGGGGTTTGTGCTACCCACTCTCGACTTTCGCCGAGCCAAACTGAAACGGGCCGATTAATAACAAAGTGTGGGACTGCCCCACGTGCCAGTATGGTTCCCGATCAGAACCGACGACGGTTTCTCAGAAACGCATCGCTCGCTGGCATCGCCGGTCTCACCGGTATCGGTGGGGTAAGCGCTGCCCAACAGACACGGCTCTCGTGGCTCGCTGGCGGCACCGGCGGGACGTACTTCCCGCTCTCCAACGAGATCAAGACGATCGTCGAAGCCAACACCGACTTTACACTGAACGTCCAGTCGACAGGTGCCAGCGTCGAGAACGTCGGCAGTCTCGGGCGAGGGGCGGCCGACTTCGCACTCATCCAGAACGACATCGCCTTCTTCGCCAGAAACGGCACCGGGATCGAGGTGTTTCAGGACAACCCCGTCGAGAACCTCCGCGGTGTCGCGACACTGTACCCGGAGACGATCACGGTCGTCACGCTTCAGGGCACCGACATCGAACAGCTATCCGATCTCGAAGGTGCGACGATCAACACCGGTGATCTCGGGAGCGGCACGCAGGTCAACGCCCTCCAGATCCTGGACTCTGTCGGCATCGAGGACTTCGACGAACAGAACGCCTCGTTCTCGCAGGCGGCCGACCAGCTCAGGAACGGCGATATCGACGCCGCGTTCGTCGTCGGCGGCTGGCCGGTCGGCGCGATCGCGGACCTGGCGACGACCAACGACATCCGGATCGTCCCGATCACGGGCGAGGACCGCCAGACGATCAAAGAGGGTGCGACGTGGTTCGCCGACGACACGATCCCCGGCGGGACCTACGACGGCGTCGAAGATGACGTCGAGACGGTCGCCGTCCAGGCGATGATCGCAACGCGGGCTGACGTGCCGGCCGAGACGGTCGAGGCGATCACCGCTGCGCTCTTCGACAACGTCGATCAGCTGACGATCAAGTCGGACTTTATCAGCGCCGAGTCCGCCCTGGACGGGATGTCGATCATCCTCCACCCCGGTGCGGCCGCGTACTTCGACGTGACCACCGCTGTCCCCACGGCGACCGGAACGAACGAGACCGGGACCGAGACGATGGCCGAAACGGAGACGGAATCGTAATCGGTCGCCGTATGCACCGGAGACTGGTCGCGCTGGGGATGATCGCGTCGCTCGTCCTCGGCTCCGGGCTGGCCGTCGCTGGTCCCGTCACTGATGTGTCTGGGGACGCCAGCGGCGGGATGGTCGCCGCGGATGGACACAGCAGTCTGACCGACGCTCACCGCAACAACGCCTCGAACGGTTCGGCGGCTTACGTGTTGCTCGTCGCGGACACGGAGGCGGGCACGCACTATCTCACCCAGCCGATCGCCAATGGGACCCACGTCGCGCTCGAATACATGCACAGCGTCGAGAAGACCCGCGTCTACGAGCAGTACACCGTCCGCGGGGACCGCCTCGTCGAGACCCGGATGGAGTTCGAGTCCTACGGCTGGGGGCTGCCCGCCAATGCGAACGTCACCGAGGAAAACGGCACGTTCGTCTACGACCCGCCCGGTGCCCTGAAACGACTCACCGTCGCGCCGGGGACCATCGCGGGCCACCGCCTGCACGTCGGGCCGGCCACCTACGACCTCGTCGCGCTGACTGACGGGCGGCCGGTGGACATCTCGCTGGTTCGCCAGTGCAACGCCACGGCAGTACACGACGGTGCGGGCAACGGCTGAGCCACTCGCTCCGCTCGCGGCTGTGACCCGGCTCACCGTGTTCGGCGGACGCTATGGCTGGGGCGGTGGGCCGTTGTAGCCCCCGAGATCCTGATAGAAGTTCAGCATCGCGAACTTGAGTTTGCCGGGGTCGATGTCGATCATCTCGCGGCGCTCTTCGGGCGGAAAGGTGCCCCGCACCGCGTAGTCGTGCATCTCCATCTCGGCGGCCTGCGTGTAGCGCTTATCGAGCAGGATGCGGACGCCGAAGTCGTCGGGCGAGCGCACCACGCGACCCAGCGCTTGCCGGGTCTTGCGGATCGTCGGAATCTCGACGGCGTAGCGCCAGCCAGCTTCCTCGTCGTCCTCGCCGAAACTCGTGTCGTAGGCGTCCTGAACGGCGTCCATCCGGTCGTCGAGATGAGGATAGGGAACGCCCACGACGACGACGGTGCGGGCGTCGTCGCCGTCGTAGCTGACGCCTTCGGCCAGGGTCCCCCACAGCGAGGTAAAGAGGATGCCGTCGTCGCCGTCGACGAACGCCTCGCGCAGGTCTCTGGCCTGTGTGCCGGGTTCGTCGAGGTAGTGTGTTCCCGCCACGGCGACCCGTTCGTGGTAGCGTTGGGCTTCGGCGTAACTGGGGAAGAAGGCGAGCGTGTTACCCGGCGTCATCCGGGCGGCGTCGCTGAGTACCTGTGCGATGGTGTCCTGTGTCGAGGGGTCGTCGCGGTTGCTGGCAAAGAGGGCCGGTCCGTCGACGGCGTAGGTGCGCCGTCGTTCCTCGGGGAACTGCGCGCCGTAGGCCATCGTGGTCGGCTCGTCGAGTCCCAGCACGTTCTGGGTCACGTCGAAGGGCCGAACGGTCGCGCTCATCAGCACCGCGGCGTGGAGATCGTCGAACAGGTCTCGGGTCACGTTCGAGGGGATGCAGGTGTACAGTTCGGCCCGGCCGTAGATGTCGCCCTGTCCCTCGTTTTCTCGCCGAACACTCACCACGGGATACTGTCCCAGATCGTCGCTCTCCGCGAGCCACGCCGAGACGAACTGGGCGGCCTGCAGGGTCTGACACTCCTTGCGGGTGTCCAGTTCGCCCTCTTTGAACGCCTCCTCGTACTGCTGATCGAGTTCTCGACCCAGCGCCAGCGCCTGATCGAGTTCCTCGTGAAAGCCCGGCCCGCTGTACTCCTGTAAGAAGGCCAGCGTGAGGTCGTCTCGGCGGTCGTCGTTGGCGATCGAGAGGTCGTACCAGTGTTCGTCGACCTGGTCGCGTTCGCCAAATCCGAAGGCATCGTCGTAGGCGGACCTGAGTGCCCTGAGGAAGGTCGAAACGACGTTGTGGGCCGCGTCACTGCGTGCGTCTTCGGTCTCGGCGAGTTCGTCGATTGCGCTCTCGACGGTGGTCTCGGTTAGCGTGCGCCGCGCGTGATCGCGGGCGGCGTCCTCGACGTTGTGGGCCTCGTCGAAGACGGCGACCACGTCCTCGGGATCGCGGCCGAGCCAGCGAAAGAACTGCTCGCGGATCATCGGATCGAGCAGGTGGTGGTAGTTACAGACCACCAGATCGACGCCCTCGATGCCCTCTTTGAGGAGTTCATAGCCACACAGGCCCCGGTCGTGGGCGTACTCGTACACGTCATCTGGCGTGCGAACGTCGTCGTAGAGCCAGGCGTAGAACTCCGTCGTATCGACGGTGAGGTTACGGTAGTAGTGGTCGCAGGTCGACTTCTCGGCCTGCAGTTCGTCGAGATCGTCCTCGATGGCACGGAGTTCGTCCATGACGGCGTTGCGGGCTTCGAGTGCGTTGGCCGTCTCGCCCCCGTCGACGGCGCTGTCGGCCCCGGACTGTGCCTGTTCGAGCAGTTCGCTCTCCTGGCGTTCGAGGTCGGCGATCTCCTGTTCCTTGTCGACGAGATCACGGGTCGTATCGCGCAGTGCCTGACACTCCTCGTAGTCGACATCGATGTGACACATCGACCCTTTGCCGCGGAAGACGACGGCCCGAATCGACTCCTGTGCGGTGATCGCGCGGGCGTCCTCGACGAATTGGCGCATCTGCTGGTGGACGTTCGTCGTGATGACGACGGTCTTGTTTTCCTGGCGGGCGTATTCGAGTGCCGGCACGAGCGAGGCCAGCGTCTTGCCGGTCCCGCAGGCTCCTTCGAAGAGCACGTCCTCACCGTCGGTCAGGGCGTCGTAGATCTCGCCCATCGCCTCTCGCTGGTGGTCGTACGGCTCTTCGTAGGGGAAAAATCGCAGGTAGTCGTCGGTCGTCGCCACGCCACCTCCTTGACTGCAGTCGGGCAAAAGCTTTGGCTCGGATCGATCGCTACACTTCCGGTTCGATGTAGATCCGCTGGATCCCGTCGTCGACTGCCCTGAGATCGTCCTGCAGTGTGGTGATGTGGTCGTGGATCTCTTCGGTCGACAGCCCATTCTCGAACTCCACATCGGCAGTCAGTAACACGTCCCGTGGACCGAAGTAGACGGTTCGGAAGTCCCTGATCGACTCGACGCCGGCGTGGCCGGTGATGACCGAGCGCAACGCGGCTTCCTCGTCGGGCTGGAGACTTTCCCCGAGCAGGAGCCGTTTGTTCTCCCAGGCCAGTGCCAGCGCGAAGCCCATCAGCATGATCCCGATCAGGAGCGCCGAGATCTGATCGAAGACGGCGTTGCCGGTCACCTGTTCGAGCGTGATTCCGACGAGTGCGATCACGATGCCGGCCAGCGCGATGGTGTCCTCGGTCAGTGCCGTCAGCGTCGTCACGTCGCTGGTCTTGCGGAACGCCTCCCGGTAGCTCGCCCAGTCGTTGGCGCTCATCTGGCGTTGCATCTCCGCGCGGGCCTTGTACAGCGCCCACGTCTCGAAGACGAACGCACCGATCAGGACCGTGTAGTTGACCCAGACCGGTTCGAGCCACGTCGGCGGCGTGAACGTGAAAAAGAGCAGGTCGACCGCCTCACCGGCGTGGCCGCCACCGTGGCCCCCGCCAGTCAGTTGATTCCAGCCGTGCTTTGCGCTCTCCCAGCCGGCGATGCCAAAGAGCAACACGGAGACGAGAAAGCTATAGAAGAACTGCGACTTGCCGTAGCCAAATGGATGCTGTCGATCACGACTGCGCTCGCTAAAGCGGATGCCGATCAGGAGGAACACCTGATTGCCGGTGTCGGAGATGCTGTGATACGTTTCCGACAGCATCGCGGCGCTGCCGGTCAGGAGAAATCCGAAGAACTTGAGGATCGCGATGGCACCGTTCGCGATCAGGGCGGCGAGGACGACCGATCTACTTCCAGCCATTGATTAGGACTCATCTGGCCCCAACTAAGTGTTTCTGGATCCACACGCACGGTATGTTGACGATCATCTCCGATACGCACGGCATCGACGATCATCGACTGACCGGTCGGACGCTCGAAGCGGTTCGCGAGGCAGCGGTCGTGATTCACGCGGGTGATTTCACCACCGAAGCGGTGTACGATGCTATCGAGGCGGAAGCGACCGAGCTGGTCGCCGTACAGGGGAACAACGAGGAGCCAGCGCTGCGCGAGCGACTGCCACGCACCGCTACCGTCGAGTGGCACGACACCCGGTTCGTCGTCGTCCACGGGCACGAACACTCGGCGACGGCGCTGTCGATGCTCGCACGGCAAGAGGCTGCCGACGTGGTAGTGGTCGGCCACTCACATCGGCCAGAACTGTCGGATTCGTCTACGTGGCTGCTGGTCAATCCGGGGAGCTACGCCGACCCGCGTCGATTTCGGCCCGCACACGCCGAAGTGGTGGACACTGGGAGCGCAGTGAGGGTGACGCTGTGCCAGCCCGATGGAACGGTGTTCTCGGAGGTGTGCCAGTGAAGCGGGCGTGACACGCGTCTGGTTCGACGGAGCGGGCCTGATCGTGTGCCAGTCTCGTCATGGTCCGTGGTGCCGTTTGGGTCGACGCACTTTCTCTTAGATACCATAGATAAAAATAGCCGACGATAACACAAAGAGCCGTTTGACAGTTCCCCCGAACCGGGTCAAGCCGACCTTTCACTGCCGGACGTACCAGATAGCGAACATCGCTCCGAGGACGATTGCACCACCTGCAAAAAAAGCCAATCCCGGTGGAAAGCCACTGATAGCGGCTTCTGCTCCGGTTTGAGCAGTCGATCCACCGTCGGTTGCCATCTGCTCTGCGGCTTCTGTCAGACGCGCGGCCGACGATTCGGAGCTGTTCGGGAGGTACCGACTCGATGGCTCGCCACCACCGGCACTCCCGCTGCGAACTGTTGGCCCGAAGAAAGATCCGACGGACCGGCCGAGCAGTTCCTGGACGACGATACTCACGAAACCGACGACTGCCAGCCCGCCCAACAGGCTGGTCAGCGCACTCCGCAGGCCCGACGTCTCCTGCTCGTTGCCCGCACAGATCACGAGCGGTTGGTCCGCAGGCGCGTACACGTCCATCTCGCGTCCCTTCTCGGAGTAGGCGGTATCGATCACTTCCACCGCACCGGCGGATTCGAGCTTTTCGAGGTGGTACTGGGCGTTCTGCAGCGAAGTATCGACACGGCTGGCAAGCTCGCCTGGTGGGGCTGGCTCGTCGTGCAACTCTGCGAGAAGCTTCCGCGCGGTGCCCGCCGAAAGCGCCGACAGCACGTCGTCGGCGTCGTCACTGTCGACGGCGATCACCCGAGGGTCCGAATCGGGAACGGCGGGATCTTTCGAGGGAAGCAGTGACATACCAGAGTCGTATGTACCATGGCCGTATGAGTCTTTACCATAGCTCAAATGCGAATTTGACACTCTCGAAAACCGGGTGAACGGCCCGAAATCGACGTGGCCCGAAACGACTTTGATCGGTCAGGTCGAAGCCCCGCGCATGCCTGGTTGGGAAGTGTACGCGATTCTGGCGGTCCTGCTCGGAGTGGTCTTCTTCCTCTATCTGTTGATCCGACGAACCGTGCTCGGGTTCAAAGAGGGAATGCAAGGGAAGTAGGCGAAACTGGTTAGTTCGCGCCCGCGCTGGCTGTCGACATGGACCCGCGCATTCGCGAACACGCCGAGACCGTCGCCGACCACTCCGTCGACCTACAGGCCGGTGACAACGTCGTCATCGACGCCCACCCGGACGCGGCCGATCTCGTCACCGCACTGCACGAGGTGATCGCCGACCGCGGCGCGAACCCCCTGACCGTTCAGGATCGCCTTGGCAAGCGCTTTCGCCGTGCGTATCTGCGCAACCACGACGGCGACTTCGAGACGCCAAGTCACGTGCAGGCCCTGTACGACGAGATGGACGTGTACATCGCCATTCGCGGCGGGGGCAACGCCACCGAGACCAGCGATGTCGACCCCGAGGTAACGGCCGCGTACCAGCAGGCCCAGCAGCCCTTGCTCGCAGAACGCCTCTCCAAGCGCTGGTGTCTCACCCAGTATCCCGCCGAGACGAACGCCCAGCTCGCACAGATGAGCACCGACGGCTACGAGAACTTCGTCTGGGACGCCATCAACAAGGACTGGGACGCCGTTCGCGAGCACCAGGCCCAGATGGTCGAGATCCTCGATCCGGCCGACGAGGTCCGCATCGTCTCCGGTGACACCACCGACGTGACCATGAGCGTCGACGGCAACCCGACGCTCAACGACTACGGCGAGCGCAACCTCCCCGGCGGCGAGGTCTTTACCGCCCCCGTCGCCGACAGCGTCGAGGGAGAAGTGCTGTTCGATAAGCCCCTCTACCACCAGGGCCGCGAAGTCACCGACGCCTACCTCCGCTTCGAGGACGGCGAGGTCGTCGACCACTCCGCCGCCAAGAACGAGGACGTGCTGACCGAAGTGCTGAACACCGACGACGGCGCACGCCGCCTCGGCGAACTCGGGATCGGCATGAACCGCGACATCGACCAGTTCACATACAACATGCTGTTCGACGAGAAGATGGGCGATACGGTCCACATGGCTGTCGGTCGAGCCTACGAGGACACCGTCGGCGAAGAAAACGAGCAGAACGACAGCGCCGTCCACGTCGACATGATCGTGGATATGTCTGAGGACTCGTTCATCGAGGTAGATGGAGAGCGTGTACAGGAGGATGGGACGTTCGTGTTCGAAGACGGGTTCGAAGCGTAGATCCCTACAGACTGAACGCCCTCGGCCCGCTGAACAGGAACGAGAATCACCGACAACTGAACGCCCTCGGCCCGCTGAACGGTTCTGTGTGGGATAGTGCCCACGCAGAACCGTCCAGACGTGCCTCGCCCGTTCGTTCCACCAGGCACGCACCGCATAGCATCGGGCCACACGCCTCCCCAGCCGATTCGCTCCTTGCAGTCGCTCATCCCTCACACAACGTCGTCGCTCGCCTGCGCTCGCGACAGCGCGCGCCACCGCTGCGGTCGTTCGATCAGTCGCTCAGCCAACGAGGCGCTGGAACACCCGTGCCTCGACTTTCCGGAGGTGTTCGCCGGCGGTGCCCGGCGAGCACTCGACGTCGTCGGCAACGTCGTCGGTCGTCGCTTCTCTGGGCGTCCGGTAGTAGCCCACGTCGACCGCTACCCGAAGCACTTCTTGCTGGCGTTCGGTGAGGCTGTCGAACAGGCGCTTCGCTTCGGGGAGGTACTCGCCCATCTCGACGATTTCGATCTCGGCGCCCTCGGGACCCGTTGGGTCGGCCCGTGCGAAGGCTGCACGATCGCCCACGAGCGTGATCCGCTGGGCACCGTCCTCGGTGATCTCGATGGGCCAGTCGATGACGAACTCGGAGTAAGTGCGCCGCTTGATCAGGTAGTTCGTGAGGTCGTTCCCGTCGATGTGGGAGTAGGCGACCCCGCGCTCCTCGCCCGAAACTGAGTAGTCGAGCACGTCCGGCGACTCGTCGAGGATCTCGGCGTACCGTTTGAGGTCACCGCTGGCTTCCGCGAGCATCACCATCGTGCCGTCGTCGAGCAGTTCAACGTTGTGGAT
>Ga0207771_101228_pt1 | contig 11717 bp, 10 predicted proteins | sample A23M2SouthBayCA_2_FD_187731 | JGI IMG/M metagenome (GOLD analysis project Ga0207771, IMG submission 187731) | Aerobic enrichment media microbial communities from Eden Landing Ponds, California, USA - A23 M2 (2) (SPAdes) | ecosystem: Environmental > Aquatic > Marine > Unclassified | place...
CCCCCGGCCCGCGAGTTCCCCGTTCCGATCGTGCCGGCCGCGGTCGGTCTCGTCGTACTGGTGCTGGCTGCGCTCCTGTACGTGAAACGCGGCGCGATCGTCGGAGCTCTCGGTCGATGATGGCAGCCACGCGTCACGACCGGGTAGGCGACGGTGCAGGCGTCTCGCCAGTGACAGCCCCGGCATACCGCGCCCGGAGCGTGAGTACCGACGGGAGGACGAGCAGCGACGTGAGGAAAGCGTAGAGCACGCTCAGCCCGGCCAGCACGCCGAACTGACCGATCGCCGGGAACGTCGCCAACACGAGGACGCCGATGCCAAAGACCGTCGTCAGCATCGAGCCAGCCAGTGCGCCGCCCGTCCCGGTCACCGTCGTCGTCAGCGCGTCGTCGAGGGCAGCGCCGCTGCGGCGTTCGTCGGCGAACCGGTGGACGAAGTGGACGCCGTAGTCGACCCCCAACCCGATGGTAAGTGCGAGCACCGTCGCTGTAAAGGCGTTCAGCGGAATGTCGACGGCCCGCATCGACGCGCCGACCAGTGCGACGGTCGTCAGAATCGGAATCAGAACCGTCAGTCCGAGTGTCGCCCGGCCGAACAGCAGCCTGAAAACTGTCGCGAGCGCGATGGCGGTCCCGACGAGCGCGAGACCGAGGCTCGACAGCGCCGATGCGAAGATGAGGTCTGCGACGGCCTGGAAGACGACGATGTTGCCGGTCGCCGTCGCCGCGTCGGGCACCCGACCCGCAACAGTCCGGGCATCCGCCGTCACGTCGGCCGGATCGGCATCCGCTTCGACCGAGTAGACGATCCGGGCACTGCGACCGCTCTCACTGAGATACGAGAGAGTCGTCTCGCGCACCGGCGAGGAGAGTAAGGCGTCGTAGATCTGATCGAGGTTCCGATCGGGAATGCCGTCGCCATCGCGGTCGTTCCGTCGGACGAGTTCGCGGAACTCGGGATCGGCTGCAGCATAGGCCCGAATGATCGTCACGATAGACTGACTTCGAGCGGTGCCGTCCGGTCCCGTGACGAAGGGTTCGGGCGGATCGGTCCCGGCGCGTTCGATCGATTCGAGCGTCCCGTCGGCAGTCAGTGGTCCCCTGACGTAGACGGTGACGGTGTCCTCCTCGCCGGTCTCGAAGCGATCTTCGAGGAAATTCAGCGTTCGGGTGACAGTGTACTCACCGGGTCGGAACGGTTCGGGAAGGTTCGCGAGATACGACGGCGTCTCTGCAGGCGGCAGGAAGTCCTCTTGAGAGAACTCCGTGTCGACACCGGTGGCGTAGCCGGTCGCTCCGGCAGTCACCACGGCCACGAGCACGAGAAAGACGAGCGGCGCGCGCCGGGCCACGACGACGCCGACCGAGAGGACGTGCCCCACGCGCGAGCGCTCTGACCCGATGGGGCTGGCCGTCGCCTCGGGAAGGCGTGTCCGGGCACGATACTCGTCGAACAGCACCTTCCCAGCGGGGACGAACACACCGAAGACGAGCGCCGTGAACACGATACCGACGGCCGCGACCAGTCCGAACCGCCGGATCGGGAGCAGCCCACTGGAGAGGTTCGAGGCGAAGCCGATCGCAGAGGTGACCGTCACGACGCCGAACGCGACGATCAGCTGACGGACCGTCACGGCCATCCCGGGTCGAATCGCCGCGCCCCGGACGCGCTCTTCGCGGTAGCGGTTGACCGTGTGGATCCCGTAGTCGATGCCGACCGCGAGCACCAGCGGCGGGACGGCGACGAGGATCTGGTCGAACGGCAGGCCGATCAGGCCGAGCAATCCGAAGGTCCAGACGGTGGTCATCCCCAACCCGACCAGTCCGATGAAGAGGTCGCCCAGATCGCGGTACGCGACGATCAGGAAGATGACGATCAACACCACCGAGGCCGGGACGACCACGAGCAGCGTATCGCCGATCACCGCACCGAATTCGCCCTCGATGATACCGCCGCCGAAGACGGTCACGTCGGGCGCGACCTCCTCGGCGACGAACGCCATACGCCGCTGGACCGGTCCGAGCGGCTCGACGCCTTCGGGCGCGGCGGGGACGGCATGCGAGACGACGGCGATCGTCGCCGATGCGCTGGCCGACTCGCGATTGAAGTCGGTGCTGAGGAGTGCCGAGAATCCAGGGTCGGCCGCGGCACGGCGGACGGCGTCGTCGATCTCACTCGGCGGTGCCCGACGGACGACGCGAACCTGTTCGGCCGGCGTCGTCGCATCCGGGTCGAGTTCGAGTGCGACACGCTCGGCGACGCTTCTGGCGTCGGTGACGCGGAATCCTTGCCGATCGCTGATCGCTCGCTGCAGGACGAGCATCCTGACCAGTGCGTCCCGTTCGAGGACGTTTTCGCCGCGCTGGATGAGCTGTGTCGTCCCGTCGGCCGGCCCGAAGGGCGGCGAAAACTCCCGCTCGACGGCTTCGAGCGCGATCTGTTCCGGGAGTTCCTCGGAGAACCCCTCCGTCCCGGTCTCGGTCGTCACGTTCGTCAGCCCGAACACGAACGGGACCGTCAACAGGAGAAACGTTACGACGACGACGCGGGGTCGACCGACGACGAGGGCGACCACTCGTTCGACCCCCGATCCGACCTCCTCGGTCGGCTCGCGGTCCTGACGAGGGTCTGCAGCCGCGTCGTTCGGTGGCACGACGGGGACAACGACCGCCAGTCAAAGAACGACCGACACCGTTCAGCGCGGTAAGCTCCTCGTGTCGCCGGTAATCGCCGCCGAATCGGCTGTCGTCGGCTCCTCATACTGCCGGCTGTCCGTCTGTGAAGAATGTCGTGACCCCGAGGTCACGAACATCTTGAAACAGTGACAGCCGGCAGTATCAGTACAGGTCGTTCAGTTCGTCCTCGACGTAACTGTGTTCCTCGTCCGGGAACTCGTTCGACTCGACGGCGTCGACGTAGCCTTCGACGGCGGCTTCCATCTCGGCACGGACGTTGCCGAATCGCTTCGAGAACGGCGCGACACGCTCGGAGAGACCGATCACCTCGTCGATCGTCAGGACCTGCCCGTCGCAGTCCGGGCCGGCACCGATCCCGATGGTCGGGATGTCGATGGCGTCGGTGACGGCGGCCCCGAGATTCGCCGGGATGTGTTCGAGCACGAGTGAGAAGGCACCGGCCTCCTCGTGGGCGCGCGCGAGGTCGATGATCTCCTCGGCGGATTCCGCGTCGGTCCCCTGGCGGAACAGACCAGTCTCGTTCTCGCTCTGTGGCGTCAGCCCGAGGTGGGCCTGGACAGGGATGCCCAGTTGCGTGAGCCGCCGGGTCAGATCGACGGTGTGGGGACCGGATTCGAGTTTCACGCCGTCCGCACCCGCTTCCTTGACCATCCGGCCGCAGTGTCGGATCGACTCCGCCTCGTCGACGCCATAAGAGAGGAAGGGCATGTCGGCGATCACGAACGCCTCCTCGGTCGCTCTGGCGACCGCGGCGGTGTGGCTCTCGATCTCCTCGACCGTGACCGGGAGCGTCGAGTCGTGGCCCAACCGCAGATTACCGATCGAATCCCCGACGAGCGCGATGTCGACGCCGGCCTCGTCGACGACCGCCGCGCTGGGGGCGTCGTAGGCCGTCAGCATCGTCACCGGCTCCTCGCCGGCCTTCGCGCGAATGTCTTTGGCCCGCATACCTGTGGATGTGATGCCCCCGCTGATAAGCACTGTCATGGACAGAGTACCGTCGACGATCCGCAACTGATTAGCGCGAGACCACCCGAGTCGTTGCTATGCCACACGTCGAGGAGACCGACCCCGACGGCGTCGACTTCGGGTGGGTGATGCAAACGACGTTCGTCACGACCATCCTCGTCGGTGCCCCCATCGTCGCCGCCCTCTCGCTGTTCGTCGAGTTAACGACGTGGCTCGGCTGGGCCGAATTCGCCGTCAGAGTCGGCGCGGTGGTCTGGTTTCTGACCGCGGCCGGCGTCTACACCTACGCCCGCTATCGGGACTGATAGGGATCATCGTCGCCGGTCGGAGAGAGAAAGCCTCTCGACCGGCCAGGGTTTTCGATTCTCCCAAGAGAGAATCTATGAACGACTACGATGATCCCTATGAGACTGGCGCTCACGGACCCACTGGAAGTCCATCGACGCACGCGCTGCTGCCGTTCGGTCGCTCTCCGAATCGCCGACGAACAGCGCCGCCGACGGCTCGACGCCGAACTCGTCGAGGATCGACCTGAGCGGCGCGGGATCGGGTTTGTACGCCCCCAGCGAGTCACGACCGACGACGGTCTCGACGTGGGCGTCGATGTCGTGTGTCTCCAGTGCGATCCGACAGGCGGTCTCACAGTTGAGCGAACAGACGCCCACCGGCACGTCGAGCGGGAGTTCACCGGCCAGCGGGAGTCGACTGGACTGACGTGCCCCTGCCTGCTCGTGTTCGGCGATTGCCGCCTCGACGACATCGCGGTGGCCGGTCTCGTCGGACAGTTCGAGCATATCCCAGAGTGAACGGCCGTCGGTGTCGACATTGCGCGCTCGAAGCGCCTCGTCCACGTCGCGGGCGACGGCATCCCAGTCGACGGCGAGGCGGACGAGCGTCCCGTCTAGGTCGTAGACGACGGCGTCGTAGTCGTTGGTCACGACCGGACGAAGGCGGCCGATGAAAAAGAGGCTTCGGGCGACTTACTCGGTAGTGTTCAGAGAAGAGACCGTGAGTAGCCGGAACGAAGCACCGAAAGCCGAGCGCAGCGAGTCTTTCGGTGTCTACACCGCCTCAAACACAACTGCTTCTCTGAACACGATCACTCACTCACTCACCGAGCAGTTCCCGGGCGATGACGTTCTTCTGGATCTGGCTCGTCCCCTCGTAGATGGTCGTCACCTTCGCATCACGATAGAAGCGCTCGACATCGAACTCGGTGGTGTAGCCGTACCCACCGTGTAACTGGACGGCCTGCTCGGTCACATCGACCGCGCCCTCGGTGGCGAAGTACTTCGCGACGCTGGCGCTGGTCCGGGCGTGCTCGCCCCGATCCATCGCCGCTGCGGCGGCGTGGGTCAGTTCCCGACCGGCCCGGATCGTCGTCTCCATCTCCGCAAGCGTGTGGCGCACGCTCTGGATATCGCTGATCGGGCCGTCGAACTGCTCGCGCTGGGTGACGTAGGCGACGGTCTCGTCTATGGCGGCCTGCGAGAGACCGACGGCCTGTGCGGCGATGCCGATCCGCCCACCAGTCAGAATCGACAGCGCGGCGGCGAGACCACGGCCCTCCTCGGTCAGACGGTTCGACGCGGGGATTCGGACGCCGTCGAAGGAAAGCGTCGTCGTATCGCTCGCTCGCAATCCCAGCTTTTCTTCTTTCTCGCCGACGGTGAGACCGTCGGCGTCCTTCGGGACGAGGAACTGCGTCACCGAGTCCGGGTCGTCGAGGTCGGTCTTGGCGAAGACGATCACCACGCCGGAGCGCTTGCCGTTCGTGATCCACGCCTTCTCCCCGTCGAGGACGTACTCGTCGCCCTCGCGTCGCGCGACGGTACTCATCTGACGCGGGTTCGAGCCAGCCTGTGGTTCCGAGAGGGCGAACGCCCCGACCGGGCGGCCCTCGACCATCTCGGGCAACCACGACGCACGGAGATCCTCGTCGCCGAACTCGGCGATACAGGAGGTGGCGAGACAGTGGACCGACAACGCCGTCGCGACCGACAGCGACCCGTAGGCGACGGCCTCGTTGACGACGGCGTAGGTCGAGCGGTCGACGGCGAGACCGCCGTAGGCTTCGGGCACGGTCAGCCCAGTCACGTCGATGTCGGCGAGCGTGTCCCACGCGTCCTCGGGAAACCGCTGCTCGCGGTCGCACTCCCGAGCCGAGGGTCGTATCTCTTCGACGGCGACCTCGCGAACGGCGTCGCGGATCGCACGCTGTTCGGACGACAGATCCATACCCCCTATTCGTGCGGGGTGACAAAAGGTGCCACGGCGACCGAGTGCTTACTCGGACAGTTCGATATCGAGGGAGTCTTCGAGCGCGACGATAACCGAGCCACCGACGCCGGCCTGCGTCGCACGCCCCTGCTCGACTGCGAGCACGTCCGATTCGTCGACGCCGATTTCGTCGGCCAGTTCCTGGGTCTGGAGACCCTGCTCTTGTCGCGCCTCGGTGACGATCTTGCCGTACTCGGAGACGAGGTACGGGAGTTGGTCCTCGTCGTAGTTCGCGCCGTCTTCCCAGTGAGCGCTATCTCCTTGCTGGGCGTCGTGCATTCGGGCGGCGTTCTGGGCCGCGCGCTTCTTCCGGTTGACGTCCTGATCGTCGCGAGAACCGCTCGAACTGCCGGTGGTTCCGCTCTCGCCGTGCTGAGAACAGTCAGCACACACCTGCAACGTCGCGCCTGCGACCGTCGCGGTCTCCAGGTCGACACCCGACGCGCCACAGAGTTCGCAGCTCTCGCCGGCGCTTCCACTACCACTGCCGGTCGAGTATTTTGCCATGCGGGCCGTAGCGGTCCGGACGTATTTGAAACGTCCGCTTTGTCGCGAGTGTGAGAGGTTCGCGCGGACAGTCGCAAACGAAAGCGCTTTTACCTAACCACGGAATAGCAACGAATGCGCACGACGCAACGAGCGTGGGTAGCCAAGCCAGGCCAACGGCGCAGCGTTGAGGGCGCTGTCCCGTAGGGGTCCGCCGGTTCGAATCCGGTCCCACGCATTTCTGCTGCGAACAACATTGTGAGCAGCAGAAATCTTTCCGAACGGATGCGAACCCTGCAAGTCGCAGCGCGAACGAAGTGAGCGACCGTCTTCCTCCGGTTCGAATCCGGTCCCACGCATTTTTGCCACGAGCAAACTCGCGAGTGGCAAAATCGTATCGAGGATTCGAGACGGATCGATGCAGCACCACCAGTCTGAGATTTAGCAGTGATAATTTCAACGATGGATTTATGAGAGATAGCTGTGACAACGCAGGTGCGGCACCGCTTCGGTGTCACTCCCTGCCATATCAGATCCAGTCCCCTTCTTTTGATCCTGAACGGTGAGCACAGCGACACACCAGACACAGAAGAAGTATCCGAAGAATGAGGTTCTGGTTACAAATATCGATAATTGGCCGATGCATTTATTACCTATCCGCGGGTATGCGTAAGTAGGCGCCATCCCGGTGCCAATACCCACCACCACCCACCACCCCTTCCTTACCTTTTCACACCGGTGAGCGGAAGCGCTGTCGGCAGTGCGCGACCACGTCGAGAGCTGCTGCTGTGTCGGTCCACGATTCCGATATCGCTACTGCGACTCGCTTGCTCGACTCACTTTCGTCGATATCCGCGCCGCTCACGTCCGTTCGCGGCGACGGATGGAAGGGGCGGGAGTCGAACCACGCGAAGCCCTGTGCGGGTACCCGTCGGCCGGTGCTGGAGCCGGTCGACGGCGCTCTACCACTGAGCCACCCTTCCGCACGCTCCTGTACGGGCGTCGACCGCTTGAATCCTCGGTCAACGGTGTGGCATCGAGTCTGCATAGCGCTGGGCATCGGCACGGATCTGTGGCGCATCGACGGTCGGGAACGCCCCGTCCTCGTAGACGATTTCGCCGTCGACCATCGTGAGGCGAACGTCGTCGCCGTGGGCGGCGAAGACCAGATGAGAGAGTGGATCGTGGATCGGTGTCGCGCGGGCAACGTTGGTACGGAGACCGATCACGTCGGCCGGTCGGCCCGGTTGGAGGACGCCCACGTCGAAGCCCGACGCGCGTGCGCCGTACGCGGTCGCCATCCGAAAGACGGTGCGTGCGGGCAACGCCGTCGCGTCGAGTCTGTCGACTTTCTGGAGGAGCGCGGCCTGTCGCATCTCGGTGAAGGCATCGAGCGTGTTGTTACAGGGCGGCCCGTCGTTGCCCAGTGCCACGGTGATCCCGCGGTCGAGGTAGTCACCGACGGGGGCGATCCCGCTGGCGAGTTTCATATTCGAACTCGGGCAGTGGACGATGGTCGTGTCTGTCTCGGCGAGAAGCCGGCGCTCTCGCTCGTCGGTCCAGACACAGTGAGCCAGCGTCACGTCAGGCCCGGTCAGGCCGATCTCGTGGAGCCATTCGATATTTCGCCTGCCCGTTCGCTGCTCGACGGTCTCGATCTCGTCGCGATTCTCGCTGGCGTGGGTGTGGATGCGAACGCCGTCGTGATCGTCGGCCAGTTCGCGCACACCGCGGAGACAGGACTCGGTACACGACACTGCAAATCGCGGTGTGATTGCGTAGCGAATTCGGTCGTCGAAGCTCCCGTGATACCGTTCGATCAGGCGTTCGGACTCGACCAGCCCTTCCTCGGCATCCTCCTGTAAGCCAGCGTCGTCGCGGTCCATCAGGACCTTCCCGAGCAGTCCGCGAATGCCGATCTGGCCGGCGGCCTCGAAGGCCTGCTCTGCGTGGTTCACGGAGAGGTGATCGACGACGGTCGTAACGCCACTTGCGAGACACTCCATGTAGCCGAGCATCGCCGCCGTCCGCATCTCTTCGGCGTCCATCGCGGCCTCCATCGGGAGAACGTGCTCGAACAGCCACGGTAGCAGTGCCTCGTCGTCGGCGATCCCACGGCCGAGGCTCTGGACAGAATGGATGTGGGCACCGACGAGTCCCGGCGCGACGATGTCGAACGATCGCATCTCGTGGTCGGGATAGCGCTCCGCAGCTATCTCAGCGTCGCCAACGAAGACGATTTCGTCGTCACTCGTGACGACAGCCCCGTCCTCGTGGACGGTCGTACTGTCTGGGACGACGGTGCCGGTGAGTCGCATCACTGGGTGCGAGCCGTGCCAGCGACTAAGCGGTTGGGGTCAAACAGTCGCAAAACAGTAGTAACCGGTCAGTAGGACCGCTCTTTCGGTTCGTACTCTTTCCACTCGCTTTCGAGCAGGACCGGTTTGTAGTACAGTTCCGGCGTGCCGTCGTTCCAGGCGAGCATCGTGTGCTTGATCCACTCCTCGTCGCGGCGTTCCTGGAACTCTTTGCGCCAGTGTGCGCCGCGGAACTCCTCGCGGGCGAGCGCGCCGAGGGTGATCGCTTCGGCCACGTCGAGGATGTTGCGGGTCTCGATGGTGTGGATCAGGTCCGTGTTGTACGTTCGGGAGGGGTCGGCGACGGCCACGTCCTCGTAGCGTTCGCGGGCGACCCGGAGGTCACGCAGCGCGTCCTCGAGCGCGCTCTCCTCGCGGAACACGTTGACGTTCTCCGTCATCGTCTCCTGAACGTTCGCACGGACTTCGGCGTGGTTGATGCCGTCGTCCGCCAGCAGCGTCTCGATTCGGTCACGCTCCTGCGAGACGGCGTGTTCGAGCGTCTCTTTCGGTTCGACCATCGCACCATCTGCGGCCACATCGTCGCCGCCGACTTCGACGGCACCCGGTTCGACCGGCGGCTGAACGTCGCCCGGTTCGCTCTTGGCCGAGGGACCGGTCTGGATTTCGGCGACCTTCATATCCTTGCCGGCGGCGTGGTGGCCGGCGCGGGCACCGAACACGAGCAGTTCCGGCAGCGCGTTCCCGCCGAGACGGTTCGCGCCGTGCAGCGAGACACACGCGGTCTCGCCAGCGGCATACAGCCCCTCGATGCAGGTCTCGCCGTTCTCGTCGGTCTCGACGCCACCCATCGCGTAGTGCTGGCCGGGCTTGACCGGCATCGGCTCGTCGAGACCGTCGACGCCCTCGAAGTCCTCCGCGAGGTGGAGGATGTTTTCGAGGCGATCGAGGATACGCTCCTCGCCGAGATGACGCATGTCCAGATCGACGTACTCGTCTTCGATCCCACGGCCGGCGTTGACCTCGTCGAGTTCGGCCCGTGAGACCACGTCACGCGAGGCGAGTTCGCCGTCGTTGTTCGCGTAGCCGTGCTCGAACATGAAGCGCTCTTCCTCGTCGTTGTAGAGGATGCCACCTTCGCCACGGACACCCTCGGAGATGAGTACACCAGTCGAGGGCAGCGTCGTCGGGTGGAACTGGATCATCTCCATGTCTTCCATCGGGACGCCCGCGCGGTAGGCCATCGCACAGCCGTCGCCGGTGTTGGCGACCGCGTTGGTCGTGTGATCGAACGCCTGTCCCAGCCCGCCAGTCGCGAGGATGACGCCGTTTTTCGCCCAGAAGCCCTCGACGTTACCCGTCGCGATCTCGTAGGCGACGGCACCGTGACACTCCCGGTCTTCGGGGTCGTCGTGGTCCGTGACCGCGAGATTCGTGACATACCACTCGTCGTACACTTCGATCCCCCGCTTGACGACCTGCTCGTACATCGTGTGCAGGAGGTGGTGGCCGGTCTCCGCGCCCGCGTAGGTCGTCCGTGGGAACGACATCCCGCCGAACGGTCGCTGGGACACTTTGCCGTCGTCCTCGCGGGAGAACGGCATCCCCCAGTGTTCGATCTGAATGACCTCTTCGGGGGCGTCCTGAGCGAAGGTGTCGATGGCGGGGGCATCCCCGAGATAGTCCGACCCCTTCATCGTGTCGTAGGCGTGCAGTTCCCAGTCGTCGCCCTCGCGCAGTGCCGCGTTGATACCGCCTTCGGCCGCGCCCGTGTGGCTCCGGACCGGGTGGAGCTTCGTCACGAGCGCCACGTCGGCGCCCTCTTCGTGTGCTGCGATCGCGGCTCGGAGACCGGCACCACCGGCCCCGACGACGATCACGTCGTGCTCGTGCATGAGAGCCTCTTAGGAATGGTCCAACTTGAGGCTGTTTGTTGGGGATAAGTTAACGATGCCATGACGGTCCCCAGTTCGGAAGACTCAGTTCGACAATGGTAACGATCGTCAAAATAGTACAACTGCAATGAAAATAGAATGGGAAAGTTTTATTATATTATCTTCAGAGGGTTAATTTACCTCTTCACTATGAGAGGAAAAGAAGACACGAAGGAGGTGAACAGTGTATGAGCGTCATTCCGCCGGATTGGTGGTGGCCCCCGTTCCCGCCTGAGCCGCTCCCGAAGCCCGTTCTGTAACAAGTGATACGAAGCGTATCGGTAGCTAATTACTCTTTGTCATCGACGAACGATACGTCATTTCTGAGTACGTTGCAGTCGACTGAAACGATGCGCTGGAGAGCATGCGCGTCGGCCGAATTTAGAGAGCGAATGAGATGAAATGACGGGGCGTCTGCAGTACGATAGCCTGCGGTCATCAACGCGAGTGCGACAACGCCTGGCTGTGGAGGTCGACACGACGACTGTTTCACCATCGGTCCGCTTACGGAGCAACATCCGTCGACCTCTTTTCAGAAAAGGGCAGACGAATCAGATCGACTGCGAACTACTTCCGCCGGTCGGGAACGTCTCGTCGCGCCCGGTCGTTACCAAAACTTGAGGTTGTTCTTGACCGCTTCCCGCTTGAGTTCCTGAATGTGCTCGGTCAGCGGGATATCTTTCGGACACACCTCGGTACAGGAGAACTGGGTCTGGCAGCGCCAGACGCCGTGTTCTTGCTCGATGATCTTGAGGCGTTCCTGCTTGCGCTGCTCGCCCTCGCGTTCGTCCATCGCGAAGCGGTAGGCCTTGTTGATCGCTGCCGGCCCGAGATACTCGTTGTCGCCCGCGGCGATGTTACACGAGGACATGCACGCACCACACCAGATGCAGCGCGTGGACATCTTGACCTTCTCGCGGTTTTCGCGGTCCTGACGCTGCTCTTCGAGTTCGTCCTCGGGGAGTTCGTCGGCGTCGAAGTACGGCTCGACGGCCTCCATCTGGTCGTAGAAGTGCTCCATGTCGACGACCAGA
>Ga0207771_101231_pt1 | contig 11703 bp, 12 predicted proteins | sample A23M2SouthBayCA_2_FD_187731 | JGI IMG/M metagenome (GOLD analysis project Ga0207771, IMG submission 187731) | Aerobic enrichment media microbial communities from Eden Landing Ponds, California, USA - A23 M2 (2) (SPAdes) | ecosystem: Environmental > Aquatic > Marine > Unclassified | place...
GTCGCCAGGAGTGGCGCTCGACGGCCACATAGCAACCGTTAACGGGCCCCCACGGCATCCCCGAGGTATGAAGGTACTCGTCACGGACCCGATCGCGGACGAGGGTATCGCCGAACTCCGCGAGGCGGGCCACGAGGTCGAGACGGCCTACGACGTCGAGGGCGACGCCCTCCTCGACGCCATTCGAGACGCCAACGCGCTGATCGTCCGCTCCGGCACCGACGTGAGCGAGGCGGTGTTCGACGCCGCCGAGGAGCTCGTCATCGTCGGGCGCGCCGGCATCGGCGTCGACAACATCGACATCGACGCGGCGACGGACCACGGCGTCATCGTCGCGAACGCGCCGGACCCGAACGTCCGCGCGACCGCCGAGCACACGGTCGGCATGATCTTCGCCGCCGCGCGCTCGATCCCGCAAGCTCACAGCCGCCTCCAGGACGGCGAGTGGGCCAAGAGCGAGTATCTCGGCACCGAGCTCAACGGCAAGACGCTCGGCGTCGTCGGGCTCGGCCGCGTCGGCCAGCAGGTCGCGAAGAAGCTCGACTCGCTCGGGATGGACGTCGTCGCGTTCGATCCCTACATCTCCGCCGAGCGCGCCGAGCAGATCGGCGCGACGCTCTACGAGGACCTCGAGGACGCGCTCGCGGAGACCGACGTCGCGACGGTCCACACGCCGCTGACGCCCGACACCGAGGGCCTGCTCGGCGAGGAGGAGTTCGCACAGCTCGAGGACGGCTACGTCATCAACTGCGCCCGCGGCGGGATCCTCGACGAGGACGCGCTCGCCGCGGCGGTCGACGACGGCGTCATGGCCGGCGCCGCGCTGGACGTCTACGAGTCCGAGCCCCTGTCGGAGGACTCCCCGCTGCTCGACGTCGACGAGATCGTCACGACGCCCCACCTCGGCGCGAGCACCGCCGCGGCCCAGACCGGCGTCGCGACGCTCACCGCCGAGCAGGTCCTCGCCGCCTTCGAGGGCGAACCCGTCCTCAACGCGCTGAACGCGCCGTCCGTCGACGAGAGCGCGTTCCCGCGCATCGAGCCGTACATCGACGTCGCCGAGACCGCCGGCAAGATCGCCGCACAGCTGTTCGACGGTCGCGTCGAGTCCGTCGAGGTCCGCTACGAGGGCGACATCGCCGAGGAGGACCTGGATCTCGTGACTGCGTCGGCGCTCAAGGGCGTCTTCGAGCCCCTCGAGTGGCAGGTCAACGCCGTCAACGCCCCGCAGGTCGCGGAGGACCGCGGCGTCGACGTCACCGAGTCGAAGTCCCACCAGACCGAGGACTTCCAGAGCGTCGTCCGGGTCACCGTCGCCAACAACGGCGAGGAGATCAGCGTCGACGGCACGCTCTTCGCCGGCGACGACCCCCGCATCGTCCGCATCGACGGCTACCGCGTCGACGCGATCCCCTACGGCACAATGCTCGTCGCCCGGAACAAGGACGAGCCGGGCACCATCGGCCTGATCGGCACCGTGCTCGGCAACGCCGGCGTCAACATCGCGGGGATGTTCAACGCCCGCGAGACGATCGGCGGCGAAGCGCTGACGGTGTACAACCTCGACGATCCAGTCTCGGACGAGGTGGAGGAAGAGTTGCTGGCCGACGACCGGATCATCGAGGTGCGCGAGATCACGCTGGACGGGCGGGACTGAGATCGGCTGGTTGCTTCGAGCGGACCGCTGTGTAGTCACAGAGTGCAGGCGAAAGAAGCAGCAACGACTGGGCAGGTACTCGACCGCCCTATCGCAGGAGACCGAACAGTCCGGACCGACTGTTCTGACGCTCGGCAGGCACGTCGTAGGACTCCTGATCCAGGATCGCCTCGTACTGGCGGCGAACGGCCTCGATCTCGGCGTCCTTGCGTTCGAGCTCCGTTTCTAGCTGGCTGACACGCGAGCGAAGGCAGCTGACCTCGCCCGAGCCGTTGATTTCCTCGGCGGCCTGTGCGGCAGCGGGGGGATCGCCGCTCCCGCTTGCGGTTGTGCCGTCCTCGGGAGGTGCGGACATGGCGACACACGTCCAGGGGGCGATCCGTCAAAAGGGTTTGTCAGACGATCGTCACACGCGGGCTCCCGCTTGCGATTTGGCGGGGAGCAGCGGGGGTCGTTCCGGATCGGTCAGGTGCTTCGCAACGATAGCTCAGTTTGGTCCCGCTAATCACCTGAATACCTAGCGTCGGCGAGGGGGTTTTCTCGGGTCAAGCCGTGACGATAGCAGGGTACGATCGCGGAGATCGCGCCATTTTATCTCGGAATCGTATTGGTTAATATTGTATATCGATATACGACGAAACAATTATCGCTGGCGATGGGCAGTTGCAAATGATGGAGCGCTGTATCATCGATGAATCCTCCGAGTGAACGTACTGGTCTCCACCGTCGGGCGGTCTTGGGGGCCGTAGCGACGCTGTTTGGTCCGGGGTGTATCGGGAGTGAAAACGATGGCACAGATACCGAGGGAGGACCGTCGGCCTGGCCGAGTAGCGGATTCGATAGACGAAATCGGGGCAATCCTGGCCGAGGCACCATCGGACGATCGTTCGACCGAACCTGGTCGTTCGACCTGCAGAGTACACCCGCAACCTCCCCCGTTGTAGCTGACGGAACGATCTACCTGGCCGATCGTGACCGACTCCGCGGAATCTCCCTCGACGAAGGCGAGTCGACGGGATTCGACGTGGATGCGACGGTGACCGGAACGCCAGTCGTCGACGAAGAACTGGTCGTCCCCACGAAAGAGGACGCCGGCGGACGACTGCTCGGCATCAACTTGTCAGGCTCCATCGAGTGGACCGTCGATCTTCCCGGTGGGCGGCCGTTTTCGCCCTCGGCGGACGAGGAAGGCATCGTCGTCCGGACGCTCGAAGCGACGAATTACGTCCGTCGCGACGACGATACGATTCTGTGGTCCCGAACCACGCCAACCGTGGAACGGGCTGGTCGGTTCCGGGCGGTCGACAGTTCCCCCGCCCTTCTGGACGATCTGGTAGTCGTCCCGGGACCCAACGGCCTTCGCTGTCGTGACCGCCAGACAGGGGACGAACGCTGGCACGACGCGCGGGGCAGGGTCGTCGGAAGTCCCGCGGTAGACGGCGAGACGGTGTTCGCGTCGTTCGTCGGGACGGGGATCGTCGCGCTCGACGTCCGGAGTGGTGAAGAGCGCTGGTCGGTCGACGCCACGGGCTGCTGGACCTCACCTGCCGTGGGAACGGACGCCGTCTACGCGACGGCGGGATTCGAAGTGCTCGCACTGGATCGGGACGACGGGGACACTCTGTGGCGGTTCGAGGAACCAGGCCTCCGCGGCGACTGCTATTCGAATCCGGTGGCACTCGATACCGCTGTCGTGACCGGGTCGATCGGCCGGTCGCTCACGGTGCTCGACTCCGACGACGGCGAACGATTGTTCTCTGTTGACGGCGATGGAACGCATCGGTCACCGGCGGTGGTAGAGGACATGCTCCTCGTTCCGAACGGATCGTCCCTGGAAGCGTACCAGTTCGAGTGATCGGCTGCTCGGGCAGCCGACTGAGCTTCGTTGAAACTCGGTCAGGGAGTCCTCAGAGTGTCCAGACGGTGTCCGTTAGCCACCCAGGTGCTCGAGAACGCCCTCGGTCGTCCCGGGCACCGGCTCGGGATCCGCACCCGCTGCCGCCGCCGCGTCGGGGTCCTTCAGCAGATGGCCGGTCGTGAGGCAGACCACCTGCTCGTCGTCGCTGACGACGCCACGATCTCGCAGCTCCCGCAGGCCGGCCAGGGAAGCCGCGGAGGCGGGCTCGACGCCGACGCCCTCCCCGGCGAGATCGCGCTGGGCGGCGGTGATCGCCTCGTCGTCGACGGCGACCGCCGTGCCGCCAGTCTCGCGGATGCCCGGCAGCGCCTTCGGCGCGTTGACTGGGTTGCCGATGCGGATCGCGGTCGCGATGGTCTCGACCTCGTCCCAGCGCTCGACGTGGTCCCAGCCGTTCTCGATGGCTTCGACCATCGGCGCGGCGCCCGTTGCCTGGACGCCGGTGAGCTTCGGGACCTGCTCTGGGTCGAGTTCGCCGGCCTGGACGAGTTCGCGGAAGCACTTGTACAGCGCCGCGGTGTTGCCGGCGTTGCCGACGGGGAGGACGATCCGGTCGGGGTAGGTGCCGAGGCGCTCGTGGTGGGTCTCGAGGATCTCGAGGCCGATCGTCTTCTGGCCCTCGAGGCGGAACGGGTTGAGCGAGTTGAGGAGGTAGGCCTCCCCGCGATTCGCGAGGTCCTGGACGATGTCGAGGCAGACGTCGAAGTTGCCGTCGACCTCGAGGATCCGCGCGCCGTGGAGGCTCGCCTGCGCGACCTTCCCGGCGGCGACCTTCCCGGCAGGGAGCAACACGAGCGTCTCCATCCCGCCGCGGGCGCCGTACGCCGCGAGTGCGGCTGACGTATTTCCGGTCGACGCGCAGGCGAGGCGGCCGAGGCCGAGTTCCTTCGCCGCGCCGACGCCGACGGTCATGCCGCGGTCCTTGAACGATCCGGTGCCGTTCATCCCCTCGTGCTTGATCTGGAGGGAGTCGACGCCGACCGACGCCTCCAGGCGCGGGACGGTGTACAGCGGCGTGTTCCCCTCCTCGATCGAGACGTGCTGTGGGACCGGCAGGGCGTCCTCGTAGCGCCAGACGCCGCTGCCCTCGAAGTCGTCGAAGGTGGCAGGGTCGGCGTAGCGGGCTTCGAGCAGCCCGTCGCAGTCCGGACAGGTGTAGACGACGTTCTCGAAGGGCGCGAGGGTCTCGCCACACTCGATGCAGGCCAGCCAGACGCCGTCGTCGGCGACGTCGGGCGTCGCGGACGCGGGCTCCGTGAGAGACAGGCTCATTGGCAGGGAGTTGGGGGCCGCGGGCAAAAGCGAGGTGGTTCGGCGGTCGGAGACGGAGGGTGCAGTCACTCGACCCTCAGGCGTCGAAGGACTCCAGCCGTTCGACGCGGCGCTCGGTCGGGGGATGGGTCGAGAACAGCGTGGTCAGCAGTCCGCGGTCCTGTGGAGTGATACAGAGCGCGCTGACGTGGGCAGCAGTGTGGTTTTCCGGCGGGTGCTCCTCCATGTGGGCGTCGATCTTCTGGAGCGCTCGCGCGAGCGGACCGCCGGTGTCGAGCGCCTGGGCGGCGTCCCGGTCGGCCGCGAACTCCCGGTACCGCGAGAGTGCGAGGACGAACACCATGACGATCAGCTTCGTCACCGTGCCGAGCACCCAGGCGAAGAGGCTCAAAATCAGACTGTCACTGACCACCGCGAGCAGGAACACGCCCCAGCCGACGATCGAGGAGATGCTCTCGCCGACGACCATCATCACCGAGTCGCGGTTCTTCAGGTGCGCGAGTTCGTGAGCGACCACGCCGGCAGCTTCGTCGAAATCCAGCAGTTCGATCAGTTCGGGGGAGACCACCACGACGCCGCTGCCCTTCCGACCGACGGCGAAGGCGTTCGGTGCGCCGAGCTCCGCAATCATGAGCGTCGGCGGCTCGGCGAACCCCATCTCCTCGCTGAGTTCCTCGAACGCCTCGTGGAAGGCAGCGAACTCGTCTCGTGGGAGCGGTTTGGCGCCGACCTGCTGGACGACACTCCACTTCCCGACGACGTACTGGATCCCGATGAATACGACGAGTCCGCCGACGATGAGGGGAAGCCCCAGGCCCAGCGAGAGACCGATCCACGCCAGGAGGAGGTAGAAGCCGAACAGAATCGTGCTCACGACGCTCATCCGCAGGAGGAGCCCCCGGTCGTTCATACGACCCACCGATTGGGGAGACGTAGTTAATTCTTCTGGCTACAGCAGTGGTACTATCCGTCGTCGCGAGGATTTAAGATGGTGACCGTCGGGAACAATCACATGGCAAACGCGTGCTTCCGGTGTCGGACGTCGATCTCGTCCGGTGGAACGTTCTGTCGCACGTGCCGATCGGAGGTGTCGCTCTCGGAGGCGACATTCGGTGGCGAGGACGCACGGTGGTGGATCCTCGTCGCCGCCGGCGCGCTCGCGTCGGTGCTCCCGATCGTCGTGCTCACCGCGATGGCACCGGTCGAGTCCAGCACGATGTTTCTCGTCACGGCCGCCTCGATTCTGTTCGGGATGGTCGCATACCTCGGCGGCATCTACGCCGACGTCCGATTTCTACAGCGTCGCGACGACCTCGGCTGGGAACCGGGCGACTGGTACATGGTCGTGCTCCTGACCCTCGGGGTCTTCATGCTCGCACCGATCGGTGCACTCGTACACGTCCTCCTCCGGTGGCGGCGCGTCGGGCTTCCGCACTGAGCCGGTGCGACCGACTACCCGGAGTCGGCCTCGAACTCGTCGATGACGCCGTGGACGGTCTCCGTCCAGGCGTCGAGGGCGTCGTGGAGCATTTCCTTGGCCTCGGGCAGTGGCACCGCGGTGTACTGATAGACGTAGCCGCCGGGGTCGAGCAGCCGGCGATCCCGCTTCACGAGCCCCTTGTCGAGCAGCGCGGTCAGCGACCGATTGACGTTCGAGCGGTCGCGATCGAGGACGTCCGCCAGCTCCTCGGCGGTCGTACCGGGGTGGTCGAGCAGCGTGAGGTAGGTTCGCGTCTCGTGCTCCTGGATCCCGAACACGCAGGTCATCACGGCGTCGAACGCCGGGTTCGCGGCCTCCATCAGCGACGCCATGTCGTGGTCGGGCTCGCTCATTGGCGCCGGGTTGGGCGGGGGAGGCCCTAAGCGTGTTCCCCGTGGATCGGTCGTCGTCAGACCGTCGGCGCTCGGGATAGCCCGGGCGCGACGCGTCGAAGCTCGGCCGCCAGTCGCGGGTTCAGTCGTCGCTCGCGTAGCCGTGCTTGTAGATGCACTCGAGCATCTCGGCCTCGGAGTCGTGGGTGTGGAGCGTCGTCGGCGTGTCGCAGTAGTACTGCGAGCCGTCGTGGCGCAGGGTGACCTCGTGTTCGGCACCGAGGACCTCCGTGCTGACGACGACGCGACGACCGTCCCCCAGTGCGTCGAGGATCTCGGCGGCGGTGACCTCGCCCGCCTCGACGCGCAGCGGCGCTGCCATGGGCCACGGTTTGCGGGGACGATACTTCGTTCCTCGCTTCGCGGCGTGCACCGTTCCCAGGGTCCAAATCGGGGGCCTTTTACTCGGAGGCGACGGAACTGAACGGCATGCCCGTCGTGCCGTGGGACGTCGTCGGCTACACCCTCGGGCCGACCCTCGTCGTCGTCGCCGTGTTCGCGGTGTTCACCGGCTGGCACCGGCACGCGAGAACCGCCATCGAGGGCGATCTTCGGGGGCGCGCGATCGAGCTGTCGCCGTATGCCGGCGTGCTCGTGCTGGTCCTGTTGTTCAACGCGGTCATCCGCCCACGCGTCGACGAGTTCTCCTCGGCCTTCGCGATCGCCTTCACAGACGAGATCCACGGATTCGAGGGAGACTTCGTCGCGCTCCTGCAGGACGCGATCCCCGAGCCGATGTTCCTGTACTTCTCGGCGGTGTACGTCGTCGGCTACGGCGCACTGCTGTTCTACCCCCCGATCGCGTACGTCGTGATCGAGGACATGCTCAAGCCCGCGATGTTGTTCGTCGCCTACGCGGTGAACTACTTCACCGGCGCGCTGCTCTACATCGTCTTCTCCGTCTACGGCCCGCGGAACCTCCAGGTCGGCCGCGTCGAGGCGCCGCTGTTCGAGGAGTTCCCGGACATCATGTACCTCACGAGCGCGATCAACACGAACTCCAACGCCTTCCCGTCGCTGCACACGTCGATGGCGGTGACGGTGCTGATCTTCGCGTGGTTCACTCGCGAGGAGTACCCGGTCTGGACGGTGATCGCCTCGATCCTCGCGCCGAGCGTCGTGCTCGCGACGATGGCGCTGGGTATCCACTGGTTCACCGACGTCATCGCCGGCACCGCGCTCGCGATGTTCAGCGTCGGCGCCGCGCAGTGGATCGTCCCGCGGGTCCGCGGCGAAGTCGAGGACAATCGCCGGCCGCTGGATCCGGTGCGGCTCTGAGAAGGGGATCGCGGTGCGTCGCGGATCGCCACGTCGCGAGCAGCCGGGAAATCGGCCGAGAGCTCCTCAGCGAACGATCCCACAGCCAGTCACGTCCGGCAACCCGATGGATCGCGTTCGCCAGCCGTCGCCGGCGTCGGCGAGCACCGTGCCGTCCTCGGCGACCGCGAAGGTGGGCGGCGTATCGTCGGCGCCGGCCGCGTCGACGTCGGAGCCGTAGGCGATCCCCGCGACCGCGGCTCGCGCGGGCCAGTCGACGGCCGCCCAGCCGTCGTCGGTGCGAGCGAAGAGGTCACCGCCCGCGGCGGCATGGACGCGCTGCTGGGCGTCGGTGGTGGCCGTCGGTCTGTCTGCCGCTGTGACGAGGTCGAACGATCCCTCGCGCTCCTCGACCCACCCCGGGCCGAGTCGGAACAGCCCGTCAGCGGTCGCGGCGAACGGTCCGCTCGCGTCGACGCCCTCCGGGGATGCAACGTCGCGTGCGTCGTCGAGGCCGACGTGCTCGATTTCCTCTGCCCCGACTCGATAGACGCCGTCCGCCGCGGCCAAGAGACGGCCGTCGGCTGCGCGAACGGTCGCCTCACCGATCGGTTCCCAGGGGGCCGCGTCGTCCGATGACGAATCTGTCGTCGAACCGGCCGCCGAGCCTGCCGTCGAATCGAGCGTCGAGTCTGCAGTCGAATCGGCATCGAGCACCGCCGATTTCGGGGCGCGCCGAACCGTGCCGTCGGCGCCCGCAGCGATCACGGCGTCGTCGACGATCGTCACTGCGTCGGTCGGGCCAGCGCCGGTCCTGGCCGTGCCGGCGGTGTCCGCGACCCGGTCGGCCGCGAGCGCGACGAGGACGAGGTCGTCGTCCGTCGCGGCGAGCACGCGGCCGTCGCCGAGCGCGGCGACGTCCCGCACCGCCTCGCGGAGCGCGAGGCCGAACTCGCCGATCACGTCCGCCGAGATGCCGACCACGGCGAGCCCCTGGCCCGTGGCGACGGCGAGCCTGCTCCGACCGGCTGTCGACTCGTAGACGCGCTTCTCGGCGATGTCCATGCGCATCGTTGGGTGGAGGTTGGCCGAAAGCGTTCCGTTCAGTTCGCCGAGTTGGATCGAGTGATCGAGTGAGTAGGGAACTGCCCCGCGGAGACTGCTGTCAGCAACGGAACCGCCTGGAAGCCCCCTCCCGCTCGACCGCCCGCGACTCGCTGCGGTCCTCGCCTCGCTCACCGCGTTCGCTCGGCTGTGGTCCTTTCGTCGTCGGGGGCGGGTCGACCGGTCGGCCCCTTCCAGTCCCACCCTGTAATCGGCCGAATCGAGCGATTCCCCGGTGGACTGTGAGGGCTCGGGTTGGGCTGCGGTCGTTGAGGCCGTCGATTCGGCCGGCGGATGGGTACACGCTTTTCTCGGCGGCTGTCGAGCGTCCTGCATGGACACGAGGCTGTATCTCCGGTTCGAGTCGGTGGCAGTCGCGGTCGCCGCGGCTGCGGCCTACTACTGGCACGGGGGCGGCGCGTTGCTGTTCGTGCTGCTGTTCTTCGCGCCCGACCTTGCCGCCGTCGGCTACCTGTTCGGGAACGAGGTCGGCGCGTTCACGTACAATCTGGCGCACGTCTACGTCTGGCCGCTCGCGCTGCTCGGGCTGGGCCTCTGGAGCGGGTCGGCGCTGGCCGTCAGCGGCGGCCTGATCTGGCTGTTCCACGTCGGGCTGGACCGCTCGATCGGCTACGGACTCAAGGAGGAGAGCTTCCGGGACACGCACCTCGGGCGGATCGGTCGGAGCGAGTGAGTCCGGCCGGTGCACACCCGGCAGCGATCGCCGCGAACCCGAACGGATGGGGCCGATTCCTGGCCGGAACTGCCCGTTTCGGCGACGCAGGTCAACAGACTTACTTCAGTACCGGAGCAAGTGCCATTCCGATGCACTGGGTGCCCGTCCTGACGACGCAACAGTCGCTCTTGCAGTCGGCAGTTACCTCTACGACGACGGTCACGATCGCCGGCGCGGTCTCGATCCTCGTCCTGCTCGCGCTCTCCGCCTTCTTCTCCTCCTCGGAGATCGCGATGTTCTCGCTGCCGGCCCACAAGGTCGACAACCTCGTCGAGAACGGCGTCCCCGGCGCGGCGACGCTCAAAGCGCTGAAGGACGATCCCCACCGCCTGCTGGTCACGATCCTCGTCGGGAACAACATCGTCAACATCGCGATGTCCTCGATCGCGACTGGACTGCTCGCCTTCTACGTCACGCAGGGCCAGTCCGTCGTGATCGCGACCGTCGGGATCACGATGCTCGTCCTGCTGTTCGGCGAGGCGGCGCCCAAATCCTACGCCGTCGAGAACACCGAGTCCTGGGCGCTGACGATCGCCCGCCCACTCAAGCTCTCGGAGTACTTCCTGCTGCCGATGGTCGTCTCGGTCGACTACCTCACGCGGATCCTCAACCGCGTCACTGGCGGCCGCTCGACGATCGAGAGCACGTACGTCACCCGATCGGAGATCAAGGACATGATCGAGACCGGCGAGCGCGCCGGCGTCCTCGAGGAGGACGAACACGAGATGCTCCAGCGGATCTTCCGGTTCAACAACACCATCGCGAAGGAGGTCATGACGCCACGCCTGGACATGACCGCGGTCTCCGTCGACGCCAGCGTCGACGAGGCGCTCACCACCTGCGTCCAGAGCGGCCACGCCCGCGTCCCCGTCTACGAGGGCAGCCTCGACAACGTCATCGGCGTCGTCCACATCCGGGATCTCGTTCGGGACACGCAGTACGGCGAGAACGACGTCGACGTCCGTGACCTGATCAACCCGACGCTCCACGTGCCCGAGTCCAAGAACGCCGACGAGCTCCTGAGCGAGATGCGCGACGAGCGCGTCCACATGGTCGTCGTGATCGACGAGTTCGGCACCACGGAGGGGCTGATCACGATGGAGGACATGGTCGAGGAGATCGTCGGCGAGATCCTCGAGGGCGAGGAGGACGAACCGATCGAGCGCGTCGACGACGACACCGTCGTCGTTCGCGGCGAGGTCAACATCGAGGAGGTCAACGAGGCCCTCGACGTCGACATCCCCGAGGGCGAGGAGTTCGAGACCATCGCCGGCTTCATCTTCAACCGGGCGGGCCGCCTGGTGGAGGCCGGCGAGGAGATCAGCTACGAGAACATCGACATCCGCGTCGAGCGCGTGGAGAACACGCGCATCCTCGAGGCGCGCCTCCAGAAACACGAGGTCGAGGAGGACGAGAACGGCGATCCGATCACCGAGGACGAAGCCGAGAACTGAGCCGCCGTCGATCGGCCGCGGTTCGGGCCGCCAGACGACGCCCCGCCCTACGGACCGATCCTACGCTCCGAACAGTGCCGCGAGCCCCGCGTACAGCCCGAACCCGAGGCCGAGCGCGAGCGCGAGCGACGCCACCCACGCGAAGATCGTGTAGCCCACCTTCTCGGCGGAGACGCCTTCCCCGCTGGCGTATCCCGCACCGACGATCGAGGAGACGATGATCTCGTTGAAGGAGACGGGAATGCCGAAGAGGACGGCGGCCTGGGCGATCGCGAAGGAGGGGATGAGCGCCGCGATCGAACGGCGCGGACCGAGCGAGGAGTAGTCCTGGGCGATCGCTTTGATCATCCGCGGTGCGCCGGTCCAGGAGCCCACGAGGAGGCCCAGCCCGCCGCCAGCGAGGACGGCGAAGAGGTTGACGTCGTAGGGATCG
>Ga0207771_101234_pt1 | contig 11690 bp, 10 predicted proteins | sample A23M2SouthBayCA_2_FD_187731 | JGI IMG/M metagenome (GOLD analysis project Ga0207771, IMG submission 187731) | Aerobic enrichment media microbial communities from Eden Landing Ponds, California, USA - A23 M2 (2) (SPAdes) | ecosystem: Environmental > Aquatic > Marine > Unclassified | place...
CTCAAGGCGACCGAGCAGTTCACGAAGGAGTGGCAGTGGTTCGAGAATCGGATGGTCGAGAAGTACGATCTCACGCCGGCCGAGCCAGCGTCGAAACGGCGGTCCTACGCACCCGAGGCCGAGCCTGCGGGGCTGGCCGGCGGCGTCGGCACCGTCGCACAGACCGTCTCGCGCAACGCGTCGATGGCGGCCGTCGGTGGGCTGGTCGGGACGCTGCTGATGAGCGGCGGTCTCGGGACGGCCATCCTGATCGGCGTCCTCGATCCCGTCTCGTTCGGTGAGATCGCCGAACTCGTCGGACTCGGCCCGTCGCCGACCGTCGGTGCCGTCCTGTTCCTGATCGGCGGGACCATCACGTGGCCGCTGATCTTTCTGGCCTTCCAGGAGTATCTCCCCGGCCGCCTGCTGTTCGAGACCGGGCTGGTGTTCGCGACGCTCATCTCGACGGGCTTTCTCGTCGCCTTCTACACCGGCCAGCAGGGACTGGCGCTGATCGGCTACGTGGGTTTCGTCGTCGTCGCCCACTGGGCCTACGGGATCGGGCTGACGGTGACGTTCGACTATCTCCAGCGACGACAGCGAGCACGACGGGGGACGCAGTGATGGCTGACTCGGTCGTCTTCACCTACGGTGCCCCCTTGGTGGGCGTGCTGCTGGTCGCGATCGGCATCGCGGCAGCGGTCCCCGGCGCGTACGGTCTCATCCAGACCGACATCGCCGACTGCGGTGATCCGTCGATCCTCGTCGAGACACCCGACGTGACCGAACAGCGATTCGGCGACACACCACCCTCGACGATCACCCGCCTCGACGTGCGTGATCTGTCACCGGCCGAACGAACGGCGTTCCGCGAGGCGATCGACGCACCACGGCGGGAGGCCCACGTCCGCGGCCCGTTCCCCAGCTACGAGACCTTCCGGAACGGTACCGTCGTCACTGCCGACGGGCAAAACTACTACGTGACCGTCGTCGCCGATCACCCCTGTTTCGAGACAGCCCCGTTGCAGTTCCCACTCGGCGTGTTCGCCATCGCGCTCGGTCTCGTCGGCATCCTCACGCCACCGGCGTACCGCCGACTGGTCGCACTGGAGACCGGGCGCTAAACCGTTCACCCGATCGCCCCACCGACGTACAGCACGACGACGAGAAAGAGCCAGACGGCGTCGACGAAGTGCCAGTACAGCGAGACGGTTCGCACCGCGGTGTCGCGCTCGGGCGTGTGCTGGCCCCGAAGTGCCCGTCCCAGTGTGATGGCGAGCAACAGCACCCCCAGCGCGACGTGTAGCCCGTGCAGCCCGGTCAGCCCGTAGAAGGCCGACGCGAACACGCCGCTTTCGAGGGTGAACGCTTCCCCAACGACGAACTCGTAGTACTCCAGGGCCTGCCCACCGAGGAACACCACACCGAGAAACAGCGTCGCTGCTAACAGCCAGAGGAATCGCCGACGGTGTCCGCTGTCGAGCGCATCGTGGCTGTAGTGCAACGTGACGCTGCTCGCGAGCAAGAGGAGGGTGTTGACGAGCACGAGCGAACTCAACAGCGGCGGTAGTTCCGACGGCGGCCACGTCCCGACCCTGACGAAGGCGTAGTAGACGAAGCCACCGAGGAAGGTCGCCACGTCCGAGACCAGAAAGAGCACCATACCGGCGACGTAGAGTTTCGACCGGTCGATCTGTTGCTCACGCCAGTAGTCGGCGACGAACGCCTCGACGAGCCATCCACCGATGCCGACGAGAAAGCCGACCGCGCCGCCGACACCGAGGACGACCGCGAATACTACCGGCACCAGATCCAGACCGACGAACGCCAGCCCCACACCCGCATACAGCCCTGCAGCGCCCATCGCGGCCAGTAACGGCCAGCGACTCGTGTGCTCGTGCTCGTCCGGAGACTGGCCCGACGCGGCGTCGGTCGCTTGCATACCGACAATATCTGTTGGTGGCCCAATAAATCATCGCCCGCAACAGCGCGGTCACAGATCTACCGGATGTGTCGAACGAGCGTGGGCACCTTCCGAAGGTCGCCGACTCGGAACGGATAGAGGTCCAGTAGATCACCGATCGTCAGTTCGTAGCGCTGGAGACGGTCGAGTTGTGCCCCAGAGAGGTCACCACTCCGTTCGACGAAGCCGTCTTGCTGGCCGGCATCGAAGTCGTAGAGCAACTCACCGACGACGCGCTGGGTCTTCCACTTCGATCCCTTCTCGCGGTTCCATCGACGCTCGTAGGCTGCCAGCCGTCGCCGCGAGCAATCGCCCGCATCGAGGGCCTCGATCGCGACAGCCGCGGCCATCTCCGCCGACTCCATCCCCGGCCGGATGCCCTCACCGAACAGCGGATTGATACTCGAAACGCTGTCGCCCACAGCGACGAGACCGTCGACGGCGCGTCGATTGATCGAGTTGTCCGAGATGGCCTGTCCCGCGTGGACGGCCCTGATCTCGTCGATCGCCCAGCGCGGATCGGCCTCGGCCCAGCGCTCGACGTAGTCGTCGATGGTCCCGTCGTCGGGCCTGCGATGGCGCTGGTAGAAGTCGTCGATCCAGCAGACGCCGACCTTGAACCGCTCCTCGCCAGCGGGGAACACCCACGCGTACCCACCCGGCGCGACCGCGTGGTCGAACTTGAACAACATCGACGGTTCGTCGAACCGCCCCGTCACCTCGTACTCCTTGCCGATTCCACGCTGAGCGGCGTCGCGATCCCACATGCCCAGTTGCGTGGTCAGCGTCCCCGCCGGGCCGGTCGCGTCGACGACGAGGTCGGCGCTGTAGGTCACGTCCGACCCGTCGCGCGTACAGCGGACCCCAGTGACCGCGCCGTCTTCGATCACCGGTGTGTGGACGCGCGTCCCGGTATGGATCTCGACGCCGTGCTCGATGCCATCCTCGCCCAGAAATTCGAGGAAGGCAGGAAAATCGAGCACGTAGTTGGGGATCGCCAGTCGCGACTGAGCCGCTGGTCCCTCAAATAGCACGTCTGGGCACTCGGCCATCACGACCGAGTCCGGGATGTCGTAGCCCTCGATCACCTGGTCGAACGTCCCGCCGGTCGATTTGTCGTTGTCCGCGAGTGCGTCGTTGGCTTCCAGCACCGCGACGCTGTAGGCCGACCGCTTGCCGACCTCTCGGGCGAACTGCAAGCCCGCCGGTCCCCCTCCTGCGACGACGATATCGTACTCCGGCATTCTTAGTTATCGGTCAGGGACAAATCAGGTAGTTAGTTGCGGTCTGGCATCGAACTCCGTGGCGACAGTCGGGACGGGCACGTATCCCACCAAAGAGAGGCTGCAACAACGTCAAAAAATATTCCATCTTTTCTTGATTTTCTGAGAAGATATAGCAGTAGATGTACTAGTACTTCTAGTTCTTTGACCGTATATGTCCACAGCGATTAAATCGTGTGAACGGGTGTCGTAGACCAACGATGATCGAACTGACTGTCGCCGCAGTCGACTGTCCCACCCCCGAGACGATCACCTCCGAAACGAGCGTGCGCGACGCGGCCAGCACACTCCGCGACCCAGCGACGCCAGCCCTACCGGTCTGTGACGATGGCTCGGTCGTCGGCATCGTCACCGAATCCGATATCGTCGCCCTCCTGGCAGAAACCGACACTATTCCGTCGGTGCAGGCGATCATGTCGACGCCCGTGACGACCGTCGCACCGGCTGCGGCGCTTCTCGAAGCCGCCGAGTTGATGCGCGAGGCTGGCGTCAAACACCTGCCGGTCGTCGACGATGACCTCTACCTCGGCCTGCTTTCGGCCGAGACGCTGGCTCCCTACCTCTCACGCCGGAGTCTTGATATCGAGTGGACGGACGACCCGCTGGAGCTGGCGAGTGCCGAGAACGGTGGACTGACGGCGAGTGATTGACTGCGAGTGTGCGAAACGAAATCGCGACGAAAGGAGCCGGTGGAAGGGATTGTGAACCACGCCGAGACTGGTCGCTTCGCTGCGCGTCTCGTCTGGTACAAATCCCTCGTCTGGCTTTCGCTGCTCACATTCGCTCGCAGCAGAAAGCCGGTGGAGGGATTTGAACCCTCGGCCTAATCCTTACGAAGGATTCGCTCTGCCAGTCTGAGCTACACCGGCGCGTGCATTCGGTAGGATGCCCAAGACGGTCATAAGGGTTCCGAAGTCTGGCGATTATGCCACGGCGGGACACACTATCTGGTCACGCGAACGTCGAGGACGACGTTGCATTCGTGGGGTGCATACGAGCGGACAGTGTGGCGATTCTCGACGGTGACCTCGTACGCCGGTTCGAAGGCCGCCCGGATCGCTCGTTCGCCCGGCCCGAAGGGATCGTTCTCGTGCTGGATGTCGTAGAAGTGCAGCACGCAGTCGTCACTGGCGAGGAGCGCAGCCGTGTCGAGGAAGTCGTCGGCGCTGTGGGGGAGATTGAGGAGGAGCCTGTCTGCCCAGCCCTCGTAGTCGAGAGCGACCTCGCGCACGTCGCCCTCGATAGCGGTCACGCGATCGACGACACCGTTGCGCCGGGCGTTCTCCCGGAGGTACTCGATGGCGGCCGGGTTCACGTCGGTGCCGACGACTGTCGCTCCCTGTTTGGCCGCCGGGATCACGAACGGCCCGACACCGGCGAACATATCGAAGACGTGCTCCTCGTCGCCGATCTGCTCGACGACCCGATGGCGTTCGGTCGCGAGTCGGGGCGAAAAGTACACGTCAGCCAGATCCAGCAGGAACTCACAGCCGTACTCACGGTGGACGACCTCCGTGGGTTTTCGATCGGGATCGTCGACCTGGGCGAGCACGTCCCAGTCGCGAACGCGTGTTTCGCCCTTGACCTTCGATGCCCGGTTGAGGACGGTCCTGACTGGAAGGTCCGACGCGACGATGGCGTCGGCGATCTCGTGAGCGCGGTCGGGATCGTCCTCGTCGACGAGGATGACCTCGCCGATCCGCTCGTAACTCGGCTCGAAATCGAGCCGGTCGGCCGGCATCGTCTGTGATTCGCGGACTGGCGCGTCGTAGTCGACGACGGCCAAGTCGTCGGGCACGGCGGTCGGGTCGGTGACGGGAATGTAAATCGACGCGTCGTCGACGACGATATCGTGGCCGTCGGCGACGAGATCAGCCTCGGCGAGGCGCTGACGAGTCTCCTCGCCGGCCTCGCGAGCGACGCGAACACAGGGGACGCCCATACCACGACTGACCACGTCGCCAGCGGTAAGCCTGACGCTTCGCGCCCTTTATTGGCCGGCATCGACGATGCAGTGTATGCTCACATTCGTCGGGCTTGGACTCTACGACGAACGCTCGATCACGGTCGAAGGCCAGGAAGCCCTCCAGACCGCGACGGACGTCTTCGCGGAGTTTTACACGAGCAAGCTGATCGGCACGACCACACAGAAACTGGAGTACTACCACGACATCGACATCCAGGTGCTCGACCGTGCCGGGGTCGAACAGGACCCCGACGTGATCCTCGACGCCGCCGAAGACGGCGACGTTGCGTTCGTCACGGCCGGCGACACGATGGTCTCGACGACCCACGTCGACCTGCGCCTCCGAGCAGAAGAACGCGGGATTCACACGCGCGTCATCCACGGCACGACGGCCCAGACCGCAGCGAGTTCACTGACAGGCCTGCAGAACTACCGCTTCGGGAAGGCGACCACACTCCCCTTCGAGGACTCCCACGGCGGCGACGGCGTGCCCAAGAGCGTCGTCGATACGATCGAGGACAATCGTGCACGGAATCTACACACGCTGATCTATCTCGACATCAAGGTCGACGATCCACACTGGGACGGCGACCAGGAGTTCATGAGCGCAGATCACGCCGCGCAACGACTGGCTGCAGAGTTCCCGGAGACGCTCGGTGTCGTCGTCGCCCGCGCTGGCAGCGCGAACCCCGTCGTCGAAGCCGAGACACTCGACACACTGGCGACACGTGACTTCGGCCGACCGCTGCACCTGCTGGTCGTGCCGGGTGATCTCCACGATATGGAACGCGACGCACTGACCCGACTCGCCGGCGCGCCGACCAACGACTAGTCGCCGCCGTCGGTCCGAACGCCGTCAGTGTTGAACGCTGCCTGTAAATCGTACTCGGACCCCGTCACGAGATACGCGATGTCTTCGATCAACGAGAGGATCTCCGGGAGTTCCCGGACGATCAACCACGTGATCGCGACGAGTGCGATCACCGATCCGAACTGCGCGAGCAACCGGTCGGCGACGTAGTACGACACCATCTGAGGGTCCGACGTGCCGAACAGTCCCGTGATGGTCTCGACGAACCACTGCATTCGCTGCTGGCCGAACATCGTCGCGATGAACACGTTCCGAACGAGGTTGAGGACGTAAATCACCGGCACCGTCACCGCGAGCGCACGCGCTTTCCGACGCACCGGCGCGTCGACGGCCAATATTGCACCGGCCAGAATCGCGATCGATCCGATCCCGGTACAGGCGACGATGATCGTGTACGTGATCGGCCGAGCATTGCCCGGGAAGTAAAACGTACTCAGATACTGGTAGTCCGAGGACGCCGCCACCCCATCGACGACGCTCGTCCCAGTGACGAGCTGTGGCTCGACACCGATCAGTGACAGCAGGAACCCAGTCTGTGCTGCAACGGTCTCGATCATCCACTTTCGCAGCGGATTCGATTCGATCAGGGGAAGATACGCGAACGGCAAGTAGATGATCCCCATGAATCCCACCGCTTTCGAGAGCGTAAAGAGTGAGTCGCGACCGTTCCACAGGAGATAGCCGACGTACAGCGACAGCGGGACGGCCGCGATGCTCCCGATTCCCTCGACGATGCTCTTCTGAACGAGCACGAAGTGTGGGACGAGCACGAGCCAGAACAGCCCAAAGAGTCCCCAGGCAACCGTACCGACGTACCGTGCGCGTTCGCGCGCACCACTTCGTGACGAGAGGAGACCAGTCGCGAGAAAGAGCGCGACGATCAGCCAGGAAAGCGGGCGCGCGACGGCGAGCGGGTCGCCGACGAACGCGGCAAGCGTGACTGCACCATCGACAACCATTCGTATTCGTCTATTACAGAATCCCGACTATATGCTTTGTCGTTACGCGTGTCACTCACGCACCACCGACTGTTGGCACTGGTAACGTAGCATCAAAGAAAAATCGCGCGTTCAGAGACCGGACGAGGTCCGGTTAGTTAGTGTCCTCAGTTGTTGCGTCGCGCAGCGAGCAGCGCAGCAGCGAGGAGACCGACGAGCGAGAGGATGACGCCGAAGCCGGGACCGTCGCCACTCGTCGTGGTGGTGCCAGGCTCTTCCGTCGGCTCTTCGGTCATGTCAGTCGGCTCTTCCGTCGGTTCTTCCGTCGGCTCTTCCGTCGGCTCTTCCGTCGGTTCTTCCGTCGGTTCTTCCGTCGGCTCTTCCGTCGGCTCTTCCGTCGGCTCTTCCGTCGTCTCCGTCGGCGTGTCGGTCGTGGTCTCGGTGACCGTCACGACTGCCGAGTCGGTGACAGCGCTGTCATTCTGGGTGTACGGAGCGTCAACGGAACCGCCGCTGAAGCCGTACTCCTCGTTGTCGTCGGTGTCGAGGTGGGGCATCGCAACGACCGTCGTGCCGTTGTCGATTTCCTGATCCAGCGTGATCTCAACGTTCTCGGAGCTGCCGGAGGTCAGGTACTCGCTGTGACCGATCGGCTGGCCGCTCGCGTTGTTGAGGTGGATCACGACGAAGCCACCTTCGGACATCGTGACGGAGTCGACCGTCACGGTGGTGCCGTCGGATTCCTGGTCGCTGATCGAGACGGACGCGTTGGCTGCCTCTTCGACTTCGCCGTCGAAGGATTCCAGACCGTCGTTGTCAGCGTTGACGCGTTCGAGCGTCAGCGTGAGTGCCGTACCAGGGCCAAGCTCGTTGAAGTCCTGGGTCGCGGTGAAGGTACCGTCCGACTGGACAGTTGCCGTCGGTCGCGCCAGGAACGGGCTGGTGGAGTCTTCGGACTCGATCTTGATGCGGAGTTCAGTACCAGGTGCGTAGTTGGTCTCGCCCGTGATCTCCTGACTGGAGGCGGACTGGACCACGACGAGTTCATCGTCGTTGACGTCGAGTTCACCGCTCGGTTCGACGAGCGTGTAGGCGTCGGAGACGACCTGATCCTCGTCGTCGGGGTTGAGGACGCTCGTCTCGTTGACGGTGAAGTCTGCAGTGTACTCGTCACCCTCGGTGAGGACGTCGCTCGTCGTGTCGAGCGTAACGAAGTACGTGTTGTTCTCGGGATCCTCGATGATTCCCGCGTTCGTGTTGTTGATGATGAACTCGTCGGGATCTTCGTTCGGATCAACGGAACTCTCGTTCTGCGTGATCGTCAGGTCGAGGTCCGTGTTGTTGACTGCGTCGAGCAGGCCGTCGGTCTCGTTGGCAGCGATGCCTTCGAGACCGGATGCGGAGACCTGGTGGATGACGAGGTCGCCGTTTGCGACTTCGTCGGTCGTCGTGATCGAGCTACCGACGTTTGCCCACACGTCAGAGACCTCGCTCAGGGAGTTGTCCTCAGGTGCGGTCCAGATCTGCATGGAGTCGGTCGATCGCTCACGGAGCGCGAGGGTCCCAACATCGTCTGCGTTGGTGATGTCGTCGCCCGTGGTGATGTTCAGGTCGTACTCGGTGTCGGCGAGGAGCTTGTCACTCGGAATGTCGTTGTTCGAAGTGAAAGATCCTGCTTCACCGTTGCTGCGGATTTCGGCGGTGTCGTCACCGTCGGCGGTCAGCTTGTTGAACGCGTCGTCAGCACCTGCACCAGCGGTGTAGGTGTTGAACTGAACGATGACTTCACCGTCGCCGTCCTCGTCCGTGAGGTCGGCCTTGAGCCAGTAATTCTGGTCGGCGCTACCGATGACCATGGAGGCCGTGTCGGTGTTGTCGAGGTTGACGACGATGTCCGCGATGTCGCCACGCTCTTCGATGGTGACGTCCTCTGCGAAGGAGACTGCGCCTTCCTTCGCTTCGGAGACGTTGATCGTGTCGGACTCGGCGGTGACGCCGGAGCCGTCGTCAGTCACTCGGACGGAGTACTGACCGGTGTCGTCGTCGAGCGAGCTGATGTTAGCCAGCGAGTAGTCGTACGTACCGTCAGAGGAGATCTGATCGGAGTCGCTGTCGATGACGTCGTCGTCAGCGTCGAGTAGTTCGACAGTAATGGAGCGGCCAATGTCGTTGGCCTCCACGGTACCCTCGAAGGAGTCTGCGGTCGTGATTTCCGTGCTGTCGGCCGAGATCTCGAGACCGAGGTCGACGACAGTGAAGTTGGACGTCACACCGTTGGAATTCGAGACGTTGTACTGGCCGAGTTCGAGGTTGTCGGTATCGACGACGTACACGTTACTACCTGTGCCAGAACCACGCACACGGTCGACTCCAGGCCCTTCGATCTCGAACCTGCTGTTCAGGGTGGCGTTGTCGAGTGCGATGTTGGACCCACGGTAGATTTCTTCGGAGTCCGCACTGGTGAGGTCGAGGTTCTCCGGCGCGACGGTCACGTCGAAGTCAGTGTTGTTCTCGTCCATCTCCTGACTCTCGTCAACGTCGTCGAAGCCGCCGATGGTGACGTTGGAGAGGCTCGTGTTGACGGACGAGGTCGAGGCGAGGACACGTGCGTCGTTGTCGGTCAGGGTCGTGCCGACAATGCTCAGCGTGTCGGTACGGCCGTCGTCGTAGTTCGCGACGATGCTCTGGTTACTGCCGAGGTCCTGCACGTCCTCGTTGAATGCAATTTCGATTACCGATCCTTCTGTCTGATCGTCATAATGGGTCACCTTCTCTACCGTAGGTGCCCCGGAGACATTCGCCGCAGCGGCTGATCCCACGAAGCCGGTGGTCATGGCAAAGACGGACATGACCATCAGCGCGGTGAGGAACAGGCTGCGAACCTTGTCGTTAGTTCCTGTCATAGTTTGTTGGATGCTTCAGTCGGCGACAGCAGCTTTCTCCCTGTCGGACGCGACCCTGCTGGATCGCGTACAGACCGAGCCGGCATACTCGCTACTGACACCATAGGTAGGGGTACAGTCAAAGGGTTAGTCGGGTATTATAAATGCTTTGTGGTCACCCATGTGAAGATGACACACATACACACGGCCTGAGACGGCTGTTTTGGGCAGATAAGCGAGAACGGATTTCGGATCGAAGTCGACGATGGCAGATAGTGACAAAGCCAGAAGAGATCAGTAATCGTGTCCCCGGATCCGGGCTGTGAGCAGCTACGACGTGACGATCTCGATCTCGTGGCCGTCGGTGTCCTTGGTGAACGCGTAGTTGTTGCCACAGGACTCGGGATCACGGTACTCCTCGGCCCCGCGTTCCATGAGCGACGCCCAGCCGGCCTCGAGGTCGTCGACGCGAGCGGCGAGGTGGCCCCAGGCGTCACCCATCTCGTACGTGCGCCCGTCGTAGTTGTACGTGAGTTCGACGGTCATCGCTTCCTCGGCGGCGTCGGGGTCGGCCATGAAGTAGTTCGCGAACGTCTCGGATTCCCAGCGGCCGGCCGGGACGTAGCCGAGTTTGCGGGCGTACCAGCCGATGGCGGCGTCGGCGTCCTCGACGCGAATCATCGTGTGATCGAGGCTGTAGCGTGCGCCGTGGTCGCGCTGGACGATCTCGATCTCGTGGCCGTCAGGATCCTTGACGAACGCGTAGCCGGGGTTCTCCTCCGGTGGTCGGTAGTCCGCGACGCCCTCGTCCATCAGTTCGTGGTAGGCTTCGGTCACGTCCTCGACGCGGACGGCGATGTGGCCCCAGGCGTCGCCCATCGTGTACGACCGGCCGTCGTGGTTGTACGTCAGTTCGAGGAGCGCGCCGTCGTCGTGGACGTTTTTGGGGCCGAGGAAGACGTTGGTGAACGTCTCGGCCTCCCAGCGCCCCTTCTCTTCGTAGTCCAGATGTGTCGTGTACCAGTCCAGCGATTCGTCGAGATCTTCGACGCGGAGCATCGTGTGATCGAGGGTCATACCCATATGCGAGCGGAGGGGGCGCGAACCGAAAAGACTAGTGCCAGCCATCACTCCGATGACAGCCCGACTGTGGCACGGATCGTCGACCAGTCGAACCACCAGACCACGGCGAAACACAGCACTGTGCCGATCGGGACGGCGAACCGACCCGGCTGGCGCGAGAAACCCTGTGCGAACGTCAGTTGTGTGAGACCAGCGAGGACGAGTAGCCCCGCGGTGAGACGGCGATCTTCCCTGCCGAGAGTCGCACCACCGACCGCACTGGCAACGGCACCGAGATACAGACAGACACCGGCCCCCCATGCAAGCAGGAAGGGCGGGAGGGCGCGCGTGTACACGAAGTAGTAGTCGAGTATCGAGGTGACCGCACCGGTGGTGGGATCGACCAGTGCGAACGGGAAAACGACCGTGACAGTGCCGGCGACGGCGACCGTCCACGGAACGACAGCGAGCGCGAGGATGGCAGCGAGTCGGCGAGTCACGAGTCGGCGGGTCATGAGTAGGAGACGAGCACGCGGCTCACTGGGTGAGAATCCGCAGCACGTCCTCGTCTTCGAGCTGGTGGTCCGTGCCGACCTGTTGCTCGTCGTGTTTGGCGCTGGGACCGCTCACGCGTGCGAAGCGGAACCGATCTTCGAAGTCGCCGCCGAGTTTCTCACAGGCGTCTTCGACAGTCTGGCCCCGACGGAGAATCAGTGGCTCGTCGCGGTCGATGCCGCGGCCGGGCT
>Ga0207771_101236_pt1 | contig 11670 bp, 12 predicted proteins | sample A23M2SouthBayCA_2_FD_187731 | JGI IMG/M metagenome (GOLD analysis project Ga0207771, IMG submission 187731) | Aerobic enrichment media microbial communities from Eden Landing Ponds, California, USA - A23 M2 (2) (SPAdes) | ecosystem: Environmental > Aquatic > Marine > Unclassified | place...
AAAAATTATAAGTATTCTAATACAAATCGGTCTTACTATATAAACACTTATAATTTTTTCGTGAAAGAATTGATCAGCAAGGAAATAACATATTGCCTACAGGGAAAACTGAACGAAAGGGAGGCGATGGATCTCTGGAAGCAACTCTTATTCCAACCTGAACTTATAAAGCTCATGGAAATAGAACTCCATCTTTATAAGATGTTTCAGAAAAATAATAACAGCTAAACTGCTTTTCTGATTCGCTTATTTCAAAAAAATGGGGAAGCTTACACTACGATATAAATAGTATAATAACTGCCAAATGGGAAGCCCTCAGATATGACCTAATGGATTATACATGTTTAAATATCTCTTTAACAATATGTTCTGCACGTTCAAAGGCTTTTTCATCTTCTTCATCATCCATCATATATTTATTTTCTTCCAAGTGATTGAGAGACTTTTTAAGATTTATTTCTCCTTCATGAATCCAATCCGCTAAGTTTTGAAAGCCTAAAGATTCTAATTCTAAAAGTAATTTATCCTTTGCCATATATAGTTATATCTGATTCTTGTGGATTGATATTATAGTTTAACATTAAATTATTTAATACAAAACTTTTATTTTCATTTTAATTACCGAATTTATGATTAAATAATAAGATATTTCTACAAACTTCCAGTTGGTTACTTATATCGAACACTCTTTAAAATGCGTATTTCCCTTCACATCAAATTGAGCAATGCCGTGATCTATGGTATCTAAGCCAAACCGGTTATTCAGATAATCCATAGCCTGGTACATTCGCTGGACTTTGGGATTTTCCTGGAAAAACAGTTCGGCTTGTGTCGTCATATTCAGTTCGGTCGTACCCAGCATGATTGCCCGAAACTGCTTCCCCTGGTCTTTGCAGTAGAAGAGCATCGGCAGGACTTTCTTCAGGCAATTGCGTAGCACGTATCCATCCAGATTAGTCAGCCCCGGTGCTCGGAACGTAAATGAAAAGCCCTCTTTTTCGGCTCCCTGAAACCGCACGTTACCAAAGTACTTGTCCGATTTCTTGCCGTATCCTCGCAGACGGTAGCAAACTTGCTTCGTCGCCTTGGCAAACTCTCCGGCCACTTTCCACGGATCATCGGTCCACGTCGAAAAGGTATGTCCGTAGGAGACGCGCTCTGGAATATATTCGCTGTCATCGCTGACTATCGCCCGATCCTTTCCTGCCACCGTCTCCCAAAGCATCTTGCCAAAATACTTGCCAAACAGCTTCTGGAAGAGCGGATAGCCCCGCTCGATTGCTTGGCCTATAGTTGTGATGCCTCGTCCTTTGATCTTTGCGTAACGCCTGCTGCCAATGCCCCACACCTCATCCACCGGCAACGGCCAGATCTTATCTTGTATCTCCTGCTCCTCTGTGAGTACCGTTAGTCCGTCCGGTTTTTCAAGGTCGGATGCCAGCTTCGAGTAGGTTTTCGAGGTCGATATTCCAACACTACATCGGAGATTGGTTTCTTCGTAGATTGCTTCCTTCATGGACCAGGCGAATTCGACCAGCTGCTCGTAGGATTCATCTAACTTCCAGGTAACATCCAGAAAATACTCGTCCATGCTATAGGCTTCCACGTCCGGAGAGAAGGTGTCCAGTACTCCTTTGATACGCTTGCTGAACGCGCGGTATTTCTCGTAGTCTACTTGCTTGAAGATCACATGCGGGCACAGCTTATAGGCTTCCAAGGCGCTCATACCGGTCTTGACGCCCCATGCCCGCGCCTCGTAGGAGCTGGTCGCCACAATACCTTTTACCGTACCATCGGGCTTACGCCACCCGCCCACAACCACCGGCATGCCGTAGAGGTTATAGCAGAGCTGTTCGACCTGCGCGTAGAAGGCATTCATATCTACATGCACATACAGCCGCGGTCCACTGCCCGGATGCTGCATGTCGGCCGATATGGTTTGATAGCGGGTAATGTTGTGGACGTTCTTATTGAGCTGGTAGCGGCCGGGATCAGGTATCTCCGGCCAATCATTTTTTTCACTATAATACATATTGACAAAGCTGTAGCGTTATCATACTTTATTTGTACAAACGTACAAATTATTATAGGAAAGCAAATCCATAAATCAAATAGGTGAATGCCATGTGCGGACGATATTGGAGAGACATAAAATTTCAGGAGGCCTGCAAGGATATGTTTGACGTGCCGTTCGACATCGATGAAATCCTGCCCAACTTTAATGTAGCCCCGACAACCCAAAATCCCATTGTGTTGCAGCGCAATGGCACCCGTTCCATCGAAGAGTTTCGGTGGGGACTGATTCCTTTTTATGAAAAAGAAGGCAAACCCAAGTACCCGTACTTTAATGCGCGGGCCGAAAAGCTCACCGAAACGGCGACCTATAAGGAACCCTTTAAAAAATACCGGTGCATTGTTCCTGTTTCCGGTTTTTATGAGTGGAAGAAGTCCGGCGGCGAAAAGTATCCCTATGGATTTCAGTTGCAGAATAAGCCCATCATGCCGCTGGCCGGACTATATTATGAGTGGGAATCACCGGACGGGACAAAGAAAATTCCCTCTTACACCATCATAACGACTGATAGCAATGATACCGTAGGAGAAATCCATGACAAACAGCGCATGCCAGTCGTGTTAACCGAAGAGGACTTTGATTTTTGGCTGGATCCGGAGAACGAGAACACCAAGGCCTACTATGACGCCGGTATCTTTGAACCCTATCCGGATGATGGCATGCGGCGGTTTCCGGTTTCACAAAAAGTGAATTCTACTCGAAATAACGGTCCCGAATTGATCGAAGAAGTAGATGAGTGGAAGTAATAACAATAGCGAAAAAGAACCCGAACCGCTGATTGTGATTACCACAGTGGCTTCGTTTGCCGACAAGGCCAATGGCATTACCAAGCGCCTACAGCCGATTCGCATCAAACGCCGCAGCGGACAGGTGCACCGCGTGCGAAAGATTCGCAAGTGCCATGAAGAGCCGGTCGGTCACGGCCACAAGCAGATTCATATTACCTTGCAGACCAAAGACGACCGCTACCTGGATATTGTCTTCGACACGCGCAAGGTGGGCTGGTACCTGGTCTATGAGGAAGCGGGGATGCTGCTGGATTAACGATACGGAGATTTAAAGATACCCTGGTTGTTAATATGACCTACGTATTTGCCAAGAATACGGACTTCCTCGGCCTCATCGGGCTGGATGATAATGTCATCAAATTCGGGATTGGCCGGGACAAGGCGAATCCGGCCCTCTTCTTTTTGGATTTTTTTCAATGTCGTTTCGCCATTATACAGCACCGCCCCCACTTCACCGCTTCGCAACTCTGACTTGGAAAGCAACACGTAGTCACCGTCAGTAATATCAAGTCCTTTCATGCTCATGCCTTTCACGCGGAGAGCAAAGATACGGTCGATATTAGGAAACAGGTGACCGAGGGTAACTTCACCAAGATCGGTTTCTATAGCTTCCTGCATGGTTCCGGCCGTAATCTCCCCAAGCACGGGAATCGTCGAACCGCTGCCATTCCCGCCCGGCCACACGTCAGCGGGCGAACAAAACGTATAGTTCTCTGGGCCGTCCTTTTTCAAATATCCTTTCTCTACCAACGCCTTGTGATGATACACGGAATTGTTGGGGGATTTCATCCCGTTAAGCCGCGCGGCTTCCCGATGGCTCGGCAGTCGCAGGTGCATGCGAAAGAATTGGACCAGGCTTTCGTAAAACTGTTGTTGTGTCTTGGTAAGTAGCTCCATAACAATGCATTGTACATTCGTACAAAATGTAAGGAGTTTTAGGTAGATTTAAAACTTGAATAACCTACTTCCAATTACAACAAAATTAGTTGCATTGAATGTGGTTGTCTTGGATGAAAGAACTAAATCAGGATACCAGGTTTTTAAATTGGGAGTAATTGCCAAACTATTTCCGCGTTGAGGCAGGTCAACCGATTACCGTACATTATTCATCCAACAAAACTGCAGCTGCAATCTTCATCGCTATGTCTTTTACAGAGTCATTAGCCGTAGTAAATCCTGCAAGGTCTGGCAAAATGCCACTGTATTCTCTAACATCATCAAAAGTAACGTTATGCAATACTGGAATGAGTGTTTCTTTTCCCAATAATGCTCCAAGTTCTCTTTCAGTCCAGAATCGGCCAGCCAAATATGCTGGGGTAAGTAATGCAATGCCAGAACGGGCCTTACGTAACCCTGCATCCATCTGGAGTGATTGGCTATGTCCCGGTATTATAGCAACCTCGTCAAACCAAACTGCAACACCAAGACCCTCAAGCTCATCTCTCAGTTTGTTTGCCACATCCGAACCGTCAATACGAGCATAACTAAGAAATGAATCATATTCTCGATCATCGAGACCTGATACTGCTTGGTGTACTCGATCTGCTAGTAAGCGTTCAGTCTCTGTATATTTAACACTACTTGAAGATGATCGTAACTGCCGGTTTATATCAGCTATTATTTTTTTATTGTGCCTTTCTGCTTTACGGTTATGATCTCTAACCTGTTTATTATAATCAGAAACGACTTTTTTATTATGTGCCTTAGCCTTCCGATTATAGTCATCCACGGCTTTTTTATTTTTACGATTAACTTTATCAACTTCACGTTTTAATTTCCGTTCTGCCTTACGTTGTACTTGGCGTAATTTTCGTTTGAATCGATTAGCATTGAATTTTGCCATAGTTCAATTAATTAAATTTTATACTATTTTTTCTAGATCTTATTTAGCTATATATCCAACTAATAACAGACCTTTAGAAAAACCGTTGAGTAATTAAAAATGAAAGATTAACTAATAAATAAGAAGCAGGCAAGGAATAGCGAAACCTTGGCAAGGTAATGCGAAAGTTATTCTAATTCTGCTTTTTCAGGATCAAATGGCACCTCAAATATGATAGGTTTATGATTTTTCACCCATTGACCAAATGCAACTGCATGAAGCTCAGGTAGTGATGGAATTAAATCTATAAATTCTTGGCCATAAAGATTTTTTAGAAAATTTAAACTTGTGTCATCATAACAACTAAAGCTGATTATTGTATTGCACTGTGTTAGTACGGTTTTGCTTACAGTCGCAGTGCGTTGTGCCAATACAAGTAGACCAACCCCATATTTTCTTCCTTGGAGTGCAATTTGAGAAATCTTACCAACTAACCCTCTTGAATCAAAGTCTCCTAGGCTGTAGGCTTCCCTGAAAGTTGACCGTTTGAAAGTAGAAAAAATTGACTACTTTCAACTATGAAAAAATCACGATTCAGCGAGTCACAAATCATCTCCATCCTCAATAAGCAAGAGCAAGGACTGAAGGTCCGAGATATCTGCCGCGAGCATGGCATCAGCGATGCGACCTTCTACAACTGGAAAGCCAAGTATGGCGGACTCAGCGTCAGCGAGTTGGCTCGCATCAAAGAGCTTGAAGCCGAAAATTCCAGACTTAAGCGCATGTATGCCGACCTGAGCCTGGTCCATCATGCTCTCAAAGATGCTGTCGAAAAAAAGCTGTAAGCTCTGACCGCAGGCGGGAAATGGTCACCTACATGCGTGAGCAACACAAGGTGAGCATCCGTCAGAGTTGCAAAGCCGTTGGCATCCCCCGCAGCAGCTATGGGTACAAGAAAAAACCGAAGGATGATCAGCCGATTATCGACGCATTGCTCGAGCTAACTGGCAAACATCCGGCTATTGGCTTCTGGCAGTGTTACTATCGCCTGCGGGCGATGGGGCGCCTTTGGAACCACAAGCGCGTGTATCGGGTCTATACGGCCCTGAGACTAAATATCCGCCGTCGAGCGAAGAAGCGGTTGCCGGCACGGGCAAAGCAACAGCTATTCCAGCCCGAAGGCCCCAACCAGGTATGGAGCTTAGATTTTATGCATGATAGCCTCTGGGATGGCCGCACGTTTCGCATGCTGAATGTCATCGATGATTATAATCGGCAGGTCCTGTGGATCGAAACGGATACGTCGTTGCCAGCTCAACGGGTGATACGGGTGCTGGAAAACCTCAAAGAGTCTCGTGGGCTCCCGGAGATGATTCGGGTGGATAACGGTCCTGAGTTTATCTCACGAAAATTAGATCGTTGGTGCAAAGAACATAACCTGACGCTGGCTTTTATCCAGCCAGGAAAACCCACGCAAAATGCCTACGTCGAACGGCTCAACGGCAGTATTCGCTCGGAACTGCTGAACGCTTACATATTCAAAACTCTGAGCGAAGTACGAGAGAAAACCCAACAATGGAAATACGATTATAACCACAACAGACCCCACAAATCCTTGGGGTACAAAACACCGGTAGAACTTCTACCTTAACCGAAATCCTCTACTTTTGAGTGGTCCGAAAAATGGGGAAGCTTACATTTGTTTAAAAATATTGATATGGCTGTTTTTTATTTCTCTTTCTAAGTCTTCCTTGTTGACTTGATTTTGCATTTGATCAACAGCAAATGATAAGTAAGGTCTTAGCTCGTTAATAAGACGATCAATGTTCTGCCTGATAAGCTTTTTTACTAAACTTTCTGGAATACCATTATTTTTAAATTCTTTAACTGCATCTTTATGCAACTGCGAATTTTCATCTTTGAGTTCTTTTTTAGCATACTTTAGAAACGCTTCCTCATCATTGAGAAAAGAGAAAACCTCTTTTAAGAAAAGATCTCCAATTCTTAAGAAATTTTGGCGTAAATGTCTTGTTCTAATTTCTAAATGAGCAATAAGCTGAGGAATTGTAGAAGTTTCTATTTTGCCAAAAGTATGATCTCTTAAACTTTGAACTAGATCGCTAAAGGAATTTTCTGCGTCTGTGATCAGATCATCAGCTTCTGTATCCCCTTCCTTTTCAGTATAAAAATACTTTTGTACACCAACATTAATTAGATTTGATATAAAAGGGTCTGAATCTTTTCTATAAACCCATGTATAAATCTCTCCATTTTGAGTATGGCTTTTAAAACCTTGTTGTAGAAATTGAGGAATAAAATGCTGGCGTTTTCCTGACATAGTTTAATCTCTCCAATTTTTTATTGGATAAGCCCTATAACGACCTAAGCCTAAGCTCTGTGCAGGCCAACGTTGATTTAAAAACAGAATGTACTACAGAAATTAATCAGCCCAAAATCAGCCGGGTAGGGCGAGGCACGTCCGCTAATGGCGGGTTATACAGCCCCTTTTTTTATTAGAGTTCTTTTGGCAGATACTAGGAGCCCGATTAACCCTATAGCCTTAGTACTGTTTATTTTTGTATCGTATTTTTTTGCAATACCATGCAAAACTTCATGCCGGTTTAAGGTTTCTATATCTTCTCCATCTTCGAATATGTTTGTTTCGCTGTAAGGTTCATGCAGTGAGCTTTCTTCATGAAGTTGTTTAATAAAAACATAAGATAATGATGCAGCAGTTACCCGATGTTCATTTTGATTAAGCTTTTTCAAAATTCTTTTACTGATCTCATTTCTTTCATCTGGATCATTTTTATAAAAATCTTTACCAAATAAATCTCTAAATATTCCATCAGCTTGAGATAGAAGTGTAGGTATACTTAGTGCATATCGCTCTTCTTTATGAGCTTGGAAAGCTTCTTCAAGTATCTTAAATCTTTCATCAAAATATTGTTCTGAGTCCTTAATAATACCTGGTATTGAATTTTCTATATACTCTGTAAGATATTCATCAATCTGATTATAAGATCGTTTTTCTTTGACACATTCGGCTATCCACTTTATCCTAGCTAGTGGTAAATTTCTGAACGGGATAAACCAACCTCTTTTTGCTAAAAATTCTTGAGCTATATTTGTGTTTTCAGGCAGATCTTTAGCAACTTCAGCAAGGTTTTTGGCAGCTTGATTCATCTGCTCTTGCATGTTTGACATAGCTCTCTTAATAATCTTAACGGCTTGAGTTGGATCAAAAAAGGGATTAGGCATATCACTAAATATTGTTTCCGAAAGAAGATGAAATGAAGGGCTATATTACGACATCCGCTCATAAGCTGCAGGCGCCAACGTGTTGAAATTGTTTATAAATGAAAGAGTAACTATAAAAAGAGAGGTTGGCAAGAATCGGCGAGGCCTGCCCGCTTGAAATGCGCGGTTAGGTAGTTTCACTTTCTTGAACTTTGTCAAGGAACATTTCTTTTAACTCTTCAAAATCTGCATTTAGCTTAAAACTTTCGCCCATTAAAAATTCATACCGTAGCTTAGTTGATGTTTGTGCTATGCAAATACTTGTATGAATCTGTGGAATTAGTTTTTGATAATTATCACTACTAAAAATTTCTAAGTTAAAAATACCACTATCGAAATTGAAATGTCTTCTTTCAATAGAGATTAAATTATTATGACATTCATCAGAAATTATACTATAAATACCTCCATATTCATTTTCAGCTTCAGCTAGCTTAAATTTTGAAGATACGGAATAAGGATTATCTAAATCCTGCCTTAATTCTTTTGTCTTGTCAAGGGCTTGACTTTTCTTCTTGCCAATAGAATTTAATCTCTTATCAATATTTTCAATTCCATCTAGAAAACGGCTATATGGGTTATCTTTGTCTTCGGAGAGATTATTTATTTTCCTGATTTGCTGTTGAAGATGACTCGCATCGAGCAAAATATAATATTTATCATATTTTTCGAGGTTAATTAGATCTAGAAATGCTTCTAAACATGAACGAAAGATAGGGGTAACGGCAATTAAATTATTTGTATTTATACAATCTTTTATTGCATGTATATATTCTAAAATGGTTAAGTAATATCCAGCGAAATACAACTTGCGTTCTTCTGTCTTAACTGTTTTACCAGATCTCCCTAAATCTTTACCCATTAAGTCCAGTGTTTGAACCAATGAGTTTTTACTTATCTCTTGAAACTCTTCTTGGGTAATTTTTGGCATTTGATATTGTATTTATTAGAAACTACCTAACCTTAGCTTATGGTAAAGTGTTAAATACTATTCATTGTCAATATACTATGCAAAGCTGAAGTTTAAGTTCATCTAAAAGGGATGGTAACGTCCCTATACTTGTGTAAAAATTGAGAAGGTGCTGCCCGGTTGGTAGATTTGATTAAGCTAAAAATCACAACTACCAAAAACGGACAACACCTATGAATAAGAAAGTAAAACCCTCACAGCGATTGAGCAAACGTATTCAACAATTAACCAGCGGCAAAGCCGAAGCCGATGATCTGCTAGCCGAGCTGATAGAACTTGGAGCTGAAAAAATTCTCCAGGAAGGCCTGGAAGCCGAAGTGGATGAGTTTCTGGGGCGCAGCTGGCACCAGCACAGTGGCACTGAGGATCTTAAAGGGTACCGTAACGGCTACACGCCAAAAAGCTTCAAAACTCGAAACGGGCGCATGCGGGTGCAGCGCCCAAGAGTGCGAGACAGCATTGAGCCCTTTGAGTCAAAACTTTTAGGGCGCCTTGACAACATCGAACAGAGCCTGAAAACCTTGGCTGTAGAGATGTACACGCGCGGGCTTTCCACCCGCGACATCGAAGCGACTCTTACAGGCTCCGATGGAGCCCCGACGGTTACACGAAGCGAAGCCAGCCGTATGAGCGATGCTCTCTACGATGAATACCAGCGCTGGAGCACCCAAGACCTGTCGGGCTATGATGTGGTGTACCTGTTTGCTGATGGAGTATATGAGTCTGTACGCTCGATTAGTGGTGGGCAAACGATCCTTTGCGTATGGGGAATCTGCAGCGACGGACGGAAAGTGCTGCTGGGGCTGGAGGCGGTGGCCAGCGAATCGGCGGCCTGCTGGGAGGCTCATTTTGACGATTTAATTGACCGGGGGATGTCCCAGCCCTTGTTTGTAGTTAGCGATGGCGGGAAAGGGCTAAAAGCGGCCCTGACCAAATGCTTCCCCTACGCCACCCGCGGGCGTTGTATTGCCCATAAGATGCGGAATCTGATGAATAAACTGCCCCGTGAGGAGCAAGTTCGCGGTCCAATTAAGCGCAAGATAAAGGCCATCTATTACGCGCCCGATCGGACGACCGCCGACCAGCTGGCTGCCGGCTTTATTGAGTCTTACGCCGGAGAGCATCCTGCCATGATCAAATGCTTCCAGGCAGATCTTGAGGCCTGTCTGGCACATTTGGAGTTTCCAGCCGGCCACCGACGTTATATCCGTACAACGAACCTGATTGAACGGGCTTTTGTCGAGCAAAAACGACGCACAAAGGTGATCCCGGCCCACATAAATGAGAAAGGGGCCATGAAGTTGATCTATGGAAGTCTGATTCGCGCTGCCCGCGACTGGCAGAAAGTGAGTATGGATCCGTTGGAGCTGACTCAGCTAAAACACCTTCGAAAAACAATGGTTCCTGACGACGAAATTACAACTGAAAACAACAACATCTCATACCAACTGGCTGCATGACTTCTTATATTTTTACACAGCTTTTGGGACTTGACCAAAAGGGATTTGTCAATATATTGTTTATCCATATCCCTCACTCTTAGAAGAACTTTTCTCAAACTAGCACATCTTGTTTCTTCTTTTCCCATCCTGTCCCAATCTCTGGCAGTTTATTGCAGGCTATTCCAGCCCATCCCGGGGTATTTCTCTTGATTTGAAATAGTGTTACGTTGACATCGGTGATTGCAAATAGTGATACAATCACGACATATTAACCAAGCCTGGCCCGATGCCTCAACACTTGTCGAATACCTTAGAAACCCAGAAACTCGATTATGCCACTACCCTGCAGGAACTGCGAGAGGGGATGCCTATTTTCGGGCGAATTACTGGCCGGACTGATGATTTCATCGACGTCGAAAAGGATATTCCGTTCAACATTCGTTCTCCTTTTAAGGTAGCCAAGGCCATGTGTCGCCTGGAACCAGGCATCTACACTCTGCATACCGGCGACGACCATGACATCGAAATCAATTTCCGTATTGACGATCCAAACAAGCAGGCTGAAGTAGCCGCTGACCTGTTTGGGCAATCATCCGGCTCCACCCAGACCAAAGACGAAGACTATTACAGCAATCGTATTCTTCGGCTGGAAGGGGAGCTCCACGATGCGGACCGAAAGATCCGCCAGCAGGTTGATGAGATTATGAATCTGAAGCGGGAGCTTGCCGAGGACAAAACCACGACCCTGCTCACCCACCAGAAAGAGCTGGCGGACCTCAAGGAATCGCATCGCAACGAGATTGACCGGCTCAAAGAAATTCAACGGAGTAACCTCAAAGCTCTCGAAAAAGAGCTCGGAGAACTGGAGAAAGTAAAATTCCGCATGGAGATGGAGCAGCGAGCGGGTGGCAGAGACGCCGGAAGCCGCATGCTGGATATGCTGGAGGAAAATGCCCCGCTGTTTTTTAGCGTCATCTCAGGGCTCTTTGCCCAACGGGGCGGCCAAGGCCAACTAACCCCCAAGCAAACCGAGGCTTTTAAAGCCGCCGTAGCCCAAAAGATTCAATCTCAGAAAAATTCCGACCTACCCCAACAAGATGCCCTCCTCAACGACGAAGCCGAACAACCCAAAGGTGCCGGGGAGGAAACTCCTCGGCACCTTCCCGCCGACGGAGCCGATATCCCTGAGACCCTGATGGATGGCACAGGCGGGCCGACTCTGAACGGCAGCTTTTCTTCACCCGAGGCAGGTGGCCATCCTGAATCCACCATGA
>Ga0207771_101237_pt1 | contig 11669 bp, 12 predicted proteins | sample A23M2SouthBayCA_2_FD_187731 | JGI IMG/M metagenome (GOLD analysis project Ga0207771, IMG submission 187731) | Aerobic enrichment media microbial communities from Eden Landing Ponds, California, USA - A23 M2 (2) (SPAdes) | ecosystem: Environmental > Aquatic > Marine > Unclassified | place...
CCCGCCCGCCGAGCTGTTCGTTGCGCTCGTAGACGGTGACGTCGGCGCCGGCGTCCGCGAGGAAGCAGGCGGTGGAGAGCCCGCCGAAGCCGCTGCCGATCACCGCGACGGCGCGGTCTTCGAGGTCGGTCATGGGCAGTGATTGGACGGCGTGGGTCCTAAACCCTGCACCTCCGGCGGGATTGGCGGTGGGTTACCCCAGGAGCGACGGGGCGAGGCCACAGGCCGCGAATGACACCTGCCACGTCGCTTATGCGCCTTACCGCGAAGTGTCTGTATGGACGATGGGACGTACCGGATTCTCGTCGAGGAAATCCCCGACATCGCGACGATCGCCGACACCGAGGGGACGATTACCTGGGTGAGCCCGTCCGTCGAACGGACCCTCGGCTACGAACCCGAGGAGCTCGTCGGTGACGTCGGCTACGAGTACCAGCACCCTGACGACCGCGAGCCGGTCGCTTCGGCGATCGAACGCGTGCTGGACGCGCCCGGCGATGTGGAGACGATCGAGACACGCTGGCGACACGCGGACGGCTCGTGGTGCTGGATCGAGGCGACGATTCAGAACCGGCTGGACGACGACGATATCGAAGGGCTCCTGATCAACTCGCGGGAGATCTCACAGCGGAAACGACGCGAGGCGGAGTACCAGGAACTCGCCGAGGAGTACCGAACACTGCTGGACAACGCCGAGGACGCCATCTTCTTCGTCGACGTCGAGACGGACGGGTCCGGACAGACCTTCCGCTTCGAGCGGCTGAGCCCATCCTACGAGGAGCAGACGGGGTTGCAGACCAGCGAGATGCGGGGCAAGACGCCGGTCGAGGTGTTCGGCGAAGCGCCTGGATCGAAGCTCCAGGCGAACTACGAGCGCTGCGTACGAGCTCGCGAACCGATCTCCTACCAGGAGGAACTGTACGTCGACGAGAATGCGCGCTTCTGGCAGACCAATCTCGCACCGGTGCTCACCAACGGGAAGGTCACGCGCATCGTCGGGATCACCCGCAACGTCACCGAACGCGTGGAACGAGAACGACAGCTCGAGAGCAAGACGAAACAGCTCGACCAGTTCGCGAGCGTCGTCGCCCACGACCTCCGCAACCCCCTGAACGTCGCACGGGGACGGGCCGCGCTGCTGGGAGAAACGTCCGACAGCGAGCACGTGGAGCCGCTCCTCGGGGCACTAGACAGGATGGAGTCGCTCATCGAGGACACGCTGACGCTCTCTCGACAAGGTGAAGTCGTCGCCGATCCGGAGACGGTCGAACTGATGGACGTCGTCGGCTCGAGCTGGCAGAGCGTCGCGACCGCAGACGCGGGCCTCGAGGTCGTGGAAGGTGGCGAGATCGCTGCGGACGCGAGCCGGCTGCAGCACGTGTTCGAGAACCTGTTTCGCAACGCGATCGAACACGGGAGCGCCGACTGCACGGTCCGGGTGGGCCAGATCGGCGATACGGGATTCTACGTGGCGGACGACGGGCCCGGGATTCCCGACGACCGCAAAGAGACGGTGTTCGAGTGGGGCGACTCGACGAGGCAGGACGGGTCCGGTATCGGTCTGACGATCGTCGAGCGCATCGCCGACGCCCACGGCTGGGCGGTCGACGTCGTCGACACCGCGGACGGCGGCGCGCGCTTCGAGTTCACCGGCGTCGCGATAGAATAACGGGACTGCACAGGCACAAGCAGCGACGGATCGACGGCCGCGGAGGTGGTCCCGGCTCGGAAATCGGAGTGCTCAGTAGCTGCGCTCTTTGGGCTCGTAGACCTTGTTCTGGCCCTGCAGGTCGACCGGCTTGTACCAGAGGTCCGGTCGGCCATCGTCCCAACTGACCAGCGTGTGCTTGAGCCAGGTGTCGTCCTTGCGCTCCTGGTGCTCGGCGCGCCAGTGAGCGCCACGGAACTCGTCGCGGGCGAGGGCGCCCAGCGCGATCGTCTCCGCGACGTCGAGGATGTTCCGGGTCTCGATCGTGTGGATGAGGTCGGTGTTGTAGGTGCGGCTCGGGTCCGACACGGCGACGTCCTGGTAGCGCTCGCGGGCGTCGCGGATGTCCCGCAGGGCCTGCTTGATGCCCTCCTTCTCGCGGAACACGTTGACGTTCTCCGTCATCGTCTCCTGGACCTCCGAGCGGATGTCGGCGTGGTTGACGCCCTCGTCGCGCTCGAGGAGCTCGTTGACCCGCTCGCGTTCGCGGTGAATCGCGTCGACGAGGACGTCCTCGGATTCGACCGCCCCACCGTCCGCGGAGACGTCGCCGCTTGGCGCGTCGACGGCACCGGGTTCGACCGGCGCGTCGAGGTCCTCCTCGGGCTCGGCCTCGTCGGTGCGACCGGTCTCGAGCTTCGCGTCGGCGCGCTCGGGGTTCGCAGCGTGGCGACCGGCACGAGCGCCGAACACGAGCAGTTCCGGCAGCGCGTTGCCGCCGAGGCGATTGGCGCCGTGGACGGAGGCGCAGGCGCACTCGCCCGCCGCGTACAGGCCGTCGATCACGGTCGCGCCGTTCTCGTTCGTCTCGATGCCGCCCATCTCGTAGTGCTGGCCGGGCTTCACCGGCATCGGCTCCTCGTAGGCGTTGACGCCCTCGAAGTCCTCCGCGAGGTGGACGATGTTCTCGAGGCGATCGGAGATGCGCTCCTCGCCGAGGTGGCGCATGTCGAGGTAGACGTACTCGTCCTCGACGCCGCGGCCCTCGTTGACCTCGGTGAGTTCGGCGCGGGAGACGACGTCGCGGGAGGCGAGTTCGCCCTCGTTGTTCGCGTAGCCGTGCTCGAACATGAAGCGCTCCCCCTCGCTGTTGTAGAGGATGCCCCCTTCACCGCGGACGCCCTCCGAGATCAGCACGCCCGTCGAAGGGAGCGTCGTCGGGTGGAACTGGACGAACTCCATGTCCTCCATCGGGACGCCGGCGCGGTAGGCCATCGCCTGCCCGTCGCCAGTACAGGAGACGGCGTTGGTGGTGTGGTCGAACGCCTGGCCGGGGCCGCCCGTCGCGAGGACGACGCCGTTCTTCGCGCGGAAACCAGCGACCTCGCCGGTTCGCAGTTCGTAGCCCACCACGCCCGTGCAGGTCCGATCCGCCGGGTCGGGCTCGTCCGTGACCGCGAGCCGGGTGACGTACCACTCGTCGTAGACCTGGATGCCCCGCTTGACCACCTGCTCGTACATCGTGTGGAGCATGTGGTGACCGGTCTCCGCGCCGGCGTAGGTCGTCCGGGCGAAGCTCAGGCCGCCGAAGGGGCGCTGGGAGACGGTGCCGTCCTCCTCGCGGGAGAAGGGCATGCCCCAGTGTTCGAGGTCGATGACCTCCTGTGGCGCGTCCTGGGCGAGGGTCTCGACCGCGGCTGCGTCGCCGAGGTAGTCCGACCCCTTCATCGTGTCGTAGGCGTGGAGCTCCCAGTCGTCGCCCTCGCGCAATGCGGCGTTGATCCCGCCCTCCGCCGCGCCGGTGTGGCTCCGAACCGGGTGGAGCTTCGAGACCATCGCGACGTCGGCGCCCTCCTCGTGTGCGGCGATCGCCGCGCGGAGGCCGGCGCCGCCGGCCCCGACCACGATCACGTCGTGCTCGTGCACAGTCATACAGAGGTGTTAGCAACACCGTGTCTTATGGATTGTCACCTGAGCCGCTTCCCCCGGCAACAGTGATTGACACCCACTGGAACGACGAACGAGATATGACGGCGCCATCACGAACCCGTACATCAGTTCCAGCGGTTCAACTCGATATACTTGCAGAGTGATTGGTGGAGCAACGTATATTACATTGGCAACGGACTACAGAAATCGATGGAGGCCAACGGCGGCAAAAATGCGGATGCCGACGGAGGCGAGCGACGAGAGTCGTTCTGGAGGTCGTTCGATTCACTAGCGGCGATGATCACAGTAATCGGCGTCGCTGTTGGTCTGTTCACGTACGTGTTGTTCCTCCTCTTGGCCCCGGTTCTCTGCGCCGTTGCTGGCCTGATAACGGGTCGTCGGCACGACGGCCCAGCGGAGACGGCGGGGAAGCGGGCGGTCGTATCGGTCGTCCTCGGCGCTGTGCCGATAATCGGCCCGGCGTTCGCGTTCTTCGGACTCTTCGCCGCTATGCGAATCGTAGAGGGCCTGAGCGGGACACCGCTCTATCTTGCCGGTCTCGTCTACACCGGTTTCATCGCAGCTGTCATACTCGTGTTGGGGCTGCCCACCGCGTGGGTCGTCGCAAAATACGCTGCGATCGAGTGACAATCGTCGAATTCGCTACGAGGTGCCGTCTAGTCGTCGGCGTTCAGGAATTCACGGTGAAAAGCGAAACTGCCCCCGTACGGTGCCGATAGACGAGTGGGCACCCTGAGAGAAGTACTGATCACTTGGGCTACCTGGGAACGGAGAGAATGCAGAATTAGCAGCAGCGGCCACCGTCGAAGCGGGCCCTCACCAGAACTTCAAGTTCGACTTCACCGCCTCCCGCTTGAGCTCCTGGATGTGCTCGGTCAGCGGGATGTCCTTCGGGCAGACCTCGGTGCAGGAGAACTGGGTCTGGCAGCGCCAGACGCCGTGTTCCTGCTCCATGATCCGCAGGCGGTGCTCCTTCAGCTCCTCCTCTTCGCGTTCGTCCATCGCGAAGCGGTAGGCCTTGTTGATCGCCGCGGGGCCGAGATACTCGTTGTCCCCGGCGGCGATGTTACAGGAGGACATGCAGGCGCCACACCAGATGCAGCGCGTTGCCATCTTGATCTTCTCGCGGTTCTCGGGGGACTGGCGCTGTTCCTCCAGCTCGCCCTCCGGGAACTCCTCGCTCTGCATGTAGGGCTCGACGGCCTCCATCTGGTCGTAGAAGTGCTCCATGTCCACCACGAGGTCCTTGACGACGTCCTGGTGGGGCAGCGGCTCGACGCGGACCGGTTCCTCGAGCGCCGAGAGCTGCGTCTTGCACGCCAGTCGCTGTGAGCCGTTGATGAAGAGTGCGTCAGAACCACAGACCGCCTGCCGGCAGGAGTGCCGGAAGGTCAGCGACGAGTCGAACTCGTCGCGGGCGTAGATCAGCGCGTCGAGAACGGTCATCCCCTGGACGTAGGGGACGTGGAAGTCGTCGAAGCGCGGTTCCTCCTTTTCGGGGACCTCCGGGTCGAACCGGAAGACCTTGATGAGGGTCGTCTCCTCGGCCGCGGCTTCCGTCGCCGCGCGCTCCTCCTCGGTGACCTGCATCCGGGCGTTCTTCTCCGCGCGCCGGCGGTCGCCGGGCGATTGGACCGAGTCGACCTCGGTTTGCTGTGCATCCGCCGCGCTGTCAGCCGCTTCTTCCTGTTCAGTGCTCATGCGACAGTCACCCCCGCCATCGCCATCGCGACGCGAATCCCCTGCCCGACGAGCACCAGGCCCGCCAGGATGAGGCCGTACTTCGCGATCCGCTTGCGCTTGCCCTCGATCCCCTGGTTCACCAGCGCGTTGTAGATCCCGTTGACGCCGTGGAACGCCGCCGCGACGAGGAACAGGACCATCGTGGCGAAGTACGCCGGGTCCTCCATCCGCGCTCGCGTGCCGGCGAACGTCACCTCGTAAGCGTGGTTCAGGAAGTGCAACTGGAAGAAGTGGAAGGCGAGTAGCACGACCAGCAGGGCTGCCGTGATCCGCTGGAGCAACCACGCCGTGCCGTTCGGTTCGAAGGAGGAGTACCTTTCCGCCATCAGACGACACCCCCGCCGAGGAAGGTTGGAACGCTCGCGACGACGATCGCCCCCGTCACGATCAATGCCGCGTAGAAGCTCTTGTCCTGTGCCTCGAGTCCGATCCCGAGATCGACCATCAGCAGGCGAACGCCGTTGAGAATGTGGAAGACGGCGGTCGCCAGCAGGCCGATCTCGAGGATGCGGACCACCAGGACCGATTCGAGGCCCTGGAGTGTGTCGGTGTAGGCTGCGGGGTCCCCGTTGGCCGCCTGAATCGCCGTGGAGAGCACGGCGATGTGCGTGAACAGGTAGCCGATGAGGACCCAGCCGGTGAACTTGTGGAGGATCCAGGCCCACATGCCGGCGGAGAACTCCCGCCAGCGCCCGAAGTCCTCGATCAGCCCCCGATCGTACGACTGGCTCATTTTCCCATGCGGGACTTTGCCGGCGTGCGTATAGTAGTTACTACACCGGGGCGGAACGTCGTTGTGAGCCGAAGACGTTCGGCCGATATCCTGGGTGAGGATCCATCTGAGCGCAAATGACCGTTGAAATCGCGTCTATATCTGTGGCTATCGAGTCACACGAGTCCGAACATCCACGCTGCGACGATTCCCACACCTGCAACGAGGAAGAACACGAGCAGCACCCAGCGCAACCGTCGGTTCGAGTCGGATTTTGGGGAAAGATCGTCGTTCTTGCGCCAGTGTTCGGCAATTTCCTCCCGAGTCGCAGTGGTTTGCTTACTCTCGAAATCGGCCTGACAGGGCGAACAGTACGTATCCTGAGCGGGGCAGGGACGACCACACTCTTCACAGGGCGTTTTATTTGGCGAGTCGGAATCATTGCGGGCCCCATCATCACCGAGGGTCACGGTACCGTCTCGTTTGAGTCGCGCCGACTCTCGACTGAAACGCTCGGCGGTACGGAACGCGTCGCAGTCGTGGCGTTCGGGAAGGCGATGCTCCGAGCAGTGGGATTTCTCACAGTAGTTGCAGGTAAACGCGGCTTCCAGTGCTATATGCCCCCCACAGCTCGCACACTGGGCCATACCGACTGGCTTCGAAAGCGCCCGATATAGTCGTTATTGGCGATCTAGATCTCTGGACAGTTGCGGACCTTCCGTTCGCTAAAGTACTGGCCGGCCCACCAATGATCCATGCAGGAATCCATCCGTGTTGCAACCGACGAGCGCCTCCAGACGGTCGCGATCACCGATCGCGTCGCCGACTGCGTTCCGGACGGCCTCGGGACTGGCACCTGCCACGTCTTCTCCCAACATACGACGACCGGCGTGCTCGTCAACGAGGACGAGCCGCGATTGCGCGACGACGTCGAAGGATTTCTCACAGGCCTCGTGCCGGACGCCGGCCATCGGCACGACGAACTCGACGACAATGCGGACAGCCACCTCCGCGCCGCACTCGTCGGACCGGACGCGACGATCCCGATACGCGACGGCGACCTCGCACTCGGCACCTGGCAATCGATCTTCCTGCTGGAGTGCGACGGCCCGCGGGAACGGGAACTCGTGGTGACGGTGACTGGAGCAAAGTAGTCGCGCCAGTCGCCCGGAGCAAGGCCAGCTCCCCCGCCGGAGCAACCGGACCGCCTTTGTACAGCCCAGTCCACGTCACCGACGATGCGAATCCCGGTGGGGAGCGATCCGGTCGCCGAACGAGCGCTGGTGAGCGCGGAGGACGTCGCGCTCGTCCGCGCCGCCGACGGCACCGGCTGGACCTACCGCAGCCTCGACGCCGCCGTGGCACGGACCGCGGGCAAACTGGCCGCGCTCGGCGTCGAGCGGGGCGACCACGTCGGACTGCTCGCTGGGACCGACGTGCCCGCCGTCCGGACGATCTACGGCGCACTCAGACTCGGTGCTGTGCCGGTGCCGCTGAACACCCGCCTCACTGCAGGGGAACTCGGCCCACAGCTCGCGACGGCGGACGTCGACGTGCTCGTCTGCGAGCGGGCGACGGAGGCGCTGGGAATCGCGGCCGCGAAGGAGGCGCCGAGCGAACCGCCCACGACGATCGCGACGCTCGACGGCGCGGACGAGACCGGCGAGGAACCCGTCCGACTCTCCGAGCAGTCTGCTACGGGCTTCGAGACGGCAGTTCCGGACGTCGACGACGCGCGGCTCCTGCTCTTTACCTCTGGCACGACCGGGCGACCGAAGGCCGTCGAATTGACCGCGGGCAACCTCCGCTCCAGCGCGATCGCCTCCGCGTTTCGACTCGGGGTCGAGTCCGACGACCGCTGGTTCGACCCGCTCGCGATCTACCACATGGGCGGGTTCGCGCCGATCTACCGCTCGATCCTCTACGGCACGACGGCGGTGCTCCAGCGGGAGTTCGACGGCGCCAGCACGCTCGCGGCGATCGATCGCGCCGACGCGACCTGCCTCTCGATCGTCCCGACCATGCTCCAGCGCATGCTCGACGACGCGGACGCTGACGCCGCGGCCGACTCCGTGCCCGACTCGCTCGCCGACCTTCGCTTCGTCCTCTCCGGCGGCGCGGCGACCCCGACCTCGCTCGTCGATCGGTGCGCCGATCGCGACGTGCCGCTGTGTCCGACCTACGGGAGCACCGAAACTGCTTCGCAGGTCGCGACTGCCCTGCCCGAGGAGGCTCGAGAGCACGAGCGGACCGTCGGCCGGCCACTGTATTCGACGACAGTCTCGATTCTGGACGACGACGGCGATCCAGTTCCAGCGGGCGAGTCCGGCGAGATCGTGGTCGACGGCCCGACCGTGTCGCCGGGCTACTACGCTGACGAGGCCGCGACTGTCGAGTCCCGCTCGGAACTGGGCTACCACACCGGTGACCTCGGGCGCCGCGACGACGCCGGCCGGCTCTGGGTGCTCGGCCGCGCGGACGACGCGATCTCGACCGGCGGCGAACTCGTCCATCCGGTCGACGTCGTCGACGCGCTCGAATCCCACCCCGCCGTCGACACGGCGGCCGTCGTCGGCCTCGACGATCCGGAGTGGGGCGAGCGGGTCGGCGCGCTGATCGTCGGCGCGGGGGAGGAAGCCGGCGACGAGAACGGTATTGACGCCATCCGCGACCACTGTGAGACCGAACTCGCCGGCTACAAACGCCCGAAGACGATCGCGTTCGTCGACGAACTCCCGCTGACGGCCTCCGGGACCGTGGATCGCGACGCAGTCCGGGAGCGGTTGCGGGTGGACGGCGTCGAGTTCTGATACACCGCCACCGAGGGGTCCGGGTCTGGAGTACGTCACCCTTGGCTCACGCTGTACACACGACAACGGCTAAGTGGGTTGGCTCACACTGTACACACAATGAGCAGCGACAAGAAGCGCGTCCAATTTCGCGCACCGAACAGGCTGATCGACCGCACCGACGCGCTCGCGGACGTCCTCGGAGAGGACCGGACTGACGTCCTCGTGACTGCACTCCGCGAGTACCTCCAGGACGCCACGCACGACGACGCGCTGCTCCAGGAGATCGCCGACGCGTACTACGACGACGAAATCGACGTCGATCAGCTCAAAGCGCTCGTCGGCGCCGAAGAAGCCGCCAACCTCCAGGTGTTGAAGCAGCAACTGGACGAGGCGTTCGTCGACGAGGTCGCCGAGCGATAGATGGCGGTCCTGATCGCAGACACCTCGGCACTGGTCAGTCTCGGGATCGTCGCCGACGCCGATCCCGATCCGCTCTCTCTGTGCCTCGACGCCTACGACGTCATCGTTCCGAAGACGGTGATCGACGAACTCGAGGAGGTCGCGTCCTACGACGACGATCACGGGCGTGCCGCAGCCGCAGTCCACGATCGAACCGCCGGGATCGCGGTCCGGTCGGTTTCACTCGACGCCGACTTCCCGCTCGACGACGGGGAAAATGCGGCCGTGACGCTCGCGAACGAGACCGAGGCAGCCCTGTTTTGCTGCGACGAGTTCACACAACTCGGTCTGATTCACCCGTCGCTGGCCGATACTCGACTGGTGACGACGCCGACGCTGCTCTCGGCGTTCGTTCGCGCCGACCGACTGGCGACCGACGACGCTCTCGCGCTCCTCGACGAGGTCATCGCGGCCCGTAGCTGGGACGCGAACAGCTACGTCCAGCGGGCCCGCTCGCTGCTCGACGACGCCTGAGTAGTAATCGCCGTTCCGCGACGGAGATGCCAACTCGACGACGGCCCCGTACGAAGCCGTTCGCACGCTATCTGGTAGCTCCGACCCGGTCGGAGTCTAGCGGACGACGCTCGCTCGGGAAACTGTGGCCATCGATGTCGGCCGTGGTAGTCGTCGGACGTCACGACCCGGCGACTACCGGTACCCTTCCCCCATCGTGAAGGAGTCGAGAGAACGAATGCGAGCGACGCTCAGGTGGAGGCCTGACTACCCGTCCAGCCTGGATCGTGGCCGGTGCAGTCGATGTGCTCGGCCCGACACGCCGGGCAGACGTCGGGCGTCGCTGATTCGTTTCGGGGAACGTACACCGCGCCGCCACACTCCACGCAGGCGTCCGCGACGATGGTCGCACAGTCCGCACAGACGTTGAAGTCGTCGACCGTGAGCTCGCGCAGCGGTTCGAGCTGTTTGTCGAGGAGATACTCGTCGATGACCGACTGGCAGTTGTGGCACGGTTGCATGGCGATGCAGTGTGCCACTCGGTACCGTGCCTGAAATACCTGTCTCCCGTGCCGGATTCGCGATCTCGGCAGGACGGGACGTGCCAGTGACCGATCGCGATGTCGCGCACCCCTCCACGTTCCGGTCGTTCTCGGCGGGACCGAGTGCCAGGTCCGACCAGTTCCCAAACGCTCATTTGCCGTCCCCGACTCCCACCGAGCAATGCACGTCAGCGTCGTCGGGAGCGGCTACGTCGGGTCGACGATCGCCGCGGTGTTCGCCGAGTGGGGCCACGAGGTCACCGCGGTCGACGTCGACGAGGACATCGTCGCCGCGATCAACAGCGGCGAGGCGCCGATTCACGAGCCGGGACTGGACGAGCGCGTCGCCGAGCACGGCGGCAACCGGCTCCGCGCGACGACGGACTACGACGAGATCCCCGAGACGGACGTCACGTTCCTCGCGCTGCCGACGCCCTCCCGCGACGACGGCTCGATCGACACGAGCATCATCGAAGCCGGGGCCGAGGCCCTCGGCGAGGCGCTCGCCGACGTCGACGAGCACGTCGCGATCGTCAAGAGCACGGTCGTCCCTGGTACCACGGAGGACGTCCTCGCGCCGCTCATTCGGGCGGAAGCCGGCGACCGCGTCAGCGTCGGGATGAACCCCGAGTTCCAGCGGGAGGGCACCGCCGTCGCGGACTTCCTCGACCCCGACAAGCTGGTATTCGGCGCCGCGGACGAGCGCGCACTCGCCGCGCTCCACGAGGTCTACGCGCCGCTGATCGAGACAAAGAATCCGCCGATCGTCGAGACCGGCCTCTCGGAAGCCGAGTTCATCAAGTACGCCAACAACGCCTTCCTCGCGGCGAAGGTCAGCCTCATTAACGACCTCGGCAACGTCGCGAAGGAGTTCGACGTCAACGCCTACGAAGTCGCGGACGCGATCGGCCTCGACGACCGCATCGGCGAGCGCTTCCTCCGCTCGGGCGTCGGCTGGGGCGGCAGCTGTTTCCCGAAGGACGTGAAGGCGATCATCGCCGCCGCGGAGGCCCAGGGGTACGACCCCGCGGTCCTGAAAGCCGCCGTCGAACTCAACGATCGACAGCCAGAGCGCCTCCTCGACCTGCTCGACGAGCACGTCGACGTCGCGGGCAAGACGGTCGCCGTCCTCGGCCTCGCCTTCAAACCCGGCACCGATGACGTGCGGAACTCCCGCGCGATCCCGGTGATCGAGGGGCTCCAAGCTCGCGGCGCCGAGGTCGTCGCCTACGATCCCGTCGCCGTCGAGAACATGCGCGAGCACTTCCCGGACCTGACCGCCGCCGACAGCGCCGCGGCCGCGATCGAGGACGCCGACGCCGCGGTCGTCACCACGGACTGGGACGAGATCGAGGCGCTGGATTCGGCGG
>Ga0207771_101238_pt1 | contig 11658 bp, 6 predicted proteins | sample A23M2SouthBayCA_2_FD_187731 | JGI IMG/M metagenome (GOLD analysis project Ga0207771, IMG submission 187731) | Aerobic enrichment media microbial communities from Eden Landing Ponds, California, USA - A23 M2 (2) (SPAdes) | ecosystem: Environmental > Aquatic > Marine > Unclassified | place...
ATCAGTTTGCCTATTCTCGGATTTTACTTTATGTGTATCAATCAGTACATCGTCCAGCGGGTACTTGGGGCGCGTTCACTTGAAGAGGGAAGAAAAGGAGCCGTTTTTGCAGGTTTTTTAAAGTTGACATTGCTATTTATTGTCATAATGCCCGGTGTTTTTGCCAATGTCATCTTTCCGGGAGTAGAAGACCCGGATCAAATATATCCCAAAATGATCTTTGAACTGATTCCCACGGGACTGTTGGGTATCGTGCTGGCCGGGTTTATCGCAGCGCTGATGTCGACGATCGACTCTGCATTAAGTGCTACAGCAAGTATGGCGACCATGGATTTCTATCGGTCGTTTCGCCCCCAAAGCAGTGACCGTGAACTAGTTCGGATGGGAAAGTTTTTCACCGTGGTGTTTGTGGTGTTGGCGTCCATTTGGGCTCCATTTATCAGCCAATTCCCAACACTGTGGGATTACCTGCAATCCGCTTTGGCCTACTTAATTCCACCGCTGGTTTCATGTTTTATTATTGGTTTAATGTGGAAAAAGTCGAATTCCACCGCGGCCCTTGTTTCCCTGCTATTCGGCAATGGTCTGTCAATTTTCTTTATGATCAACAATGTCTTTAATTACTTCGGACATATCCATTATCTCTACGTTGCAACCTTGAATTTTTCGGTCAGCGGCTTCGTTTTAATTGTATTGAGTTTGATGTTCAATCATTTTTCTGGATCATCGGAAGCAACTCCAGATACGGTAGAGGGTGAGATTTCAAAGGAGAGCATCAGCTTTGGGCTGACAAGTCCTTTCAAAGGATGGTTGGATTTCAGGATGATGATTGGTCTGCTTACTCTAACGATCCTGATTATTCTGCTTGTGTTCCATTAACCCATATTCTTGAAATCCATTAATGTAAACGGGGCCTGTTTGTCAATTTGAAACTTGCAGTAAGTAACAGAAAAATGGCTGACTGTCTGATTAAAAGCTACCCGGGCTTCTTTACGAATTGAATTATGGCTTAATTGCAGTGGTCTACAAGGATTCCTGTTTTAAATGAGTGTAAAGCCGGTAGGTGCGTTAACGGTTGGGTTTTTGGGTCGTCTTTTTTTGCTTGGAAGAGTCTCGGACTTTTAATCGCAGCGGCACCAGGCTGAGCATGCCTTTTGGTGGACGAGGGTTTTCGATTAAATCCATCAGTATGTCGAGCGATGCGGATCCCAGTTCCATGAAATCGGTATGGACCGAAGTAATTGCCGGGTAAATTTGACTACTCAGGGGCAAGTCATCATATCCAACCAGTGCCACATCCCCGGGAACCTGGTAACCGTTTCGCTGTGCGGTCAACATAAAACCATAGCACATAGTGTCATTACTGACAAAAACGGCCTCGGGTTTTCTGGATAACTGATGATATTCATGAAAAGCCTGCACCCCGGCATCGTAAGTAAAATCTCCTTCGTAATTCCAAATTAAATTCAGGGAATCGGATTGTTCAATAAAATCACAAAATCCGTTGTTTCGGTATCGCGCTTCAACTTTATCAAACGGCCCACGGATTATTCCCACTTCTTTAGCTCCCTGTTTCTCAAAATGTTCGGCAACAAGGTGCCCCCCCCGATAACTGTCGAAAGTAATAGTGTCGAAGACAGGATTTTCGATCAGACCATTGGATACAATAGGATAATTTTCGGGAATTTCCTCTTTCAACAGTTCATAATCATTTTGTTTGAGTTCAGGCGTAAAGAGGACAATGCCATCATAATTCCGGTATCCCAACTGATCCATTACCTCGTAAAGGCGCTCCTTGGATCGCTGTACTCGAAGCAAAAATAACTGGATTTCCTGGTTCCGGGCTGCAAGATTAAATCCGTCGTAAAAAGTTGCATAAAACAGATCAATATGTTCGGTGGTGACAATTACCAGTACATTAAGTGTCCCACTGGATGCTCCATCGGTCCGATGTGGGCCTGGCAGGGGATAACCGAGTTGTCGTGCGGTACCAATAATTTCTTGTTTCGCGCTATCGCTGATTTTTTCAGACCCGCGAAGTGCCCTCGATATTGTGGACAACGAATATCCGGTTTTTTCGGCTATATCTTTTAATGTGACTTTCATTTAGGTAGATACAATTTCTTAATCAGACTAAAAGCAAATCCAAGTGTTGGTCCCATTTTTATAAAGACTCTCTTCAGTTAACGAATGACAAATATAATGATTAACCGATAAATGCAAAATTATGCAAAAAATGCGCAACTTTTGGGTTGTCATTTTCGTTTGGGGACATTCACTCGCCATTCGTGTTTATTATTCCACCACCCGGAATTGAGCCGTTTTAACATCTCGGGAGTTGCCCCCAATAAATAATTTAAATTGTCCGGGTTGAACGGTTCGTTTCATCTTTCTATTGTAAAAGGCCAAATCGTCGGGGTGTAAGGTGAAACTTACTTTTTTCGACTCGCCGGCCTCCAAATAAATCTTGTCAAATCTCCGCAACTCTTTGATGGGGCGGGTTACACTTGCATGGATATCCCGGATATATACCTGGACTATCTCATGTCCAGCCCTTTTGCCTGTATTAGAAACAGTTGTTGAGATCGATATTGAGTCGTCGGTTTGAATGCTGTCTTGTTCAAGCTCGAGCGACTTGTAGCTGAATTGAGTGTAACTCAGTCCGTAGCCAAAGGGATAAAGCGGGCTGTTGGGCACATCGATATATTTCGATGTATATTTATTTTCGGACGGGGGGCGACCGGTGTTTTTGTGATTGTAATGATAGGGAATCATGCCCACTTGCCGGGGAAATGTGACCGGTAATTTACCGGATGGATTATGATCGCCAAATACAACGTCCGCAACGGCATGACCCGTTTGTGTTCCGAGGAACCAGGTCTCCAGGATGCCCTGAATGTTCTGGTCGGCCCAGCTTAAATCCAGGGGGCGACCGCTGACCAATAGCATGACAACGGGAGTGCCGGTTTTATGAATCTCGCGGACCAATTCCGGTTGTATCCCCGGTAAGTCGAGCGTGGCCCGGCTGGCCGCTTCTCCACTCATTTGTTTTGATTCCCCGACTGCAAGCAGAACGACATCGGATTGACGGGCGGCTTCCACGGCTTCCTGAAATCCTTGCTGAGACGATCCGTCGATTTCACTTCCTTTTGCGTAGTGTATTTGTGTTTCGGGCGAGACTTTGTTCCTGATGCCTTCCAGGATCGTGACATTGTCTTCCCAGTGACCCGCGCCCCACCAGGTGCCCAGCAATTCTTTGCGATTATCTGCCAGTGGACCGATGACAGCCAGGTCTTCCACTTTTTTGGAGATGGGCAATACCTCATCCTGGTTTTTTAATAGCACGATTGATTCGCGGGCCACTTCTCGTGCTTTATCCAGATGTTCCTTATCCATTAGCGTCTTTTGCTGCCGCAGTGTATCAGCATAACGATAGGGATCTTTAAAAAGACCGAGTTGGAATTTCATCCGGAGTATCCGGGCAACGGCCGAGTCGAGCTGGCTTTCTTTTACACTGCCTTGTTGGACCAGGCCCTTCAGTTGGTCCAGGTAGACTCCACTCTGCATATCCATGTCCACGTTGGCGTCTAGGGCCAGTCGAGCGGCCTCGGCCGAGTCGGCGGCAAAGCCGTGGGCCAGCATTTCGGGAATAGCCGTATAGTCGGTCACCACAAATCCGTTAAATCCCCACTCCTCTCGTAAAATCTGGTTGAATAAGAATTTGTTTCCGGTAGCGGGGACCCCATTGTATTCGTTAAATGCCGTCATAATTGTTTTAGCGCCGGCATCCAGGGCCGACTTAAAGGGTGGAAGGTATATTTCTCTCAGCCGTCGTTCCGACATATTAACGGTATTATAATCTCGTCCCCCTTGGGCTGCTCCATATGCAGCAAAGTGTTTGACACAGCTAAGTACGGTATTATCGAGCGAGAGATCCGATCCCTGGAAGCCTCTGACCCGGGCAGCGGCCATAATTTCGCCGAGGTAGGGGTCCTCACCGGCACTTTCGGCGATACGTCCCCAACGGGGGTCGCGTGTGACGTCCACCATCGGTGCAAAGGTCCAGTGTAATCCGGCCGAGCTGGCTTCTTCAGCCGCAATGCGGGAGGCCTGCTGAATGAGTCGGGGATCCCATGTAGCGGCTTCGGCCAGAGGAATGGGGAAAATTGTTCGAAAACCGTGAATGACGTCAAAGCCGAATAACAACGGGATCCCGAGACGCGTTTCTTCAATCGCCATTTTTTGAAGTTTTCGAGTATAGGCAGATCCATAAGCATTAAAAACCGCCCCCACCCTTCCCTGGCGAATCAACCGCTGGTAGTTGTCGCGCATTGAGGGACCGGTCTGGGTCATATCGCTGGTAAATAGAGTCATTTGCCCGATCTTTTCCCCGAGGGTCATGCGGTCTAGCAGTGAGTCTACCTGCTGGCTTATTGGTTTCGATTTATCGGGTTGGCCGTCTAAATCCTGGATTCCCATCATGCCCACAAGGAGTATGACGAATGAGCTCCTAAGTATAATTGATTGATTCTTCATCGGTAAAATACTGTTTAGTTATTACGAATTTTGTCAATCAGTATCGTTATATTCAGATAACCATCCACCTTTAAAACCAGCCTGTTTGAGCCCTTCCCGAATGTATTTGTTTTCTTTCATTTCTTTCCAAACAAGACCGCTTCTATAATTTTCGACCATCAAGACGACAGGTCCCTGGTCGATTCCCAGGTACTGGTCATCGAACCATCCCTGAGAAGTCACATAACCGTGGGTCAACTTTACTCCGGTATCCCGAAAAGTCGGATTGAAAGCATCGAAGAATCCATATTTTCCGTATAAATGGTTACCGTATCGTTTTTTCATGGTCTTTAGGGCCCGGATCGATTTTTCAGGAGTAAACGGAATGGACCCCCCGGCGGCCGTCGGTGCAATAGTACCGTCGTCTCGGATATCTCCTTTGCTTGCTCCCCGGGCCCAGTAAGAACGAAACTTTCTTTCTTTTCCGTCGATTCTTAAAGTTGTATATGTCGGTCCATCCGAAGCGGTAAGTCCCCAAATGTTTACGCCGTATCCATCCCAGTTTTTGGGATTATCGATACAGTAAGCCCGGTTAGCGAGTGTCGCACGACGTGAATTTTCGAAATAATCGATTCCCTTTTTTCGCATATAAGCGTCCCGAATGTCCCGGAAGTCGATCCATATGTGAGAGTATTGATGTCCAAAGAGCGGGCTGAAGTTTACGTGCTTAAATCCCTTGAATGTTTTCCATTCATAGGTGCTGGTAAACTTATTCCAGGCTGCCGGCTCCACGGGGTGAGTGGGAGAACCGAGGGCGAGAATATATAGCAGCATGGCTTCATTGTAACCCCGGTAGTCGCTTTGAAGAAATCCTTTTTGAGGTTTCCATCCCATACTAATTAAGGGTTCGCGTGGTTGCATCCAGTCCCATTCAATACGTCGATACAAGGAGTCGGCATAAGCCCGGATTTTAATTTCCATCGGATGGGACTGATCGAAGTACGACTGGCAAAAAAGGACCCCGCCCATTAGCAGACCTGTGTCTATAGTGGATAGCTCGGTCTTTCGGTAGCGATATCCCTGCTTAAGATTGAGGAAGTGATAATAAAAACCCTTATATCCTGCAACCGAGTCTGCTCGGGCACCATGGGGTAGGCTCCAGAAAAATTTCAGGGTTTTTAAAACTCGTTTCCGGGCTTGCTGCCGATCGATATAACCACGTTCAACCCCGACACCGTAGGCAGTTAAGCCAAACCCAACGGCCGCGATACTGGAAAAAGAAGGGGGAGGTGCCCGATCCGGTATCAATCCGTTTTCCGGATGAGCAAAGTCCCAGAAGAAATTGAAAGTTCGATGCTGCAAGCTGTCCAGAAAGGGGTCTTCTTGCCCGTTAATTCCGGAACTTGTAAAACTGCTTGATGCGGCAAACACCGCATTGGAATAAAGGAATAAAACAAGCAGCGTAAAGAGGAAAGCAAGCGTTCGTCTCCGTGCCTTTTGTGTAAACCTGCATCCAGTTGTTATGTAAGGATAAATTTGCATAGTTGGTAATTTCAGGCTCGATACGCGAGGGTAAAGGATCAGAATTTCGATCCTTTTCTAGTATTAATCAGTTGAATCCTGTTTACAACTCAAGCCGCAATGTAAATCGCTGTGTATTTTGAAGTCGACCATAATCGGCCCAGGCATAATCAAAATGTAGTGCGAAGCCCTGGACATCCACCTGGATCCCGCTGCCCAGGGTTAATCCGACAATTGAATCTTCCAGAAACAGGTTCTGATAGCCGCCGCGCAATGAGAGGATATCCATAAAGGTCCACTCCCCTCCAAAACTGATACTTTCGGTATTATCACTGGGGTGATAGGCATTAATCGTTACCATCAGTTCTTGTCGTTCTGAGATTTCCCAGGGATAACTGATGCCTGCTCGAAACATGACAGGAAGCGGGTATTGCTCGGTGTAAAGTTCGGCGGGCAGTGCGTTATTAGTCCCATGCAGGTCGGGGTCGGGATCAAATCGGATTCTGAAATCTCTTCCCTCCATCTGGGCTTGAACGCCAAAATTGGAAACACTACCGCCGATATAGGGACCTTTCTTTCCGATGCGGTACTGCATGCCAAAGTTCATCATGAATGCATCCATGGTACTATGCCAGATTCGCTCCTGCAGGTAGGTAAGTTCCAAGCCGGCGTTAAAAGACTGGGTAATCTGCCGGGCATACGTCAGGCCAAGGGCGATATCCTGAACCGTGTAGCGCTCACCCGTGCCATGCGGTTGACGAACGGTGCGGACCCTGATTTCGTCGGAGCTAAGCGACGTTAGACTGAATTTAAAACGGTTTGCCCCTTTTACCAGGGCGGCAGCCGCGTAGTTATACGACAATTCGGCCAGCCACAGGCTGTGGGTAAACTGTACTTCTATATCAGAAGTTAGTCCGCCCAGAGCAGCGGGGTTGTAATAGGCGGCCATTAGTTCATCGTTCAGCGCCGTTCCGGCATTGCCCATGCCGGCAATTCGGGCGCTTGGCTCTATTTTTAGAAACTGTCCAATGGCAGTACCGGTTTTGCTCTGGCAATAGGCGGGACGATTTAGATAGCCCACAAGTAAAACCAGGATGCTGAGCAAGGTGATTTTCTTTAATAGGTTCGCGCGTCTCATCACATTGGGATCTCGGTGTTGGAAATATTTTGGTTACGAGTTCAAGGTTATTTCATAATGGCGAACTTGCCGATATGTTTGCCGAATTCGCCTCCGTCGACGTGAAAAATGTAGAGACCGGGTGCCAGTTCGAGATTGTCCTTGGTCCGTAAATTCCACGGTACCATTCCCACGGAGTTGCCGGTATGCCGCAATGTTTGCACCAGCTCGCCCGATACGGTGTAGATGCGGATCGTACTGTTCGCGGGAATATTGCGGAATTCTATTCGACGTTCACCGCGCCCGGTCGTTGCAAACCGGGCTTGCTCGTTGCGGGCTGCGTTAACATAGGGATTGGGAACGACATAGGGTTCAGTCTCCTGGAAATCCTCACGTCCGCTCTGTACATCAACGCTGGCACCTTTAGTTGTAAATGTATATTCGTCGTCACGGGTAAACGGTACACGGGCAACAAGCTTGTATTTGTCACCGGGTTGAGGGGGAGTGAAATTGCCGGTACCGGTGGTGTCAGGTCGAATGGACCAGGTTGACTTTGGACTGTTCGGTTGATCGTCGGAATAAGTGACTATTTCAATAAATTCCCCAACCTGGCTGAGTTGTCCGTCGTCATCTGTATCTCTGAATCGAAAATCGTACTGATAATCGGACTCGGCAGAGGTGATCTTGAATTTGACGGCTTTAGCCGGGGTGCCGATGGAAGCCAAGGAGGTGTCGGCCGGCTCTTCGGTAAAGGTCACTACCAGGTCTTCCGGATACCCGGTTCTTCGCAGATTATTGGGTAAGGCATCGGAGTAGCGAGCAGTCAGTTTGGTATTCAGAGGGGTCTCCGTACTAAAACCGGAGGTTTCAGTGTTTACAGAAACCCTGGGTGGAGTGTTAATAACGGGTTGGATACCGCTGCCTGAAGGCCCTATTCCCGTTCCGGATAGATCTTCCGCACTCTGAAATAATAGTTCTCCATCAGTTGCATCGACCAGGCTGTAGGACCCGGCGCGAATGGAGTCCGGATCACTGTTGAATTCAATACGGAATTCATGTTGATCGGGGACATCGTCCGATCGCATTACGTTGATGTCCACTTCGCCAGAGCCATCTCCGTTAGAGTGTTTTATAGATTTCTCGACAATGGATGCCGGCGTGTAGCCGGGAATGCGGGGTTCGGGTCGCACTTCAACTACGTTTTCCGGGAGTATGGTTCCGCCGCGGCGTCGCCGGGATACCGAGATAGAGTTTTCGGAAGGGAAAAAACCGTGATCCTGCGATCCCCGATCATAGGAAGTAACGGCATAGTAGTAATTCATACCGTTGACGGCGGTGCTGTCGACATATTTGTGGGTAATGCCGGTATTTTCGCCCAGGTAGTACGCCGTGCCCTGTACCGTCTGGTCTGAAAAACCGCTTATATCATTATCCAGATCGAATTGTGCCATCGGCTTTCCGTGTCCAAAAGGACCGGTGCCCCGAGCGTTGGTAATGACCTGTGGATCCAGGAAGTTGGGATCGGTAGAACGATAAATGCGGTAGCCTTCAAAATCACGTTCGTTGGTCACCGGATCTACCGACTTTTCCGCGCGGTTATTCCAGGTTAGTACCACTTTACCATCCTTGGCTTCAGCCTTTAATACCGGCGTTTCAGGGGGCACGGCAAAGCGATAGTTTGCATTATATATTTGTTGGACAGTTTGTGTTGTTTTCTTGAGCTCAGTCAGATCACTCCCATATCCCAGCGCAAGACTGAATCGCTGTTCGTCTCCGGCCGGTAATCGAAAGGGGCCGGACGCGAAAAGAAAGCCGATGTTGTAATTTTGTGTTAAGGGCGGATCAAATCTTTCGTCTTTGGATTCCGCGGAGAACTGTTCGTAAAGGCGTTGGGGCCACTGGCGGCCGTCGTTGAAGAACACGACGTTATCTGTTTCCTGGCTGGGGTTTCCCTGACCCGGACGAATGCGGTTGTATTTAAAGCCGGTAAGCCCTATCTGGTCGGATTCCTGGAGGTCGGTCTCGTCAAAACTGGGTTCGCCGGCGGTGGGCTTCCCGTCACGTTCTCCTTCATCATCCGTGCCGAATACCCCGTCAGCGCCCGTATCATGAAATTCTGCCACCCAGTTGGCGTTTTCGTCTCCGGTCCACCAAACCCCTTCCTGGTAGGCGGGTCGTTCTTCAAGGGGACCGTAAAAATTTTCAAAATTATTCATATTGTAATTCGACTGCATGTACGATTTGATATTGGCCTTGCCTTCGATCTTGGTTCCGGGTCCGCTGTCGCGCTCTTCATCAGTTATGCCGTCATCGTCGTTATCCTTGCCGTCAAAAGGATTACCCGGAGTTTCCAGGTAGGCGTATCCCAGGTAACCGGTTTCCATGCAGTTACTGTTCAGACCGACACCGTGCCCGCCTTTGTCCCACGTGTAAACTAAATCCATTCCGAATTCAGTGGTGTAGAAAGCGTTGTCGTCGTCCGATTCATGCACCCCGTCGCAGGAAAGCTGTGAACCTCCCACGCCCGAGTCCATATAGAGTCCGAAAATGATGTTGTCGTTATAGTCAGTCGTGCTTTCATTCACGATTTTGTAGTGCCAGAAAATAACGTTCCGGGCCTGCGGATTGGTCCACTGAAATCCTCGTACCTCGATGCGAAGACCCAGTCCGCGCCGGGTGGAGTCTCTTCGGTCGGGATAGTAATCCCAGGCGTTGTACAAGTTGTCATCCATAACAAAATAGCTTTCCTGATCAGCCAGGCTCTGTTGTCCGAAGTATCCGTTCCATTTGCCATCCCAGTTGGGTCCTTTGTTGGGCCAGGAAGAGGGCCAGGTACGCGGGTCGTTGCTTATGGCCGGAGAACGTGCCTGGTTGATGGCCGGGTCGGGTTCAAAATAGCCCGGCCGGGGTTCAAAGCGCATGACTTTGTCGGAAATAGGACTTTCCTGTTGTCGTTCCCGGTAACCGGTTTCCATGATATAGACGTAGTCACCGTCTTCATTTTTGACCCGGGCAAGTACGAAGGGAGTAATGCCGTCGGTGTAGTTCAACCCGCTTCCTTTCGGAACTTCGGCCGAGTGAAAAACCGTCAGGTCGGGATCGGGTTCAAAGTCGCCGACCATCCCGTAATTGTAGAATCGGGTGCGTATGCGGTTGGCGTCGTGTGTTCCCCTCCGTTCGGCATCGATCGCCCCCCTGCGTTCGGGAGGAACCACCGGTTCCAGGTCCCCGTTCTGGGCATGGGCAGTAACACTAAAGCTTAAAAGCATACCCAGCGCAAATGCAGGGATGCAGCTAAGGTATCCTGTCTTACGGTTGAAAGAACCGTGTTGAAGATAATCGGAATCATGTTGTTCAGTAAATCTCATACAGCACAGGTTTTATATACTTTTGTTCATTAAATTATTTGGGAATAAATCCATCCAGGCGGATGCCCACCTCAAAGCGTCGCGGTGTATTGAACCGATCGGGATTGTCTAGCTGGGCCCGGTTTCCTGCAGGATCCAGGGTGTAAAAGGGACTGCCCGTATTGGTAAAGACAAAACCGTTGGCGTAAAGCGTGTTTAGTAAATTAAACACCCGGAAAAAAGCGGAAATCTTCATATTTCCTACTTTGATAAACTTTTCTGCCCTTAAGTCGATATTTACATAGTCATCTTTGCGACCCGAATTAGCTTCCAGGTCGGCGTCAAAACCGGAGCCGATGGCTGGAGTGTACGGTTGACCGCTATTATATTTGATGATGGCTGTGATTGAATAATCTCCCGGTTCTCGTAACTGCAGGGTGCTGTTAATAGTATGGCGCTGATCCCAGTCAAATGGAACACGACGGGGACGGGGATCTTCACCGGTGGCGGCCCGGTTGGCACGTTCCTCCGGACTGCTTGAATTACCCATAGCCAGCTGAAAAGTGTAGTTGAGTTGAGCAAAGATATTTTGATTGCGGTAATCCAACTCTACCGTACCTCCGCGGACACCTCCAAAATCGATATTTGTAAAACGGGCATATTCCGCCGCCGCATAGGTTTCGATGAATTCTACGCCAAGCAAACGACGAATGTCCTTGTAAAACATGCTGATATCCAATCCATAGTTCTTGGATGGCTGGGATTTAAAACCGAACTCGTATTGCGTGGTAAACTCGGGCTTTAAGTTGGGATTACCCATCACACCATAGTTCGTTTCATTGGCCTGCAAGTCCTCAAGGATGGAGTAGTCGGCCCGTTGAAACATTTCCCCAAGCGGAGGCATCTGGTAAAAATGTCCATAGGAGAAAAACAGGGAGGAACTCGTGGTAATCGGAAACGAGATTCCCACCCGCGGAGCCAATGAAAACTTCGCGGTGGTTTTTTTCGGATGGCTTTCCGGTGCCCCTTCGATGGCATTGGCCGGATTCTGAAGGTCGCTCGGAATTGTGGTGTTGGCATCAAAATATTGTAGTCGTGCGCCCGCCCGAACTCGAAATGATTCCCATTCCATCCGATCCTGGAGATAAAAACTACCTC
>Ga0207771_101239_pt1 | contig 11656 bp, 9 predicted proteins | sample A23M2SouthBayCA_2_FD_187731 | JGI IMG/M metagenome (GOLD analysis project Ga0207771, IMG submission 187731) | Aerobic enrichment media microbial communities from Eden Landing Ponds, California, USA - A23 M2 (2) (SPAdes) | ecosystem: Environmental > Aquatic > Marine > Unclassified | place...
GACTGCACGCGCATCGAGGACCCGCCGGACCTCCCCTTCGTCATCGGCTACGACGGCGGCGCGGGCAACACCGGCGAGCTCGTCGCGGGGGTCCGGTCACTCCGTGACCGCTACGACTTCGCGCGCGACACCGTCGGCGCCATCGGCGACCTCGTCCGGCAGGGCGAGCGCGCGCTCGACGCCGGTGATGTGGAGAAGTTGGGGGAGCTGATGGGGTTCAACCACGGCCTGCTCGCCGCGCTCGGCGTCTCCTCGCGCTCGCTGGAGGCGATGGTGTGGGCGGCTCGCGACGCGGGCGCGACGGGTGCGAAGCTCACCGGCGCTGGCGGCGGCGGCTGTATCGTCGCACTCGACGACACCGCGGCGACGGAGACTGCCCTCGAGTACACGCCCGGGTGCGAGGCGACGTTCCGCGCTGCACTCGACCGCGAGGGGGTTCGGCGTGAGTGACTCGGACTCCGCCGCGCCGGTCGTGTTGAAGCTTGGCGGGAGCGTCATCACCGACAAGGACGCGACCGAGGCGGTCGACACCGACCGGCTCGCCGCGCTCGCCGCGACGGTCGCGGCGTACGACGGACCGCTCGTGCTCGTCCACGGGGCGGGGAGCTTCGGCCACTACCACGCGGACGCCCACGGTGTCTCCCGGACGGCTGGCTCGCGCGATGCGGGTGCTGTCCGCGACATCACCGGCTCGATGCGGACGCTCAACGACGCGGTCGTCGACGCGCTGGCGGACGCCGGCGCTCCCGCCGTCCCCGTCCACCCGTTCTCGCTCGCGTCGCGAAAGACGAACGGGGAGCTGTCGCTCCCGGAAGCCTCCGTCGCGGCGATGCTCGCAGAGGGGTTTCTCCCGGTTCTCCACGGTGACGTAGTGACCCACGCCGGCAAGGGAGTGACCATCCTCTCGGGGGACGAGATCGTCGTTCGGCTGGCAGAGGCGCTCGACGCTGACCGGGTTGGACTCTGTTCGGCGGTGCCGGGCGTGCTCGACGAGGACGGCACCGTGGTCGACCGTGTCGGTTCGTTCGACGAGGTTGCCGCGGCGCTCGGCGGGAGCGATTCGACGGACGTGACGGGCGGGATGGCGGCGAAGGTGCGGGAGCTGCTCGCGCTTTCGGCGCCCGCGTACGTGTTCGACGCCGACGGCGTGGAACCGTTCCTCGCCGGTGAGTCACCCGGTACCCGTATCGACTGACGGCCCGGGGGTCGTGGGGGCGACAGCTCGACCAAGCTTCAAGCCCTCCCGCACGTTCGGGCCGGTATGGTCCCCGGAGCTGGTTACGGATGGTGAATCCGGTGCTCGCTGTCGTCGGTCTCGTCGCCGTCGCGGTCGGCGCCTACGGCGTTCGACGAGGGCGGCGGATGCGCGAGGAGGCCGAACTGCTCTCTTCGACCGAGACGACGGACGCGCTCGCGATGACTCCCGGAGCCGTCGAACTCGTCGGTCGGGCCGAGCCGGCCGACGACGGCCCCCTCCCAGCGCCGTTCACCGACGAGGACGCCGTCGCCGCGTGGTGGGAGATCGAGGAGTGGGATGAGTCGGGAAAGAGTTCCGAGTGGCGAACCGAGGGGTCGGGCACGTACGCGACGGAGTTCTACCTCGACGACGGCACGGACCGCGTACTCGTCCGGCCCGACGGTGCTTCGCTGGAGTTCGACCCGGAAACGACGCTCGTTCAGGAGGTCGGCGTCGACGACCCGGCGCCGGAGCCGATCAGGCAGTTCCTCTCGCTCGACTCGACGCCGGGCGGGCCAAACGAGGCGCTGATAAAGGCGCTCGACTTCGGCCAGCAGGTCGGTGACCGGAAGTACCGACAGCGGCTCATCCGCCCCGGCGAGGAGGTGTACGTGTTCGGGACGGCGACGCGGGTCGGCGCTCGAGAATTCGGCGACAACGATTTCGAGGTGGTCGAGTCCGCCGATGACGGCCACCACGACGCCGAGCGGTTCATCGTCTCGAATCGTTCGGAATCGGAACTGCTCGACGCGCGTTCGGACGCGTGGCTCTACCTGTTTGGTGGGGCGTCGGTCGCAGTTCTCGGCGTCGCGACCGTCGCGTTCGCCGTTTTCGCCGGCTGAGCTGGGCGCTCGGCCAACCCACGACACTTTTAACTCTGGACGCTGAAGCGTCAGGTAACCGAGACACGGTCGCCCCGGGTCGTGTGGGCGACCGGCTGCAGCGGCCATCGACGACCGGTCGGGCTTTCGAAGCCTCATCGGTGAGACGGCCGCAGCCGCCACAGCCGCCCGTCAGGGCGACAGACGCGGGTGTTCGCCGGTCCTCCCCTCCACGGGGCGACTCTCCTCGGACGACACAACCATGGAAATCGAAATCGCAACCATCGGTGGATACGAGGAGGTCGGACGGCAGATGACTGCCGTCCGCGCCGGCGACGACGTCGTCATCTTCGACATGGGCCTGAACCTGTCGAAGGTCCTCATCCACGACAACGTAGAGACGGAGCGGATGCACAGCCTCGACCTCATCGACATGGGCGCCATCCCGGACGACCGGGTCATGAGCGACATCGAGGGGGACGTGCAGGCCATCGTGCCGACACACGGCCACCTCGACCACATCGCGGCCATCCCGAAGCTGGCACACCGGTACGACGCGCCGATTGTCGCCAGCCCGTACACCATCGAACTGGTGAAACAGCAGATCGAGGGCGAACAGAAGTTCGGGGTCAACAACGACCTCGTGAAGATGGAAGCCGGCGAGCAGATGCAGATCGGCGACTCCGGGCAGGTGCAGATGGAGTTCGTCAACGTCGCACACTCCATCATCGACGCGATCAACCCCGTCCTCCACACGCCGGAGGGAGCGGTCGTCTACGGGCTCGACAAGCGGATGGACCACACCCCGGTCATCGGCGACCCCATCGATATGAAGCGATTCCGCGAGATCGGCCGCGAGGGTGAGGGTGTCCTCGCTTACATCGAGGACTGTACGAACGCGGGCCGCAAGGGCCGGACGCCCTCCGAATCCGTCGCGCGTCGCCATCTGAAGGACGTGATGACCTCGATGGAGGATTACGACGGCGGTATCGTCGCGACCACGTTCAGCTCCCACATCGCGCGCGTCAGCTCGCTGGTCGAGTTCGCCCGCGACATCGGCCGCCAGCCCGTACTGCTCGGCCGGTCGATGGAGAAGTACTCCGGCACCGCGGAACGGCTCGGCTTCATCGACTTCCCCGGGGACGTGGGGATGTACGGCCACCGGAAATCCGTCGACCGGACGTTCAAGCGGATCATGAACGAGGGGAAAGAGGACTACCTCCCTATCGTCACGGGTCACCAGGGCGAACCGCGCGCGATGCTCACCCGGATGGGTCGCGGCGAGACGCCGTACGAACTCGACGAGGGTGACAAGGTCATCTTCTCGGCACGGGTCATCCCGGAGCCGACCAACGAGGGACAGCGCTATCAGTCCGAGAAGCTGCTCGGCATGCAGGGTGCGCGCATCTACGACGACATCCACGTCTCCGGTCACCTCCGCGAGGAGGGCCACTACGAGATGCTCGACGCCCTCGAACCGCAACACGTCATCCCGGCGCACCAGGACATGAAAGGGTTCGCGCCGTACGTCGACCTCGCGTCGAACAAGGGGTACGAACTCGGCCGTGACCTCCACGTCACGCGCAACGGGAACACCATCACCCTGGTCGAATGAGCGCCGAAGAGCGTGTCCGCGAAGCGGTCGCCGGTCGCCGCGAGGAGGTGAACGCGGCCATCGACGAGCAGCTGCCGGTCCAGCGGCCTGAGCAGCTGTACGAGGCGTCCCGGTATCTGCTCGACGCGGGCGGCAAGCGGCTCCGCCCGACGGTGTTGCTGCTCGTCGCGGAGGCGCTCACTGACGTCGAACCGCATTCCGAGCCGTACCGTTCGTTCCCAGGGCTCGACGGGAACCCCGTCGACGTGATGAGCGCGGCCGTTTCCATCGAGGTGATACAGTCGTTCACGCTCATCCACGACGACATCATGGACGACGACGACCTCCGACGCGGCGTCCCCGCGGTCCACCGCGAGTACGACGTCGAGACGGCTATCCTCGCCGGCGACACGCTCTACTCGAAGGCGTTCGAGTTCATGCTCGAGACGGACGCACCCCCCGAGCGACAGGTGCGCGCGCTCGACGAGCTCGCGACCACCTGCACGGAGATCTGCGAGGGGCAGGCGTTCGACGTCTCCTTCGAGACGCGCCGTGACGTGACGACCGACGAGTATCTCGAGATGGTGGAGCTGAAGACCGCGGTGCTGTACGCCGCCGCGGCTGCGATCCCGGCGATCCTGCTCGGCGCCGACGACGAGGTCGTCGACGCGCTCCACGGCTACGGGCTCGACATCGGTCGCGCGTTCCAGATCCAGGACGACGTGCTCGACCTCACGACGCCCTCCGAGAAGCTCGGAAAACAGCGCGGCTCCGACCTCGTCGAGGGGAAGCAGACGGTCATCACGCTCCACGCTCGGGACCACGGCGTCGACGTGGACGGTCTCGTCGACACGGACGACCCGGAGACGGTCACCGAAGCGGCGATCGACGATGCGGTCGCCGAACTCGAGGCGGCGGGCTCCATCGAGTACGCACGCGAGCTGGCGCAGGACCTCGTCACGTCCGGCAAGGAGCGGCTCGAACATCTCCCGGAGAACGAGACCCGGGGACTGCTGTGTGACGTGGCGGACTTCCTCATCGAACGGGAGTACTGACCCCACCTTTTGTGCGGTAGCTTCCGGCCGCCGAAAAGCTCGGGAGATACACCATCCTCCTCCAGGCGCGGCGCTCGTCAGTCGTCGGCCGCTCCGGCGCTCGTGCCCCCCAAGAGGTAGTACAGACGTGGGCGACTGTCGGACCGCGAGTTCAACGGGGCTACCGCTCTGCCCCGTCGACCGAACCCGACGCCTTTTCGCCCCTGCCGCGACGAGTGACCTATAATGGACGAGGACCTCCGCGAGCGGATCGAACGCGAGGCCGAGCTGGCCGCGCTGTTCAACGCGCTCAAACACGACAGCGACGCACAGGTCGGTGCCATCATGGGGCCGATGATGGGCGAGAACCCCGAGTTCCGCGAGCATGGCGACGAGATACCGGGCGTCATTACGCCGGTCATCGAGCGGGTGAACGGCCTGTCGACGGCCGAGAAACGCGACCGGCTGGCCGAGCTCGACCCCGACGCCATCGCGGAGCTCGACGCCGAGGAGGAGGCGAACGAACGCGACTTGCCCGAGCTCCCGAACGTCGAGGAGTACGACGAGGTTCGGATGCGGGCCGCCCCGAACCCGAACGGCCCGTGGCACATCGGCCACGCGCGGATGCCAGCGGTCATCGGCACGTACGCGGAGCGGTACGACGGCTCCTTCCTCGTCCGGTTCGACGACACCGACCCGGAGGTGAAACGGCCGGACCTCGACGCCTACGACTCGATTCTCGAGGACGTCGCGTATCTCGGCTTCGAGCCGGACGAGGTGCTCCGTGCCAGCGACCGCGTAGAGACGTACTACGAGCACGCCCGCGAACTCATCGACCTCGGCGGCGCCTACACCTGCTCGTGTCCAGCCGGCGAGTTCTCGGAACTGAAGAACGCCGGGGAGGCGTGTCCGCACCGCGGGAAGGACGCCGACACCGTCCGCGAGGAGTTCGACGCGATGGTCGACGGCGAGTACGACTCCGGGGAGATGGTGCTCCGCGTCCGCACCGACATCGACCACAAGAACCCGGCGCTGCGCGACTTCGTCGCCTTCCGGATGGTCGATACGCCCCACCCCCGCGAGCCGGCGGCCGACTACCGCTGCTGGCCGATGCTCGACTTCCAGTCGGGCATCGACGACCACCTCACCGGCGTCACCCACATCATCCGCGGCATCGACCTCCAGGACTCGGCGAAGAAACAGCGATTCGTCTACGACTACTTCGGCTGGGAGTATCCGGAAGTCGTCCACTGGGGCCACGTACAGGTGGACGCCTACGACGTGAAGCTCTCCACGTCGACGCTGAAGGAGCGCATCGACGCCGGCGACTTCGACGGTTGGGACGACCCGCGTGTCCCGACGCTGAAGTCGCTACGCCGGCGTGGCATCCGGGGTGAGGCGGTCGTCGCGGCGATGGTCGAACTCGGCACCTCTACCTCGGACGTCGACCTGCCGATGTCGAACATCTACGCGCACAACCGCGAACTCGTCGACGACGAGACGGACCGTGCGTTCGCCGTCCGCGAGGGCGTTCGCTACGAACTGTCGGGGGGTCCCGAAACGGCGACGCCGCCGCTGCACCCGGACCACCCAGACCGGGGAGAGCGCGAGATCCCGGTCGGCGATGCGGTGCTGCTCGAGGCCGAAGACGTGCCCGCGCCGGGAGAGCGCGTCTGGCTCAAGGGGTACGGGCCGTTCGGCCGCGAGGGCGACACGCTGGTGTACACCGACGAGTCCATCGAGGTGGTCCGCGAAAAGGGGGTCCCGGTCATCCACTGGGTCCCGGTGGACGGCTCCGTTCCGGTGCGGCTCCGGACGATGGACGGCGACGTGCCTTGCTTCGCGGAGCCCGGCATCACCGACTACGAACCCGACGAACTCCTGCAGTTCGAGCGGGTGGGCTTCGTGCGGGTCGACCGGCACGACGACCGGGAGACCGTCTGTTACTACGCACATCAGTAGGCCCCTCGCTAGCTGCGCCGACGGGGCATGGTCGAACCCGTCCGGAACTAATTTTAAGTAGTCGGGTAGGCCAGTAGTCTCATGGCTATCGACCCGCAGTTCGAGGAGTCGCGGGAGGTCGTGGACGAACACAACGGCCACGACGTGTGGGGACCCGTGGACGAGCCGGAGGAGCTCGGCATCCACGGCACGCACGTCGCAGTCGATTTCGACATCTGCCTCGCGGACGGGGCCTGTCTCGAGGACTGCCCCGTTGACGTGTTCGAGTGGGTGGACTCGCCGGGACATCCGGAGTCGGAGATCAAGGCCGACCCGGCGAACGAAGCACAGTGTATCGACTGCATGCTCTGTGTCGACGTCTGCCCGGTCGACGCCATCGACGTCGACCCCGGTCGCACCGGCCGGAAGTGACGCCCGGGAGGCTCCCCTCCCGCCACAGTCCGTAACTCGCGGGTACCCTCAGTGCCGGTTCCTTTCTCGCCGTGCAGCCGTCCCACGGCTCCTCCGACGTCGGTGGCTCGTCCGACGACCCGGCGTGGCCCCTCCCACATCAACACCCACCGGTGGATGTCTCCCTGGCGGGTGTTCCCCGGAGCACGGCGGCTCCGATTCCCCGGATTCGCGTAAAGAGTTAAGGCCGGCGCTTGCGGAACTTTCTCTTGGTGACTGGTACCAATGCACTCCGTAGTTCTGACGAAAGGCGTTCCCGACTTCCGCGAGGGGGTCGTGGAGTTCGACGAGGACGGTCATCTCGAACGGGGGAAGACCCCGACGGTGATGAACCCGAACGACAAGCACGCACTCCGGGCGGCCTTACAGACGAAGGTCCGGCATGGGGGGAAGGTCTCGCTTTTGAGTATGGGTCCGCCGGGCTACGCGGAGGTACTCCAGGAGGGCATGCGCGACGTCTACGCCGACGACCTATACCTCCTCTCTGACCGCGAGATGGGGGCGGCGGACACGTGGGCGACGTCGATGACGGTCGCAACGGGGCTCGAACACATGGAGACCGAACCGGACATCGTCTTTGCGGGGTTCAAGACCGCCGACGGGGAAACCGGCCACACCGGTCCACAGACGAACTGGTGTATCGACATCAACGAGAACCTAACCGACCGGCCGCTCATCACCCACGTCATCGCGCTGGATGTCGACGACGACGGGACGGTCCGGGCCAAAAGACTCGTGGAGGGCGACGTCTCGGAGATCGAGACGTTGGAGACGGAGCTGCCCGCGTTCATCGTTCCTGATCCCGAGTTCGAGCCGACCTACCGGAAGGCCGACCACCGCCTTCGGCACAAGCAGTTCCGCGCGGAGACACAGGAACGGGCCGCCGAGTTCGGCGAGTACCTGGCCGATGGCACGGACAAGGAACCGACCGACTTCGAGCACTTCACCATGTGGAATCAGAAGAAACTGAACCTCGACCCCGACTTCATCGGACTCTCCGGTTCCCCGACTATCGTCTCGGGTGTCGACCCGATTCCGAAGGCACCCTCCGAGCGCGAGGCGCAACTGATCGACGCCGACGACGATGAGGGGATGGCAGACGTGTTCGAGGAAATGCAGCCGTACGCGGCGGGTGACTGACGATGCCAGAGATTAATCCAACCGAACACGACATCTCCGAACTCGGCCCGAAAGTCAATCAGATCGACGACGAGCAGGAGCTCGAAGAGATGCTGGCCATGGAGAAGGGCGGCGAGGGCCGCGATCCGGTCATTACGCTCATCGAGAGCCGGCTGGAGACGGTCGGCGGCGAAGACGAGGAGGCCGTCGATCCCGCCGAGGCCGACCTCTCGGAGATGACCATCGCGGAGATCGCGAACATGGTTCGGGACGTCGACGAGGTCGACATCCTCGAGGGCATCCTCGAGCGCGAGAAATCCGGCAAGGAACGCAAAGGCGCGGTTACGCAGATCGAGAACCGAATCGAGTCCGTCCGGGGCACCTCCGAGGAGGACGCCGAGGAGGTGGAGTACGTTCCACCCGAGGAGAAACACCCCGACCTCGAGCATCCCACCGCGGACAAACAGTACATCGAGGGGACCGTCGACGGAGAGTACCGCGACATGTGGGTCTACTGTGAGACCCAGCAGGGCGACCTCGTCGACGTCTCCAAGGAGATGCTCGGCCGGGCCAGGAAGATGCTCGACGACTACAACGCCGAGCCAGACGACGACACAGACAGGACGGACGTCGACGCTGCCGCCGCCAGCTACGGCGGCGACGAGGACGGCAACCCCGAGGAGGTCGTCGCGGTGCTCATCGGCGACGGTGTCGAAGAACACGCCGAGGAGTGTATCGCCTGCGGCGCAGATCGCGTCGTCTACCACGAGGGCGAGCGCCTGGCGCGCTTCCGACACAAGCCCTACACGGAGATCTTCGCGCACATGTGTCGAGACTGGGAGCAGGAGTGGCGCGACTACCACGAGCCGCGCTACACCGTCTTCCCGGCTACGAACAACGGCCGCGACCTCTCGGCGCTCGTCCAAGGTGAACTCGACTCCGGACTCGCTTCGGACTGCTCTGACCTCTACATCGAGGACGCACAGATCTCGAACCCCGAGAAGACCGGCCAGCCCGGCACCACAAAGACGTTCGAGCGCGTCCTCCACATGCCTCGCCCCGACTTCTCCGGGTTCGAGTACTCGACCATCCTGTGTCTCGACAAGCCCCACCGGGACTTCCACCCGCAGGGCGCCTCCGTGATTCCCGGCACCTTCGACTTGCCGGCGCCTGACTACGACCGGGAGGGGGAGGTCGTCGAACACGATCTCGAGCTGCCGGACGACTGGTTCCAGATCGAGATCACGGCGTCCGACCAGCTCGATGATGGCGTCGACCTCACCGGCAACGAGGTCGTCGTCGCGCTGGGTCGCGGTATCGGCGAGAACCCCACCGAAGGCATCGAGCTCGGCCTCGACCTAGCCGACCAGTTCGAGGAGGCCGACCTCGGGCTCTCTCGAGGGGTCATCACGGCCTCGTACCAGTTCGGCGGCCACGTCGAACAGTACATCACCGAGGAGCGACAGATCGGGGAGTCGGGCCAGGTCGTCGAACCCGACGTGTACATCGCCGCCGGCATCTCCGGCGCGGTCCAACACAAGGTCGGGATGGACGAGTCCGACACCATCATCGCCATCAACACGAACGCGGACGCGGACATTCGCGACTTCTCAGACTACTTCATCGAGGGCGACCTCTTCGAGGTCCTGCCGCGGCTGACGGATGCGCTGGACCGGGGAGAATTCGCAGAAGCAATGCAGGAGGTAAGTGATGACTGACGAATACGAACACTACGAGGCAGTCGTCGTCGGGGCCGGTCCCGGTGGGGCTGCAGCAGCGGCATCGTTGGCGAATCAGGGCGTCGAGACGCTTGTCCTCGAACGGGGCGTCGACGCGGGGTCGAAGAACGTTTCGGGTGGGCTCATCTACGCCGAGGAGTCCGCACCGTACACCATCGACGAGCTCTTTCCCGACTTCCGCGAGGAGGCATCCGAGCGCCCGGTCGACGAGTACTACATCCACAACATCGCTGGCAACAAGGTCAAGACGTTCGACCTGAACGACATCCACCACCACGACACCGAGTGGTGCGATTCGGTGCTCCGGCGACAGATGGACTCGTGGCTGGCCGAGCGCGTCCACGAGAAGTGTAAAGAGACTGGCGGCGGTCTGCTGACGGAGGTCCGTGTCAACGGTCTCCTACGCGACGGCGGTGAGATCGTCGGCGTCACTTGCGACGAGATCGACCCGATCACGGCCGACCTCATCGTGGCCGCGGACGGGGTCAACTCCGAACTCGCGCGCGATGCCGACCTGCAGAACTGGGACGACCCCGACGAGTGGTTCCAGGGCGTCAAAGCCGTCGTAGATATGGAAAGCGAACTCGTCAACGACCGGTTCGGCGTCGACGACGACGAGGGCGTTGCCCACCTCTTTTCGGGTGACCTCTTCGAGAACGTCCGCGGCGGCGGCTTCCTCTACACGAACGACGACACCCTCTCCATCGGGACCGTCTTCCACTTGGATTCCATCGCCGAGGAGCGCGCCGAGCCACAGCAGTTACTCGACAACCTGTTGACCCACCCGCTGCTCGACCAGTGGCTCCAGGGCGACTACGAAGAACTCGAGTACTCCGCGAAGCTCGTGCCCGACTCGAAGAAGGTCGCCCACCCCTCGCCACACCAGGGCAGGCTGGTGTTGGTCGGCGACGCCGCCGGCCAGATGCAGGCGCAAGGCCCAATCATCAAGGGGATGAACCACGCCGTCACCGCCGGTGGACTCGTCGGCGAGGCCTTCGCCGAGGCGAAGAACCGGGGCGATACGGGCCTGGCCGGCCAACTGTACGAGCAGAAGCTCGAGACGGAGGGCGTCATGGACCAGCTCCGGCCGACCCGGTACGAGGCCACGCGGGCCGTCTCGGAGAACGACACCCTCAACAGCTTCGGCCAGATGGCGATCAACTCCGCGGTGGGGACTGCCGGCCTCAAAGTTCTCGGCGGCCTCGCGGAGAAGGCGTTCAACTCACCGTTCATCCTGGGAATGATTCCGGACACACGGACGTCCTACGTCACCATCCCAACGAGGATCGCGGAGGTGCTCGGGACGGAGATCGACGCCGAGAACGACATCGAGCCCCCAGAACTGGACGAGCGCATCGGCGACCTCACCTACAACGTCGACGATCCGCACATCCAATTGCTCGATAACAGCTACGAGGCGAGCGGCACCGCGGTCACCGCCTGCCCAGTCAGCGCCGAGGACTTCGGCGGCGGCTGCTACCGCGAGGAGACGGTGAAATCGAACGGCGGCGAAGAGCGCGTCGTCAGTCTCGACACGCAGCCGTGCGTCGAGTGTGGCACCTGTGCCGTCGTCGCCGATACCGCGTGGGAGCACCCCCGCGGCGGGAAAGGCGTGGAGTTCGAGCAGGGGTAGTGACAGACGTCGACCAGCGCGTCGCGGAGTTAGAATCGCGGCTGGGGACCCACCGGCGGGCGTTCGA
>Ga0207771_101243_pt1 | contig 11603 bp, 10 predicted proteins | sample A23M2SouthBayCA_2_FD_187731 | JGI IMG/M metagenome (GOLD analysis project Ga0207771, IMG submission 187731) | Aerobic enrichment media microbial communities from Eden Landing Ponds, California, USA - A23 M2 (2) (SPAdes) | ecosystem: Environmental > Aquatic > Marine > Unclassified | place...
TGGGGCTGGATCCCCTGTATGTGGCTAACGAGGGCAAATTGTTGGCATTTGTACCAGAATCAGAAGCTGAAGAAATCCTGGAGGCTATGAAAAGTCATCCGCTTGGAAAAGAAGCAGCCATTATCGGAGAAGTGGTGGATGACCATCCACGAACCGTAGTTCTTAAAAGCCGGGTTGGCGGCACCCGGGTGGTAGACATGATGACAGGCGAACAGCTCCCGCGTATTTGTTGAATCTAATGAGGGTGGAAGCCCTGCTCATTGAAACAGCCGGTTTACTTGGTTTTGCTTTACCAGAGTCCTCCCCCTTTCCGACTACGGTTGGGAAGATCTATTTATGATTATCTTGCCATATAGGGTCCTCCCCCATTCTCCCTCCGATGGGGGACGCTTTTTCACCTCGGTTGCCTTCAATATCCCCCTTTGGAAGGGGGAAAGGGGGAGGACTCGAAAGGAAATCCGAGCACCTAGTGAACTTCTGAGGTCCCTTCGGACTCAGCCTGAAGTTCCTGTTTTATTTTTTGAGTCACTTTCTTGCCTGCTTCACCTACTTCGGGCGAAAGTTCATCGCCGTGGCTGACATCTCCAATCTCGATGGCATAAATTATCATTCGCTCCGGCAGTTGATCCAATGTCTCGGCAAGTTTTATTGCTTCGGTCAGACTTATTGCATGAGTCGAAAGTGGAGATAAATTATATGGGATACTTTCGGAAAATGCTTCAAACCGTCTGATGGTACCTGTAGGTCCACCCGACATTGCTGCATCCACCACAATTACCAGTTCCCGGCTATCCCATGCTTCTATCAGACTATAGCCATCGGGTTTCATCATCATAAAGTCGACCCCGGTTATCTCCGGATCCTTCTGAAGGTCCTCTATAACACATAGGCCGACCCCGTCATCGCAGCGAAACATATTTCCAATCCCGATGACCAATACATTATTTTTACGGTGTTTACCGGACGATGACATCCCAGAACCTCGCAGTTATTTTCGATTTATATCCAACTTCAAAAAGTGCGTGGAACAGGATATACAGGGATCATAATTACGCACGATTTGCTCGCATTTCCACTGTAATTCCTCCTCTTCCATCTCCAGATGGTTTTCCACATAGCTACGTAAATCACTCTCAATCATTTCCTGGTTTTGAGAGGTCGGCGGCACAATTTTGGCATCCGTAATCGCCCCGTTATCGTCTATATCATACCGGTGATAGAGTATGCCTCGCGGGGCTTCCGTGCATCCATATCCCCGACCTGCCCCGGGTTTTACTTCTTCATAGGGGCATTCCGGTTTCGCATACTGATCAATAATACGCAAAGCTTCCTCACAGGCATAAAGGAGTTCCAGGCTGCGAACAATAATGCTTTTATGAGGACTCTTACATGTTTCGGCAATTCCGGCTTCCTCAGCCGCCTTCTGCACCGTCGGGGTTAGTCGGTCATAGTTTAAATTATAGCGGGCCAAAGGTCCGACCAGGTAAGGGCCTCCATTTTTCCGATGGGCATGCAAAGCGGTGGAATGTTGGACATGTTCTTCTTCGAAGACCTTTTCAAATTCACTGAGCGGAATATCGACCCCTTTGTTTGAAACAATTCGTCCCTCGTTAAATGGATATTCATCCGGATGTCGCAATGCCACGAATTCATAATCAATTTCGAAATCCGGGAAAGGAAGCGTGGATACCCACTTTACCGTCTCAAGACTTGCATCTTTTGCCCACTTCAGGTCGTCAACCATGGCATCGAGTTCCTGCCGGGTCGGTACTTTATAAAAACCTCCCACCCTGGGACTGATCGGATGAACCGAACGCCCCCCCAGAAGATCCATCAACGCATTGCCTATTTTCTTCAGTTTTAGTCCCATTTTCACCTGATCGGGGTATTCTGCGGCCATCTGTAACGCATCCTCATATCCCAAAAAGTCGGGAGCATGCAGCATAAACACATGCAAAGCGTGACTTTCGATCCATTCCCCGCAATACAACAGACGCCGCAATTCACGAATGGGTCCGCCAATTTTCCTGCCGGCAATATCTTCCATCGCGTGACTTGCACTCATCTGATAGGCAACGGGACAGATGCCGCATATACGGGCGGTAATATCCGGTGCTTCCCGAAAATCCCGTCCCCTCAAAAACGCTTCAAAATAGCGAGGAGGTTCAAAAATATTGAGCTTTACATCCTTCACCTGGTTATCCTGAATATCCACTCTCAGGGCACCTTCACCTTCGACACGGGACAGGTAGTCGACATTAATAGTTTTATTCTTCATAGTACTCACTTTCTTTTCGGAATGAATCGGATTGGGCATTGAACATGCGATACGCCCGCACCAAGTCTTCGTTAGTATATCCCATTTTGACAAATTGTCGGCTCAAGGATCGTTCATTTGGAGTTTCTTTCGGGCCAAAGCAACTGTAGCACCCCCGGTTATAGAACGGACAAATTGCACCGCATCCAGCCTGTGTAACCGGGCCGAGACAGGGCTCGCCCTGCGATACCATTACGCACGGCGTACCCCGACGCTTGCACTCTATACACACGCTGTACGATGGAATATTCGGTCGGCGATTAAACAGAAACGCGTTCACTACCTCAAGCAGCTGGGCTTTACTAATGGGGCAGCCCCGCAGTTCAAAGTCCACCTCCACATGATCCGCAATCGGGGTGGAAGTGTCCAGGGTACTGATATACTCTGGCGAGGCATATACGATCGACGTGAACTCTTTGACATCTTTAAAATTGCGCAATGCCTGTATTCCACCCGAAGTGGCACATGCTCCAATTGTGATCAAGAAATTGGATTCCTCCCGAATCTTCTGGATCCGTTCTTTATCCTCCGGTGTGGTGATGGATCCCTCTACCAATGACAGATCGTATGGTCCTTCCACTACGGCCCGCGTGGCCTCGGGAAAATAGGCAATTTGGATTTTGTCGGCGATGGCAAGCAATTCGTCTTCGCAGTTCAATAAAGTAAGCTGACATCCGTCACAGCTGGCAAATTTCCATACAGCCAATTTTGGTTTTTGATTGTTATCCATAGCTACACCTCTTTGATTGACAGGTAGGATTTCAGCTTATCATAAGTAAACACGGGACCATCCTTGCAAATAAAATAGGAACCGAGCTGGCAATGACCGCAGAACCCGATGCCGCATTTGTGGTTTCGTTCCATGGACACATAAATCTTATCCTCCGGCATATCGAATTTAAGTAGATCCATTGCCGTAAAACGCATCATGATTTCAGGACCGCATACGAACGCCACCGTGTTATTGGGATCAAATACCGCTTTGGGGATTAATTTGGTAACGATGCCCACATGCCCCTGCCAATCGGTATCGGCACTATCCACGGTAACGCTTACATCGATATCGAATCGCGCTCCCCATTCTTTTAACTGCCTGGAATAAAGAATTTTATCAGGACTTCGGGTACCATAAAGTAACGTTATGCGCTTGTATTGGTCGCGATGATTCAACAAGTAATAGATGACAGGGCGCAAGGGGGCCAAACCGATTCCACCAGCGATCACGACCACATCTTTGCCCACCGCCTTTTCAACCGGCCAATGGTTGCCAAACGGACCCCGAATTCCCAAAATATCACCCTCTACCAGGTTTTGTTTTCGTCGTGTAACGGATCCAACCACCCGGGTTGTGTGATACAAACGGGAATCATCATCCGGATCACCGCTTATTGAAATCGCAATTTCGCCGACCCCGAACACATAAATCATGTTAAATTGCCCGGGTTTAAAGCGGAACATATCCGCTCCATCGATCGGAACGAGCTCATGGGTAAACGTTTCCTGGGTTTCCCAGGTCACTTTGTCGATTCGAAAACGACGCGGCAGCATGGGGTTCGCCTCGATTTGCTCCTTTGTCAGTGTGTTATGTTCTAAGTCCATAAACGTCCAGTAGTTGCAGTCTTGTGGCTTGTAATCTTTGATCTATGATATGGGAAAAGCGTTTCAACAACTCATATCCCAGGTCATGGTTTTCTTCGCATTTATCGCGTAAACATTTACCATCCAGTGCTATGGCCCGTACCCGGTCTTTAGCCTTTGCATCAAATCGCCAGTAGTAGGGCGGCACCAGCCAGGACCAACCGAGTATCTCTCCATCACCCAGCGTATCGATCGTAACGTTTCCACTGCCGGGACCGTGAATGGCCAGGGCTACCGATCCTTCGCGTATCATATAAAACCGGTTGGCCTCTTCACCTTCTTTGAATATTTGCTGCCCTTCATCAAAACGCACATTTGAAGCACAACCGATAATGAGTTCCAGGTAGTTTTTATCCATTCCTTCAAAAAAAGGATGCTGCGAGACGATTTTTTCCAGATCTTCCATGGTGTTGTATTTATAATTTTCAAGGTTGAGGTTGATCCACCTTCTCTTCCGGCACTTTGCCACTCTTCCGTATAGCGGCAGTTTCTTCGGTTATATCGATGCCCACCGGGCACCACGTAATGCACCGACCACATCCCACACAGCCTGACGTACCAAATTGATCATGCCACGAAGCAAGCTTATGAGTCATCCACTGTCGATAGCGCGAAAGCGTCGATTTTCGTACGCTGCCCCCGTGGATATAAGAATACCCGAGTGTGAAACACGAATCCCAGATGCGCCACCGCTCGGCATGGTCCCCTTCCAGGTCCGTCACCTCTTCCACGGTATGACAGAAACAGGTGGGACATACCATGGTACAATTGGCGCAACTCAGGCATCGTTCTGCGACATCGTGCCATTGAGGATGCTCGAAGTTATTAAAAAGCAGGTCTCGCAACCGGTCGGTATCCAGGTCTCTTCCCATGGAGTCGGCAGCTTCATTGATACGTTCTTCAGCCGCCTCAACTGCACTGTCGCCGGCCTTTTCCCACGTAACCTCTTCCAGGACAGCAGCCCCATTTTCGGTTCCCACATCGGTTACAAAAAAATGGTCTACTCCGTCGATGATCTCGGTTATGGCCAGGTCATATCCCTCCCGGCTCCGGGGTCCTGTTCCCATTGAACTACAGAAACAGGTATTTCCCGCTTCTGTACAATTTACAGCTACAATGAACAACCCCTTTCTGCGCTCACCATAAACATTATCTTGGTACTCGTCGTCCAGAAATACGCGATCCAGGATATTGATGGCACTCAAATCGCAGGGACGAACCCCGATAAATGCATACTGGGGCATTTCATCCGACTTTTCTTCCACCTCAAAACCATTTTCAGTTTTTCTGGCCGACCAAAGTTTGACTTCGGGAGGACTTAAATAACTTTTCCAGCTCTGCGGTCCGACGTTATATCCAAACAAAGCACCATCCGACCGCTCAACCAACCTGTACTTCCCCTTTTCCTGTTTTTCCGTCCAACCAACAGGCAGTTGATTCACACTCTCGATTTCCTCATAAACAATGGCCTTCTCTCTAAGCGTTGGACCTATGGTCTTGTAGGACTTTTTTTGAAGTGCTTCCAGCAGTTCACCAAAATGCTCCCGTTGAATGATAACCTGACTACCAACATCTAAACGTGCCATATTGAGTCTCCAGAGGTTAACGTATTCCCTATGTGACAAAGAGCGGGCGACTCATTACAAGAGCAGCCTGCCCTGCCGGTAAACCAGGTCCGGCAATTAAGTTCTACGGCAAGTGCTCCGTTTCAAATAAATCCACTGTGGTACTTCAGAGTCACACCGCAGTTTGTCAAAGAGTTTATTCCAGTTTTCATTAAAAAATCGGGCATCGGGTCTTGCCTTGGACAACAGAACATGGTCCCGAGCGGTAATGAAAGCCACGCCAAATCGGGTTAATAACAAATCCAACATTAGCACAAACCGAAGCCCGATTTTTCAAAGAACTTGGTACAACATTTATTGTTAATTACAATTTATGACAAAATACTCTTTTATAAAAAATATTTGGGATTTTTCTTTAACTTATTTATGGATTTTCAGGAATCGATATCACCTATCCGTGAGAGCTCGTTGAAAACCCGGGCGGCGGTTCCCAAGCATAATAATTTTCTGGGTAGCAGGCAGTAATAACGATAATCGTCAACAGGGGCGATTAACCGTTCAATGCATCCAACCGAAGAAAAGTATACGAGCAAGGAACCGCCGCCCGGGTTTTCAACGAGCTCTGTAAAACAGCATGAAAGGAGGGTAATTTTTAAAAAGATATACCGTAGAGAGGGCGTTGGAAGCAAATAACGATAAGATACTGCCGGCACAAACAGATCGGAAGAAATTTTCTACTTATGCCGGCAAGCTCTTATCCCGAATTTCAATTTCGTGAGCGTTGCTTCACTTTGAGTGCTCACCCGGGTATTGATTTGCTTGGCGCAGTTTCTGAGCAATCCGAATGGGTGAAATAATTAACGAAGCACGGGCAACTCGCTAACTCGCAAGCTGGTGGCCCCATAGGGTATGAGTCGCAGCTTCTCAACCGGCTCATTGCTGTGTACCTGGCTTACCGGCAACGGACCGGCCCCCACGTTATAGGATTTCCAATAGGGAAGTTTTCGTCCGTTCGCAGCAAGCTCAACCGGGGTAGTTTCCGGACTCCAGGGATAGTCGGAATCGACTGTATTCTGTTTTACCTCGAATGATTCCGATGGATTTTCTCTATTTAACTGAAGTCCATAGTTCCAATCAGACACCGGCTGAATGGACCAGGTCGGAACTTCATACTCTTTGACATAGTGCGCGTCGTATTCCTCGTTCGTTAACTTTCGCTTTTTACCTTCTACATGCAACGCGTATACCAGCGGACCCCGTTGAATACTAACAGCCCGTTCGTGCCAACGCTCGTACTGGATATTCATAGGCAACTGCAAGGTAACTTTGTCCCCGTCTTTCCAAGTACGATCAACTTTCGCAATTTGTCCCGCTTCCGGCTTTTGATATTGCTCACCATTTACTTTGATCGTCGCCAAACTGTCGACCCATCCCGGTATGCGTAAATGAAGCGGGAATGCAACAGATTGGTCGCTGCTGAAAGTAAAGGTAATCTCATTATTAAAAGGATAATTCGTCGACTCGGAAAAATGAACCGGAACTCCATCGGCCACCTTTACATCCACTTCGCTTTCTGCGTACTGAAGTGCCGCCACGCCGCCATCATTGGAGGCCATCCAGAGACTGCGTACAAATTTGGGCCACCCCTGATGCATATTGGTCGTACAGCACGGGTACCCGTTGGCAAGACCAAAGCAAGCCCGAATTCCATTGGGTCCGGTGAAGTAATTTTGATAACCGGGTGCTACTTCTACCTGGTTGGGCTGTTGAAAATACTGGCGTCCCATGTAATCATCGGTATGAACCGTGGGCATCGCGTTATAAGCCACTTTTTCCAGGTGATCCATATATTCGACGCTGCCTGTCGTACTGATAAGTTCCCGCAAGCTGAACATCAACTCAACCACCGTACAGGTTTCGGTACCGTGGACGGGATCGGTCCCGTGCAGCAGTTCATCGCCCGAGAACATACCTTGCGGCTGGCCGTGCTCTTCCATCAACCAGTCTAACCCGTGACGAACGGACTCCAGGTACTTCTCCTCTTTGGTTTGCAGATAATTAACTGCCGGCTGCTTTATCCCCATGGCAATATTAACTCCATGATGGGAAGGAGGATCCTCTTCAAGAAACCCGTTGGTCCAATCCATCGTCTGATCAAACACAGTCGGTGCCAGATCGAGCAAAAACTTATCGCCGGTATGATTGTACAACCAGTATATGCTGTGTTGGTTTTCACCACCACGGGCCTTCGACCACCAGGTCCAGTGGTTCAACGGTTTTTCGTCGAGCGTCTCCTGCTGGTATTTGAAATAGTTGGTCATAAAATCGATGACCCGCTCATCATTGGTAGCAGAATAGTACGACTGTAACACTTTGAGCATAACCATCCGCGGCCACCAGTCGCCTGCGTTCTCCGTCTGAATAAAGGCCCCGGACCGGTCAGCATATTCCAGGTAATCGATATCATCGGTCGGTCCGAAATATCCGCTTTCCTGCTGACTGTTAAGTGTCCACTCGATATACTTTTTTGACTTTGTAATCAAGGTACTGTCTTCCAGGATATAAGCTAGCGGAACAAGTCCGTCAAGCCAGTATGGAGCTCGCTCCCAGTTATCTCCTCGACCCCCGACCCAGGCATTTTCTTCCCCGACGTTGGAATAGTACTGATCCAGCTTGCCGGCCATCCCATCGGCCATGCGTTCGAGCTGTACTTTTAACCAACCCTTCGGCTTCACATTACCTATGGGCAGGGGCGTATAATGATTCTGGGCCAGGGGAGCCCGATTAAACGTGTAGTTTTGGTCATCAGCCGTCGATTGCTCTGATGTCCCGGAATTACTGCTGCAACCAAGGCCTATCAATAGAACAAAGGCCAAACAAAAACTTGTGTATTTATACATAGTCAATGACGTCTTTTATTATAGTGGAAATTAGGCCTTACATAAGACCGTTGCGATACAGGCTTGTGTTCATTCTTTAAGCGTTTTGTGAGTACCGGGCGACGATTCCCTGCACGAAAAAGTTTCTTCATTTGGAAGGATCTTTCACCTATATCACTAATGTAGCAATCAGTGTTTTTCAAACAGAAAGTTTTAATGCTGTAAAACCGCCGCCGGGTACTCACAATCTGCTGGTAGTGCATCCATAAGATAAGAAGTAAAACCGGGTTTCATAAAATAGAAATCAAAACTGATAGTCCTGAAACATATTGGCTCACGAGAAAGTATGTTGGTACAAAGATTTAAATAAAATATGAATGGCCGGGATGACAGAATCCTTCGCATCCCGGCTACTTTTCCCTCCGCCTGTTACAAAATCACAGCCATTGCAAATGTCGTAACAATCTGTCCCGTTGCTGCGAATGAAGTCAAGACTAGCGTGTTTTAATCAGATTACCCCCGGCTGTAAGTTTAACCATCGTGCCTATCATCAATTTCAACAAAACCTCCCGCAGTTCATCGATACGAGCTTCAGAATGTCCTTGTTGCCTCGAAGACTGCATGTCGGCTAATTTCTTTTTCGTTCTCATTTCACGTACAAAATCCGTGAAATTTATATGTCCGAGCGTCAATTGAATCGTTCCACGCGTCAGAAACCCGCGATTTTTCAAAAGAAACATTCTCCCATCTCGGACTAGATTATCCGTCGTTTCTTTTCCGATCTCCCTGGTTAATTTTCTCAACTCTCTCTCCAACTCAATGCCAAAATGTTTCAAAACTGATATATTGTTATAGCGTTGTGCTAACCTCAAGATTTCCACCCTTGGTTTTTACTCGAACATGGAATTCACGAACGAGAAATATGTTTAGAATTATGTTTATAATCTCTTGACAGAGGTACTTAATGGGCTTTCATATTACCAATTAACGATCGTCGATTTATCCCCGACTAATCTTTTGACGGTTACTCCCTTTCAAAAAAGAAATTTACCTCTATGCAAAAGCCACGATGCCTGCCAATGCAACGGATGTAATTTACCATCCCGCAGCTCTGTAGCGACCGGATATCAGCGTGAACTTTTTTTCTGCTGATCAGCCATATTTGAACAGACTTCACCAAATATAAAACGAATTAATAAATCAACAAATATTTTTTTCACCCCTGCAGTATAATCAAATACGAAATAAACGGACGCTACTTCGACCTCATTACCCAAAATGAACCACATGCCATTATTTGCATAAATTTGCCTTCTCACTTCCAAAATTTGCATAAATACTTGTTCTTACTAATTTAAATAGTTGTCAGTAGTGGAATACAGCAAACAATTTCTTATGACAACCAAAAACTTCCCAAACCTTTTGAATGTGCTCATAGCTATCCTGATGGTCATAGGCTCTCACCTGCCGGAACTTCAGGCCCAATCCTCCGATTTTATCTTTTTTGATGAGAGCAATAAGGTCGGTTTCTATGATTACAGTTTTGGGTTCTATGAGGGAGGGAGTTCGCTTTCATTAATAAATGATGTTAAAGCCCCGGTTGATACCCTGCATCATTTTCGGGGGCACCATAGTATTAAACTGCAATGGCAATCTGTCAGCGGAGGGAATTGGGGCTTGGCACTGGCTAGTCCAGGATGGTCTGCTCACGACATTACCACCAAAGATACGTTATCTTTCTGGACTTATACTGAATCTAAAATCGGGGTCAATCAACTGCCGGCTCTTTTTGTTGAAGATCTTGACAACCAAAAATCGGATCCGATCTCTCCATCCCCCTATATTGATAGTATTGCAATAAATCAGTGGCAGCTGGTTCGTATACCGGTCAGCGCTATTGAGCAACAACCCGGTTCAGCCGACCTGTCCCGCATTAAAACGGTCTGGTTTTCGCAGGATTCTGCCGATGATTCCTCGCACACCTTGTACATAGATAATGTTAGAATGTATGCCGGGGCCCGATTTTTCGAAGGCAAACCCGAGCGCCCCGCAGATCTCAACTTCAGATCATACGAGCGACATATTACCCTCGAGTGGGAACCGAGTCCCTCGCAGGATGTTGGCTGGTACCGCATCTATCGTTCAGCCTCGGATACTTCCGATCCCTTACCTCTCGAAACCGTCCATAGCACCACCCGGTTCTACGTTGATTATCGGGGCTCCGTGGGAGCAGGAGCCCGATACTGGGTCACCGCACTGGATACCTACAACGAAGAGTCCGAACCCGCCGGGCCGGTAACCGCTGTGACCGAGTCGATGAGCGATGATGAATTTTTAAATATGACGCAACGGGCTACGTTCCGTTATTTCTGGGATTACGCCCACCCGGTGTCTGGTCTTGCCCGTGAACGACTCGGGTCGGATAATGTGGTAACCATTGGGGGATCCGGATTCGGTGTAATGGCTATTCCTGTGGGCATCAATCGGGGTTTTATTACTCGAGAGGAAGGTCGACAGCGACTACTTAAGATCGTAAAATTCCTGCAGCAAGCCGATCGATTCCATGGAGCCTGGCCGCACTGGATGCATGGAGAAACCGGAGACGTCATTCCGTTTAGTGCAAACGACAACGGCGGAGACCTCGTGGAAACCGCATTTATGATCCAAGGCTTGCTAACGGCCCGCAGCTATTTTGACCAAAACCAGGCAACCGAAAACGAAATACGAAGCCGCATCACCCAACTCTGGGAGAACGTGGAATGGGACTGGTACCGTAAAAACAATGACAGTAATGTACTCTACTGGCATTGGTCGCCCGATTATCAATGGGAAAAAAACCTACCTATTCGGGGGTGGAATGAAACGATGATTGTTTACATCCTGGGGATTTCTTCGCCAACACGCGGCGTGCCGGGATCAATGTATGAGGAGGGGTGGGCCGGCGGTAATTATACGAACGGGAACACTTACTACGGACATAATATACTGGTAGGCAGCGGAAAAGGCGGTCCGCTGTTTTTTACACACTACTCCTTCCAGGGATTCGATCCGCGGGACATAGAAGATGCCTATGCCAATTATTTTGAACATAACCGCAACCAGACCCTGGTCAACCGTGCTTATTGCATTGACAACCCGTTAAACCATGCCGGGTACGGTCCCAACACCTGGGGGCTTACCGCCAGCGATGAGCCAGGAGGCTAC
>Ga0207771_101244_pt1 | contig 11593 bp, 12 predicted proteins | sample A23M2SouthBayCA_2_FD_187731 | JGI IMG/M metagenome (GOLD analysis project Ga0207771, IMG submission 187731) | Aerobic enrichment media microbial communities from Eden Landing Ponds, California, USA - A23 M2 (2) (SPAdes) | ecosystem: Environmental > Aquatic > Marine > Unclassified | place...
GCCAGCGGCGAACGGAACTGCGGGGCGGAAGGTCTTCGCTCATCCTCGATCACCCACTAGCCACTGGCGCCGCTGATCGCTATCGAACGATACGCGCTCAGCGCTCCCGTGGCGGGGACCAGTCCCACCGAAGCACTGCATGTGCTACCAGTCGGCACGAAGGCCGAAATACGAACTGTCCAGCTCCCGACGACGTGGTTGCCAGGTTCGTGGCCACGGCGGCCGACTTCTCCGCGGTCTCCGCGACTGTCGTTCCCTGTCGGTGACCGGTCAGGCCAGTGTGAATCGGTCGTAGCGCCGCACGGCGAACCGATACGCCGGGATCGGTGCCAGGACCAGCGGGACCAGCGCGATCCCCGCGGCCAGCTCCACCGCGTCAGCCGAGACCGAGAGGCCGAACGGCGCTAGCCAGGTGACCAGAACTGCCATCAACGTCGCCGCGACGGGTTCGAGGACGATTGCGCTCGCGGCCGCCGTCGCGAACAGGTGCAGGCTGAAGAGGACGAAGGCCCACCGGCTCGGGATCACCGTCTCGATCGATCGCGTCACGGAGGTTGCCTCGAATCGCGGGAACGCCATTCCGATGCCGACGGAGAGCGCCGCCGAGACCACCATGACGACGGGCGCGCCGACGACGAGCAGGACCAGCCGCTCGGTCTCGAGTGGGCTGAGCACGCCGGTGACGATCGTGGCCATCGTACCGATCGGGATCGCGACCAGCAGCCCAGCGAGAAGGTGTGCTCTGACGAACGATCGACCGTCGATCCCGCTCAAAAGCGTCGCGGAGAGCACCGCTCCCTGATCGCCTAGCGGGTTCAGCGTGAAAATGACGCCCGCTGCCCACGCCGAGAAGACGAGGACGAGATACGGGAGGATCGCCGGCACCTCCCCGGTCCGGATGATCTCCGCGAGGAACCCTGCCCCGAACAGCAGTGGGTAGAACGCGTAGAGCAGCTTCATCGGCGCACGGAGTGCTCGCCGCCAGGTGGTCGCGATCAGGGAGGCGGTCGGAACGCCGAACGCGGGTTCGAGTTGGGTTTCGATGCCCCTGTCCGGTATCGTAGCGGGTGCGTGCTGTCCGACGTCCGTCGACGCACTCGATTCGGTCGACGATTCGCTCGCCAGCGCGGGGTCTGAGAACCAGTGTCGATCCGCGACGGCGGAGCCGGCGACCAGCGAGAGCGCGGCGAGGGTCAGTGCGAGCGGGATCGCCGCCGCGGCACGCAGTGGATCGGCCGCGACTGTGGGGAGGCCGAGCGTGGCGAGGTCGGCGAACCACCCGGGAGGCGTCCCCTGCATCGGTTCGAACAGCTGGATCATCACCTCGTTCAGCCCGCCGGTCGAGAGCAAGAGGAAGTAGCCCATGAAGCCGGCGACGATGAGCGCGTTCTTGTGCCGCACGACGACGGGAAATCGCGTCGCACCGTGGCGGATGCCGATCCCGAGTGGCATCCCGACCGCCACGCTCGAGAGCGCGGCCAGCACGACCGCGAGTGGCACGGCCACGATCGGCAAGACTGTCCCGCTCCCGACGGCGAGGCCGACGCCGACGCTGATCGACGGTAGGAGCACCCAGAGCAACGCGAAACTATACTCCGCGAGCAGCAGGCCGGCGAAGGCCTCCCGGGTCGGAACGACGGTCAGAATCCCCTCGGGGGACTCGAGCGTGCCGCGCTGGCCGATCGCTCGGACGACGAACACGGTGGTGAACACGAGCCAGAAGAGGGCGAGGATGCCGCGAACGATCTCGATCGGTGCGCCGGACTCGGCGAGGCTACCACCAGCGAGTGACTGGCCGCCCCGATAGCCGGCGTAGCCGCCACCGAGCGTCGCGGCCAGAACGAGGACGAGGTAGACCGCCGCCCCCAGCACCGACGAGGACGTACTGTCCCAGTCCGTCTGCTTGCGAACCGTGCGAACGACGTCGATGCGGGCCAGTCGGAGGGCGTGCTCGATTGCGGAGCGATTCACTCCACTCATCGGCCCGTATCAATCCCACCGTCGCTTTCGGCGCGCTGTCCGGCAGGCGCATCCCTCGTGGTCCCGGCACCGTCCGTCTCGACCGCGGCTGCCTCGGCTTCGTGATCGGCAGTTACCGAGAGGAAAACGTCTTCGAGCGTGCTCTCTGCGCCGCGTTCGGCCCGTCGCTTCAGTGCCTCGGGGGCGTCCTCGGCGACGAGCCGGCCGTCGTCGAGCACGCCGACGGTGTCCGCGAGTTCGTCCACAACGGAGAGGATGTGCGTCGAGAGGAAGACGGTGGTCTCCTCGTCCGCGAGTTCGCCGATCAGGTCTTTGACCGTCCGCGCAGCACGCGGGTCGAGTCCGCTCGTCGGTTCGTCGAGGAAAATGACGGCTGGCTCGTGAAGCACGGCCTGGATCAGCCCAACTTTCTTGCGCATCCCCGTCGAGAAGCCGTCGAGTCGGCGATCGGCAGCGTCCTCCAGATCGAAGCGATCCAGCCAGTGCTCGATTCGTTGGTCCGCGGTCTCGGCCGGCACGTCGTGGAGCGCGGCGACGTGCCGGAGCTGCTCGCGCGCGGTGAGCTCGTCGAACAGCGGCGGCTCCTCGGGGAGGTAGCCGATCCGCTCGATGAGTTCTTCGCGGTCACGAACGTTCACGCCGAGGATTCGTGCCTCGCCGGAGGTCGGTCGCGTGAGCGTCGTGAGCATCCGCATCGTCGTCGTCTTTCCGGAGCCGTTCGGACCGAGAAAGCCGTACACGCTCCCCTGCTCGATCGCAAGATCGAGCCCGTCGACGGCAACGACGTCGCCGTACCGTTTCGTGAGCCCAGTGGCTTCGATAGCCGGCCGTTCGCCCGATTCATCCGCTCCACCATCCGCTGTCATAGCTGTGTATTCGTGATAGATCCCATTAACCGTGCCCACGAGTCGCAGTGGGTGAGACACTGCCAGCGCCGTCCACGAGTTGGTCAGACGTCTGGCGTTTCTCGGCCGGTCACTGACTCGATCTCGAGTTCGAGGAGCACGACCTCGACCTCGTCGATCGACTCGCCGAAGACGCGGATCGGCGGGAAGTGCTCGTTGATCTCGGCGGCGTCGAAGCGCTCGGCTTCCTCGGGGGTGAGTTCCCGGAGCGGTCCGCTCACCAGGACGCTCCATGATTCGAGTTCGCGGGCGTCCGCGGTGTCCGCCGTACCGTAGCAGACGTACGCTGCCGTCTCCGTCGCCTCGATCGCCTCCCACTTTCGGCTCCCCTCCGTTCGCCCGAGTCGGAAGTAGAGGTGGCCGTCCTCGTAGAAATGGGCGATCGGGAAGGCGTACGCGTCGCCATCGTCGGCGAGGGAGAGAACGCCCGTCTCCGCGGCCTCGAGGGTCCGCTCGACCTCATCCTCGTCCATCCCACTCGTATAGGAGAAATCGACGTGGTGCATGAGAGCACCTTCGCTCCCCGGGATCGTAATCCCGCCGATCGGCCGGCTGATTCCCACCGACCGAGGCTGCTATGCCGACCGTACCGTCCGACAACGTCGTCGTTGCGTCCAGAATGCAGGTGCTACTAATTGCAAGGCCACTCGTGACTCACGGCCGTGTACGATACAGTACTCGTCGCGACCGACGGTAGCGGCCCGGCGACCCGCGCGGTGACTCACGCCCTCGAGCAGGCCGAACGCTCCGACGCGGAGCTCCACGCGATCTACGTCGTCGACACGGCGCGGTACGCGGAGCCAGCGCTCAGCAGTGCCGAACTCGCCACGAACGAGATGGAAGAGTGGGGTCAACAGGAGCTCGACGAAGTCGCCGAGCGGGCGGAGTCCCTCGGCATCGAGGTGCTCACGCGGTCCTGTCACGGTCGCCCATACATCGAGATCGTCGAGTACGCCGACACGATCGACGCGGATTTGATCGTCGTCGGGTACCAGGGCCACTCGCACTCCGATCCAGGCCAGATCGGCAGCGTCACCGATCGTGTCGTGGCGAACGCAGGCCGGCCAGTGCTCGTCGCCTGATTCCGGATGATGTTCGACAGGGGGCAGCAAACCCGGTTCGCCGATCGCACCGAAGCGGGCAAGCAACTCGCCGAGGCGATCCGTGATCGAGGTGTCGATGCGGACGTCGTACTCGCGATCCCGCGCGGCGGCCTCCCCGTCGGTCGCGAAGTCGCCGACGCTATCGATCGACCGCTCGACGTCATCGTCGCATCGAAGGTCGGCGCACCCTGGAACCCGGAACTCGCCATCGGCGCCGTGGGGAGCGACGGCTCGGCCTGGTTCGACGAGTCCCTCATCGAGCGACACGGCATCGACGCGGAGTACGTCGAGCGCAAGCGCGAATCCGTCGCCGAAGCCGCAGCGGAGAAGGAGGCGCGGTACCGCGGAACGGAGGCATCGACGTCGCTCGCTGGATCGACTGTGCTCCTCGTCGACGACGGCGCAGCGACGGGATCGACGACCATTGCCGCGATCCGACTCGCGAGAGCCCGCGACGCAGCGACGATCGTCCTCGCGATCCCCGTCGCGCCGCCCGATACGCTCCAGACGCTCCGGAGCGAAGCCGACGACGTGATCTGTCTGCTCACGCCGTCGTGGTTCGGTGCAGTCGGGCAGTTCTACGCGGACTTCGGGCAGGTCAGCGACGAGGAAGCGATCGATCTGCTGGAAGCCGAAGACTTCGAGCCCTGAGTCGTGGTGGCGTGATCTGTCTGGTTCGATCCCCACCGTGCTTTCGACGAGCCACCGCTGCTCGAGCACGCTGATCGGGGACCGATTGATGCCGCTGGAGCACCAAACACCACCTGGACGGCCCAACACCCATGACCCACACACTCGAAGTAAACGACGATCTCTGGGAACGGCTCGACGCTCATCGCGAGGAAGGCGAAACGCACGAAGAGTTCGTCGAAGAACTGGTTACCATGTACGAGACGGAGGGAGCGTTCCTCCAGGAAGGCTACTCGGAGTGACGACACCGCTGAACGACGTCCGCCCCTCGCGAGCAGTCAATCAGAGCGGAGCCCCGTCACCTCGTCGGGGTCGAGACGCACGAACGCGAACGTAATCTCGTCGAGCGACGCGTCGAACACGTCCACGTACGGAATCTCTACGCGATCGAGCCCCTCCAGTGACGCCGTCGACACCGATTCCTCGTCCGTCCGGACGAGTTCGCCGCGGGCGACGACGCTCCACCAGTCGTCACCAGTCGCCTCGTGCACGACGAAAGCGGCTTCACGATGGTTCACTTCGCCTCTCGTACTCTCGGGGCCCACTGCGAGTCGGAAGTAGAAGACCTCCTCGACGGGATCGAACCCGTACGACACCGGCACGGCGTGTGGAGCTACGTCAGTCCCGGTATCGAGAGATAGCACACCCACGCCGCCGGTTCCGAGCCGCTCGGCGCGTTCCTCCGCGGTCAGGTCGACGGGCTCACCTGGCGTCATGGGAGTGCCTTGGGTGCGTATGCCAATAAATGACTGCCGTCGTCGAGGTCCGCCGGTGTCCCGGAGGAGTCTGGCGATGCCCTCGGGAGAACGACGTGCTACTGCGCGTCTCGAAGGATCCATGTGAGTCCGGCGGAATCTCTCAGTCGAATGACGCCGTCAACTCCCCCACGGGTGTTTCGGTCGGGGACGGCCCGGCGTCGCTTCCTGCTCCACGCCGTCGTCGTGACAGTCCTCGCGCTCTCCGCTTTCGTCGTCATCGTCGACCGCTACGAGTTCCTGCTCGATCCGATCGAGGCACGGGCGTTCGTCTCGGACTTCGGCGTCTTCGCACCCACGGCCCTCGTGCTCCTCCAGGCGCTCCAGGTGATCGTGGCGCCGATCCCCGGACAGGTACTCGGCGTGGTTGCCGGCTACCTCTTCGGACCGTGGTGGGGGACGCTCTACAACATGATCGGCATCCTGATTGGGAGTACCGTCGCGTTCTGGCTCTCGCGACGATTCGGGCGCTCCTACGTCGAGGAGATCGTCCATCCAGACCTGATCGAGACGTTCGACGGGATCGAACAGGAGAACGTACTCGCTGCGCTGTTCATCATGTTTCTCCTCCCCGGGATGCCCGACGACGTGCTCTGTTTCGTCGGCGGTCTCACGGACGTGCGTCTCCGCAAACTGGTCGCTGTCGCGCTCGTGGGTCGAACGCCGGCCTTCTTCCTGGTTAACGTCTTCGGGGACCGGCTCGGTGCCGGCGAGTTCTTCAGTGCCGTGGGGCTCGGCATCGTCTTGCTCGCAGCCTCTGTACTCGGGTACATTTACCGAGCGCGGCTGCTCGACTGGCTCGAGCGGTGAGATGGACGGGGACGACCGATGGGGACGACCGACGGACCGAGTCGCCGGCCAGCACAATCAATAGCCCAATCGCGGAGCGGTAGCCTCAGATCACGTCGTCGGCTTCGTGTTCCTCGGCCATCCGCTGTGCTTCCGTGGCGTATCGCTCGCGCTCGTCGGGGTCCTGTACGCCGCCCAGGTTCGAGCGTGCAACCTCGAGGGCAGCGGTCGTATCGCGAACGTCCGTAAAGGAGGTGAGGGCCCGTTCCTTCCGGAAGTACCGTTCCCCGTCGGGCGTCGCGTACGTCAGGATGATCATGTTCTGCTCGTCGTCCGAGTAGGTCCGCTCGACCAGCCAGACCCGGACGGTCTCGTCGGCTTCGTCTGGCACGCTCTTACGTTCGGAGACGTGTCTCAATAAGGTATGGACGATCGAAGCGGCCGCTGGTCGGTTGGGCGATCGACGGGTGACTGCACGAACGTCCAGCCTGCTCCGTTCGGAGCAACGGTTTTTGGCCCCCGCGACGACCGTCGATGCGATGGCACACGTCGAGCGGATCGACGCGTATCCCGTGAAGGGCCTGGATCGCTGTCCGCTCGAAACGGCTCGGATTCTCGATGGTGGGACGCTCGAACACGATCGGGAGTACGCGCTCTACGACGCCGACGGCGACGTGATCAACGGCAAGCGGACCGATCGCGTGCACCAAGTAGACGCGACGTACGACCCGCATTCGGGGACGCTGGCCGTCGACGCCTCAGGCGTCGAGACGACTCGCTTCGACCTCCCTGCGGAGCGAGACGCCGCTGCCAGTCACTTCGAGGCGATCTTCGACGTCGAACTCGAATTCCAGCGCAACGCGGACCGTGGATTCGTCGACCGCCCCTCGATGGGACCGTCCGTGATCAGCACCGCGACGCTCGAGACGGTCGCGTCGTGGTACGACGGCATGACGCTCGACGGCGCGAGACGGCGGTTCCGCGCGAACGTCGAGATCGGTGGTGTCCCTGCGTTCTGGGAGGATCGATTCGTCGGGAACGGTGCGCCATCGTTACGGGTCGGCGACGCCCGCTTAGAGGGCGTTACGCCCTGCGGACGCTGCGTCGTCCCCGAGCGCGACCCCAACACCGGTGAGTCGATCCCCGGGTTTCGCGAGACGTTCCTCGAGCGTCGCAAGGCAACGTTCCCAGAGTGGGCCGATCGCGAGGCGTTCGATCACCTTTTCACGCTCATGCTCATCGCTCGCGTCGACGAGTCCGATCGAGGCGCCGCGTCGATCGCCGTCGGCGACGAGGTCGCGGTGCTCGAGAACGCGTGATGGCTGTCGACCGAGGCCGTCGAAACAGACGCCCGACGACCTACCGCCGGAGGAAGCCGAGCAAGCGGTAATCGTGGTCGGGCGCGTACCGCCGGAACAGCAGGCTGTTCGACAGCACCGAGACCGAGGAGAACGCCATCGCTGCCGCCGCGAACGCCGGCTGGAGCAGGCCGAGCGAGGCGAGCGGAATCATCGCGGTGTTGTAGCCCAGCGCCCAGACGAGATTCTGCTTGATCTTCTGGAGCGTGGCCTCCGAGATCCGGATCGCCTTCACCACGTCGAGCGGGTCGTCGCGCATCAGTGTCACGTCCGCGGCCTCGATGGCGACGTCCGTGCCGGAACCGATCGCGGTCCCGACGTGCGCAACGGCGAGGGCGGGTGCGTCGTTGACGCCGTCCCCAACCATCATCGCCTTCCGGCCGTCCGACTGGATCGCCTCGACGGCGTCGGATTTGTCCTCGGGAAGGACCTCCGCGCGGACGTTCTCGGGGTCGATACCGACCTCCTCCGCGACGGCGCGGGCGGTCCGCTCGTTGTCGCCGGAGATGAGCATGACGTCGAGCCCGCGATCCTGCAGCGCAGCGACCGCGTCGGGGGCGGAGTCCTTCAGCGTGTCCGAGTCGGCGACGACGCCGGCGAGCATGCCGTCGACCGCGACGTACATCGCCGTCTTCCCCTCGGACTCGAGGCGTTCCATCGTCTCCTCAGCAGCGTCGGCGTCGACGTCCTCGCCTTCGAGGAGTCTGCGGTTGCCGACGGCAACTTCCCGACCGTCGATCGTCGCTTTGATTCCCTGGCCAGCGACGCTCTCGAAGTCCTCGGGGTCGGAGAGGTCGAGCCCCCGCTCTCGTGCACCGTCGACGATCGCATCCCCGAGCGGGTGCTCGCTCCCCTGCTCGGCGCTGGCGGCGAGACGAAGCACCTCGTCCTCCTCGAGGGCGGCGCGTTCTTCCGCCGCTTCCTCCTCCGCCTCCTCGTCGGCGAGTGCGCCGCCGTCCGCGGCGATTGCGGACTCTCCATCGCCGTCACCGAATGCGACGACGTCGGTGAGCTGCATCTCGCCGGTGGTCAGCGTGCCCGTCTTGTCGAAGACCACGGTGTCCACGTCCTTCGCGCGCTCGAGCACGTCGCCGCCCTTGAACAGGACGCCGTTCTTCGCGCCGAGGGTGCTCCCGACCATCGTCGCCGCCGGCGTCGCGAGCCCCAGCGCACAGGGGCAGGCGATGAGCACCGCCGACGCGAAGACGACGACGGAGAACTCGAAGGCGCCAAGCGACGCTGGGCCGCCACCGACCAGGCCCCAGACCGGCAGCGCGTCGACGGCGCCGGCGAGCGCGTCCGGCGCGAGGAACCAGACGGCGCCCCAGAACAGGGCGTTCGCGATCACGGCGGGGACGAAGTACGCCGAGATGCGATCCGCGAGGTTCTGGATCTCGGGCTGTCGGGACTGGGCCTCCTTGACCGTCTGGACGATCTGCTGGAGCGCGGTGTCCTCGCCGACTTTGGTCGCCTCGACGACGAGTAGCCCGCCCTCGTTGATCGTGGAGCCGACGACCTCGTCGCCCTCGGACTTCTCGACGGGCACGGATTCGCCGGTGACCATCGACTCGTCGACGGCGGAGGAGCCCTCGACGACCTTCCCGTCCGTCGGGATCTGCTCGCCGGGCCTGACCTTCATCCGATCGCCGACCTCCACGTCCTCGAGCGGGACCTCCCGCTCGCCGTCTTCGGCCGATTCGTCGACGATCGTCGCGGTGTCGGCCTCCATCTCGAGGAGCTCCCGGAGCGCGTCGCTCGCCTGGCCCTTCGAGCGAGCCTCGAGGTAGTTCCCGAGCGTGATGAACACGAGGATCAGCGCGGCGGTGTCGAAGTAGAGGCCGCCGGCGATCAGGCCGACCAGGACCACCACGCTGTAGACGTACGCCGTCGTGGAGCCCAGCGCGATCAGGACGTCCATGTTGGCGCGTCGGTTCCTGACGAGCGCCTTGTAGGAGTTCTCGTAGAACGGCTTCCCGAGGACGAGTTGGACCGGCGTTGCGAGCGCGAACTCCAGCCAGCCGAACTCGACGCCGAAGACGTGGTCGGGCAGAACGCCACCCCCCAGGACGAGCCGCTCAATCAGGAAGAACACGAGCGGCGCGGCGAGTGCCGCGCCGAAGAGTGTCAGGCGGAGCTGCTTCCGGATCTCCGCGTCGCGAGCGGCGTCCCGTGCGGACGGTCCGTCGTCGGCACTCTCGCCGTCCGCGTCGCCGGCGCCGCTGGAGTCGCCGCCCGTGTCATCTGCCCCTTCTCTGACCGGCGAATAGCCGGCCTTCTCGATCGCGGCGTAGAGGTCCTCGAGGTCGGCGTCCTCCGGATTGTAGCTCACCGACGCCTCGTCGGTCGCGTAGTTGACGTCGACGTCGATCACGCCGGGCACCGAGCCGAGTGCGTCCTCGTTGGTGTCGGCGCAGTTCGCACAGCTCATACCCGTGATCGCGATGGATCGATCGACGCGGACTGGATCGTAGCCAGCGCGTTCGACGGCGTCGTAGATGGCTCCGAGCGAAACAGCGTCCGGATCGTACTCGACGGTCGCCTCGTCGGTCGCGTAATTGACGTTCGCGGTATCCACGCCGTCGAGGTCCTCGGCGGTATCTGTGATCGTCTGTGCGCAGTTCGCACAACTCATCCCCTGGATAGAGAGGTGGGCAGTTCTCGTCGTCATTGGTAGCTAGTAGGGGCTCCTCCTTTAGGCGGATTGCCCCTCGAAATCCTAGCGCAGGCGCCCCACTCAGCTACGATTCCAAGTCCTCAGGCGCCTTCCGCGATCCGGTCGTGGCGGTCGAGGAACTTCTCCCGACAGGAGCCACAGCAGAAGCTGTATCGCTCGCCATCGATTGTGGCCTGCTCGCCCTCGCTGTCGACGGTGTTGCCACACTCCGCACAGGCGAGGGCGAACGCGGTTCCCCCGATCGACGGCGTCCAACTCACCTCGTCGAGGAGGGTTACGGTGACGCTCGCCTGGTCTCGATCGATGCGATCGTCGAGCCACTGTCGGACGGAGCCCTCGGGCGGTCGTGCGACGAACCACAGCTCACTGGCGGCAGTCACGAAGACGTGCTCGACAGGGTCCTCGGCAGCGAGATCGTCGCGTAGGTCCTCGATGCGGTCGCCCCTAGCTCGCACCTGGACGAACACAGGGACGCCGCCGCGAATCTGAGTGCGATCGACGTCCACGGTGAACCGTTCGATGACGCCAGCGTCCCGGAGTCGATCGACACGATCGGAGACGCCCGGCCCCGACATACCGACCCGATCCGCGATCTCGCTGAACGGCCGGCGAGCGTCCTCACCGAGCATTTCGAGGATCTCGAGGTCCGTGTCGTCGAGTTCGTGCATGATCGGAACGTGGTGCTCGGGATGCATATGTCTGTGGCTACCGGGTTTCGATTGCAAAATCCGAGGGGGTCCATTGCTTTCCTTTCAAGCGGAAGTCTCGGGGTATCGTCGTCGCTCCATGCTCAGTCCGCGCTGGAGGACACGTCGAGGGGAGGCAGCTGGGCTTCGATCTCGTCGCGGCGATCCTCGAGCCACTCCGGGAGCACGAGCGACTCGCCGAGCGAATCGAGCGGTTCGTCGACAGTGTAGCCGGGCTGCTTCGTCGCGAACTCGAAGAGCACGCCGCCCGAGGTTCGGGCGTACACCGATTCGAACCACTTGCGGTCGATGATCTCCGTCGGACGGAGCCCGTGGCTCTGGAGCACCTCGCGCCACTCCGCCTGTTCCTCGGCCGTCACCTGGAACGCGACGTGGTGGACGGTGCCCGCGCCCTGGGTGCCCGCGGGGATCGAATCGTCTTCGAGCACGTCGACGACGTACCCGAGGTCGCCGTGGGATTCGTACCGCTCGCGGTTCGCGGTCGTTTCGGTCGCCTCGAACCCCATCGCTTCGAGGAGATTCGTCGTGCCACGACTGCGTGCGAGCGAGAGGGTGACGCCGAAGAAGCCACGAATCGCGAACGCTTCCGGCACCGGTCCTTCGGGTGGATCACCGGCTGGAGCATCGTCACG
>Ga0207771_101245_pt1 | contig 11586 bp, 10 predicted proteins | sample A23M2SouthBayCA_2_FD_187731 | JGI IMG/M metagenome (GOLD analysis project Ga0207771, IMG submission 187731) | Aerobic enrichment media microbial communities from Eden Landing Ponds, California, USA - A23 M2 (2) (SPAdes) | ecosystem: Environmental > Aquatic > Marine > Unclassified | place...
ACACAACCCGCGTGGTCCGCGTCGACGTCGACGAGTCGGCGCTGGGCCCCGAGCAGATCCGCGGCAAGCTGAAGGTCGCCTCCGGCTACGGCGCCGAGACCCGCTGGATCGACGTCGACCTCGTCGAGGAACCGGAGGTGGACCGCTCGGTGACCGTCGACGAATCCCTCTCGAAGCCCGCGCCGGAGCCCGAGGAACCGGACCAGGGTCTCCTGGGCCGGCCGGCCGTTCCGGTCGTCGCCCTCGGCGTGGTGGCGCTCGTCGTCGCCCTCGTCGCCATCGTCTTCCTCTCGGACGTGCTCGTGCTCGCAGGGGCGCTCGTCGTCCTCGTCGGCGTCCTCGTGGCGCTGTACTTCCTCGCCGGGCCCGAGGCCGGCGTCTGAGTCACTCCTCGCCGAACAGGGTCTCCCGGAGGTAGCGGACGCGCAGCCGGTTCGCGCCGTCACCCAGGTCGCCGTCGCGGACGTCGTCCGCTCGACCGTCGGCCACTGCGTCCAGAACGCGCTCGAGCTGGGCGCGCTCGCGCTCCGTGAGCGAGAGCGTGACCGTTTCGCCCGCGTCCCGCTCCGCGACGGCGATTTCGCGGGCAGCGGCGACCACGAGCGAGCATGGCTCCCGACAGGGGATGGCCCCGTCGCCACGCGGCGGGTCGAGGTCCTCCGCGGGAGACTCGTCCCACTCCCGGCGTCGGAGACACTGCGAGTCGACACAGCAAGCGGCCGCGAGGCGCTCGACCTGGTCGCCGGTCAGTTCCTCGACGACCTCGTAGATCCCGGTCTGGCGCGCCGCAGTCTCTCGCCAGTGCGTGACGTCGAGGTCGCCCTCGCGCTCGCGGTGCCAGTTGGCGATCGACGCCGGGTAACAGGCCTCGACGGCCCGGCAGAGTGCGGTCGCGTCGAGGTCGCGGAACACCCACCCCGTCCGCAGCGTGGGGGCGCCAGCCAGCGGTCGGTAGTTCCCGTCGGCGTCGACGCGTGCGATCTCGTGGAGGGCGGTCGGATCGTCGTGTGCCGTCAGCTCTGTCGCAGGAACCCCGCCGTCGTCCACGTGGCGGAGGTCGTACCGCCGTCTGTCGCCGTCGGTCTGGCGGGGGGTGATCTGTAACTGGCCCCAGGTGCGCGACGCGCTGCGCGTCGGCGCCTGCGATCGATCGTCGGCCCGCTCGCTCGTTGCGTGCTCGACCCACGACAGGAACGCACGCCAGTCAGGCCGTTCGGGAGCCTGCCCGGTCCCGGGCGGGGACTCGCCGTCCGTCATCCCTGCGGGCCCCCGTCAGCGACCGCCGTGGCACCGAGGTCGGCCCTGATTGCACCGAGCGCACCCGCGACGTCTGCGCCGGCGTCGGCGGCACGCTGGAGGATCACCGCGGCGACGAGCGGTTCCGTGCCGACGGCGCCGGCGTACCAGACGCGATGCCCGTCGACCGTGGCAGGGACCTCGTACGCTCCGGGCGGCGCGCCGTGTTCGACGAGCCCCACGTCCACCGGGATGTCCTCCTGGGTGTGGTAGCCGTCGGCGACGAACAGCGGGACGAGGACGACGTCGTCACTCTCGACGTAGTCCGTGAGGTCGTCGACTTCGGGCTCTTCGTCCATGAAGAGCGCGTGTACCTCGTCGAATCGTCCGCGCTCGCGGAGCCGGTCGGCGTGGTACTCGATAGCCATGGCCGAGTGTTCGTTCCGGTCGGTGCCGTGGCCGACGACGGCCAGCGCCGTGTCCGGTCCGACGGCTGGGTCGCCCGTCACGGTCTCCGCCCGCCGGACGATCACGTCGGTCATCGCGTCGTGCGTCCCGACGGGGCCACAGTAGTGGACCTGCTGGCCGGTGTCGCGGACCCCGAACGTGGCCGCCGTGGCCTGGAGGCCGTCAGAATTCCAGGCGCCGGGGTCCCATCCCTCGAGCCGGAGTTCCCGAGGGATGACCTGTTCCGTGAAGTAGCCCTCGCTCACGAACAGCGGCACGACGTACACCTCGTCGGCGGCGACGGTCCGAAGGGCCTCCCGGAAGCTCGGCTCTTCCTTCCAGAAGGCCTCGCGCACCGTCGAGAAGGCGTTCGTCTCCCGGATGGTGGCCGCGTGGTCGAAGGCCGGCCTGGCCGAGTCGGGGTTCTTGTGCGAGCCGTGTGCGGCGACGACCAGGGCTGGGTCCATCGCTCGTCCGCCCGTTCGGCCCTGTGGTCCTTAGCGATGTCGTCCCGCGACCGCGCGATCGAGAAGCCTGAACTCAGGCCACTCAAACTTCAATCTTTCGGCCACTCGCCCGCTCGGCAACCCCGTTTCCGGGTTCAAGTAGACGGAGGCCCAACCGACTGTTGCGGGCCCCACTGTTCGGCCCTCCGGTCGACGCGGCCCGTTTCGATTGCCTGCCACCCCCCACTGTGTGCCCACCGGGTGACCCGACGCCCGCTTCGGCCCCGGTAGGCCTTTCAGCCCACGCCGCCCACGGGCTGGCATGGACCCCGACCTGACGCCCCTCGACGCCCACCTCCGGGCGACCGACGTCGACGGCTACCTCGTCGACGCCGCCGGCGACGTCGCGGACCAGTACTACCTGGCCGGGTTCGCGGCTCCCGATCCGTTCCTGGCGCTCTACGACGGCGAGGTACACCTGCTGTTTTCCCGAAGCCTCGAGTACGGCCGGGCCAAGCGAGAGAGTCGGGCGGCGACGGTCGAGCGCTCGACCGACTTCGGCTACGACGAGCTTGCGGCCGAGTTCGGGCCGCGCGAGGCCAGCGACCGCGCGCTGGCGCGGTTCCTCGACGCCCACGACGTGGCGTCCGTCGCCGTCCCGCCGCGGTTTCCGCTCCGGACCGCCGACGGGCTGCGCGACCAGGGCGTGACAGTCAGCGCCGACGACGACGGCGTCCTCACCGAGATTCGGGCCACGAAGACCGAGGCGGAAATCGAGCACGTCCGCGCGGCCCAGGCCGCGAACCAGGCCGCGATGGCACGCGCCGAGTCGCTAATCGCCGGGGCGACGGTCCGGGAGGACGGGACGCTCGTCCACGAGGGCGACCCGTTGACCAGCGAGCGCGTCCGCCGCGAAATCGAGTTCGCCCTCCTCGAGCGGGGCTGTGCCCTCGACGAGACCATCGTCGCCTGCGGGACGGACGCGGCCGATCCCCACGAACGCGGCAGCGGCCCGCTCGTGGCCGGCGAACCGATCATCGTCGACATCTTTCCACAGGACACGGAGACCCGCTACCACGGCGACCTGACCCGGACCTTCTGTCGCGGCGAGCCTGCCGACCGCGTTCGGGAGTGGTACGACCTCACGGCCGAGGCCAAGGCCGCCGCCCTCGACGTCATCGAACCCGGCGTCACGGGCGCCGCGGTCCACGACGCGGTCTGTGACGTCTACGAGCAGGCTGGCGTCCAGACGTTGCGCGCCGACCCGACGGCCGAGACCGGCTTCATCCACAGCACCGGTCACGGCGTCGGGCTGGAGGTCCACGAACTGCCGCGGCTGGCACCCGACGGCGAGGAACTCGAACCCGGCCACGTCGTCACCGTCGAACCGGGGGTCTACGATCCCGCGGTTGGTGGCGTCCGCATCGAAGACCTCGTGGCGGTCACGGCGGACGGGTACGAGAACCTCACCAACTACGCGGAGTCACTTTCCCTCGAAGGTACGTAGCGACGGGTATCGGTTTCACGGAAATCTCCCCGCGAGACCGCTCCTCTCTCGCGTCGCGCGGTTCGGGCACTCCGACCGCGCGCCCACCATCATGAACATTTATTATGGTCGGTGTGGTTCGTCTACGTACGATGACTACCCGTCCCGTAGCAGTCACTGGCTGACAGCCCGACGCGTCGCCAGACGACTACTCCCATCCCCAGACCCACCATGAGCATCGGACCATCCCAGCGAGCCCGCGACCGCACGCAGACCACACCGACAGAATCGCCGACACAGGCCACCTCGTTCGCACTCCGCCACGCGAAGCGGAGCTTCGAACCCTCCAACACCGATCCCTGCCCCAAGATGTTCGCGGACAAGTGGGCTGCCGCGGAGTGAGCTGTCGCTGTTTTCGACGAACCGTCGACCGCTACGACCAGCAGTTTCGCTCGTAGGTATTTCTCAGCCCAGGTCCGTCACTCGATCCGGTACTCCGGACCGTCGTCGGTGTCCTGGACCTCGACGCCCAGGGCCGTCAGGTCGTCCCGGAGGGCGTCGGCGCGCTCGTACTCGCCAGCGTCGCGTGCGTCCTCGCGCAGCGTGAGGACGAGTTCGACCAGTTCCTCCGCCAGCGTCGCGGTCCCCGTCCCCTCGCGTCCGAGTTCGAGGCCGAGGACGTCGCCGCCGAAGGTCTCGAAGACCTCGATAGAGCGTCTGAGCGCCCGGTAGTCGTAGGTCTCGTGGTCGTCGACGTGGGCGTGGACCGCCGAGACGAGGTCCAGGAGGGCGGCGAGCGCACGCCGGGTGTTGAAATCGTCGTTCATCGCGGCGGTGGCCTCCTCGCGGACCTCGTCGACGGCCGACCGGAGGGCCTCGTCCGTTGCCTTCGACGTCGCGTCGACGCTGTCGGCCGCCTCGACGGCGCGCTCGTAGCCGCGTTCGAGGCGGTCCCACCGCTCGGCCGCTTCCGAGACGGTGGCCGCGCTGTAGGTCGCGGGGTTGTGGTAGGCCGTCGAGAGCAGGAAGGTCCGGACGACGTTCACCCCGTACCGCTCGATTGCCTCGGCGACTGTCTCGAAGTTGCCGAGGCTGGAGGACATCTTCTCGTCGTCGGCGGCCTCGAGCAGGCGGACGTGCAGCCAGTAGCGCGCGAACTGCTGGCCCGTCGCGGCCTCGCTCTGGGCGATCTCGTTTTCGTGGTGGGGGAAGACGAGGTCCTGGCCGCCGACGTGGACGTCGATGGTGTCGTCCAGGTGGGTCGTGCTCATCGCCGAACACTCGATGTGCCACCCCGGCCGCCCTTCGCCCCACGGCGAGTCCCAGGTCTGGGCAGTCTGGCAGGACTCCTCGGCGGGCGCCGCGTCGTCGTGGCGGTGTTCTTCGACGTCACCCGGGTCCAGGCCCCCGGCCTTCCAGAGCGCGAAGTCCGCGGGGTGGCGCTTCTCGGCCAGTTCGTCCGGGTCGCCCTGGGCCTCCAGTTCGTCGAGGTCCTGATTCGAGAGCGTCCCGTAGTCGGGAAACTCGGTCACGTCGAAGTAGACCGAGCCGTCGACCTCGTAGGCGTAACCCCGGTCGAGTAGCGTCTCGATCATGCCGACGATCTCGGGGACGTGCTCGGAGACCCGCGGGTACACCTCCGCGCGCAGGAGATTGAGCGACCGCATGTCCCGGATGACGTCGGCGACGTACGAGCGGGCGACGTCGGCCTCGCTGTCGCCGTCTTCGCCGACGCGTGCGACGATCTTCTCGTTGACGTCGGTGAAGTTCTCGACGTGTCGCACGTCGTAGCCGAGGTGTTCCAGCCAGCGGTGCATCACGTCGACGTGGACCCACCCGCGCGCGTGGCCGAGGTGTGCGGGATCGGAGGTCGTCAGGCCGCAGTAGTAGAGCAGGACCGAGTCGGGATCCGCGGGTTCGAAGACCTCTCGCTCCCCCGAGAGGGTGTTCGTCACGCGCAGCGTCATGGAATACCATCCTCCGGGCGGTCGTTTCAATCCGTCGGTACTGCGGCCGCGAGTCGGTGGCGGCCGCTCGACCGGCCTCCGAACGCGTGCCGTCTCACTCCGGCGCGACGAGTTCGACCGGGTGGGTCGGTCGTCGCGTCAGGAGCGAATCGAGCTGTTCGAGACAGGACGTCCCGCTGGCGAGCACTCGCCGATCCGCCATCTCCGCGTCCGAGAACTGCGCGGCCAGGGTGTCCCCGACGTCCATCGCCAGGTCGTAGTACTCCTGCTTGTAGCCGAAGGAGCCGGCCATGCCACAGCACTCCACGTCGGACGTCGCGACGTCGTAGCCCAGGGTTTCGAGGACCGCCACCGTGTTGCCTTCCAGCCCGAGGGTGCGCTGCTGGCAGTGCGCGTGGTAGGCGAGGGCCTCGTCGCCTCCGGCCAGTGCGTCGGGGTCGCCGCCGTTCGCCAGGAGACCGTGGACGTACGCCATCACCTCGTAGCTGTTCTCGGCGAGGCGCTCGAAGTCGTCCGTCGGCAGGAACCGTTCGTTCTCCCGCTGGAACATGGCGTAGTCACTCGGTTCGACGACGACCACGTCGCGGCCGGCGTCGAGGTGCGGTGCCAGGGCGTCAGCAGCCGCCCGTGCCTTCTCCTCGGCCGTGCGTATCATCCCCTGTGAGAGCGGTGCGCGCCCGGACTCGCCGGCGTCGGCCACCCTGACGTGGACGTCGAGGGCCTCCAGGGTCCGGACCGCCGCTTTCCCGCGGGCCGTGGACACGTAGTTGGTGTAGACGTCGGGGTAGAGGACAGCCTCGCGCACGGCCTCGTGCTCGGACACGGTCGGCCCCCGGTCCGCGAACCACGACCGGAACGTCTCGCGTTCGAACCGGGGGAGGTCGCGCCGCCGGTCGACGCCGACGACCCGTTCGAGCGCCCACCGCGCAGGGCGGCTGGCGGCGACCCAGTTCGACACCGGCGCGAGGGCGCTCCCCAGTTTCGCGGCCGTCTCGAAGTTGCCGAAGAAGCGCTTCTGTACGTCCAGGCCGGCCGGTTCCTCGTCCGGCGTCAGGCCATCGACGAGGTGGTCGAACCGATCCGGGTCCTCGCCGCGGTTGACCCGGTCGCGGACCACGGTGTTGATCCAGGGGATGTCGATACCCACCGGGCACTGATTGACACACCGAGAGCAGCCGGTACAGAAGTCGTTGAAGTCGGCGGCGCTGTCCTGGCCGTGGACGCCGTACTCCCAGCCCGTCGCGATGCCCCCCGAATAGGTCTCGCCGCCGAAGGCGTGGCCGCCGACGTGCTGGAAGTTCGAACAGGAGTTGAGGCAGGCCGAACACCGGATGCAGTACAGCGTCTCCCGGAGCTGGTCGTCCTCGCGGAGGCCGGTCCGGCCGTTGTCCAGCAGGACGAGGTGGAAGTCACGGTCCGCGCTCAGCTCGCCGATGGGCGTCTCGTCGTCGGTCAGGTCGGGGACGGGCGTCTCGCCGGGCGGGGTCAACAGCGAGACGTAGGAGGTGAGGTCCTGGCCGGTCCCGGAGCGACCGATCAGTTCGACGAACGGCTGGAGGTCGGTGAGCGTTGGAATCAGCTTCTCGACGCCGGCGACTGCCACGTGCGTGTCGGTGCTGGCGACGGACTTCCGGGCGTTGCCCTCGCTGGTGACGAGGGCGATGGTTCCGGTATCGGCCACGACGAAGTTCGCACCGGTCATTCCGACGTCCGCCGCCGCGACGCGCTCGGCGAGGTACTCGCTGGCGAAGTTCGTCAGGGCGTCGGCGCTGTCCAGGGGCTCGTCCGGGTCGAACACCTCCTGGAAGAGGGTGGTGATCTCCTCGCGGGACCGGTGGATCGCCGGCGCGACGATGTGGCTCGGCGCCTCGTCGGCCACCTGGAGGACGAACTCGCCGAGGTCGGTCTCCCAGACGTCCACGCTCTGCGATTCGAGGTGCTCGTTGACCTCGATCTCCTCGGTGGTCATCGACTTGCTCTTGACGACCGTCTCGGCGTCGCGCTCGTCGACGACCTCGCCGACGTACTCGCGGGCGTCGGCGGCGTCGTCGGCGACGTACACCGAGCCGCCGCGTTCCTCGACGGCGGCCGTGACCGTCTCGATCAGCGCGGGGAGGTCGGCGATGGCGTCCTCCTTGATCGCTCTCGCGCGCTCTTTCAGGCCCTCGTAGTCGTCGAGCCGCGCGACGGACTCGTAGCGACCGTCGTTGAACGTGGTCGTGTTCTCGAACACGGAGTCACCCTCGGTGTCGAGGAGCGTCCGGATCCGCGCGGCCTTCTCGCGACGGGACTCGCTCATCGGTCCTCGAGGACGACCACGTGCACGTCCCGTGGTCCGTGGACCCCGGTCACGAGCGAGCCCATGTCCGCCGTCGCGCTCGGGCCCGTCGCGATAATGGCGTCGTCCAGCCCGTCGGCGAACTGCTCGTCGAGCGACTCGAACGCCGCCGGCATATCCTGCACGACGCTGCTGGCCCCGACGACGACCACGTGCAGGTCGGGAAAGAGGCCGAGCAGTTCCTCCCCGGCCCCCGTCTCCTGGAGGACGACCGATCCGTACTCGGCGATGCCCAGCGTCCCGGCTGTCACGCCCGTCGCCGCCGTCGCCAGGTCTGCCCCGGTCGGGTCGCGCTGGACGGGTGTCTCCTCGTAGGATACGTCGGCGAATGGAAGCGGGGTCCCGTAGGCCGGTTCATGCACGATCTCCGACAGCGTCTCGGCGAACGCCGACGCGGTCGTCCGGGAGACCGCCGCGTCCACCCCCTGGACCGCCTCGGCGAACGCGTCGACACGTGGTGCTGCCATGCTGGGGCGTACACACGAATGCACCGACCGTAAAGTCATCGGTGCATCTGGTCGAGGCCCGGTCGTCCGGCCGGATCGCGTATTATGGGATAGGAGGGGCCTGAACGGCAATATACTGCTTGTTGGGGTGACAGAACGAGCCACCGCGGCGGAAGAGCGTTGCTCGGCGTGGCATTAGGCTGGTAGCGTTTCACCGGTGGACTGCCACACTCGCTGGGACGCAGGCGGCCACTCGCTACCGGTCGGCGAGAAACCGGCGGAGGCTCGTCGTCGGGTGGAACCCGAGTTCACTGACCGATTCGACCGCGAATCCCCGCCGCTCGCCCAGCGACTCGAGCGCTGCGGTCAGTGCTGGAAGGTCGACCGACGCGTGGATCCGGTAGGCGTAGGGCGGTCCCGCTGCCGCGTCGATCGCGATCTTCGGCCGGGCGAACCGACCGCCGTCGGAGACGCGGACCGAACGGACCTCGTCGTAGGGGAGCCGGTGGGTCCGTTCGGCTGCGTCGACAAGTCCCTCGAGACCCCGCTCGTCGTACAGCGTCCGCGCGGTCCTGGAGACGGTTTCGACTTTGCCCCGGGCGAGCGCGAACGGCGTGAGGTACTCGTACTCGGGGACGACGAGTTCGTCGTCGGTGAACAGCAGGTCAGCCACCCGGAGCGGGAACGCCCCTGCCATGACGAGGTGCACGTGGACGTGTACCGTCGGCGACGGACTCATGCCGACGCCTCCCCGAACGCGCGGTGGACGAAGAGGAGCCCACCGCCGACGAAGGCGAGCCCGGCTAGCCGGCCGGTGACCGTGAGGACGATTCCGGCTGTCACGCCGGCGATGCCGACGAGTGCCAGGCCCCGGTGGACCGGTCCGTCTGTCTCGTGGCACCGTTCCGCGGCGTAGGTCGCCACCATCACGGCGAGGACACCGCCCGTGACGCCAAACCGGACCGCCCGCGGCGTCGGACTCGCCCGGGCGGCGACGAGCGCCGCCAGACCGCCGCCGTAAAGCCACCAGCGCCGCGCGGCGAGCGTCGCAACGACTCGAGACCAGTTCATCGTTCGCCCGGGGCGTTCCCGTCGCCCGTCTGCGGGGCGGTTACGGTCGCTCGTTTCGCCCGGATCGAATAGACGACGACGAGTACTTCGACGACGACGTAGACGCCGAACATCGCGAGGCCGCCGGGTTCGCTGCCCACCACGTCTGCCGTGGCCGCGAACATCGTCAGCCCGAGGATGTCGGGGAGCCACTTGCCGAGCAGGAGGACGCTGAAGTACCCGAAGAAGGCGCTCCCCCAGGCGAGTGCGCCCACCCGGAACCAGCTCGGCTCGACGTGGTCCGGGAGTCTGGCGGTGTTGACGACGAGCAACAGCGCGGTGTACGGCCACATCATCACGCCGGACATCGCGGCGGCCAGTACGAGGAGGCCGAAGGGATCCTCGACGGGGATCGGGAGCGACAGAATGAGAATCCCCCACAGCGTGAACAGGGTTAGGATACTCCAGAATATCCGTGGGAGGCTCCACCCGGCCGACCGGCCGTACAGTTCGTAGACGATGTCGGCACTGTTCCGGACGACGGACTCGATGATACCGTACTCGGTGGTCAGGAGGGCGAAAAACAGCGTGGCGAAGATGAGCGCCCCGCCGACGGCGCCGACCTGCGGCAGGACGACGTCCGCCCACATGGCGATCCCGTCGGTCGTCGTCCCCTGGGCGTACTCGGCGGCCAGCGCCATCATCATCGTCGCGACCACGAAGAGGCCGAAGGCGAAGGTGAGGAAGTGCTCGAGGCGAGCCAGGCGCCACCACCCCTGCCATCGCTTCCGGTTCACTTCGTTCGGGATGAAGGTGAATCCGTTCCGGTGGACGGGTTCGGGATCGTCGCCCACGAACGGATTTTCGATGCGACCCTGGTATCGACCCATCCCGTAGCCCTTCTCCCGGATCCAGAGGCTCTGCGCGAGGTTGAGGTACCCGCCTGCGCCCGCGTACGCGAGCCCACCGAGGAAGATGGCCACGTCCTGGCCCGGCGGGAGCGTCCCGACGCTGACGATACCGCCGGGGACTTTCGCGAGTTCGTGGACCGACCCCAGCGCGACGAACAGCGCGACCGCGAGGACGACCGAGATTGTGACGAGGACGATCTGGATCGCCTCGACGACGTTGTACATCAGCGGCGTGAGCTGGTAGGTGATCCAGATGAACACCATCAACAGGATGCCGAACAGCTTCCAGGCGGCGAGTTCGACCCCCAGGATCTCGAAGGAGGACGCCTGGATGCCGAGGCCGATCGCCCCGATGTCTGCCGCACTGGCCGCCCACCCTGGCCAGCCGAGGCTCACGAATCCAAGCACCATGAACAGGATCGGCCAGGCGGTGTGGACCCGCTCGAAGGCCCGGAAGATCGACTCGCCCGTCGCGAGCGTCCAGCGCTGGATCTCCGTGTTGATGAAAAACTGCGTCAGGACGCCGACGAAGAAGGCCCAGTAGAGCTCCCAGCCGTGCTGGGCGACCAGCGTGGGCCAGAAGAGGGTCTCCCCGCTCCCGAGGGAGGCACCCAGCATGATGGCGCTGGGACCCAGGACGTGGGAGAGTTTGGGCACGCGGGGCAGATCCAGCAGGCGGTAGGATCCGCCGTCGTGCCCGCGGTCCGGGTAGACCTCGGTCTCGGGCGCGAGGTCGAGGTTGTCGTACGCCGTCGGCATGTACGAACTGCCGCGGTACTGTTTGCCCTCTTCCTCGGTGGTGTAGACGTCTTCGTCCGTCACCTCCTGGCCCTGGCGTTGCATCCACCTGTGCCTCCTGACGCGATAACTCACGCCCACCGAGGAGGGTGGGTTTCAAAAACGTTGGCACCGACGCGTGCCCTGACTTGCCTCATCCGCCCATGAAGTGCCAGATGTGTCCCCGTTCCTCCGGCGGGTTCACGCCCGGCAGATCCGCGAGTGCCGGCTGGATCGCGTTCCACCAGCCCTCGGCGGTCTCGTACTCCGCCGGGTTCTCTGGGAAGACGTCCTGCAGGAAGTCAGACTTCTTGGCCTCCGGGTGTTCCTTGAGGTACTCGTAGGCCGCGAGCAGCGCCTCCTGGCGCGAGACCAGCGTCTTGCCGGTCCCCGGCAGGTCGACCTCCGCGATCAGTTGTTCGATCTCCGACCCCGCCGGGTCCGGCCCGGACGCCGACTGCTCGATGGGCGTCCACCAGACC
>Ga0207771_101250_pt1 | contig 11532 bp, 12 predicted proteins | sample A23M2SouthBayCA_2_FD_187731 | JGI IMG/M metagenome (GOLD analysis project Ga0207771, IMG submission 187731) | Aerobic enrichment media microbial communities from Eden Landing Ponds, California, USA - A23 M2 (2) (SPAdes) | ecosystem: Environmental > Aquatic > Marine > Unclassified | place...
CCGTTCACCTCGTCGATGGGCGCGACCGTCCCCCGCTCGACGTCGCCGACGTTCTTGGCGCGCTGTCGCGGCGCCTGATGGCCCCCGACGCCGGGCTCCTGGTTGATCTCTGTACCGGCGTCCCACAGCGCGAGCGAGTCGGTGACGTTGCCGACGTTCGGCTCGCCGTCGGCGAACAGTTCCAGCCCGTCCGCGCCGCCGAGCGCGAGGAACACGTCGTTCGACTGCACGAACATCGTCACAAGCGAGAGGTAGCGAGTTGGCTTCCCCGCGGCCGCCTCGACGGTGAACTCGTAGTCGTTCCCCGGGAGCAGCGGCCCGGGCCCGTCGGCACCGGTCGGCGTGGCGAACGCACCGGCGTCGGTGACGGAGTCACGGGCGGCGAGGGCGTCCGCCAGCTTGCCCGGCGGCGCGCCGTCCTCGGCGATCTCCTCTAACCCGTTGCCCCGTTCCGGTTCGCCGGGCGTGAATATCGGCTCGTCGGCCGTGTGAACGGCGTAGGCGCCGGGCGACATCGGGACGGGCTTCGACCCCTCGCTCGTCTGCAGCGTCGAACCGTCGGAGACGTTCTCGAGGCGCACCCGGAACTCCCGGACCTGCTGGATCTGCGGCGGGTCATTCGATCCGAGCACGCCCGCGGTCGGAACCGCGAGCGCGCCGGTCACGGCCGCGCCGCCGAGCAGGAAGCGGCGTCGGCTGGTCGATGCATCGGTCGCGTCGGTAGTGTCGTCGGACATCGTGGGTCACTCGTGCTCTCGCACAAGCAACCCGCCGCGGGGGCGATAAAAGATAATTTTTCAAACATTTTTCGAGTTCCATCCCCCGTTCGGGTCGGGTTCGGCCGGAGTGCGGTCGGCGGGCGGTCGGAGTCCGTCTAGATTTCGTCCCGACCGTTACCCCCGGAGCCGTCCACGGTTCACTCCGTCCACCGGTCCCTCTCCGGGTTTCGTTTCACTCGATTCCGCTCTCCTCGAAGCGGAACGTGCCGTCCCGGTGGACGACCGAGTCGTTGCGCTCGTTCCCCTCACCGACGGTGTCCTCGTAGTCCATCCCGATCGCCATGCGGACGGTGTCGCCCACCGTCTCGTGGGTCGGCGCAGCTACACGTCCGCGACGGCGACGTGGAACGGGACCGTCTCGCGGCGCTCGTACTCCCCGGCCTGCGCCTGTGCGACCGCCTCGCGGCCCATCTCGCGCCACGCCGCCCGGAGCGCATCGAGCGCCGCGGCGTCGCCGGCCATCTCCTCGCGCCGGTCGCGGATGGCATCGCCACGCGCCTTCCGGCCGACCGCCTCGAGGTCGGTCTCCGAGTACGGTGCCGCCGTGACAGTCGTGTGGTCACGCCTGCCCGTCGCGACGACATCGAGGCCGGCGTCGGCGAACAGTTCCGAAAGCGACCCGCCGAGCGCCACGTCCGTCGAGACGCCCGCGACGTACCGCTCGCGGGCCTCGCGGGCCAGCGCCGCCTCGGTGTCGACGGTCGACTCGACGGTGACGCCGGCGTTGTCCGGCTCGATCGCCGCGACGGACTCGCGTGCCACGCGGGCGAACTCACGGAGCGCACGCGTCGGGTCCGGCAAGTTAACCAGAAGCGCCTGACAGACGACGAGGTCGACGCTGTCGTCGGGAAACGGGAGCGAGTACGCGTCCGCGCGCACCCCGTCCACGCCCGCAGGGAGCCGTGCGAGCAACTCGGGGTCGCGGTCGGCACCGACGACCCGCCCGTCGGACGCCTCGCGGCAGACGCGGGCGAGTTCACCCGTGCCGCAGCCGACGTCGAGCACGGAATCTCGCTCGCCGAGCCGCAGCGGGGAGAGTGCGCTCCGGTCGGCCCACAGCCCCTCGCGTGTCCGGTCGAGGTACTCGGCGGTGAAGCGGCGCACGGACGCGGTAGCGCGGCGCGGAAGAAAAGCGGCCCGTCTACGCGTCGACCTCGGTGCCACACTCCGGACAGACGAGCGTGAACCCGTCGTCGCCGGGGATGAACCGCATATTCTCGTGGCCGCAGTCGCGGCACGTCTCCGGGACGCGGACGTCCTCGCTCTCTTTCGGCGCACCGAGCGCGAGCGCGCGAACCGGCTCGTCGCCGGCGTTCTTCCCCGACTGATACTCGCCGGGGGCAAAGCGAATCAGCTCGCCCGCGCCCACGGTCACGTCGTCGTCGGGCGTCTCGAACGTCGCCCTCCCCTCGAGCACGTAGAACACCTCTTCCTGGTCCATGTGGGTGTGAAGCCCGCCAGAGAACCGCTCGCCCGGTTCGAGCGTGTAGTGGTTGATCGCCACGTCGCTCGTCCCGAGCGGGTCGGCGAGTCGTCGCACGGCTGCATCGCCCATTCCGCCCGCCTCGACGTCGTCGATGGTCACCTTCTCCATGGACGAGCCGGCGGGCGCGCGGTTCAAAAGCCCCGGTTTCCCGGAAGGCCGGCGAGCAGTCGGCCCCCGGCCCGTCCCGCCTACTCGGCGTAAGTTCGCGGACCCGCTCACGGCTCCGCCGCTCGCCGTCCGGTCCGCTCACTCCTGACGGCTCGCGTGTCGCGTTCGCTCCCGCTCGCCCGTTCCGAGGACTCCCTATCGGTCGTCCTCGTACAGTTCGCGGACTCGCTCGATGTTCCACTCGTATGATTTTCCGTTCTCCGTCGGCGTCTCCAGCGCGATGGGGACGCCCTCGGCCGCCGTGCGCTTGATGAACGCGCGCATCCCCTCGACGCCAATCTCGCCCTCGCCGATGTGGGCGTGTTCGTCCTTGTTCGTCCCGCAGCCGTGTTTGGAGTCGTTCAGGTGGACGTACGAGAGCCGGTCGAGGCCGACGACGTCGTCGAACTCCTCGAACGTCTCCGCGACGCCTCCCTCCGTCGAGATGTCGTAGCCGGCCGCGAAGACGTGGGCCGTGTCGAGACAGAACTCGATGTCGAGGCTCGTCTCGTCGGCGACGGTCGCGAGGTGTTCGAACTGCCCGCCGAGCTTCGTCCCCGAGCCGGCGTCCGACTCGACGAGCACCGTCACGCCGTCGGGGACGTCGAGGTCGTCGAGGACGGAGCCCGCGTTCGCCAGCCCACCCTCGACCCCGGCACCGGTGTGAGCGCCGAGGTGGACGTTCACGTACGGAACCCCGAGCCGGTCGGCGACGTCGACCTCCTCCTGCATCGAATCGAGCGACTTCTCGCGGAGCCCCTCCTTCGGCGTACAGAGGTTCACCAGATAGGAGGTGTGGATGACCCACGGCCGGATGTCGTGTTCGTCGGCGAGCTTCGTGAACTGTGCCGCCGCCTCCTCGTCGATGTTCGGCGACTGCCACACCTGCGGCGAGTGGGAGAAGATCTGTCCGCAGTTGCCGCCGTACTCGATCTGCTGGTGGACCGCGTTTGCCGGGCCGTCGTACGGGCCGGCGGACTTCGCGATGGAGGTGTGGGCACCGACTCGGAGGTCGTCGTTGGCGTCCGCGCTCATACGTGTCGTGTGCGGTCCGGTTCGCAAAGCGGTGTCGGAAACGGGTGATGGTGGTGGTGCGGTCGTTGGGGGTGGGCACCGATGCGGCTGATGCTACTACCTGGAGCGAGAACTCCGTTCGTGTCGCTTTCAGGGTCGTCGTCATGACGGGGATTCTGCTAGTTGTTTCCCCGAACGTCCTGCTAGCGCGGACCTATGGGAAACCGCACCGCGACCGCACCACACCCACCCCAGCCGATTCCGTCGCTCCCTGCGGTCGCTCCGTCATCCCTCGCGCGCTGGCTGACTCGCGATGGAACGCGAGTCAGCGCGCGCCACGGCTGCATTGTCGAAAGAGCTACTCCGTCGGGTCCTCGCGGTCGCGCGTCCACGCCTCGCTGCGGTACTTCTCGTCGGCGCGCCGTTCCGCGAACGCGACCTCTTCGTCGGTCCAGGCGCCTTCCTCGGCGTCGGCCCACTCAGCCAGCGACGACTCCAGCGTCGCGACGACCTCGCGGCGCGTCAGGTCGGGGTTCTGCTCGACGAGGCCCGTCACTCGCTCGGCGAACTCGCCCGGCGACACCGCACCCGTGGCGAAGCAGTCGAGGTGGCGCTCCGGCTCCGACCGGAACGTGATCGAGCCGTGCTGAATGACAGCGTCCTCCCGGCGGTACTGTGCGTTCCCGGAGAGCTTCCGGCCGTCGCCCGCGACGATGTCGTGTGCGGGGTGGAGCGCGCGCAGGTAGCAGGCCGGCTCGTGGACCGCCGGACGCTCCTCATCGACGAACCGTGCATCGACTCCGAGACGCTCGAACGCGTCGAACAGCGGCTCGCAGAACCGCTCGTACGTCTCCAGCAGGTCGCCGGGCACCTCCTCGGCCGGCGCGATGATGGAGTAAGAGACATCGCCGTAGGTGTCGTGGTAGATGCCGCCGCCGCCCGTGTTCCGGCGGACGACATCGACGCCGGCCCGGTCGCAGGCCGCCCAGTCGACGCTCTCGGCTGCCTGCCGGTAGCCGAGCGAGAGCGTGCTCGGCCGCCACCGGTAGAGCCGCACCGTCCGGGGGCCACCGTTCGCGGCCGTCCGCGCCGCGGCCTCGTCGTACGCCATCGCCTCCGGTCCGGTGAGCGCCTGCTCGCTGACGAGCCGCCACTCGCTCACGGCTCGGCCCCGCCGTCCGCGGCGCGCTCCGGCTCGAAGACCTCCTCGTGAAGCCGGCCGGCCACCTCGTCCATCAGCGTCCGGAGGTTGACCGCGTCCTCGCGGTTGTACGAGACGAGCGTCTCGAGCGAGCCGTCGACCCCGCGCTCGTGTTCGTGCCACAGGCGGACGGCGTCCTGCCCGGAGATGTCGGGCCGGTCGCGTTCGATACCGGCAGCCGGCTCCACCTCTTTCAGCCCGCCCGACAGACCCGCCTTCCGACACGCGTACATCGCGTCGAGGTGCGGCGCGTCGATGTCCACCTCGAAGGACGTTTCGAGGAATGGGACGTCGAAGGAGGCGCCGTTGAACGTCACGAGCAGCGGCGCGTCGAGCAGCCGGGCGACGTTCTCGCCCGTGAGGTCGTCGCCGCGGACGAGCGTGGTCGTCTCCCCACCGCGGTGGACGGAGACGGTCGTCACACGGTCGCGCTCCGCCGAGAGCCCGGTCGTCTCGATGTCGAAGAACGCAGCGTCGTCGCGGAAGTTCTCGTAGCAGCGCCACAGCGAGTTCGACGGGAAGCGCCGCCCGAAGAACCGGGCGTCGGCGTCGGCGAGCCGGTCGCGCGCCTCGTCGATGTACGACTCGATGCGCTCGCCGGTCGTCGGTCCCACGTACGAGGGATCGAACGCATCCCAGTGAGTGACCCCCTGCCGCCACAGGTCGCGTTCGGTCCGCTCCCCGACGCCGTCGACGGGGATGAAACTGTTCTCGATGCGCATACCCGACGCTACCGACGCCGGGGGTAAAACCTCTCGCTCCACGGACCGAGCATCACGAAGCCGATTCGATATCCCGAAATAAGGTTTATTGGAAGGCGACAGCGGCCGGAGTGTGACGGACGAAAACAGCAGCGAGCGTCGCTCAGACGACGAGTACGTCGTCGTTCGGCTCGTACTCCATCTCTCTGGCGACGCGGTCGGCGACCCTCTCCCCGAACTCCCGCTCGACGAGGTGGAAGGCGAGGTCGAGCCCCGACGTGACGCCGCCGGCGGAGAGCAGGTCCCCGGTGTCGACGACGCGGACGTCCCGTACGTCCGCGCCAGCGGCGGCGAGGTCATCGAGCGCGGAGGCGTGGGTGATCGCCGGGCGGTCCTCGAACAGCCCCGGCTTGGCGACCAGCATCCCACCGGTGCAGACCGACGCGAGCGAAACGCCGGCGTCGTACAGCTCCGCCAACCGGGTCGGGAGCCGCCCGTCGTCGTACTCCGCGCGGGCGCCCGGACTATCGTGGTCGCTCCACCCCCCACCGGGAACGACGACGAGGTCCGGGTCGCCGTCGCCGAGCCGTCCGTCCGCGCCGACGCGAAGCCCGTGGCTCGCGGTCACCGCGTCGCGGCCGTCCCGCGTCACCATCTGCACTCTTCCCTCCGAGTCGGCGTACCGGAACCCGTTGGCCAACACCTCGTACGGGCCGACGGCGTCCAACTCGTCGAACCCCTCGTAGAGTACGATCTCGACGTTCACGCCCGTCAGTACGGGGGAGCAGGATTCAACCTTCCGGGCGCTCGATGAACCGACTGTGGCGATACGAAACGACGCGGCTACGTGACGCCATCCGACCGCGGCTCGAACGCTTCATACGCGCCGCTCTCGTGGACCCCCCGTAACGCGTCGGCGACGTCGAGGACGTCCTCGAAACCGGTGTACAGCGGCGCGGGGGCCACCCGGACGACGTTTGGCGGTCGGAAGTCGACGACGACGTCGCGGTCTTTCAGTGCCTGCGAGAGCCGGTAGGCTTCCGGATGCTCGACCGCGACGTGTCCCCCTCGGCGCGCCGGGGGGCGGGGGGTTCCCACCGAAAACGCGTCCGGTAGCTCGTCGACGAGATCGATCAGATACCCCGTCAGCGCGAGGGATTTCTCCCGGATCCGCTCGATTCCGGCCTCGTGGACGACGTCGAGCGCGCCGTCGAGCGGCGCGGCCGCGAGCACCGGAACCGTCCCGATCTGGAACGCGCCGGCATGCTCGGCCGGCGTGAAGGTCCGCCGCATCTCGAACTGTGTCGACTTCTCGTGACCCCACCAGCCGGCGAGCGCGGGGGTCGTTCCGAGATGTCGCTCGTTGCAGTAGAGCCCAGCAACGGCGCCGGGACCGGCGTTCAGATACTTGTAGTGGCACCAGACGGCGAAGTCCGCGCCCGCGGCGTCGAGTTCGTGCGGGACGACGCCGACGGAGTGGGCGAGGTCGAACCCCGCGTACGCGCCGTGGTCGTGGGCTAGTTCGGTGAGGGCGGCAACGTCGAACAGCTGTCCGGAGCGGTAGAGCACGCTCGGGAAAAAGAGGACGTCGACATCGTGTTGACCGAGCGCCCGTTCGACGTCTTCACGTTCTATCGTCTTTCCGTCTCGTGATTCCACGGCGACGAGGTGGTCGTCCGGGTCGAGGCCGCGCTGCCGGAGCTGCGCGCGGATGGCGTAGTGGTCCGTCGGGAAGTCGAGGTCGTTGACGAGGACGACGCCGGGGTCGTCGGCCGACGCCGCGGCACCGCCGTTGGCGAGATCGAGGAACGTCGCGAGCAGGGTGTGGATGTTCACCGTCGTGGAGCCGCAGACGGCGACCGACTCGTCCGCCGCCCCGACGAGCGGCGCGACTTTCGCCCCGAGCCGTTCGCCGTAGTGGAACCAGTCCGGCTCCGCGTCGGTCCACCCCTCGACGGCCAGCTCCCGCCACTGTTCGACGGCGCGCTCGAGCGTCCCCTCCGCCGCGTCCGAGAGCGGGCCGAGCGAGTTGCCGTCCATGTACGTCCCCGGGACGTCGAACCGGTCGCGAAACACCGCGAGCGGGTCCGACGCGTCCGCAGCACGGGCGTTCGCGCGGCGCTCGTCCGACGCACCGGCCACCGTTGGCGTCTCCATACCCGGTCCACGGACGCCGGGGTGAGGGGCTTTTCGACTGTAGGCATAAATTGTATGTCGCGATATCAAATTCGTCTCGACCGACGACAGCCGGACACGGCACGGAGCGACGAACGGGCGAACTTTGAGCACCCCGGGCGTCGAACCCGGGACGTGAGCCGCGAACCGCTGAACCCGGAGCTGTCGGAGCTCGTCGCGGACTTCGAGGCGACCGGCGTCCCCGAGTGGCACACCCTCACCGTGGAGAGCGCCCGCCGGCTGGAGGACGACCTGTTCGGCGCGAGTCGGACGACGGAGGTGGCGTACACCCGCGATATCGCGATCGAGGGCCCGAGAGGGGAGATACCGGTTCGGGCAGTTCGGCCGACAGCCGAGGGAGAACTCCCGACCGTGGTGTTCTACCACGGCGGGTTGTGGGCGCTCGGGACGCTGGATTCCGTCGAGGACATCTGCCGGGAGCTCGCCGACCGCATCCCGGCCGTCGTGCTCGCGGTCGACTACCGGCTGGCACCGGAACAGCCGTTCCCCGCGGGTCTCGACGACTGTGTCGCCGCGTACGCGTGGGCACGCGACCACGCCGACGCGTTCGGGGGCGACCCGGACCGGGTGTCAGTCGCCGGGACGAGTGCGGGCGGGAACCTCGCGACCGGGGTCGCACGGTACTGCCGCGACCACGATCCGCAACCACCGGACCGACAGACGCTCGTGTATCCGATGGTCGACGACGACTTCGACCGGCCGTCGTACCGCGACAACGCCGACGGGCCGCTGCTCGCGCCGGCCGCGGTCGAACACTTCTGGGAGGAGTACGTCCGGTCGCCCGTCGACCGAGCGAACCCCTACGTGGCCCCGTTGCGGGGTGACCAAGCCGGGCTCGCGCCCGCGACAGTCGTCACGGCCGGCCACGACCCGTTGCGCGACGAAGGAGTCGCCTACGCCGAGGCGCTCCATGACGCCGGCGTTCCCGTCCAACACCGCCACTACCCGGCGATGTGTCACGGGTTCTGCTCGCTGAGCGACGAGGTTCCCATCGCGGACGACGCGCTCGACGACCTCGCCGCGGATAGCCGCGACCGCTGATTCCATATCGCCGTATTTGGTTTATCAACGGAGTCGGCTCGCTACGGGGCGCTTTTGCGTCTCCGGGCCGAGAGCCACGCTATGGTCCAGAACGTCGCTCCGCTGATGGCGGAGCTGGAGCCCGAAGACTTCTATCTGCTCTCCGGGCTCGAACAGGGGATGCGGTTCTCGCGGTGGGTCGCCCGCGAGAAGCTGGCGGAGTTCTCGCGGCTCGACGGTGAGGAGGTCGACTACCGGCTCGACCGGTGTGAAAAGCGCGGGCTCGTCGAACGGAAGACGATACAGTACGCCGGGTTCCGACTCACGTTCGAGGGGTACGACGCGCTCGCGCTCCGAACGTTCTCGGAGCGAGACAGCATCGACGGCGTCGGTGCCCCGCTGGGCGTCGGCAAGGAGTCGGACGTGTACGAGGCCCGCTCGTACACGCCGCTCGCGCTGAAGTTCCACCGGGAAGGGTACACGAACTTCCGCGAGGTGAACCGCGAACGGGAGTACACGGCCGACAAGAACCACATTTCGTGGTTCTACACGGCGCGCAAGGCCGCAGAGCGGGAGTACGAGGCGCTTCGGGCCGTCTATCCGGAGGTATCGGTCCCTCGCCCTGTTGACCACAACCGCCACGGCGTCGTGATGGAGAAGCTCGACGGGGTGGAGCTGTCGAAGGCCACGCTCGACCCCGAACAGGCCGTCGGTGTCCTCGATCTGGTGCTCGACGAGATCGCGACAGCGCACGCCCAAGGGTACGTCCACGCCGACATGTCGGAGTACAACGTCTTCGTCGCCACCGACGGCGTGACGGTGTTCGACTGGCCGCAGGCCGTGCCCACGGACCACGAAAACGCCGACGAGTTCCTCGAGCGCGACTGTGAGAACGTGGTCGGCTACTTCCGCCGCAAGTATCCGGGCGAAGTGCCCGAAATCGACATCGAGACGCTCGCTCGTGCCGTTCGGGCGGACGAGTTCGAGGGTGTCCGGGCGCTGGCATAAACCACTCGCCGCGATACGAAATTCGACGTTCGGCGTGGGAGTTATCGGCTCCCCCCTCGCCTCCCTGTGTATGCGCGTTGGAATCCACGAATCCGTTGAGGCGGTATTCCCGCCGGAGCGGCTCGTCGACCTGCTGTCAGACGCCGACTGCGAGCTGAGCGTCGTCGACGAGCCCGTCGGCTGTGATGCGGTCGTCACGTTCGCGTACGACGAGTCATTCCCCGAGCACGTCGACTGGATTCACTCGATACAGGCCGGCGTCGACCGGTTCCCCTTCGACCGACTCCGGGAGGCGGGCGTAACGCTCACCAACAGCACCGGCATCCACGGGGAGAGCGTCGGCGAGACGGTCGCCGGATACATGCTCACGCTCGCCCGTCGGCTCCACCGCTATCGCGACGCCCAGCGCCGCGGCGAGTGGGCAAAACCCGCGTGGGACGAGCCGTTCACGCTCGCCGGCGAGCAGGTATGCGTGGTCGGGCTCGGAACCCTCGGTCGCGGCGTCGCCCGCCGCGCGGACGCGCTCGGGATGGACGTCGTCGGCGTCCGCCGCTCCCCGCTCCCGGTCGAGCACGTCCGGGAGACGTACACGACGGACCGGCTCCACGAGGCCATCGAGGACGCGCGGTTCGTCGTCGTGACGGTGCCGCTCACCGAGGCGACGCGGGGACTCCTCGGCGAGGCCGAACTCGCGGCGATGCGCGAGGACGCGTATCTCGTCAACGTCGCGCGGGGGCCGGTCGTCGACGAGCCGGCACTCGTGGATGCGCTCGAAGCCGAACGGGTCGCCGGCGCCGCGCTCGACACCTTCGAGACGGAGCCGCTCGCCGACGACTCGCCGCTGTGGGGGATGGACGAAGTGCTCGTCACACCCCACGTCGCCGCGTTCACGGCCGAGTACGTCGAGCGCATCGCCGACATCGTCCGGGAGAACGTCCGCCGGCAGCGGGTCGGGGAAGGGTACGCGAACGAGGTGTTGTGACGCGAGCGCGGCCCCGAGCCCCGTTTCGACGCCCTTTTGAACGCGAACGTGGATACTTCGGTAAGCACGTCGGCCAGCGGGCGCCGGCGGGCACCTGCTACGGCAGGACGGGATGTGACACGCGAGGGGTGACCCGGACGTGTTGAACCACGCAACGCCCGCGGTGAACACAAATGGCACGAAGCTTCTACTCGCACATCGCCGAGGCGTGGCAGACCCCCAAGGAGGGGAAGCTCGCCGAGCTACAGTGGCAACGACAACAGGAGTGGCGAAAGCAGGGCGCGATCGAGCGCGTCGACCGACCGACGCGGCTCGACCGCGCTCGCTCGCTCGGCTACAAGGCCAAGCAGGGCGTGGTGGTCGCCCGCGTCGCCGTCCGCAAGGGCGGGGCACGCAAGCAGCGGTTCAAGGCCGGTCGTCGCTCGAAGCGACAGGGCGTGAACAAGATCACTCGCCGGAAGTCCATCCAGCGCATCGCCGAGGAACGCGCCTCCCGGAAGTTCCGCAACCTCCGGACGCTCAACTCCTACTGGGTCGGCGAGGACGGCTCGCAGAAGTGGTTCGAGGTCATCCTGCTCGACCCGAACCACGGGGCGATCCAGAACGACGACGACCTGAACTGGATCTGTGACGACAGCCAGCGCGGGCGCGCCTTCCGTGGCAAGACCAGCGCGGGCCAGCAGGGCCGCGGGCTCTCCACGCGCGGCACCGGCACGGAGCACACCCGGCCGTCCATCCGATCGAACGACGGCCGCGGCAAGTAACCGAGGCGGCTCACGCGTTCGCTGTTTTCCTCGCGGCGTACGTTTATGTGCCAGCCGCGGCTCCGTTGAGCCATGGGAGACGGAGTCGACCGGATCGATACGGGTAGCGACGACGCGGCCGCGCCGGGCGGGCTCGGCCGACTGCTGTTCGGCCTCGGCCTCGCGCTGCAGGCCTCGGAGGACTTCCGCGACATGGAGGACACCATAGAGTACGCGGAGTCAGCGGGCGTCCCC
>Ga0207771_101251_pt1 | contig 11529 bp, 9 predicted proteins | sample A23M2SouthBayCA_2_FD_187731 | JGI IMG/M metagenome (GOLD analysis project Ga0207771, IMG submission 187731) | Aerobic enrichment media microbial communities from Eden Landing Ponds, California, USA - A23 M2 (2) (SPAdes) | ecosystem: Environmental > Aquatic > Marine > Unclassified | place...
AAAAATGGGTATTGCAGGTGGATATAAATCGCGGGGGTCCTCACTCGGGTTCCGCAAGCCAATATTTTGTGGGTTCATTTGACGGACGCAATTTTCTGTGGGATCAAGGAGGATATGATGCCCGCATCCACCGGGCAACGTTATTTGAGGATTTTGAGTCCGAAGACTATGGCGATTGGACTGCCAACGGGGACGCCTTCGGACCGAATCCGGCAAAAGGCACCCTGTCCAACCAGCGGACCGTGAGTAATTACCTGGGGGTGCGACTGGTGAATACGTTTTATAAGGGAGATGGGTCGACCGGGGTGCTGCGCTCGCCGGTTTTCGAGATCCGGCAGGATTACATCAACTTCCTGATCGGAGGCGGTAATCATCCCGGGGAGACCGGTATGCAGTTAATCGTGAAAGGGGATACCGTACGGAACAGTACGGGGAGGGATACTGAGGCACTACACTGGGATTTCTGGAATGTGGAGAAGTACCTGGGAGACTCGGCCCGCATCGAAATTTATGATCACCATAAGGGTAGTTGGGGGCATATCAATGTGGATCATATCGTCTTTGACGATGAGGCGGCGTTTAGAGAAAAAGGAAAGATCAAATGGGTGGATTACGGGAGGGATTTTTATGCTTTTATGAGCTGGAATAATATTCCCGAAACAGACGGTCGGACCATCGGGTTGGCATGGATGAATGATTGGCAATATGCGCGGGATATCCCCACTTCTCCCTGGCGCGGGAGCATGACGCTGCCGAGAACCTGGCAGCTAATCGAAGAGGAGTATGGAGAATATAGCCTGATTCAAACACCGGTTGCAGAGCTGTCGAAGTTAAGAAAGGATTCGACTCAGATTGTGAATCGGACGATTCAGGGTCCATCGAATTATCTAAGTGATAAGGGAGTAAAGGAACGACTTCTGGATATTGAACTGTCGCTCGAAATCAACTCGGCGACGGTAGCGGGTATTATTCTAAGAAGAAGCAATGAGGACTCTACTATGGTCGGTTACAATGCAGCATCCGAAGAACTATTCATTGACAGAACCGGTTCCGGTATGGTTGACTTCCACCAGCAGTTTCCCGGTATTCATGCAGCCCCCCTATCAATACCGGATAACCGGCTGAAGATGCGCATTCTCGTAGACCGATCTTCGATAGAGGTTTTTGCCGAAGATGGAAAACGCGTATTGACCGAACGAATATTTCCGGGTAAGAACACCACCGGGTTGCGGTTATATACCAAAGAGGGATCGGCCCGGCTGGATACCATTACCGTCTGGCCGCTCGAATCGGTTTGGGATTCAACGTACACCGGAATCAAGGACTCACACCGGTTGCCGGAGCGACCGGGGAAAATTAAATTAAAACCGAACTATCCCAATCCTTTCAACCCATCCACCACTATTGCTTTCATGTTGCCGGAAAGACAAGAAGTCGATCTGGAGATCTATAATGTTCAAGGCAGAAAAATAAAAACGCTCATCGATGAACCCCTGCCTGCCGGCCGACACCAAGTCCGATGGAACGGAAAAAACGGCATGGGTCGAAGTGTGGCGAGCGGCTTCTATCTTTACCGGCTCAAAACACAGAACGATCAACAATCAAAGTTAATGGTACTGATTAAATAGGGCCATCTGAACGGGAAAGGCTTTTCCGCGGCAGATTTATAAAAATCCGGCCGACTCCAGCAGCAAGCTTTTAAAAATCAATGGTTTTAAATAGATTGTAGTTTCAGATATTGAGGATTTCGATATCGGCTGTTCCATGCAACAAGAGCTATAATGTCGCTAAATGCTAAGACGGTAAGCCTCGTATATGTGCTTATCGCCTCTATTTATATAATTGCTTCCGATTTAGTCACTTCTTATTGGTACGTTGACCAGTCGGCCTCCATAACGGTTCAGACGGTCAAAGGCCTTCTGTTTGTGATGGTGACCGGGATTATACTGTACCAATTGTTGAGGCGTTATGCCGGGCAAATTGGTGTGCACCAAAAACAGCTTGAGAAAGCTCATAAAGAGATTGATGAACACCGTCAACTGTTTGGCGCAATTATCAATCAGACCCAGGCGGTTATCTATGTTAAAGATGCCGACGGTTCGTTGCGGTTGGTCAATGACGCATTTTTAGAACTATTCGGAGTCGAGCGGAACCAGGTGATGGGACGAACGGCGGCAGAGATATTGGGCAAAAGTCTGCCCGATAACATACGAGAAAATGACAGGTTGGCGTTGGAAAGTGATCGGCCGGTAACAGCCGAGGAAGAAATTCCGGTGAACGGAGAGGTCAAACATTTCTACTCCATCAAATATCCATTGAAAGGGGTCCCCAATTATGAGGATTGCATATGCGGGATATCCACCGATATAACCGAGCAGAAGAAGCTGATGTCCCAATTGGAGGAACGGGTTAAGGAACAAAGCTGCCTGTATAAAATTGCCAATCTGTCCGAGAAGGAGTACACGGTTGATGAACTGTTGAACAAGGCGGTAAAATACTTGCCGGAGGGCTGGCAATATCCTGAAATAACAGAGGCTCGAATTGAATTTGACGGCACCTCCTATAGTACTGATGGCTACACGGGGGGCGTCGATAAACTTACGGAAACCGACACTTTTATAGAGGGATTGCCCCTGACCATCACCATAGCTTATACCGAGGAGCGGCCAACGACCGGATCGACTCCTTTTCTTGATGAGGAAGAAGATTTAATCAAAGCAATTGCCGATACGCTGACGACTAAACTTGATCGCTTCCTAACCTTTCAGAAACTACAATCGTCGCTGGAAGAAAAAAATGTACTTTTGCAGGAAATTCACCATCGCGTAAAAAATAACCTGGCGGTGATATCCGGATTGTTGCAGATACAGCGTTTTAAAGTAGATAACAAGTACTATCAAGAGTTATTGGAGAGCAGTGAAATGAGGCTGCACAGCATGGGATTGATCCATGATAAACTGTATAAATCGGATTCTTTATCGACCATAAATTTCAAGAGTTATGTGGAGGATCTTGTCGATACAATTAAGCAGACCGTGGTTGCACAGACGGAATTAAATTGGATTATTGAAGCCGATCCCGTTGATATCAACATTAACCAAGCCGTACCCTGTGCCTTGATGCTGAATGAGCTGATCACCAACGCCGGCAAGCATGCTTTCACAGGCGAAGAGGGAACTATCCGGATCTCGGTCCAAAAAACAGGTAATGAAATCGCCATGTCGGTGGAGGATGATGGTGAGGGACTGCCGGAAAGCTTTTCCCTTAAGGAAGCCGAATCGATGGGGTTTACCATTATCAAGACCCTGGCCAAGCAACTTTCCGCTTCAATAGACCTCGATTCTGATGATAAGGGAACAAAGGTCACCTGCCGTTTTCAAAAACAGTCTATCCGGGGCTCCAGCAGCAATATTGATGAAGTATATTGAATGGTTGAAAGGTTTTGAAGAAGAAGGCGAAACTTAAAATGAACTTCCTGATAGTATACTTCCAGCAAGGTCTTGCTATGTTGGAGGCATGTGACTTCACGGCGATTTAAAGTTAAAATTATCCTTCTTCGAGGTTCTATACTTTTAACCCTCTTCTGTTTGGTGTGTTTGCGTTTCTCCCTCCGGCGTTGAGTAGCTGGTAATGATATAAATAGCACCGCCGATCACGACCGCGCTGTAAAGGAATGCACCCGTGAGTATGGTCCATTTTGAGAAGTCTGCTTCATCAAGATAAGAGGGCGTGATGAGAAACAGCGCTATTGCTATAATACAGTAGAGGCTAAAGATGGTCCATCCCTGTGAAGTTAATTTGTAGGATGGTTTTTGATCCGAACTTTTCATGTCGGCTTCCTTGATGATCCAATAGCGAGGCCTGAAATAGGAGTCCTGAATACCAATCAAACCCGTCAATAAAACCACCAACCCTGCCAAAACACCTGGCGAAGACCAGTTGCTCATACCGATTGTGTACATAGCCAGTAAACCGCAGCCCAAAATCAGCAGCGTAAACACGACTTGAATATAAGTATAAGGTTTCTCGTACTTTGGTAGCCCAGATTCCTCTTCCTGCTCGAGCAGGGTTCCGCAATGCTTGCATCTGAAATATCCGTTGAACGCTTGTTTGAATCCCACACGTTTCAATCGAAACCCCGGGAAAAGCCCGACAGGTTTTTTATTGCAATTCGGACAGTTCATAAATCCCCTGTTTTTTATATGTCGAAATATTTATTTGGCTGACCGGTACATCTAGTTTGATTGTTGCCAGTCCATAATTGTATTGGGATGGCTGTGTGCCACGAGGCGTATGGAGTCTTTTTGAACGGAAGGGGAAGGTGATGGTCTAACCCCTACAATTTTCACCAGCGTATCGGAAACCGGGACGAGCCGGTAGTCGGTCGTTGGGAAATCGAGTCCGGCGGCGATAGCGTCCAGGCTGAGACCTTCAAAACTCCCACCATTCCCTCCAAGAGAATCCGGTAAAACGTAATGCTCGTATGAAGCAATACCAATTTTCAACATTTCATGGCGCATCTGGTCCTTAAGCTCGGATACGGCAGCCGATTGTCGCGAGTTCTGATGAACCGTCGGAGAGATGGCTGCTTCCAGTCCGAGGTTGATGATTCCGGCCAGCACCAGTACCAAACCCACTTGAAAGGTTCCTCGAGAACCATTCTCCCGTTTGGCGCCAGAAGCCCCGATGCCGTTTATGATCAGCAGCCCCGGTCCGATGATGTAAAAGAGCAGAATCCCCAGGAAAGCCATAAGGTGGTAACTGAGGAACATCTCGTCGGGGGACTGACCCGATCTGAATTCTTCAATGGCAATTTCCGTATTGATATTGACCGCATGTGACCAGGGCGAATAGAGAGTCCCCCAGCTATCAGTCTCTCCAAACAGGTAGGAAGCCAGCAGTGGGAGCCCAAGCAAGAGGATAACGAATCCCCCGATAAGCACCCATTCCACCCAGGATATATTTTTAATTTTCTTTAACATAATTCACTCCTTTTGGTGTTAGAATAGCCTTGTATTGCAAATTTCCTCTCGAGCCGTCATAATTCGTGAAGTCAGGTTGTTTTCCATTTCCAAAACCCGAGTGACCGACAAGCACTATTTTATCAGCTGTTTCGGTCGAGTCGTAATAAAGTAAAGGGGGGTCATCTCGATGTTCTTTCTGCTGATCACGGGGGATATATCGAGTGAGGTTTCCGGATTGCTCCAGTTGACCACGGTTTTGTTCCATAAAAAGCCGGTACAGGTTTTGGGTCTCCGGATTTCCCCGGTAGCGGGTTTTCAGCGTTTTCAACAGCGGCGTGTTCAGATGTACCGCCAAGATCCCCCTATCGATCGTTGAGCGGATCTTTTTTGTAAGCAATTGGTGATTCCATTTGGCAAAGCTGTACGAGGAAAGACCGGATCGAAGGGCAAAACCGGTCAACAAGACCAATACCCCGATGCCGATAACCCGGTCCCAGTTTGACTGGCTCTTCTGAATAATATATACCAACAGAATGAAGAAATAGAATACCACCACAGACATAGATAAAAGAAGTGCAGTCCAAAGAGACCCAAAAAGACCAAAAATAAAGAATACCATGCCGGTTAGTACCGATACCCCGGTAATCCAGTGTAATGCTCTCATGCCCCTGTTCCCCCAATTAGTTGTGTCAAATGTTTAGAATGCTTAAAACTAATCTAGCATAACTTATTATATTCATCTGTTTTATACAAATAAGCGGCATGCCACTATATAGTGTCTCGCTCCCCATTGCTATGTAAGGATTACTCCCTGAAATGCGTCATAAATTGTTTCTCATCTTCCGACGTACCGACCAACACCAATTCGCTATGCCCCGTAATTTGTTCATCTGGATCGGGATTGATGATCTGTTGACCGTCTTTGCGGATGGATAACACGTTGCATCCCGTCTGCTGCCTGATATTCGACTCTACCAGTGTTTTTCCCACCAGCTTACCCGGGGTGGTTACGGTAAACACATTCAAACCTTCAGCTACTATAATAATATCGTTGCGTTCCAGGATATTGAAAATGGCATTGGCGCCCATGGTGGCATAAGACAGTACAAAATCGGCGCCGCCCCGATGCAGGGTGTTGACATTTCGTTGCAGGGTGGACCGACTGATGATTTGAATATTTGGGCGCAATTTTCGGGCGTAGATGGTTAGATAGATGTTCATGTCGTCATCATGCGTAGTGATCAGAATGCAGGGGGCCTCCCGGATACCTGCATTTTCGAGGGTACTGAAATCTTCCGCTGATCCCTGTATAAAGTGCTCGTCATTTTTTATGCGGTCCGGATTCTTGTCTATGATCCGGTAATCGAGTCCCCGTTCGTCAAAGGACTCGGCGATACCACGTCCCACACGGCCGGCACCGACGATGATGACCGGGTGATCGTTGGCGCGGTATATAGCCATGTATTCGTCATACGTCCTGAGTTGTTCGGTGGATCCGGCCATGATGAGAATGCTTTCTTTTTTAATGGTAAGCTCGGGGCGGGGTTTTAAAAACGCTCCCCGCTCCCAGATCCCGACGAGGTTAATGCCCATCTCTTCTCTTAACCTGCTTTCCTTCAACGTCTTGCCGACCAGCGGAGTTTGATGGGCCATGGCTTCGGCAAGAACAAGTTGGTCAAAACGTCCAATTACATGAAGCCGGCTGTCTTGTCCGATAGTCCGCCGCGACAGGGCCCGTCCCATCATATCTCCCATGCGAATGACATGATCCGCGCCGGCCAGTTTGAGCAGGTCGATAGAATCTTGTGAGTCGGCCGTGGATACAATGGTAACATCTTCGTCCAGCTCGCGCACCGTATTGCAGATGTTGGAATTTACCATGTCGGTCCCGTTTGCCACGACCATCGCAGCCTGCGTGACGCGGAGCCTGCCGTAGGTATCCGGGTCGTCCAGGTCGCCAAAGACCACGTTATATCCCTGGTCATAATATTCGAGCGCCTTGGCCAACTCGCCCACTAACATAACGTAGTTATAGTTATACTGATCCAGCTTGTCCATTAATGCACGGGTAACGGGGTTGTAATGGGTTATGATGATATGATCTTTCGTATCTTGCGGCACTTCCCTTGGTGCGCGGGCTTTGGCCTGCGCCTCGAGCCAGGGGGCATAGAAAAACTGGATAAAGGTGAAGGGCAGCAGGATCAGCAGCGATAACATGCCCGAAACCAGCACAATAACCGAAAAGATGCGTCCCAGGTCACTGGTAAAAGTAATATCCCCGAATCCGAGCGTTGACATAACCGTAAGGGTCCAGTAAAGACCGGTGATCCAGCTGTGATCCTGTCCCTCGTATTCCATGATAAAGTGAAACACGACGGAATACAGGATGATTACCAGCGTCAAAATCCCCACGAAACGTGCCAGCCGCTTTAAGTTATATTGCGTATCCGTACTTGATATAATATGGGTAAGCTGCGAAGTGAAAAATTTCAATAGTACGTTGTTTTATTAAAGAGGACTTCAAAATAACTTATTTCTTTGTCTTTCAAGATTTATTCGTATATTAGGTGCTTCTGAAGTTGCAGTGCGTCTGCCTGTCGTTGAGAGTATCGGTTTTACTAGCCTTTCTTTCCAGGATGTGTTTATACCTGTCACGCGGTTTGGGTGGAAGCAGTCCGTCTTTTATAAAATAGGGCGGACCGGGCGTGATTTCAGGTACACTAAACACAACTTAATATTTTTTACGAATGAATCATTCTACTTTTGCTGAGTTGAATCTCAGCGACGCAGTACTACGTTCACTTTCCGATATGGGATTTGAAGAACCGACCCCGATCCAGGAACAATGTATCCCCTATATTATGAATAACCGGGATCTTGTCGGACAAGCTCAAACCGGGACCGGTAAGACGGCCGCCTTTGGCATCCCCCTTGTGGAGAAAGTGGACACAAACAACAAGCAAACCCAGGCCATTATTCAATGTCCGACCCGGGAACTGGCTATCCAGGTAACGGGAGAACTCATGAAAATCGGTCAGCACACCGGCGGACTCAATGTCGTGCCCGTTTATGGCGGACAGCCGATTAAGCGGCAAATTAAATCTATCAAACGCGGTGCCCAGATTATCGTCGGTACGCCGGGTCGAACGATCGATCACCTCAAGCGGGGTACGATCAAACTCGACGGACTCCAGATGGTGGTCTTCGACGAAGCCGATGAAATGCTGAATATGGGGTTCCGTGACGATATGGAGAAAATTCTTTCCTATTCCAACGGTGCTGTTCAAACCGTTATGTTTTCGGCCACCGTTCCGAAGTCGATTCGCAAGATTATGAATCGCTATATGAACAACCCGCAAACCGTAACGATCGAACGCGAATCGATTGCCGCTCCCAATATCGATCAGTATGTAGTGGAAGTGCGCGATTCGGTACGGACCGAGGCGATCTGCCGATTTATGGATCTGAATGAGTACGAGCTGGCCCTGGTATTTTGTAATACGAAACGACAGACCGAGAAACTAACCCGTAAGTTGAAAACGCGGGGCTATGCCAGCGACTTTATCAACGGAGATCTGAACCAGAACCAGCGCGACCGGGTGATGGATAAGTTTCGAAACGGACATATCGATATGCTGGTGGCAACCGATGTCGCCGCGCGAGGTATTGATGTGGACGACATCGATGTAGTCTTCAATTACGATGTTCCCCAGGATCCGGAATATTATGTGCACCGTATCGGTCGAACCGGGCGTTACGGTCGATCGGGAACAGCCATTACGTTTACCGCCGGGCGTAAAAACAAGCAGCTCCGGTATATTGAGCGTAACAACAAGATTAAACTGGAAAAACTGAGCATGCCGACAAACGACGAGATTGCCGAATTCCGTATGGAAGGTCATCTGAATGACGTTATAGAAACGCTTGAAAAAGGCGGACTCCGACCCTATATCGAGCAGATCGAAGCGGCGGCTGATGGACGTTTCACCCCGGTGGAAATTGCTGCAGCCTTTTTGAAGCATCAAGTGGACGGAAACTCAAACGAAAACGATTTCGTTCAAAATGGCGCAAGCAACGGACAATCAAACGGTAAAATGATTCAACTGCATTTCAATGTGGGACACCAGCAGAAAATCGGACCGGGTCACCTGGTCGGAGCCATTACCGGCGAAACCGGCATTTCCGGCAAACTGATCGGAGATATCGAGATCAAACAAAACCACACCATTGTTGAAATCCCCGGCAAAGAAGCGAATAAAGTGATAAGCGTCATGCACAAAAACCGCGTCAAAGGAAACCGCGTAGCCGTAAAGGCCGTGTAAAGTTTATCTACTTGCGAAGGGTTAAATAAGCAATTAAGGTCAAACATCTTCCTTCGACCCCGTGCTGACGTACAGTCGGCACGGGGTAATTTGTTTGTAAGGTGAGGGTTGAGAAACCTGTTCTCGACGATTCTCGGGACAAGCTCCTTTAGGATCGGGGAGAAAGAGTCATTTTCTTCATCACTCAAATTCCTGGCAGTCTTCGGCAGGTTGATGGACGCCTGCAGCCTGCTGATAAACTAGTCGAGCTCCAAGGTGAGAGGTATAGCCCAGATAGGAGGTTCCTGCTATAAGCAGGACGATGATTAGCCATTCTTTCCAGGATTTTTGTATCCAATCAAGAAACTTCAAGGGAAGAAGGCGGATCAGATCCAGGAGAACAGCCGAGGTGAATATCCATCCCGTGATATAGGACAGTCGTTCATGGTGTTCCACGACCGTCGGATCACAAAGCGATCGGGCTACGTGAGTATCGGCCAGGTTACCGGTATAGACGGCTAGCCATGCAAACACGGTGCCTGTATAAAGCAACAATCTGCTCGTGTTGAGCAGCCAGCCGATGCTTTTCCCAATAAAACGATTCGCAAGACGGGTCAGCATGGCGAATACTAGAAGCGCGATCGGAAAGTGGACCGTAAGCGGATGCCATAACTCGGCCCGCCATATATCGGGTAGTTCGGTCATCTATTCGAGGATCCGTACGGAAATTGGATCCAGTTGTTTGCCAACTTTTTTAACCTCAACCTCGACACGCTGCCCCTTTTCCAGTACACTGAAATCGACCGTATCACCAGCCTGTGTCAGGGTCGTTTCATCGATAAAGTACAGTTCCAGCAACTGGTCCTCGTCCGTACTAAGATAAATTTCAGATTCTTCCGGAACCACTTCTTCCAGGGTTCCCGTGTAGGTTCCCGAATCAACCACATCCGTTTTACTCCCACCGCACGCGGTTAGAACCGTTCCGATAACCAATATCGAGATCAATAATCGTAACATAAAGGGTTTACTTATTTGAGATTTGCGGGTTCTGATTGACCGGTAAATTAAGGAATAACAGGATAATGATCACCTGCAAATAACCTTCACCCTGACATATGCCTTGTATTAAATAGTTAATCTAAAAAAGTTTAGAAAAGAAATAATTATACTTATAATAGATTATTATTATAATAATATTAGAATATTGTCATTTTATTATTATATATTTTAAATGAGGATTAGCTGATGCGGTATAGATGTTTTCAGGTGGAAGGGAATTAGATCGTAGGCATATTAAACCGGTTAGCATTTCTTGTGAAATGTGCTATTGTGAAGTCTGGATGAAGACAATGCGTTGAAATGGGGTGGTATAAATGAGAGAGTGGTAAATGCAGATTCTCTGTTTGCAGCGGTCACGAAGTTAGTCCATGGAGACAGAAATGTATAACTATATCTTTCTGTATTTCTTCATTGCGATAGCTTAAACCTGTCTATTGATTCAAGGCTGACTAAGACCTGTTTTCATAGAAACGGTAACTAGTAGGTTTTAATATTATGGCGGATCCGAAAACGATCAAAAGAGCATTTGAAAGAAATCAAGAAGTGGTTAGACTGCGGCCGGAAAAAGGAAAGGGAACGGCAGTAACCCATGTACGTTTATTTAACGGTACCACCTGTGAAGTAACCCATAAACACTGGAGTTTCAAGGTTGATATCGGGAAAACGGAAGGGGGCAATGATGCCGGACCGGGTCCCGGTATCCTGGAGCGGGGAGCACTTGGGAGTTGCCTTGCAATTGCCTATTCGCAACAAGCAGCTGTTATGGAAGTTCCGATTGACAATATTGAAATCGAAGTTGAGTCGGAGTTGGATGCCCGGGGGATGTTGGGGGTGGACGATCGTTTACCGGGGTTCCGAGAGTTACGATACAAGGTCTATATCGAAAGTCCGGCAAACCGGGAAGAGATTCAGAAAGTGATCGATAAAGCCGATAAGCACAGTCCCGTGCTCGATGATTTCAAACGGGCGATCCCGGTTAAACGAGAAATATATTTTAATAAGAGCTAGCCCAAATTTCTTGGTGAGCTCAGAGCGAAGCGTCATCCACGAAGTGAAATCCGGGCTAGGAGGTTGTCAGACTTGGAAAGGGTATAACACCTTACACACGAATTAAAACGAGCAAACATCATGAAACCAGAATTTCAGCGCAGAGTGCAACGGTACGGTTGGGATAAGGCGGTGGATTATTATGAACCATCATGGAA
>Ga0207771_101258_pt1 | contig 11487 bp, 8 predicted proteins | sample A23M2SouthBayCA_2_FD_187731 | JGI IMG/M metagenome (GOLD analysis project Ga0207771, IMG submission 187731) | Aerobic enrichment media microbial communities from Eden Landing Ponds, California, USA - A23 M2 (2) (SPAdes) | ecosystem: Environmental > Aquatic > Marine > Unclassified | place...
AGGAGGCGTGGAAAGGCAGCACGCAGGGCGGCGCTGGGGACGGTAGCGACGGCGAGGCCGGTGAGATCGTCCACGTCATCGGCCGGGACATCATCCAGCACCACACGATCTTCTGGCCAGCCATGCTCCACGTCGCCGGCTACGACACGCCGCGGGCCGTCTGCGCGACCGGATTCATCACGATCAACGGGAAGGGCCTCTCGACGAGCCGCAATCGGGCGATCTGGGCCCAGGAGTACCTCGACGAGGGATTCCACCCGGACCTCCTCCGGTACTACCTGACGACGAACGGTGGGCTCCAACAGGACATCGACTTTGCCTGGGAGAAGTTCGCCGACCGCGTCAACGGCGAACTCGTCGGCACGCTCGGCAACTTCGCCTACCGAGGTACACTCTTCGCCCACCGGAATTACGACGGGACGCCGGACGCGACGGTGTCGGAGGAAGTCGAGAGCGAGATCGAGGCGGCAATCGACTCGTTCGAAACGGCCGTCAACGAGTACGACGTCCGCGGGATCGGCACCGCGTCGATCGAACTCGCACGCTTTGGCAACGAGTACATCCAGCGCAACGAGCCATGGTCGCTCGTCGACGACGAGCCGGAAGAGGCCGCCCAGGTCATCTTCGACTGCGTGCAGCTCGCGAAGGCCTGCTCAGTGCTCGCCGAGCCCGTCATGCCCGGCAAGGCCGAGAAGCTCTGGAACCAGCTCGGCGAGGACGGCTCCGTCCACGACGTGGAACTCGACGCCGCACTCGACGCGCCCGCCGACGAGTTCGACGAACCTAGCGAGCTCTTCGAGGGCGTCGAGGACGAGCGCGTCGAGGAACTCGACGCCAAGCTCGCGGATCGCGTGGAGACGGCGGCCGCCGAGGACGGCGCCGATGCCTCCGACGACGCGGAGAGCGAAACGGCCGACGACAGCGAGGGTGAAAGCGCCGACGAAGCAGCCGAGGGCGACGACGTCCTCGACGACCTCGAACCGGTGCTCGATGATCGCATCAGCTTCGAGGAGTTCCAGGACCTCGACCTCCGCGTCGGCCGCATCGAGACCGCCGAGGGCATCGAGGGCGCCGACGAACTCGTGAAGCTGACCGTCGACATCGGCGTCGAAACCCGCCAGATCGTCGCCGGTCTCAAGCAGCTCCACGACGTCGACGAGCTGCCCGGGACGAAGGTGATCGTCATGGCGAACCTCGAGGCAGCGGAGCTATTCGGCGAGAAATCCGACGGGATGGTGCTCGCCGCCGGCGAGCAGGCCGATCTGCTCACGACCTACGAGGACGCGGTGCCGGGCGAGCGCGTGCGGTAACGGAACGGACTGTTTCACCGCTGCGTGTGCGGCGCTGCCGCTGTTCGAGTGCGGAGCGTCCTGAAGAATGGAGGAGGGCCGCTACGTCAGTCCGGCGCGAACGCCGCGCCGTGTTTGGTCGTCGGGGACGAACCGGGGAGCGTTACGCGTCGGCGTCGTCGTCGTTGTCGTCCGACTCGTCGTCGGCGTCAGCGTCCTCGGACTCCGTGTCGTCCGCGTCGTCTGCGGACTCATCCTCGGCCTCGTCGTCTGCTTCCTCGGACTCGACGTCGTCCTCGGCCTCGTCAGCGTCGTCAGCCTCCTCAGCGTCGTCGGAGTCCGCGTCCTCCTCGTCGGCGTCGCCAGCGTCACCGCCGACGATGTCGGAGATCGCGGCACCGAGGTCGTCGACTTCACCGTTCAGGAAGTCGTTGATGGTCTGGTGGATCTGGACGACGTGGTCGGGCACCTGCTCGGGCATGTCCGTGGGCGGGCCCTGTTCGCCGTCGGGGCCGGCGTGGTCAGGCGCACTGCCGTTGCGGTGCTCGGCGGCCTCGTCGCTACCGTTCTCGGCCGCGTCGCTACCGTTCTGGGCAGCGCTGCCGTTGCCGTCGTACTCCGTGCTGTCGTCCGGCACGTCGCTGTCGTTCTGCGCGTGGTCGTTTGCGGGCGTTGCGTCCTGGGGCATGGCGGCGCCCGAGGCTGCGACGCCACCCACGAGCAGGGTGGCGGCCAGGGCGACCGCGAGCAGTTTGCGTCCGATCATCGCAGTCGATCCCTGTGGCCAGGGGATAAAGAGGGGGTGAGGCGCTGGCAGCGAGTTCCGGCGTCTCAGCGCGTCTCAATCCCAATTAAGCCGAATTAAGCGAGTGAATCGGCGGTCGAGCGGCGGCTCGGCGCGCAGCTGCCTGCGAACGCGGACAGATTCTCGCGGCGCGCGGCCGACGGCGAGCCAACGATCGAACCGGACCGGTCCGAACACCCGGTCTCGACTGCCGGCTGACCGACACTTATGCTCGGTGCGACCGACGGTGTGAGGTAATGACACCCGATATCGGTGCCTACTCGACCACCGAACTGGCGAGCGCGATTCGTCGCGGAGAGATCTCGCCGATCGCCGCCGTGGAGGACTCCCTCACGAAGATCGACGAGGGCAATGACGCTCTCAACGCGATCGTCACGCTGCTGGACGAGGAGGCAGTCGAGCGGGCCGAGGCCGCCCAACAGGCGATCGATCGCGGCGACTCACTCGGACCGCTCCACGGCGTTCCGATGGTGATCAAGGACCTCTTCGATTTCAAGGCCGGCGTGCGCAACACGATCGGCTCTGCGGTGTTCGCGGACTTCGTCCCTGAGGAGACCGTCCCGTACGTCCAGCGCCTCGAAGACGCAGGCGCGATTATCGTCGGGAAGGGCAACACGCCGGAGTTCGGGCACAAGGGCACCACGGACAACCAGCTGTTCGGCGCGACCAGTACCCCGTTCGACCTCGATCGCAACGCTGGCGGCTCCTCCGGTGGCCCAGCAGCCGCTGTAGCCGCGGGGCTCGTCCCGGTCGCGCAGGGCACCGACGGCGGCGGCTCGGTGCGGATTCCCGCCGCATGGTGTGGCGTCGTCGGATTCAAGCCCTCGTTCGGTCGCGTCCCGCAGGTCACCCGGCCTGACGCGTTCATGAGCCACACGCCCTTCATCCACGCCGGCCCACTCGCGCGCACGGTCGAGGACGCTGCCGTCGTTGCCGACGTGATGTGCGGCCCGCATCCCCGCGACCCGTTCAGCGTTCCCGACGAGGATCCGGACTTCCAGGGGGCCGTCAGCCGCGGCGTCGAGGGGATGACGATCGGCTACAGTCCACACTTCGACGACTTCCCCGTCGATCCCCGCGTTCGGCGCGTCGTCGACGACGCCGTCGAGGCATTCGAGACCGCCGGTGCGACCGTCGAGCCCGCCGACCTCGACCTCGGCCACTCCCACACCGAGCTGACGGACCTCTGGATCCGCGAGATCGGCGGCCTGTATCACTCCGCCGTCGAGGGGTTCAAAGCCGACGACATCGACCTGCTCGGCGAGCACCGCGAGGAGCTGAGCCCCGAGTTCGCCGCGATGCTCGAGGCGACCCGCGATCAGACGCTGATCGAGGCAAAACGCGACGACCACGTTCGGAGCGACGTCTTCGACGCCCTCCAGGACGCCTTCGAGACCTACGATCTGCTCGTGACGCCGACGCTCGCCGTGCCGCCCGTCGAGAACGCCGGCGAGAACGAGGGTGAGACCGTCGGCCCGACGGAGGTCGACGGGGAGCCGGTCGATCCGCTGATCGGCTGGTGTCTTACGCACCCGATCAACATGACCGGCCACCCGGCGGCGTCGGTTCCCGCCGGACTCACCGACGACGGACTCCCGGTCGGCATGCAACTGATCGGCCGCCGGTACGCCGACGAGGCCGTCTTCGCCGCCGCCGGCGCGATCGAGCGCGTCAGGCCGTGGCGCGAGCACTATCGCTCGGCACCGGGAGCGGTCTAAGGAGTCTGGCGGAGGCTGGCGAGCGGTAGTTCCGGGTTCAGGCGAGTTTGTGGCGGAGCTTGAACCACGCGAGGCGGAACCGGTAGCTCGTCGACTTCAGGAGGTAGATGATCATCTCGCCGAACTCGAGGATGACGCCGCCGACCCCACTCCGATTGCTGGGACGCTCTGGCGGCATCGGCCGGCTGGGTGCCGTCGGCGTCGACGTGGTCGCTGCCGTGGTGGCGGCCCCAGCCTCGACTGTCGACGACACCGACGATTCGCCGGCGGGGGTTGGTGCGGGTGGTGCGCGCTTCGTCGTGGAATCGTCGCCGCCAGCGTCCCCCTGGCTCGCAGCGGCGCCGTCGCCGTCGGCCGTCGTCTCGAACTCGGGCTGGTCGGCGTGGTCGGCGGCGCGCTCGTGGTCGGGCTCGATCGACTGGAGCAGCGTGCGGAGCTCCTCGACCTCCCGTTCGAGAATCTGGTTGCGCTGCTGGAGCCGCTGGACGGCCTCGTCGGGATCGTCCTCGTCGATCTCGATCGGCTCCGTCTCGATCGGCGCGCCTGGCGGATCGGACGGCTCGGGCGCGCCGGTGGAACCGTCGTCCGCGTTGCCCGTGTCGCTCGCGCCGTCCGCTTCCGAATCCCCGGTCTGCTCGGGGATCGTGAGGTCCTCCAGGCTGCCGGTCTCGGGCTGGAGGTCGTCCTGTCTGGCGTTGGCCTCGGCCTCCGCCTTCGTCTGTTCGGAGGACTCGATCTCGTCGATGAGCTCCGAGCCGACGGTCTTCAGGTCGGGTCTGTCGTAGGATTCGAGACCGGGCGTCGCTCCTGCGTCGTGGGTGTGCTTGCGGCGGAACTGCACGCGCTCGATGGTATCGTCCCAGTCGGTGAGCAGGAACGCCTCACCCGGGTCGAGATCGGTGAGCGCCTGCTTCCGGTCCGAGCCGATGATCTTCGAGACGACCTTCACGTCGGCCTCCCAGGTCAGCCGGTGCCAGGCCATCCAGTCACACTGCGTGATGAAGTCCTTGTCCACCGAGGAGGGGCGCTGGGAGACGCCGCACATCCCGAGACCGCGCTTGCGGCCGCGCTTGGCGACCCGCTCGAGGATCTCGCCGAGTTCGCCGGCGCTGCCCTGCTGGGGCAGGTACTCCTGCATCTCCTCGACGACCAGCAGGAACGGTTTGCGGATCTTCTTCTCGCGGCGGAACAGCTCCTCGACGGTGCGGGTGATCAGCTCGCGGGACTCGTCGACGTCGTCGAAGCCGGAGACGTCGAGGATGATCGGGACGTTGCGCTCGAGGCCGATCTCCGCGAGCTTCTCGGCGTGGTTGGGGCCGACCTGGACGTCGGCGAACTCGTCGCCGCCGACGTGGAGCAGCTGGTACTGCTCCTGGAGGCCGTAGTACTCGCCCTCGGTGTCGATGATGAGGAAGTTGTAGCCGTTCTCGAGCAGCTCCTCGGCGATGACGCCGACGGTGTTGGACTTGCCACTCCCGGACTTCCCGGAGACGAACCCCCTGCCCGTGAGGAGTTCGACGACCGGGAGCGACCGCGCGTCCGTGGTGGGCACGATCCACTCGGCGTTGCTGCCCTGGGCCATGCGTCGTTCAGATACGTATCCGCGGCACCGTTAAATCCCTTGTGTCACCCCGCCGTCTGCGAGACGGGTGCCCCGTCAGGATCGCCCCACTGCGTCGAGAAGGATCGGCTTACGGTCGGGGAACGACGGCCGCCGTCCGGGCGGGTAGCGAGCCTCAAAGCATCTCGGCGATCGGACCTGTCCGACGACGGACGGACACGCTTATACCCCTGGTGTGCATGGCTGATCGGTGTGCACTTTGCGGGACGTCCGGTCGGATCGAGAGCCGACAATTCGCCGGACGGCGGACCGTTCGCCCCCGGGTGGGCGAGAGAGGGGACCAACGAATGAACGAGAACGACGCATCTGCGATGGACGAGTCGGAGGACGCCGAGCAGCCCGAGGGCGTCGGCGCGAGCGGTGAAAACGCGACCGACGCACTCGGTGACGCCGGCGAAGAGGCGGACAGCGAGATCGAAGGCAACCGCGATACCGACGCGGGCGCCGACGCCGAGGCGGCCGGCCTCGCAGCGACGTCGCCAGCACTCCCCGAGGATGGGGCCATTCCCGAGCCCGGCGAGGGCGAGGGTGGCGGCCTCTTCGACGAACTGCTCGCCGGCGAGCGCATCTTCGAGGACAAGGAGGTGCTCCGCCCATCCTACACGCCGAACCGCCTGCCCCACCGGGGCACGCAGATCAACGAGATCGCGACCGTCCTCGTCTCGGCACTCCGTGGGGACACGCCCTCCAACATCCTCGTCTACGGCAAGACCGGGACCGGCAAGACCGCGAGCGCGAAGTACGTCTCCCAGGAACTGGAACGCTCGGCGTCGGAGTACGACGTCGACTGCGAGGTCGAGTACATCAACTGCGAGGTCACCGACACGCAGTACCGCGTCCTCGCCCAGCTCGGCAACGAATTTATCGAGGACAACCTCGAGCGCGCGGAGGACGACATCTCGGAGCTGACCGCGATCGTCGACGCCGTCAACGTCGAGCGCGCGAACGAACTCGGCTTCGAGGACCTCGCCGCCGTGCGCGATCGCATCGAGGAACTGCGCGCTTACACGGAGACCGCCGAGGAGATCCCGATGACCGGCTGGCCGACCGACCGGGTCTACCAAGCCTTCTTCGAGGCGATCGACCTCTACGAACGCGTCCTCGTGTTCATGTTCGACGAGATCGACAAGCTCGTCGAGAAGTCCGGCGACGACACCCTCTACAACCTCTCGCGGATCAACTCCGGGCTCGACCGCTCGAAGGTCTCCATCATCGGCATCTCGAACGACCTCAAGTTCACCGACTTCCTCGACCCCCGCGTCAAGTCGTCCCTCGGCGAGGAGGAGATCGTTTTCCCGCCCTACGACGCCGAGCAGATCTCGGACATCCTCGACCAGCGGGCCGAGATCGCCTACCGCGAGGACGCCCTCGAACAGGACGTCATCCCGCTGTGTTCGGCGTTCGCCGCCCAGGAACACGGCGACGCCCGCCGCGCGCTCGACCTCCTCCGCTGTGCCGGCGAGTTCGCCGAGCGCGACGGCGAGGACCGCGTCGGCGCCGAGCACGTCAGGCGCGCCCAGGACAAGATCGAACTCGATCGCATCGTCGAGGCAGTCCGCACGCTCCCGACCCAGTCGAAGCTCGTCCTCCTGTCGATCATCGACCTCGACGAGAACGGCGAGTCCCGCGTCACGACCGGCGAGGTCTACAACGTCTATCGCACGCTCGCGGAGGAGGCGGGTCTCGACCCGCTCACCCAGCGCCGCGCGACCGACCTCATCTCGGAACTCGACATGCTCGGCATCGTCAACGCCGTCGTGGTCTCGAAGGGCCGCTACGGCCGGACGAAGGAGATCAGCGTGTCGGTGCCGACGGATCGGACCCGGGAGGTCATCGAGCAGGACTCGCGGCTCGGGGACGACGAATAGGACTGGAACGCGATCGAGCAGGCATGATTCGCACGGAGATACTTGGCATCGAGCTGACGCTGCTCGGGATCGTAGCCATCCAGTTGTTCGAGATCACGAACGGCGTTCCGGCGTTCTTCCTCGCAGGAGCTCTCTGTGTGGCGGCGGGTACCTTGTGTACCCTCCTCGCCATCGCTTCTGAAGAGTGAGAAAGCGACCGCGCACCGAATCGTGAGCTTGTTTATTGGCGCACAACGCGTACGAACGCGATAGCACATCGACGCGAGTCGTGGCAACGATCACCGACGTCGTCTCGATTTATTCCTGTACCGGGCCTCAGTCGGCCCACTCCATGGCCGAACTCGCACACGTCAACTTCGCCAGCGACGATCCCGCCGAACTCGCCGACTTCTGGGCAGCCGCGCTCGACGCGGAGTGTCTGGACCTGCTCGACGACATCGGTCTCGAGATCGTCGAGGTGGACGACGGTCCCGACCTGATGTTCCGGGAGGCGTCACGGGGCACCGATCGCGACCTGCCGATCCACCTCGACCTCCACACCGATGATCGCGAGGCCGAGGTCGAGCGCCTCGAAGCACTCGGCGCGACCGTTCGCGAGACGAAGACCGACGAGGAGCACGGGACCGTCTGGACGGTCCTCGAGGACCCCGCCGGAAACGGGTTCTGCGTGAGCGAGGGTGCGTGACCGGAGCGCCGAGTGAGGACGCCCTGGCCCTGGCCGTCACTCCGCGGCCTCGAGCGATTCGAACACGCCGATTGTGCCGGCGCCACCGATGCACGTCACTGCGGTTCCAAGTACCGAAGCGAAGGCTGGCTCGAGCAGGCTGAGGACGTCGATCGAGCCGCTACGGGGATGCAGGAGCACGTGGAACAGCGCCAGCACGAAGAGCGTCAGTGCGGCACCGACCGAAACCGCGGCGCCACCGGCAACGCCAGCGGGTGTTCGGGTGTCCACGCTCCAGCCGACGATCAGACCGAGGAGCAGGCCGAGCAGCGGCCCGATCTGCACGAGGAGCGCGTACGTCGACGACGCGGCAAGGTAGAGGTCGTCGGGCTCACGCAGGGTCATCCCGATCGGGCCGTCGGCGAGCACCACAGGATCGCTGAAGCCGGCGTAGACGTACGTCGAGAGGAGCCATCCCGCCGCGAGCACCCCGAACGTCGTCGCACCGAGCACACCGAAGCGGAACGGATCGATGCCAGCGACGTCGCGTCGGATCGAGTCGGTTTGCGCGGCGGCGGCGGTACGGTCGGAACCGCTGCCGGCAGCGTTGGTGGAGGGCTGTCCGTCGTGGGAGTCGGGCCCCTCGGCCATGTGTCTGCGGAACTGCAGCGGCCGAGGTGAAGTTTGTTGCGGAGGAATGCCGCCTACATTTGCGAGAGAACGCTGCGGTCGCCATTGGCACAACGCAAACCACCGCCAGCGAGGGCGGAGCCCGAGCTGGCGGCTTTTTTGGTGGAGATTTTTTGGACCGGGGTTCTCACAGCGAGCGACCGCAGGGAGCGAGTGAGGAAACCCCGGTCGAAAAAAGGTCCGTTTAGATGTAGTCGACGCCCTCGGGCAGCTCCTCCTTCATGCCCTTGCGCTCGCGGATCTCGCCGATGATGTCGCGCTGGAGGTTGTCGGCGAGCACGCGGAAGCCGGCGTTCTCGGTGTTCCAGGACGCCCGCCCCTCGGTCGCGGAGCGGATGTCGCTGGAGAAGCCGATCATCTCGTCGACGGGCGCGACGCCCTCGACGACCATGAGGTCGCCCTCCTGGTACATGTCGTCGACGCGGCCACGGCGGCCCTGAATCTCGCCGGAGGCGGCGCCCATGTGGTCGTTTGGCACGTCGATGCGGACCTCCTGGATCGGCTCGAGGAGGCGGATCTCGGTGTGGATCAGGGCGCGGTGGACGGCGTTGCGGACCGCGGGGATGACCTGGGCGGGACCGCGGTGGATGGTGTCCTCGTGGAGGCGGGCGTCGTGGAGGCGCAGGAGCGCGCCTTCGACGGGCTCGCCGGCGAGGGGCCCCTCGTCGAGGGCGTCTTCGAGCCCCTCGATGACGAGTTCCATCGTCTCGTTGAGGTGCTGGATCCCCTTCGTGTCGTCGGTGAAGATGTTGGCGCCGTGGATCTCCTCGACGTTCTGGGAGGTGTCCTTGTCCATGCCGGCGTCCTGCAGGGCCTCGCGGCGCTCCTGCTCGGGCATGTCCATCGACACTTCGCCCTTCTTCAGCGCGTCGATGATGTCCTGATCGAGCGGCTCGACGGAGATGTAGAAGCGGTTGTGGCGGTTCGGGGAGATCCCCTCGACCTCGCCCTCGGTGGGCTTCTGGGGCGCTTCGCGGAAGACGACGATCGGTTCGCCGGTCTTGACCGGGATGCCCTGGTTGCGCTCGATGCGCTGGGTCTGGACCTCGAGGTGGAGCTCGCCCTGCCCGGAGATGAGGTGCTCGCCGGTGTCCTCGTTGATCTCGATCTGGATCGTCGGGTCCTCCTTGGAGACCTGGCGGAGCGTCTCGATGAGCTTCGGCAGGTCGTCCATGCTCTTGGCCTCGACTGCCTTCGTGATGACCGGCTCGGAGATGTGGTCGACGCTCTCGAACGGCGTCATCTCGACGGAGGAGACCGTCGAGCCCGCGATGGCGTCGGGGAGCCCCGTGACGGAGGCGATGTTCCCCGCGGGCACGCGGTCCACTTCCTCGCGCTCGTCACCCATGAACAGGCCGACGCTCTGGACGCGGTTCTTGCCCGCCGTCCCGGAGACGTACAGCTCCTGACCCTCTTCGAGGGTGCCGGAGAAGACGCGGCCGGTCGCGATCTCGCCGGCGTGGGGGTCGACGCCGATGTCGGTGACCATGAAGACGACCTCGCCCTCGGGGTCGACGTCGCGCATCGTGCCCGCGAGCTCGGATTCGGGATCGCCGCGCCAGACCCGGGGGATGCGGTGGGGCTGGGCGTCGATCGGGTTCGGGAAGTGCTCACAGACCATGTCGAGCACGACGTCTGCGAGCGGGGTCTTCTCGTGAAGCTCCTGGCGCTTGTCGGCGCGCTCTAGGTCGATGATGTCGCCGAAGTCCATCCCGGTGCGCTGCATCGAGGGCATCGAGACGCCCCACTTGTACAGGGCGGAGCCGAAGCCGACGGTGCCGTCCTCGACGCCGACGGTCCAGTCCTCGTCGATGTCGTCCATCTCCTCGGTCATCCCGCGGATGAGCTCGTTGACGTCGCGGATGACCGCGAGCAGGCGCTCCTGCATCTCCTCGGGCCCCTCCTGGAGCTCGGAGATGAGGCGGTCGACCTTGTTGATGAACAGCGTCGGCTTGACGCCCTCGCGGAGCGCCTGCCGGAGCACGGTCTCCGTCTGGGGCATCGCGCCCTCGACGGCGTCCACGACCACCAGCGCACCGTCGACCGCGCGCATCGCGCGGGTGACGTCGCCACCGAAGTCGACGTGGCCGGGGGTGTCGATGAGGTTGATGAGGTAGTCCTCCTCCTCGTACTCGTGGGTCATCGAGACGTTCGCCGCGTCGATGGTAATCCCACGCTCTTGCTCGTCCTCCTCGGTGTCCATCGCGAGCTGCTCGCCGGCAGTCTCGTCGGAGATCATACCCGCGCCAGCGAGGAGATTGTCAGTGAGTGTCGTCTTGCCGTGGTCCACGTGGGCGGCGATGGCGATGTTCCGGATCTGCTCCGGATTGTCCATCAGCCGCTCGCACTGTTGGACGATCTTCTTGCGGCGTCCCATTGGGAACTGATATCGGTAGCGGGGTCAAAAGGGTAGTGATACGCCGCGGAGACCGGGAATCAGCCGGCGGAGCCCTCGTTTGTTCATCGGTTGCACACCACGACCAGAAAGATTACCTGCGGACCGGTCCCATCCGACGACAGTGCTCCGTCGTCTCCTCGCCGCCGTCGGCGGCATCGGACTCGCCGCCGGCATCTCCGTCGGACTGAGCCAGGTCGCCCCGCTCCGCTACGGGCTTGCACTGGGCGCTGGCCTCGGTGCCGGCGTCTTCCTCGTCGTCGACGGCTCAGCCGGCGCCGGCGAGGGATGGGTCTACCACCAGGTCCGCCCACGCGAGGCCCGGTTCAGGGATTTCGTCTGGTCCGGCGGCCTCGGGACGACGCTCGGGCTGGCGCTCGCCTGGGTCTCGGAGATCGTCGAACTCGGCCGGATCGGGGCGGGCATCCTCGTCGTTA
>Ga0207771_101260_pt1 | contig 11463 bp, 9 predicted proteins | sample A23M2SouthBayCA_2_FD_187731 | JGI IMG/M metagenome (GOLD analysis project Ga0207771, IMG submission 187731) | Aerobic enrichment media microbial communities from Eden Landing Ponds, California, USA - A23 M2 (2) (SPAdes) | ecosystem: Environmental > Aquatic > Marine > Unclassified | place...
AGAGACGTACGTCTCTCGTGATGACGAGACGCTCCGCGTCTCGAACCACAACCGAAAAGCTTCGCTTTTCGAGGACGGGGATGAATCCGACAGACGACGACACAAACCACAACGATAGCACGGCGGGATATTCCACGCTGCGTAATCCACACCTTCAAGTAGGTTTACCTACATAGGTTACGTATGGCGAAACAGGTCGTCACCCGCACCTACACTGCTTCCATCAGGAACCAGTCACGGGTGTCTGACGACCTTGATTCGCTCGGGTTCGCCGCCTCGAAACTCTGGAACGTCGGACGGTGGACGTGTGGCCGCGTGTGGTCTGAGATCGGCCACATTCCCAGTCACACAGAGCTCACCGCCTACCTCAAGAGTCACGAACGCTACGATGACCTGCATTCTCAGTCAAGTCAGCGAGTCCTCCAAGAACTCGCTGAGGCGTTCAACGGCTGGTACGGTAAACGGCGCAACGGAGACACGACCGCGAATCCGCCCGGCTACCGCAAACACGGCGACGAACATCCGCGAAGCACAGTCACGTTCAAAGCCGCCGGCTTCAAACTCGACACCAAATACGACCGCGTCCGACTCTCAAAAGGGTCGAATCTCAAGGACTACTGGTCGGATTTCATCCTCTGTGAATACCAGACTCGTCCCGATGTTGACCTCTCTACCGTCGAGAGCGTTCAACAGGTTCGGGCCGTTTGGACAGGGGATGAGTGGGAACTGCACTTCGTGTGCAAAGTCGAGATCGAAGTGAGCGAATCGCCCGGTGAGAGGACAGTGGGTGTTGACCTCGGCATCAACAACTTCGCCGCACTCGCCTACGAGGACGGCCACGCCGAACTGTACCCGCTCAACTGTCTGAAGCAGGACGACTACTACTTCAGCAAGCGCATCGCTCGGTGTGACGACTCGGATTCCGAGCAGGCCACGCGGTTGAACCACAAAAAGTCAGATCGCCGCACACACTACTTCCACACGCTCTCGAAACATATCGTTCAGCGATGTGTCGAGAAAAGAGTTGGAACCATCGTGGTTGGCGACCTTTCCGGCATCCGCGAGGACGAGGAGAACGACGAGGTAAAGGACTGGGGCACCCACGGCAACCTCGACCTGCACTCGTGGGCGTTCGACCGCTTCACCGACCTGCTCGAATACAAAGCCGAGATGGAAGGCATCTCCGTTGAGACGGTATCCGAGCGGGATACGTCGAAGTCGTGTTCGTGCTGTGGTCGCAAACGTGACGCGAACCGTGTTGATCGCGGATTGTACGTGTGCGACGACTGCGGGACAGTAGCGAACGCTGATGTGAACGGGGCCGAGAACATTCGACAGAAAGTATCTCCGAGTTCACCGAATCTCTCGGTGAATAGGAGTAACGGCTGGTTGGCACAGCCATCGACGTTCCTGTTTGACAAGGAAACTGGCGCATTCGCGCCTCAAGAACAGGTCACGTCGTAAACCACAATATCCCAACACGGGAATCCTCGCCCTTCAGCGCGGGGAGGATGTCAATCGTGGCCGGAGACCGGCACTGGCTCGTACGGTTCTTCGAGATACTCTTGATCGGACTCACTGAGATCGATCTCCAGTGCTTCGACGGCGTCTTCGAGGTGTTCGACGCTCGTCGTGCCGACGATCGGCGCGTCGACGGCGTCCTGTTCGAGCAGCCACGCGAGGGCGATCTGGGCCATCGTCACGCCGTAATCGTCGGCGAGTTCCTCGACGCGCTCGTTGATCTCCTGCCCGCCGCCCTCGAAGTAGGGGTGGTCGCGGGCGTAGTCGTCGGTCTCGCCCCTGATCGTCGCATCGAACGCCTCGTGCGGTCGCGCGAGGTAGCCACGCGCCAGCGGACTCCACGGGATCGACCCGATCCCTTCCCGTTCACACAGTGGTAGCATCTCGCGTTCTTCCTCTCGATAGAGGAGATTGTAGTGGTTTTGCATCGTCTGGAAGCGCTCCAGATCGAGCCGATCGCTCGCGTGCAGGGCGTCGGCGAACTGGTAGGCCCACATCGAGGAGGCACCGACGTACCGGACCTGGTCGCGTCGGACAGCGTCGTCAAGCGCTTTCAGGGTCTCCTCGATCGGCGTCTGGTAGTCCCAGCGGTGGGTCTGATAGAGGTCGATCGTCTCCATTCCCAGGCGGTCGAGGCTATTGCTGAGTTCCTGTTCGATCGCCTTCCGGGAGAGGCCCTGCGCGTTCGGGTTCTCGTCGTCCATCTCGCCGTAGACCTTGGTGGCGACGACCTGCTCGTCGCGGTCGTACTCCGCGAGGACGTTCCCGAGAACGCGCTCTGATTCGCCCAGGGAGTAGACGTTCGCCGTGTCGAAGAAGTTGATCCCCAGGTCGATCGCGCGCTCGATGATCTCGCGGCTCTCGTCCTCGTCGAGCACCCACTCGCGCCACTCACTCGTCCCGAAACTCATGCATCCGAGAGCGATCCGGCTGACTTCCATCCCGGTAGAACCGAGGGTCGTATACTCCATAGCTGGCGGCAGGGCCGGCGTGGAGAAAAGGATTCGGTCGGTTGTCGTCCAGTGTCCGACTACTCGGCTTCACCGCGCGGGAAGTTCCCGATCGTCGCTTCGCGGAAACCATCTTCGTCGAAGTCAGCGTCGAGCCACTCGGTCAGTGCCCCGGCGTCGCGCATCGCGTTCTTCAGACACGTCGAGGCCCCGGGCGAGGGCGTGATGTTGAAGATGACGTCGTCGCCGGTGATCTTGGCCTCGCCCATGTCCAGGGATTTCGTCTCCGTATTGACGATCTGCGGCCGGACGCCGCCGTAGCCCTTCGCACGTTCGATGTCCCCTGCCTCGACAGTCGGGACGACCTTCTGGACGTGCGGGAGGAAGGCCCGCTTGCCGACAGCCGGCAGGTCATAGAGCAGGTTCTCCAGTACGTACGGCAGCAGGGTTCGATCGGCCAGGATGTTCGCGTAGCTCAGCACCGAGTCCGGCGAGAGTTCGAAGACGTCGAAGAAGTCGGCGACCGTCGAGAGCCGCCCACGCTCCAGGGCTGGGACGACCTTCGCCGTCGGGCCGAAACGCGTGAGCCCTTGATCGTGGACCTCGGCGTCGCCGTGAACCGCTGCGAAGGGGAGTTTTGCCATCTGGAGCGTATAGACCTTCCCGTTGAGAAGGCTCTCGTCGGCGACGAAGAAGCTCCCCGCGACCGGGAGCAGGGACAGGGACTCGCCGTATCCCATCTCCTTGGCGATCTGAAGGCTGTGAGAGCCGGCGGCGACGACCGCCGCGTCGCTCTGGTACCACCCACGTTCGGTCTCGACTAAGAACTCGTCGTCGGTCTCGTTGACGCGCTCTACCTCGGTGCCCGTGAACACGTCCACCCCGTCCTCGCCTTCGACCTCCCGGACGAAATCAGTCGCGAGTTCGCCGTAATCGACCGTGTAGCCGTCGGGCGTCTGGAGCGCGAGCATTTCGGTGTCCGGCTCCCGCCCTTCGACGACCCTCGGTTCGATTTCGGCGATCTCCTCGCGGTCGATCGCCCCGAGTTTCGGGAAGAGGTCGCCAAACCCCTTCTCGTGATAGCGGGCATCGAGGCGGTCGACTTCCTCGTCGCCGACTGCGAGCGCCATCTTGCTCCGCTTTGCGTGCATCTCGCGGTCGGGGTCGTTGTCCTCGAGGTAGCCGGCGACCATCTCTGCCCCCTCCTTGACTTCCTCGGCCTTTTCGAGGGAGTAGTTCGTCTCGATGTCCCCGAAGTGTAGCGTCTGGGAGTTGTTCGTATGATGGGAGTTGATCGCCGCGATCTCGGGTTCCTTTTCGAAGAGCGCGACCGACTCGATGTCGGTGAACTTCGCGACCGTATACAGCAGTGATGCGCCGCTGATACCGCCGCCGACGATGATCAGGTCGTATTCGTCTTGCATGGTAGAAGTGTCCACACAGACGGGGTTGAGACACTTGAGTCATCTGGCCGGGGAAGCCACTGCCTCGACAGTCAGCACCCGGTAGCGCGACCCCGAGCAGACGACAGACACTTCACGACCATCTCCCTACCACCGACAATGCCAGAATATCCGATCGTCGTCCGCGAGATCGGCGGTCAGAATCGACTGGGCGTCGAGGAAGCCGACGACCTCGAGGCGGACGTCCGCGAAATCGTCACCGAGGGCTACGAGCAGATCGACGTCGAGCAGCGAGACGACGGCGAAACAGTCGGTACTGTCGTGGCAAGTGAGGGCCGCCAGACGATCGAGGACGTCCGCTGGGACGCGTAGGCGGGGCGATTCTGATTGCTTGCTTCGATCACCTGACGATTCGGCCTCCGACGGCGATCCATTTATGCGTCTGACAATCCTTCGATGACCGATGAGTTCCGAGACCTGGGACCGCGAAACGATGGACGACCAGTCAGGGCGGACGGTCGTCGTCACCGGCGCGAACAGCGGGATCGGTTTCGAGGTGGCGAAGGCCTTCGCCGAGAGGGGTGCACACGTGGTCATGGCCTGCCGGAGTCTCGACCGCGCGAATGCGGCCCGCAAAGAGATTCGCGCCGACGTGGATGACGCGGCGCTCTCGGTCGAGGAACTCGATCTGGCAGACGTAGACTCCGTGCGATCGTTCGCCGAGACGTTCCGGACTGAGTATTCGGACCTCCACGTTTTGTGTAACAACGCCGGCGTGATGGCGATTCCGCGGAGCGAAACTGCGGACGGCTTCGAGACGCAGTTCGGTGTCAACCACCTCGGTCACTTCGCGCTCACGGGCTTGCTTCTCGATCGCCTTCGGGAGACCGCTGGCGAGACACGCGTCGTCACCCAGAGCAGTGGCCTCCACGAGCGTGGGGAGATCGACTTCGCGGACCTCCATGGCGAGCGATCGTACGACCGCTTTGCCGCCTACGCCCAGTCGAAACTCGCGAACGTCCTGTTCGCCTACGAACTCGACAGACGGCTTCAGGCGGCTGAGGAGAACGTCATCAGCGTCGCTTGCCACCCCGGCTTTGCCGCGACGAACCTCCAGCGACGGGGGCCAGAGAAATCGGGTTCGCGGCTTCGATTATGGATGATGAAAGTTGCCAACGCCGTCTTCGCCCAGTCCGCCGCCACGGGCGCACTCCCGATGCTCATGGCTGGGACCGACTCCGACGTCGATGGCGGCGAGTACGTCGGACCGGGCGGCTTGCTGAACATGCGGGGTGCCCCCGAGAAACAGCGTTCAAGCGACCGATCGTCCGACGAAGGACTCGCCAGGGAACTCTGGGAGGTCTCGGTCGATCTCACTGGGGTTTCATACGACCTGCCGGATCTCCGGTCGACAGCCGGGAGGAGTCCGGCTGCTGAGAAGTGAGCGACCGAGCGGACGGATATCCTGCGGTACCTAGGTGGCGTCTTCCACTCGTTCGACCCACGGACACAACGGGTCGCTCGCGAGCGGATTTCCGGTGACGGCGTGGGCGCGAGAACGCGAACCGCCACAGACGTCCAGATAGTCACACGCCGAACAGGAACCGACGAACTGGTCCGTCTCCCGCAGACGTTCGAAGAGGTCGGCGTTGCGGTAGCTGTCGACGAGGCTCCGGTCGGTGACGTTGCCGCCGCTCTCGGGGAGAAAGCCCGACGGGTAGACCTCGCCCTCGTAGCTGACGAACACGAAGCCCTTGCCCGCCCGCGTCGAGCCGACGCGGACGCCCTCACCGGACTCGCGGCGTTCGAGTTCGTCGGCGACCCGCCGGTAGTGTGGCGCTTCGACCGTAATCACGCGGTAGGGTGCTTTGCGTCCACGCCGATAGAGCCACTCCATCACCTTGACGGTCCGTTCGGAATCGAGCTGGGCCAGTTCCTCGCCGCGGCCGATGGGGACGAGGAAGAATACTTCCCACATTGCCGCGTCGAACGCCTCGACCATGTCGGCGATGGCGGGCAGATCGTCGACGGTGTTGGCGGTGACGGTCGTGTTGATCTGGATCTCCATGCCCGCCTCGCGGGCCTGCCGGGCGGCCTGCTCGACGCGGGCAAAGGACCCCTCTTCGCCGCGGAACTCGTCGTGGGCTGGCGCGGTCGCGCCGTCCAGGGAGAGCGCGATCCGCGAGACGCCGGCGTCGGCGAGCTCCCCGATCACGTCTTCGGTCAGATTCGCCGTCGGTGCGGGCGTCACGGCCGTCGTGACGTCTCTGTCGGCGGCGTGATCCAGTAGCTCGATGAGGTCCGGACGCTCCAAGGGGTCGCCGCCGGAGAACACGAGAATCGGCTGGGGGCGGCCGAAGTCGGCGATCGAGTCGATGAACGCTTTCCCTTCCTCGGTCGAAAGCTCCGCTGGATCGCGCTCGGGCTGTGCGTCTGCCCGGCAGTGGTCACATTCGAGTTCGCACGCCTGAGTGACTTCCCACGTAACGATCAACGGTCGTTCGTCGTAGTTCCGGGTCCCGGGGTGGCCGCCGGGGTGACTCGATTCCGATACGTCTGGGGTGTCGCCAGGATGCCCCGAAGTCGACGATCCGGGATCGCCTCCTGGCTGTCCCGAGGCTGACGATGGCGCGTGGCCACCGGGGTGTCCGGGCGGCGGGGCGTCACCGTGTGGATGGTCCTCAGACATTCGTCTCGGTAGACCGTCGTCCCTGATAGCCAAAAGCCCACGGACGATTCCCACGCGTCAGTATCGTTCGGGATCGATTCGGGTCACGTACCGGCGCATCGCGACGTACACTGCCACCGCACTCACAGCCATTCCAGCCACGGTCGCGGTCGTCACCGTCGTTGCGCTCCCGACCGCGAGTTTCGCGGCGACAGTCGCTAAGTGTTCGGGCAACAGCGCGAGTGCGCCGAACGCACCGATGACCAGCACCGAGTACAGGAGTTGTGCTTGCTGTCGCTTGCCAGTCAATAGCCCGAGGACGATCCCGAAGACGACGACCAGCACCGACGTTGCCGCGACCAGCAGAACCAGCGCCGGGACGTTCCGGATCGCGATGCCGTTGGCCCCGAGCAACACGATCCAGAGGATCGCCTGGAGGGGGGCCAGGATCGCCATCCCGAGTGCCTTGCCGTCGATGATATCCACCAGCGAGACCGGCGCAACCCGCAGGAGTTCGAGCGTCCCGCGCTCGATCTCCTCGGTGATCGCGTCGACGGCGATCGAACCGCTAATGAACGGCGGGAGGAACAACAGGAGTGGTACGAGTACAGTGTACGTGAACCCGAAGTACGGACTCGAAGTCGTCTCTTCGGGAAGCGAGACGGGCGGCTCATCGAGGAATTCACTCCGGTCGATCCGCTCGGTCCGTTCGAGTTCTTCGAGGACCGAGCGCAGCTGGACGACGACCAGCGTCGACTCGATACTCCCCTCGGGGACTGTTGCCGTTACCCGTATCTCTCCGCCGACGGTCTCGGCGTGTAACAGCCCCCGGACGGCCCGACTCTGGAATCCGTCCATCGCCTGGGCGCGCTCGGCGTAGGGTGTGAGTTCGACGCCGTCGACGGCTGCCGCGGCCTCCTCGAGTTCGGCCGTCGCGTCGCCGGAGACGCCGATATCGATCCCGCTCGCCTGGACGGTCCCGGGATCGTACAGCGACGTCAGCCCGACGACGAGGAACGACGAGAACGCAGCGATGAACAACTGGATGAGGAGCGCGAGGACGATCGTCTTCTCCCGGGAGAGCGACGCGACGTCCCGCCGGGCGATCGTCAGCCGGCTGTCGCCGAGCAACGAGCCGGTCGATTCGGCGTCACGGTCAGGCAAGGAAACTCACCACCGTGAGGTTGTACGCCAGGTGAATCACGATCGCGGCCACGAGGCCGACGACGTAGCCACGGCGACTTCGGACCGCACCGATGGCCGAGGTCGTCGCCGTCACCGCGTGAAGCGCCAGCGGTGCGAGCAACAGGCCGAGTGCCAGTAGCGGTGAGACGCCGTACTCCGCGCCACCGGTGACGAATGCGGCCTGCTGGACCGCCGGAAGATCAGTCCCGAGCAACTGGACGATGAGGCCGAGTTTCTCCGCGAGGAAGAACCCGAGTCCCGACAGCGATCCGACGAGGACAGCACTCGCGACGGTGCGTTCGTACTTCCGGTGGACGAATCCGGCGTAGATGTGGATGCTCTTAGCGATCTCCTCGATGACGGCGACGGCGACCAGTACGAAGATCACAGCCACCTCAGGTGCGCCCAACCAGATCGGATAGGCCATCGCGACGGCGACCAGTTCGGTCACGAGGATGAACGGCAACAGGATGATTGACAGCTTCGCCGCGCTCGTTGGCCGTTTGATCCGGCCGGAAAGCGAATCGAGGACTTTCAGCGGGACCGGCCGCTGGGTGAACATGTCCTCCTCGCGGTACAGCCCCGCGCCGAGTCCGAACATGACAGCTGCCGTCAAAAGCGGGGGCAGCGTCGAGAAGACGAACTCGGCGAGTCCGATCGTCTGACCCTGGAGATCCCGGACGACGATAGTCAGCGGCGAGATGAGGGCGATCGGCAACACGTCAGTGAAGATCGCCGGCACGAACGCGTAACTGGTGAGGCCGACGGTGATCGTGACCGTCAGGAAGGTGAGCTCCTTGAACGACCGGGCGAACATTCCCGCCAGGAACGTCGCCCCGAGGAAGAGAAGCACGAGCGGAATCACCGCCAGAACGGAGATGAACCCGCTCGCTCCGTCAGTGGCGAAGACGACGAGTCCGGCTGTGAGGAGTCCCTCGAACGCCATCGCCCCGAGGAAGTACGGCAGCGTCTTCCCGGCGATGATGTCGGCGCGGGTCACCGGCGAGACGAGCATGAGTTCGCCACGGCGGTTGAGTCGCTCACTGAGGATCGAACTCCCGTAGGCCTGGATCACGAAGTTCAGCGGCAACACGAACACGAACGCGAGGAGGAGCGACCCGAAGGGGAACGGGGGCGCGATGTCCGAGGGCGACCCCGTCGAGCCGCCGCTACCGAGGCTTCCCGCCAGCCCGCCGAGTCCGCCGAGGGTGCCACCGCCCCCGCTATCCGTACTCTCCCCGCCCGTCCCGCCGCTGCCGGCGCCGCCGGTGTCACCGCCGGTCGATCCGGACCCCCCGTCCCCGCCTGATCCAGAACCGTCTCCGGCGGTTGTGCCGTCGTCACCGCTCCCGTCGTCGGTGTCCCGGGGCTCCTGGGGCACGCGCTCGACATACTGCAGGGTCACGGAGACGGGGTTGGCCGCCGTCTGGTTGTCGTCCTGATCCATCAACCAATCGTTGTACGCTCCGACCGAACTCCGTAACTCGGTGAGTGCGGCGCTTCCTTTGGGCGAGTCAGCCACATCGACGACCTGGTTCCCCTCGATCAACAACTCGATCTTACCCGACCTGACGTCGTCAACGGTCGGCGGCTTGACGGCGAACGTCGCGTCCCGATCGACCACGTCGTGGTATGGGCTCGTCTCGTCGACGCCGACGCGGTACAGTCCGGCGTCGAGTGCGACGCCCTGGCTGGCGATGAGTGGAGCGAGCGCGCCGAGGACGACGAGTGTGCCGACCGTGACGGCTGCCGTTCGTCGGTCGATCCCGCCTGCGTTCTTGGTCACTTCCCACCAGCCGATCCGAAGTACCTTCGTGAGACGCACGTTCACTCCCCCGGTTCGACGGCACCCGTCCCCGTCGTGCCGGTCGCGGCCGCCTGAGCGGGTTGGTCTGCAACGTTCAGGAACACCTCTTCGAGACTCGCCTCCTCGGTCCGGATGTCGACGACCTCGCCGTCGCGCTCTGTGGCGTCTTCACGGGTCGCTTCGACCTCGTCCATCGTCTCGACACTGCGAATATACTGCCCGTTCTTCTTGACGCTCCCTGGCACCTGGACGGTCGTGTAGACGTGATAGGTCGTCTCGCCGTGCTCTTCCCGGAGGGCGTCGAGCGGGCCACGTGCGACGATCGACCCTTCGTTCATGATCGCGACGCGATCACAGATGCTCTCGACGTGAAAGAGATTGTGGGCGCTGAAGACGATCGTCTTGCCCGCCTCGGCGAGTTCGGTCGTAAACTCGATGATGAAGTTCGTCGTCAGCGGGTCCAGGCCGCTGGCCGGTTCGTCGTAGATCAGGACGTCAGGGTCGTTGATCAACGAACGGGCGATCGCGACCTTCCGTTTCATGCCCTTGGACATGTCGCCCAGCGGCCGATCGCGGTGCTGGAGATCCAGTCTATCGAGCGTGTCGTGGATGCGGGTGATCGCCTGGTTCTCGGGGACGTCGTAGAGATCAGCGAAAAAGGAGAGGTACGAAAGCGGCGTCATCTCCTCGTAGAGCGGTGACTCCTCGGGGAGAAAGCCCAGGCGTCGTCGCATCGCGGCGTCGTCAGCCTCGAGCCCGGCGATCTGGACGTCGCCCGCGGTCGGTTCGATCAGGCCGGCGAGCATCTTCAGCGTCGTCGTCTTGCCCGCGCCGTTCGGCCCAATGATGCCGAACACCTCACCGCGGTCGACGGAGAACGTACTCCCCTCGACAGCCGCGAAGCCGCCGTACTCCTTGCGGAGGTCCTCAACCTCGATCATTGGCCGTCCTTGCGGTCGGACGAACCTATATGTTGGCTCCAGTGATCAGATTCGATATTCAGGGAACGTCCCGACGCTCGTTTCGGCATGTCGGAGTGCCGACAGTCGAATCCGTGCGACCACCACAGCAGCGAATCTGAAAGCCAGAAACAATCGCTGGATTCGATACCGAAGTGTACTACCCGACGATTCTCAGTCCCTGAGACTGTCATCAAACCGGTTATATGATGGCCGAGTAGGTACGCCCGTCATGACACAGTATGACTTCGATGGCCGCGTTGCGGCCGTCACCGGCGGCTCGTCGGGTATCGGTCGAGAAACTGCCGTACAGTTCGCGGAGAGTGGTGCAGCCGTGGTCGTCGCCGACGTCGACGACGAAAAAGGCGAGGACGTCGTCGCCGAGATCGAGGACGCCGGCGGCGAGGCCGTCTACGTGCATACTGACGTGACGGACATGGACGAGGTCGAGAACATGGTTCAGACGGCTGTCGAGGAGTTCGGGCGGCTCGATTATGCTGTCAACAACGCGGGTATCGGGGGACAGCAGGCTCCGGCCGGTGACTTGAGTGAGGACGACTGGATGGGCGTCATCGACGTCAATCTGAACGGCGTCTGGCGCTCACTGAAGGCCGAACTCGACGTCATGTCCGACCAGGACGACGGTGGCGTCGTCATCAACATGGCGTCGGTCCTTGGGAAAGTCGGCTTTGAGAACTCCTCGGGCTACGTCTCGGCCAAGCACGGCGTGCTCGGGCTGACCAAGACCGCCGCCTGGGAGTACGCAGGGGACGGCATTCGCGTCAACGCCGTCGGCCCCGGCTTCATCGCGACCCAGATGCTCGACGAGGGTGGCATCACGACTAACGAAGAAGTCCGCGCCCAGATCGAGGCCATGCATTCGGAGGATCGTCTCGGACAGCCCGATGAGGTCGCCGACGCCGTCCTGTGGCTGTGTTCCGACGGTGCCTCCTTCACGAACGGCGAGGCC
>Ga0207771_101266_pt1 | contig 11450 bp, 11 predicted proteins | sample A23M2SouthBayCA_2_FD_187731 | JGI IMG/M metagenome (GOLD analysis project Ga0207771, IMG submission 187731) | Aerobic enrichment media microbial communities from Eden Landing Ponds, California, USA - A23 M2 (2) (SPAdes) | ecosystem: Environmental > Aquatic > Marine > Unclassified | place...
CAGAATGTCGGGCTGGAGACCGATCGAGCGCAGTTCCTTCACGCTGTGCTGGGTCGGCTTGGTCTTCTGTTCGCCGTTCTTCGAGTAGGGGACGAGCGTGACGTGGGTAAAGAGAATGTCGTCCTCGTCCTCCTCGTGGGCGAACTGGCGCAGCGCTTCGAGGTAGGGCATCCCCTCGATGTCCCCGACGGTCCCCCCGACCTCGATGATACACACGTCGTTGCCTTTCGCCGCCTCCCGAATCCGGCGCTTGATGTCGTCGGTGATGTGGGGGATGATCTGGACCGTCTCGCCCAGATAGTCGCCGGCACGCTCCTTCTCGATGACGTGCTGGTAGGTCTTGCCCGTCGTGATGTTGTGGTCGAAGGTCATGTCGATGTCGAGGAACCGCTCGTAGTTCCCCAGGTCCAGATCGACCTCGCCACCGTCCTTGAGCACGTACACCTCGCCGTGCTCGAAGGGGTTCATCGTCCCGGCGTCGACGTTGAGATACGGGTCGATCTTGACCGCAGTCACGTCGAAGCCGGCATTTTTCAGTAGTCGTCCGGTACTCGCGGCGGTGATTCCCTTGCCCAGCCCGGACATCACGCCACCTGTTACGAAAATGAACTTCCGACCCAGCTCCGGGTCGTAGTCCGTCTCGGGTTCCGTCGGCATACCGACGGTGCGCCGTGTGTGGTGAAAACCGTTTCGGGATGTGCGAGATTTCGACCGGAGGGCGGAATCTCGGTACGTGTGAGCGGGGAACGTAGCGATCCGCGAACAGCGAGATACCGAGCAGAGCGAGGTATCTCGGAACATGCGAACCGGGAATAGCGTGACCCGTGAGCTGTGACGTTTGGTGAGGGTCCGTCACTGTCCGATCTGATCGGTCAGGCAGTTCTCAGAGTTCGTTTGTCAAAAAATCGGCCACGAGTTCACCGACCCGCTCGCCCTGTCCGACGAAGTGGTGGTCCGCGGGCAGTCCGTCGACCACTGCGCCGCGCTCGCGAGCACGCTCGACGACCGGCCGCCAGTCGATGGTGTCGTCACGCTCGCCGTAGACGATCTGTAGCGGTGCGTCGATTCGGTCGACCGCCGGTGCCGTCTCGGTGCCGCCGTCGAGTCGTACGGGCGGGGCGAGCACCGAGACCGTCGCTGGCTGGGGGTCGGCGTCGGCCGCTGCGAGTAGGGCGACCCCGGCCCCGAAGCTGTAGCCGAAGAGACCGACAGCGTCGAACCGCTCGCGTGCCCAGTCGAGTGCGTGTCGGGCGTCTGTTCGCTCCTCACGTCCCTCGTCGTAGGGACCGTAGTCGAAGCGCAGACACGCGACGCCGCGGGTTGTGAATGCGTCACTCACTGCGCGCAGACGTTGATCGCTGCGCGAGCCACCCATCTGAGGGTGGGGTGGGCAGGCGACGACGACGCGGTCGGCGTCGGCGGCGCTGTCGAGGACGCCGCGGGCGTCGCGCGGGCCTGGAAGCCGAAGACGTTGCACAGTCGCTCACTCGGTTCAGAAGGCCGTAAATCCTCCGCGACTGCCGTCTCTCGGGCGGTGACGGTCGAACTCGAACTACCGGTCCGTATGACACTCGGATGTAAGAATTTTAAGTCGCGGCGCACCAAGACGGGGGTATGGGAATCCTCTCGCGCGCATCGTACGTTATCCGGTCGAAACTGAACGCCGTCCTCAACCGCGCCGAGGACCCGAACGAGACGCTCGATTACTCCTACGAGCAACTCCGAGACGAACTGCAGGACGTCAAGGAAGGCATCGCCGACCTGACGACCCAGAAGAAGCGCCTGGAGATCCAGAAGCGCCGACTCGAAGAGAACGTCGAGAAGCACAACGATCAGGCCCGTCAGGCAATGGAGCAGGACCGGGAAGATCTCGCCCGGAAAGCGCTGGAGAAGAAAAAGCAGAAGATGAACCAGATCGAGCAACTGGACAGCCAGATCGGGCAACTCCAGAGCCAGCAGGACTCGCTGGTCGAGCAGAAAGATCAGCTTCAGCAGCGCATCGAGCAGTTCAAGACGAAAAAGGAGACGATGAAGGCTCGCTACGAGGCAGCAGAAGCGTCCAAGCGCGTCAACGAGGCGATGACCGGCGCGGGCGACGAAATGAAGGACGTGGGACGCGCCATCGAGCGTGCGGAGGAGCGCACCGAGAAGATGGAAGCTCGTTCGCAAGCGATGGACGAACTGCAGGAGGAAGGCGTCTTCGAGGACGCCCTGAGCGACCAGGACGAGCTAGAGCGCGAACTCGACGAGATCCAGTCCAAGGGCGAGGTCGACGCCGAACTCGACACGCTGAAAGCCGAGATGGGCAAGGGCGAACCCGTCGAGGAGGAAGCCGCCGACAGTGAGTCGAGCGACACCGAGACCACGACCGACGACCTCGAAGCGGAACTCGCTGGCGGCAACGGTGAGGGCGAGGTCGACGTCGACACGCCAGACGTGGCCGACAGCGAGGTCGAGAGCGAACTCGAAGAGCTGAAAGAAGACGAACAGTCCTCGTAGCGGTCCGTTTCTCCACTTCGACGGCGCTGCGGTCCCGTTTCTCCGCTTCGACGGCGCTGCGGTCCTTGCCCGACTCGACGGCGTCGACGCCCTGTCTGCGGTGTCGCTACTGTTCGAACAGCGCGTAGTACAGCACAGCCATCGCCGAGCGGCCGTCCCGCAGGTCGTCCGCACGGGCGGCGTCGAGGAGTGCGTCGAGCGTCGTCGTCCCGACGCTGATCGACTCGTTGTAGTCCAGATCCTGTTGGGCGGTCGGTTCACAGTCGCGGGCGACGAAGTAGTGAAAGACGGCGTCGGCAAAGCCGTTGGCGGGTTCGACGCTCGTGAGGTGCTCGACCGTTCCGGCCTCGTAGCCCGTCTCTTCGGCGAGTTCCCGGTGGACGGCCACTTCGGGGTCGTCGTCGTGCTCCTCCATCGAGCCGGCGGGGAGGCCGCGGTTGACTCGCTCGACGGCCTGTCGCCACTCCTCGATGACGACGACCTCGCCGTCGGGTGTCAGCGGCAGAATGACGACGCTTTCTCCCTCCACGAGGTAGTCGAACTCGGCTTCTTCCCCGTTTGGGAAGCGCACGTCGTCGTTTACGATATCGAACCCCTCACAGCTGTAGGCCACGCGGCTGTCGAGCGTCTTCCATGCGAGGTCGTCGGTCATATCCGAGTCTGTGAGTGGCGTCGACAAAAGGTGGTCGGAAGGGGCGACGATTGCCCTGCGGTGGCGCTCTCAGGGAGACAGCTTCTCGGATTCGATGGCCTGTTCGAGTCGCCGGTCGACCTGTGCGAGTCGCTTGTCGACCGAGCGCTCGACCGGATCGGGGAGGGCGTCAGCGGCGCGTTCGAGGTTGCTCGCGACCTGTTCGAGCGCGGTCGAGACGGTTCGGAGCTGTCGGTCCGCGCCCGAACGGTCGCCCTCGCTGGCCCGCGTTGCAGCACTCTCAGCAGCGCTGCCGATCGATTCCAGCGCGCGCGTCAGTCCGCCGAGGGCGTTCGCTCGCCCGTCCAGATCGACGCCCTCGATGTCGGCGCGTATCTCGTCGGTGATCGTCGCGAGAAACGCCGACAGCGATGCCTTCCCGGTGTCTGGCTGATCGATCGCGACGCGCTCTTCCTCGGCGGGATTCACCCGGAACGCGCCGATGGCGTCGTCGGTGTCGCGGACCTCGCTGGTGTAGGCCCCGCCGCGGTGGACGTAGACGGCCTCGGGACCGTCGATGGGTGCGTCGTACAGCCGGCCACCGAAGTCGTCTTCGACGGCGAGATCGGCCAGGTCGGCGTCGGTGCCCGACGGATCGACGGCCAGCTTCGTGGCGGCTTCGCGAGCGACGAGGGGAATCTCGCCGTCGACGCCGGCTGTCGTCACCGTGCCGGCGGCGTCACTGTCGGTGTCGGTGCTGGTGTCGTCGTCGCCATCGCTCGTTTCGCCGTCCCCGTCTCCGCTTTCGGTGCCGACGGTCACACGCTCGCTGTGTGGTGCGACGCCCGCGCCGTTGACGGTGAGGCGGTGCTCGCCGCTCTCGACGCCTCGTGCGACCGCGACGCCGCGGAACGTCGGAATCGCGGTGGGATCGCTCTCGACGAGGGCGACCGCTTCCGTCGTCGATTGCTCGGTCGTCACCCCGCCCCCGTCGGGGGCTTCGTCGTCCTCGACGACCGACGAGACCACCGTGACGATGTCGTTGACCGGCGCGGGGGCACCGATCGCGTCGTAGCGATCGGCTAACGCCTGCCGGTGGGTCGGGTCCGAAATGTCGGCCGCGGGATTGGTATAGCGTGGTTGATTCCACGGTGCGCCGGTGGTCGTGATATGACTCGCGATGGCGTCCTCGGCAGCCTGTGGCACCGCGAACTCGAAGCTCAGTTGCGGGCCGGTAAAGTCCGAGATGGCTTCGATCTCACTGGCCGGTCGCACGGCATAGGTCACGTCGGGTGTCGTCTCCGTCTCGGACCGGTCCTCGTACTCGAAGACCAGCCCGGTCTCGCGGGCTGGCAGATCGGTCGGCGGCGCGGACAGGGCATCGAAGGATCGGATCGTCAGTGCCTCTGGGACGAGGTCCTCGCGCTCGACATCGGGCAGGCGATCGTGGTCGTACACCGGCGCGCCGTCGAGTTCGGGGACGGCGAAAGGGAGGCGACCGCCTTCGTCCCGCGGGAGTCCGTAGGCAATCGGCAGCGAGGCGAGCGCTTCGACACCGTCGATGACGCGGTTGGTGATATCCGCGATGCCCTCGCCGATGGGGAGCCGCTGGAACTGCGCTGGCACGTCGTTGATCGAGAGCGCGCTCGAATGCGAACCGAGTTCCGAGAGGATGCGTGGGACCGTCCGGTCTGGGTCGAGAAACTCGTTGTTCGGGACCGTCCGGGAGTGAGAGCTGGCGACGAACAACACCGGATCGTCGGTCTCGGTGTCGACGAAGACGTGCAGCACCTCCCAGTCGTGCCAGTGGAAGTTTGTCGTGAACTGATCGAAGACGCTGTAGGCCCAGTACTGGACGACCGCCAGCGGCGAGTCGTCGTAGGCGACGACGTTGTGCCACAGCGTCGGTGCCGGTGGCTCGCCACGTTCTGAGAACTGTCTGGTGTAGTCGTTCAGTGCGGTAAAGCCGTCGACGGCCATCTCGCCACCCTGCTCGGTCGCGTACGGCCGGGGATCGGTCGGAAACCATCGCTCGCCCGTGTCGAAGTACAGCGTCGGTGCGAACCGCTCGGCCAGTTCGCTGGCACGGTCGCTCTCGACTGGCGTCGTGGTGGCGTCGTCGCCGGGACTGAGCGCCCCACAGCCCGCGAGTGCACCGCTCGCGACACCTGCCGTGGCCCCGAGAAACGTCCGTCGGTCGAGCGTGGGTCCGTCTACGTCGGTCACGTGTCTCCCCTTCGCTGGCACCCCAAAAGCGTTTGTGGCCCCACACTCCCACGCAGTCAGGGCGGCTCACGCGGCGACGATGCGGTACAGCGCGCCGCTCGGGCCGCCGTCGCCGTTCAGATACCCGTCGGACGCACGCTCTGTCATGTAGATGGCATCGTCGGTGACCAGCGGCGTTCCCGTCATCTCGCCCTCGCCCTCGACCGACCAGACTGCTTCGCCGGTCGTGCGATCCAGTGCGACCAGTTTGGGGGCGTAGGAGCCGACGAGCACGTGGTCGTCGGTCACCGTCGGACAGCCGATGACCCAGCCTCCCACGTCTGCCGCCCACTGCTGGGTCCCGCGGGCCGCGTCGAGTGCGTACAGCGACTCGTGCTGGTCGCCGATGTACACTGTCTCCGTCGCCGGGTCGACCGACGGGCCGGACATCACGTTCGCGCCGGTGTCGACCGACCACACTTGGCTGCCGTCGTCGAGTGCGACCCGGTAAATCTGGTCGTCCCACGACCCGAAGAACGCGCCGCCGTCGTACGTCGCGACCGGTCCCTTGATCGACCCGCCGGTCTCGAAGGTCCAGAGGAACTCGTGATCGGGGTAGGACCACGCGTACAGTTTTCCGTCGTTGTCCCCGACGACGAGCCGTCCGGTCTCGCGGTCGATGGCACACGTCGAGTGGGGATGGTTCGTGACGCGCTGGTCCTGCCAGACGACTTCGCCGGTGATCGCGTCCAGCGCGAAGATGCCGCCGCTGGGATCGTAGTACTCGACGGCGATGTACACCCGCCCGTCGTGATAGCCCGGACTCGACCCGATGGCGTCGCCCACTTGCGTGCGCCAGTACTGGGTTCCGGTTTCGAGGTCGAAACAGTACAGCGCGCCGTCGTAGGCCCCGACGTAGACGGCATCGTTGGCGACCATCGGCGTGCCGTGAAACCCTCGCGTCGTGTCGGTGGCGTCGGTCCGCCAGCGGATCTCGCCACTCGGTGCGACCTTCCAGACCTCGCCCGTGTCGCCGGTGACGACGAGGTCGCCATCGGGCGCTTCGACCGGGCTTGCCTTCGCTGCCGTGTGATCGCCCGTGTTTAGCCCGTCGCGTCGCCAGTCGACCCGGACCGATTCGGGGACTGTCTGCTCGGGAGAGACGCCGCGTCTGGTCGTCTCGCCGCGGAACTGGGCAGTCGCGGTCTCGGCCGCTGGCGAACTCGGTGCGCCGGTCAGCGTCCGCAATCGCCCGACACAGCCCGCGCTCGCGACCGTCGCGGTCACGCCCACGCCACGCAGGAACTGGCGTCTGCGCTCGTCCATACGCCTGTCCAACGACCGGCCCCAATGAAGACGGTTTCGGGGCTAGGAGTTCGAGATGCGAACGTGAGGTGAGTGAGCACTAGTGACGAGAAGCATCGAAAGCCCTCGACACGCTCGCCCTTTCATCCACCAGGTGCGTGGACAGTGCCACCAGCTACGTCCTGGCGTCTGCGTGAGCGAAGTGAGCGAGGCTCAGGGTAGCTTGCTCTCCTGCCGGATGAAAGGGCGAGGGCGTTCGATGGGTCACTGTTATCGACGGTTGCTCGAATACGCGATCAGTACGTCTCGTAGCCGTCGGTGTCGAGATAGTTGTGGGCGACGGTGATGGCGTGGTTGGCGTGGAGTGGCTTCGGGCCGAGGGAAACGCGGCGGTCGACGGTGTCGGCGATGATCTTGCGCTCCGCGTCGGTGAAATCGCGGTGATCGGAGAGGACGAAGACGGGATCGGCCGGTGGTTCGGCATCGACGATGGGGTCGCCGTCTTCGTGCAGTTGGACGACGGTGCCGTCGCCGGCCGCGTCCTCGATCGTCGGTTCGAACCCACGGCGGGTCAGCGAGATGCCGGGGGAGGTCTCGACGGGGATGTGACCGATCGCTTCCTCGCGTTCTTCGAGGGCCTTGCGAAGCAGTGCCGCAGTCGATCGCTCGTCGGGGTTGAGCCGTCTGACCGTGCTGCCATCGATGGTGATGGTGTATTCCTCGCCCAGCACGAGGTGGACCCGCACGTCCTCGCGGATGTCGTGACTGAGGAAGAAGGCCGACGAGACGCATCGACAGAGCACGTCCAGACGACCCGCCGCGCCCGCGAGGTCGTCGAGCGAGAACTCAGGCGTCGTGGGCGCGTCGTGGCCGATGATGACGAACTGGCGCATATCGGGTCGTGGACGCAGGCTCACAAGAGCGCTCCTGTTTGGCGCTGGCCCATCGGGTCTATTAGCACCCAGTGCAAACTGAAGCCACATCGATGCTCACCGACACACCGGGAATCCACCACGTCACGACGATGGTCGGGGACCCACAGGCGAACCTCGACTTCTTCGTCGAGGTGCTGGGGTTGCGCCACGTCAAGCGAACGGTCAACCACGAAGATGTGCTTCGCTATCACTTCTACTACGGCAACGGCGGGGGCGAACTCGGAACGATCTACACCTGCTTTCCGTACCCGAACGAGCCATCGGGGCGGCGCGGCCGCCCGTCGATCACGGCCACGAGCTTTGCCGTCCCACGCGGTTCGCTCGATTTCTGGCACGATCGACTGGCCGACCACGGCGTCGCGACCGAGCGCCAGGAGCGCTTTGGCGACGATCTCCTCCGGTTCGAGGACCCCGCCGGCACCCGGGTCGAACTCGTCGCCGCCGACTCGCCGGTCGACCCGTGGAGCGATGGCAGCGTCCCCGCCGACCACGCGATTCGCGGCATCCACGGCGTGACCACGCTCCCGGTCGATCCCTACCAGACCGCGAGCGTCCTCGAAACGCTCGGGCTGGAACAGGTCGCCGAATCCGACGACCGCATCCGCTATCGCGCCCCTGGCGATCGAGCGACGACGATCGATCTCCTGGCCCACGACGGCGACTTTGGCCGCGAGGGGATCGGGACGATCCACCACGTGGCCCTCCGCGTCGCCGACGACGACTTGCGCGAGTGGCACGATCTCTTTCGCGACCGGGACATCCGCGTCTCGCGCATCCGCGATCGTCACTACTACCGCTCGATCTACGTCCGCGAACCCGGCGGCATCCTCATCGAACTCGCCACCGAATCGCCCGGTCTCACCGTCGACGAAGACGCCGACGCGCTGGGCGAGTCGCTCGTCCTGCCGCCGTGGGCCGAAGACGACCGCGAGATGATCGAAGACCAGTTGCCACCGATCGAGATACCGACACCCACCACGGGCACCGACGACCGCGATGCCTGATTCCGGTCCGACAGGCGACGGATCCGGTCTCCTCGATGCTGTCCCCGGCCCACACGGCGACCAGCCGATCGTCACCGCGGGCGCGCCACGCGGCGCAACCGAGGCGGTCGTCCTCGCGCTCCACGGCCGTGGCGCGACCGCGCAGGGCATCGTCAATCTCCTCGATCCAGTCGCTCGCCACGGCGTCACGTTCGTCGCACCGAACGCCGCGCGGAGTCGCTGGTATCCGTACGCCACGACCGCGCCACGCGAGCGCAACGAGCCACACGTCGCCTCGGCGCTCGCAGTTGTCGACGCACTCGTCGAGCACATCACCGACCGCTTCGGCGTCCAGCGGAACCGGATCGTGCTCACGGGCTTCTCGCAGGGTGGATCAGTCGCCGCCGAATACGTCGCCAGCCACCCCGCTCGTTACGGTGGTCTCGCCGTCCTCAGCGGGACGCTCCCCGGTCCGACGATCGGGTCACGGCACTTTGATGGATCCCTCGATGGAACGCCCATCCTCGTCGCCGTCGGGGCTGCCGACCCACGCGTCCCGGCCGACCGTGTTACCGCTACTGCCGACGTGTTCCGCGCACTCGGCGGCGAGGTGACCGAGCGCCACGAGCGGGGCGCCGGCCACGCCGTCTCGGACGCGTCCTTCGAGTTCCTGTCGTCGCTACTGACCGCTCTCGTCGGCGAGTGACCGACGGCGTGCACTCTTGGCCGTGAGCCGGTGGGATGTCCACACCACTGTTCTGTGAGGAACGCTTTTGAGAGTGACAGTCGAAGTTACTGTATGCTATCCCGTGTTCTCGTCGCCATGGATGGCTCGGAGGTATCGGAGCAGGCACTTCGGTACGCGCTCGAAGCCCACCCCGACGCAGCGGTCACGGTTCTCACAGTCGTCGGCGAACCGTCCGCGATGTTCGGGGAAGCAACGGCCATCGCACTCGCTGACGATCCCGGGAAGGCAGCGACGGAACACGCTCGCCCGGTCGTTGATCGAGCACGGGAGATCGCGGCCGCGGCCGACGCCGAAATCGACATCGAAATCGAGATCGGCCAGCCGGCGCGACTGATCCTCGACCGCGCCGAGGATTTCGAGACGGTCGTCATCGGCAGCCACAGCGGGACACTGGCGGACCGAGTCTTCGTCGGGAACGTCACCGAGAGAATCGTCCGTCACTCGCCTGTCCCGGTGACCGTCGTCCGATAGGGGCATCGTCGCCCTGTGGATCGCGACCCCCTGTTGGGCGGGCTTGGACTCTCACAACAGGAACCGAAATACCGGGTAGGATGCGGCAACCGACAGCGACGGCGTCAGCACCCACAGGACGACGATACGCTTGGCCGCCCGCGGGTCGAAGAGGCTTCGTTCGTCGATATCAGCCGGCCCCTCCACGCCGATGTCCGGCACGTCCGGGATCTCGTCCGGCTTCTCGACGGGCTCTTCGTCCCGGGCCACGTCTCCGATCGTCGGACTCGCCGGTACCTCTTCGACGCGTGAGGTGACCAGTGCTCCGGTCGAGACTTCCAGCTCGGGCTCTTCGGGTGTGGGTGTCGCCAGCTCCGCCAGTGTCGCCGCTCGACTCGCACGCCCCCATCCGAGCCCGATAATCGTCGATGTCGTACTCACTGCCAGGCTCGCAGGGATCCCGAGGTAGGAGAGGATCGTGATCACGGTGCCGCCGACGATCGAAACGATCAGCGATGCGAGAATCGGAAGCTCGGTGATATCGTCGCCCACCGTCTCCAGCGTGCGCCGGGCGATGGTGAAACTGCCCACGCCGAAGGCAACTACCGCGAGCACGACCCCCTGATCGACCGTGAGCGACCCGGTCTCTCCGACGAGCGGGGCCACGGCGTTTGCCGCGTTCGAGGCCCCCGCGGAGAACGCCATGTAACACGCGATGATGACCACCGAGACCGAGCCGGCGATGTCTCGCGGTGATGCGTTCGGATTAAACCGGGGCCGAGGAATCGACCCCGAACGGTCGAGTTGGACGAGATGGAGGTCGAACTTCGTGAACGCGACGTAGCGGTCGAGATAGGGGTAGACGTAGCGGCCGACTACGACCCCGATAGTCAAACTCAACAGCGGCGCGACGATCCACGCGGACACGATGGTAAACATCAGCGCCTGATTGAGCGTTCCAGTCGCGAGACCGAGGCCGACGATCGCACCGACAGCCGTCATCGACGTCGAGGCCGGAACCCCGTAGAGATTCGAGACGAGGAGCGATGCACCGGTGAAAAACAGGACGGCGACGCTCGCGAGGGGCGTGAACTGGGCAGCGGGCACGATATTGCTGCTCATCGTGGCGATGACGTTCCGACCGACGGTCCACGCACCCAGGAAGGCGAACCCGACGAACAGGGCCCCCGCTGTCGTCTTGCGAAGGAGTCGTGAACCGACCGCCGGACCGAATGCCACGCCCGTCGACGAGCCGCCGATGTTGAACCCGACGAAGACAGCAACAACGATACCAGCGACGAGCAGTAATGATACCATCGTGACGTTCCCACCTCACAATGAGACAGTGCCCCATATAATCCCCCGTCTCTCCGTCAGGCACTAACGGTCACTTTCGTACCATCGATACAACTCGACGCCGCTCCAGCAAGCGTAGGCGAACGAGACCGCAACGAGCGGGTAGAACGGATCGACACGCCCGACAAGCAGGTCGAGTGCAACCGAACCCGGTGGTGCGTACAGGATCGTCGCGACGAGAACGGCAACCCCGACGAGAACGTTCGACAGGTGGAACAGCCATCCGTCACAGCGAACGAGGGCGGCCCCGATGGCGTCCATACGGTGATGTACGGCCGATCCGACAAGAGCGTTTGCGAACCCCGGTACAGAGAGTGGCTCACCGACCCGGCTGATCC
>Ga0207771_101267_pt1 | contig 11446 bp, 10 predicted proteins | sample A23M2SouthBayCA_2_FD_187731 | JGI IMG/M metagenome (GOLD analysis project Ga0207771, IMG submission 187731) | Aerobic enrichment media microbial communities from Eden Landing Ponds, California, USA - A23 M2 (2) (SPAdes) | ecosystem: Environmental > Aquatic > Marine > Unclassified | place...
CACGGTTACCGGTTCGTCCGGTAGTTCCTCTTCGGTGGGGAACTCGTCGGGGCCGTCAGGGGGTGATGGCTCGTCGGTCATACACAACGCTATGCTCTAGGCACACATATATTTTACTAGCTCGGATATATGTGCTGTGGGCTTTGCTATTGCCACTCTTGGAAATGGGGCCATACTCCACAAATAATCATGATGAAAATAATTCATTTAAATGATGAAATCGCCGCTCAGGTGCACATCTAACGAGATGAGTCATCCAGAGTGGTACTTGAAACACCTGTATTGAGCATTCATATGGATTGCTCTAAGTCAGTACCATATCGATCGCCCGCAGTCGGGCGGTCGTCACGGTAAACAGTTAGATCAACCCGTATCACTCGTCGAAAAACGTGGGGAAACTGCCCGCTCGTCCCTCGCGAGCAGCACCTCAGACTTCTTCGACCGCGATCTCCGCTTTGACGCCTTCTACTTCCCACTCCTTGCGGTAGCCGTCCTCGACCTTGCCGAACGCATCGGCCCTGACCTCTTCGGCGATCAGGGCCTCGCGCTCTTCGACCAGCCCTGCGACGCGCTCGTCCGCGATCTCGTACTCGACACGAATCCGGGCGTCCATCTCCAGATCGAGGTCCTTCCGCATCTCCTGGACGCGCCGGACGATCTCGCGGGCGTAGCCCTCGCTCTCGATGTCTTCCGTAAGGGTGGTGTCGACGTAGACGACACCACCGCCCTCTAAGGCTTCGAACTCCGTGCTCGCGACGCCATCGGGCGTGTTGCGGACGAACTCGACCATCTCCTCCGTGAGGTCGACGCCCCGGCCCAGATCGCTCGCGACGGCCGATTCGAGGGCCTCGATCGTCGGTTCGGCGACGCTGGCGTCGTTGAGCGCGTTCATGACCGCACCGGCCTCATCGCCGAAGGCGGGGCCGAGTTTGCTCATGTCGGCCTCGGCGCTGTAGGTGAGTTCGCCCCACTCCTCGTCGGGGCCGACGACCTCGATCGTGCGGGCGTTCAGGCGGTCGGCCAGCAGGTCGGACTGGAGTTCGATCGACCCGCCGACCTCCTGATCGTCGACGTCGACGACGACGCGCTTGACCGGCCACCGGAGTTTGCGCTCGGCCTGCTGGCGGGCGTTCGAGCCCGCTTCTTCGACAGCACGGACGACGCTGATCTCGTTCTCGAGGCTGACGTCCCGGAGCGTCTCGTCGGGTTCCGGCCAGTCGCACATGTGGACGGTGTCGAACCCGGCGTCGCCGGTCAGGTACTGGTAGATCTCCTCCGCGATGAAGGGCGTGAAGGGGGCCAGCAGGGCGACGGTCTCCTCCAGCACGCGATAGAGCGTCGCGTAAGCCGCGTCCTTCGAACCGTCCTCGCCTTCCTCCCAGACGCGGTCGCGGACCGCCTGGACGTAGAAGCGGGAGACGTCCTCGACGACGAAGTCCATCAGCGTCTGGATGGCCCGATCCTGGCGGCGGTCCTCGAAGTGCTCGCCAATCTCGCTTTCGACGGTCTGGAGGCGGGAGAGCACCCACTCGTCGATTTCTTCGAGGGAGACATCCTCGACGGTCGTTTCCTCGGGGCTGAAGCCGTCCATCCGCATGTACGGCAGCGGGAACCGGAAGACGTTCCAGAGGATGTTGAGGTTGCGCTGCATCGAGTCCATCCCCTCCCAGGAGAAGCGCATGTCCTCACCCTGCGGGTTCTGAGAGAGGAGGAACGCCCGCATCGGGTCCGCGCCGCCTTCCTCGATGGCCTCCTGTGGCTCGACGGTGATGCCCTTCGATTTGGACATCCCGCGCCCGTCGGGCATCAGCGCGAAGCCGTGCATCAGCACCTCCTTGTAGGGGATCTCGCCGATGGCGGCGGTCGCCATACCGAGTTGCGTCCAGAACCACCCGCGGGTCTGGTCGTGGGCCTCCATGATGAGGTCCGCCGGCCACAACTCCTCGAAGGCGTCTTCCTGCTCGGGATAATCGAGCGTGGCCCACGAGGCGACCGAGGAGTCCAGCCAGACGTCGAAGACGTCCGGGACGCGCTCGTAGGTCACGCCGTCCTCGGTGATCGTCAGGTCGTCGACGGTCCCCTTGTGGAGATCGACGGACTCGGGATCGACGTCCTGATCGACGCGCTCGGAGAGCTCCTCGCGGTCGCCGATCACGATGGCGTCGTCCATGTCGCCACTCCACTGGACGGGGTTCCCGTCCGCGTCCGCGCTCGCTCGCGGGCGCTGCCCGCTCGCGGATTCCGAGGCGCTCTGCGCCTCGCTCGGCAGCCAGATCGGCAAGGGCGTCCCCCAGTAGCGCTGCCGGGAGACGTTCCAGTCGGGGGCGTCCTCGACGAAGTCCCGGAAGCGGTTGTCCCGCGCCCACTCGGGATGCCACTCGCTGTCCTCGATGTTTTCGAGCAGTTCGTCTTTGATGTCCGTCACCGTGATGAACCACTGGTCGGTGACGATCTGGATGATCCCCGTGTCACACCGCCAGCAGTGGCCGTAGCTGTGGTGGGTCGTCCCGCGCGAGAGGAGGTTTCCGTTCGCTTCGAGATCGTCCATGATCGCCGCGTCGGCGTCCTTGACGAACTCGCCGGCGTACTTTCCGGCTGCCTCCCCGTAGACGCCGTCGCCGCCGACCGGACAGAACACGTCTAAGCCGATCTCCTGACCGCGCTCGAAGTCCTCCTCACCGTGGCCGGGTGCGGAGTGGACCAGGCCGGTCCGGTCGGCCTCGACGTAGTCTGCCGTGTAGACCTGCAGCGCGTCCTCTCCCTCGGGGGCCTCAGGGACCTCTTCTCGCAACGGGTGCTCGTAGGTCCAGCCGACCATCTCCTCGCCGGTGGCTTCGTCGACGACTTCGTAGTCGTCGTACCGGCCCTTCGAGAGGACGTCTTCGACGCAGGACTCGGCGATCCACAGGACTTCGCCGTCTCCGTCTTTCTCGGCACGAACGCCCTGGTACGTCAGATCCTCGTCGACGGCCACGAAGGTGTTCGCGGGGATCGTCCAGGGCGTGGTCGTCCAGATGACGAGGCTGCCCTCGCGGTCGGTGAGGTCGAATTTGACGTAGATCGAGGGGTCCTCGACGTCCTCGTACTCGACCTCGTTGTTGGCGATGGCGGTCTCACACCGCGGGCACTGCGAGATCGAGCGTTTGCCCTGCTCGACCAGCCCGCGCTCGTGGGCCTGCTCGAAGCCCCACCAGGCGGCCTCCATGTACTCGGGGCTGAGCGTCTTGTACGGATCGTCCCAGTCCATCCACACGCCGAAGGACTTGAAGTCCGACTGGAGCCCTTCGAGTTGCTCTTCGGCGAAGGCCTTGCACTCGTCGATGAAGTTCTCCTCGCCGAACTCCTGGATGTCCTTTTTGTTCTCGAAGTCGAGTTTCTCCTCGACCTTCGTCTCGATGGGCAGGCCGTGCATGTCATAACCCGGACGGTCGGTCACGCTATACCCCTGCATGCGGAGGTAGCGGATGTAGGCGTCCTTCAGTGTCTTGTTCCAGGTCGTGCCCATGTGGGCTGCCCCGGAGGTGTAGGGCGGGCCGTCGACGAAGAAGAAGTCCTCGCCGTCGGCGCGGTGTTCTTTGGTCTGCTCGTAGGCCTCGACGGCGTCCCAGTGGGCGAACACCCGCTTTCGGACGCTGTCGGGGTCGTACTGGTCGGCCACCTCACCGAAGCGCTCGTACGTCGGCGGCGAGGCGTCGGCGTGGTCCTCGGCGTCTGTCATACGTCTTCACACCATCGCCGGGATTAAAGGAGAATCGATCCCACGCGCGACTCCCCGCAATCCAGGTGCCGCGACTCTCGGCGATCCCTGGGTTTTTCGGCCCGGCCCTCGTCTGTGGTGCTATGGAGTACCGAACTTTCGGATCGACCGACGTCGACGTCTCGGCGGTCGGTCTCGGCACGTGGAACGTCGGCCCGGTCTGGGGCGACGTGAGTGACGAACAGGCGAAAGAAGCGATTCGCACCGCCCTGGACGCGGATATCAACCTGATCGACACCGCCGAGGTCTACGGCGGCGGGCGCGCCGAGCGACTCATCGGCGAGGTACTGGACGAACGCGGCCGCGACGGCATCTTCGTCCCGACGAAGGCCGCACCCGACGAGGACGGCGGCCACTCCGCGGCGGGTCTCCGGGAGTCCATCGAAGGCTCGAAGGAGCGCCTCGGCGTCGAGACGCTCGACCTCGTGCAGTTGCACTGCCCGGAGACACCGGCCTTCTACGATCCCAGCACGTTCGAGACGCTGGAAGCACTCCGCGAGGAGGGCGAGATCGCCCACGCCGGCGTCAGCGTCGAGAAGGTCGAGGAGGCGATGAAGGCCATCGAGTACGACGTCGTCGAGACGGTCCAGTTGATCTTCAACCCGTTCCGTCACCGGCCGGCCGAACGGTTCTTCGAACGCGCAGCCGCCGCGGACGTGGGTATCATCGTCCGGGTCCCGCTCGCCTCCGGCCTGCTCGCCGACGCCTTCGACGGCGTCGAGGACTTCGAGGAGGGAGACCACCGCAAGAGCGCCGCCGAGGGTGGCGTCGACGCCGGGATCGGCCGCGCCGGCGGGGAGACCTTCGCCGGCGTGCCCTTCGAGGCCGGACTCGACGCCGTCGACGATCTGCGTCCGTACGTCCCCGAGGGGATGTCGATGGCGCAGTTCACACTCCGGTGGATCCTCGATCACGACGCCGTCTCGACGGTCATCCCCGGTTCGACCTCACCCGACCACGTCGAGGCGAATGCCGCCGCAGCGGACCTGCCCGAACTTTCCCACGAGACTCACGGCGCAGTCCAGGACATCTACGAGGACCACCTCTACGACCACGTCCATCACCGGTGGTGAGGCCGTCGTTCGATTGCGCAGTGATGCTGGCCGGAGCCCGTCGGCCGCCAACGCTTTAGCCGTTGCCGCTCCCAGCGGCGGTATGGAACTGACCGACGCCCACCGGGCGACGTTCGAACTCGGGATCAAGTTCGGCGCGCTCTACCATCAGTTCGCCGGGACGCCGATCAGCCCCGCGAGCGCCGGCGACCTCGCGAGCGCCATCGAGAGCGCGATCGAGAACCAGCCACACTGCGAGGCGGTGACTGTCGAGATGAAGACCGAGGCGATCGACGCGGCGGTCGACCCGGACGTGGGCTACACGGAGTTCACCGGCGAGTTCGCCGACGTGGAGATTCTCGTGGACTACGAGGGGCTGGAGGCGACCGCTGTCATGGAGATGGACGAGGGGTATCCCCGGATGCGGCTGGTCGAGATCGAGGAATCGGCGTGAAACCGTACTGACGGCCTAGAGCTAAGTCACGTGGGGACGGAACCCACAGGCATGGCTCTCGCAGCGATCGACCGCATCGACGACGCCGTCGACATGACACGCTCGTTCCTCCTGCCGTTCGACGGTGGCCGGTGGGCCCGCCTCGCCGTGATCGTCTTCTTCCTGATCGGGGGCAGCGGCGGGGGGAGCGTCTTCTCGACGACCGGAAACGTCCCCGCCAGTGCTGGGTCGGCCCCTGGCGGATCGATCCCGGAATTCAGCATCGAGTTGCCGGAACTGACGGCGACTGCGGTGGCCGTCGTTCTCGGCGTCATCGCCGTGCTCGTCCTCCTCGGACTCGTCGTCGGCGCGATCGGCGCGGTCATGGAGTTCGTCTTCGTCGAGTCGCTGTCAGCCGATGAGGTCACCGTCCGGGCGTACTTCGGCCGCTATATCGGTCGTGGACTCCGACTGTTCGCCTTCCGATTCGTTCTCGGTGCTATCACGTTCGCGATCTTCGGCGGGGCCGTCCTGTTGCTGTTCGGCGACGTCGTCGCAGGGCTGCTCGCAGGCGAAGCCGTCGCCCCGTCGGCAAGTCGAATCGTCGTGGGCGTCCTCGTCCTCCTTCCGCTGGGGCTCGCCGTCGGCATCGTGGTCGCGCTGGCCAACGGCTTCACCACCGAGTTCGTCGTCCCGATCATGCTCCGGGAGGATCGCGGCGTGCTCGCGGCCTGGCGGCGGTTCTGGCCCACGCTCACCGACCAGTGGACGGAGTACGCCGCGTACGTGCTGGTGGCTTTCGGCCTCCACATCGTCACCGGGATCGCCGGGAGTATCGTCGTCGGGATCGTTGCCGTGGCGCTTTTGATCCCCTTCGCCGTCGTCGCCGTGGTGGTCGGCGTCGGTGCGCTCCAGGGCGGAGTGATTACGGCCGCAGCGATTGCGGTGCTGGCCGTCCTGTTCGCTGCCTACCTGCTCGCACTCTTCGTCGCAGCGGCGGTGGTCTACGTCCCGATCCGGGTGTTCCACCGCCAGTTCGCGCTGCTGGTGCTCGGAGACACCAACGCCGACTTCGACGTGCTCGCCGATCGTCGGCCGTCGAATGCTTCACGACCCGAGTGAACTCGATCCGGTCACGAAACACGCCGATGAAGACATCGTCTGTCTATCGGAACGCTGGGGTGGACCTTCAGATCGTCCGCTCAGGGATCGACAATTCCTCCGGCAGTCGGGCAAAGTCGTTCGAAAGGCGCTCGCGCCTTTCGTGATGAGCGTGGGACCAGTCCCACGAACCTGCGAACGGCGCAAAGCGCCGTGAGCAGATGACGAGAGAGCTTCGCTCTCTCGAACCACCCGACGACGCCGGGATTCCCTCTCGCTGCTTGACGGTAGTCTCACTCACTGGACGCTGGCGACATCTTCAAACCGATACCAGCCCACGTTTGTGTGTCGTGACTAGCTGGAAAAAACAGTACATCGTGGCCGTCTTCGTCTGGACGCTCAGTGCTGTCCTTGGGGTAGTGTTTTTGGATTCGTTCCCCTACGGACTGTTTTTCGTGGTGTCGGTGATCGGGGTTCTCGTATTCGTCGTCTTCGTCCGCCGTTCAGCCTGACGTCGTGACAGCTATCGGAACCGTGTCGAATCGTCGGCCCACTGGCCGTCCTCGAGGACACGAGTGTCAGGACAGCCCCGTCTTTTGAACGAGAGGTAGGTCAACGAAAACGCGGTTGTCACTCGAATCTCTGGCCGTAGACCCGTTGTAGCAGGTCCTTCACCTGGCCGTAGTCCTCGTATTCGGAGAGACGCAGGTTGTCGGTAAGACGCAGTTTGTACGTCTTGCTGGGCGTCGTGATGGTGAGGAGTGGACTCTTGACGTCGTAGGTGTTCTCGTCGACGTCGTACCTCGTGACGGCGTCCGAGAGGTGCACTGACTGCACCGACTGGTTGTCGATGGCGAAGTTACGCTTGTGTTCGGCGAGGATCTCTTCGACAGACATCGACTTGTATCGTTCGGTGAAGGTGCCGTAGGCACCCATTTGCGCCTTCCACTTTCCGAACCATCCCGCGCCGTGGTCCTCCGCGGTGGCTCGTTCGTCGGCGATCTCCTGTGTGAGGAGTGCGCTCGTGAACCTGGCGAAGATGGTCTGCGTGCGGGTGAACACAACCGTGTACCCCTTCGCACGGAACCTACCCTTCAACCGTCCGTTGAGCGCACCCATCACGGGAGCGGTCGTTCCCGATTCTACATCTTCATTCATCAGCATCCGCTCATATTTATGTATGATCTTTCATTATATATCCGGTCGCCACCGAGAGGGACGTATCGATGACCCTCGCCCAGTGAGAATCGTCGACGTAGTTTCATCATCTCTAGAAACCGTCTCGCAAGTGTGAATTTACACCTACGTGATCGAATCACGGCCGGACGTCACGTCACGACGGTAGCTGGTTTTGCGGGAACAACGCCATACGGCGACGTCTACGGGACACTCGGCTGGCGCGACGCGTCCATCGCTCACCCGAATATAAACATAAATATCCAGAAAATTTAATTTACACTATAGTTTATGACACTCCGAGTGGTATGCTTGTGTATGCACCGGGTGAAGATCCTCTCAGTGATCGTGGTGATGGTCGTCCTACTGGCCGGATGTGGCGGGGCAGGGCCAGCGGACGACGGTACCGATACCAGCAACGGCCTTGACGACGGGACAGATGTCGGTACCGATACCGGAGACGGTGCCGACGATGGCACAGACGGTGGTACGGCCACAGACGGTGGTACGGCCACAGACGGTGGTACGGCCACAGACAGTACCACGGCCACAGACAGCGGTGACGACGAACCGGCGGAAGTGCAGTTCTTCGAGTTTGACCGGCCGGGCCGGTACGTCTACGAGGCGACAGTCCCGTCCCACGGGACGGGTCAGGTCGTCTGGGACATCCAGGGGATCGATGGCGATGAAATATCGCTGGCGTTCGACTACGACGTCGGTGATGTCTCTTACCAGACGAACATGACGGGGACCAAGGAGTCGATCCAGTCGCGGTTGATGCAGTCGCCTGCCGGGATGTTCGCGATGCTTAGCATCTACCCCCCTATGCTCTCGCAGTATCAGGGCGAATACCTCGAAATCGGTCGGGAGTGGTCGTACTCCAGCCCGGAGGGGTCGTTACGGTTTGCGATCACCGGGACGGACAGCTATGCTGACGTCGAGTGCTACGTCTCGATAATCGAACTCAACGGAACCCTGATGCACGAGGCGTGTTTCTCGCCGGACCTCGGCCTCGCACCCTACTACGCGTGGTACGACGAGGACACCGGCGACATCCAGGTCCTGATGAAACTGGTCGAGTACACGTCCACGGACTGACTCACGACGGCCGGCCCGGACAGTTCCCGTCCAGCACGACGGACATGCAGCATCTGTCACGTCTGCGACGAAGTTCCGCGAGTCAGCCGGGAGTACGACTTGCGGGAGAAAGCCCACGGCTAAAGCCGTGAACTGTCGCCTTGCTACCGCTGAAATTTGCGTTTGGCCGGTTGGTTGCGTCGCTTTCTCACGAGCCACGCAGCCAGGAAGAGAAACCAATCCGAGTGCGAGGGAACCGGCAACCGCTCCCCGATTCACGTCTCGGTTTCATTCCTTTCGGGATATCTCTCCTTCCGAACGTCGACTTTCGGGCAATCTTTTAACCGAGAGCGTGTGAAGAGATGTCTATGAGTCAATCGACACTCGACGACGACGATCTCTTCGGCGAGGCGGCGAACGAAATGCGCAGCGACGTCGAGGAACATCTCGATGCGGCCCGCGAGGCGCTGCCCGACCCCGACGACATCTGGGCTGTCGAGGCAGACAACACGCTCGGCGTCCTGAATGCCCTCCGGTCAGGGCTGGACCCGGGTGAGGCAGAGACTCACCTCCGGGACGCCAAGAAGTGGTACACGATGGGCGAGCGGGCCGACGCCTTCGAGGACGCGGGTGATCTGGAGGACGATATCGAGGACATCGAGGATCTCATCACCGACCTTTCGGCCGCACGCGAGCAGGTGAGCGATCTCGCGGGCACCGTCCCCGAGATTCGAAGTGAACTCGAATCCGCGGACGAGGCTGCAGGCGGTGACAGCGACGACGCGGGAGACGACGCAGGCGACGAATAGCCGCTTAGTCTCCGGATCGATCGCGTCCGGCCACCGCTTCCAGCAGCGTCACCAGCGCGTCCCGGGCCGAGTCGAGCAGTGCTTCGCCGAGTTCGGCGCTGCCTGCGGTCGGATCCCCAACGACGCCGTTCGGGGCGAATTCCTCGATGTCGTACGCGAGATTTACGCCGCTGGTCCACTCGCCCCAGCGCTCGACAGCCCCTTCGCGGGCAGTCTCGATCCCGTTCCCGTCAATGAGATCCGGCGCGACCTGTTCGAGGACGCTGTTCTCCATCGGCCCGGCGTGGCCCATCGAGACGTCGTCGGGGTCGACTGCCTCGAACCAGGTAAAGGGGACGGCGTAGGCGTCGTCGTGGCGGGTGATCCGGGCACAGACTTCCTCGAGTGGACCGACGTTGCCGCCGTGGCCGTTGACGATCACGACTCGATCCCAACCGTGGTGGGCGAGGCTGGCGACGGTCTCGCGGACGGTCGCCCGGAAGGTGTCTTCGCCCACCCACAGCGTTCCGGGGAAGGCGCGGTGTTCCTCGCTGATGCCGACGGTGATCGACGGCGCGACGACGACCTCGCCAGGATAGACCTCAACCGCCGCGTCGGCGACGGCCTCGGCGATGATGGCGTCGGTTCCCAGCGGCGCGTGCGGGCCGTGCTGTTCGGTGCTTCCGACGGGGAGGACGGCGAGATCGGTCTCGACCGCGTCGGCGTCGGTCCAGGTCGACTCGGAGAGGTACATGTCTTCACGGGGCGTCCGCGTCGTGAAAACGATTCGCTTCACCCAGTGACAGAATCGCTATCATTCAGCGACAGATTCGGGGATCGAGAGACGATCGCCAACCGAGATCCCCGATGCGTTTGTCCAGCCGTACGGCACTTCGAGCACGTACTGGCCCTGGCCGCGGTACTGTTTCAGTGGATCGCTCGGGTTCCCGGGGAGTGGGGCGTGATGGATCGTCGTGATCGTCCCGTTTTCGCCGGCGAAGACGATGTCGATCGGGAACGCCATGTCTCGCATCACGTACGGATACGTGCCGGATTCGGGGTGGACGAACAGCATGCCCTCGCCATCGGCGAGGGAGACAGTGTTACTCAGGCCGACGTAGCGTTCCCGTTCGGTGTCGGCGACGCGGACGTCGACGGTCGCGAGTTCGGTGTCGTTTTCGTCGTGGATCGAGAGCGTCGCGTTCTCGTAGGATAGTGGTGAGAGCAGGGGGGCGAGTGGGCTGGTCGGGCCGGTCAGAGCCAGCACTGCTGCGAGGACGAGCAGGCCGACGACGATCAGGTTGACGAGTCCACGGCGGCGCACGTCTCATGGGACGGGTGGGGGAAGTGAAAGCGTTCGGATGAGAAAGTAAGGGTTATTCCGCCCGATGCAGTTGGTTCGGATACGGGTCCGTGGTCTAGGTTGGTTATGACGTGGCCTTTACAAGGCCGAGGTCGGTGGTTCAAATCCGCCCGGACCCACTTCTGACGGCGACTGCTCCGAACGAAGTGAGGAGCCAGCGCCGTCTGTGTGGGCAAGCGGATTTGAAAGAGACGAGTCGCGCGCAGCGAAGCGAGCACGTCTCGGCGTGGTTCAAATCCGCCCGGACCCATTGAGTTCTCGCGGCGCTCGTCGACGAGCGCCGCGTACGCGAAGCGGACGGCGGATTTGAATGAGAGAACACGCAGCGCGAGCGGAGCGAGCGACCGTGTTCGCGTGGTTCAAATCCGCTGAGAGAGCACGGCTCTCTCGAACCCTCGTTCGCTACGTTCCCGGCTTCTTCTCGCGGGCCGCAGGCCCGCTCGAATGGTCCGCGGAACGGAGTTCCGCGCTATCGCCGTTCACGTTCCCGAGACGCTCCCCTGGTCGCGTCTCGCTCCACTCACGAGGACGCCCGGACCCACTTCTGACGGTGACAGTGCTCCGGGTAATCACTGGATTCTAGATCGCCCTATCCCGCACGGTAGTGTTCAGATAAGCTGGTTCCATGCGAACGCGAAAGATCTGAGCCAATCGTCGGCTGTTTCTGCAGCGGCGTGACTGAAACAGTTTGAGAACGAA
>Ga0207771_101276_pt1 | contig 11391 bp, 10 predicted proteins | sample A23M2SouthBayCA_2_FD_187731 | JGI IMG/M metagenome (GOLD analysis project Ga0207771, IMG submission 187731) | Aerobic enrichment media microbial communities from Eden Landing Ponds, California, USA - A23 M2 (2) (SPAdes) | ecosystem: Environmental > Aquatic > Marine > Unclassified | place...
CCCGCCGAGGAGCCACAGTACTCCGGCCGGATTGATTCCGGGCTCGAGATCGTAGACGGCAAGCACACCCCACGCTGGCCACGATACCGCTACCGTCACCAGGACGAACACTAGAAGCCGCCAGCGCTCGATTGTCCGTACCACCGAGGAACCAGTCGTCTGTCCACCTGCTGTCGTCGGTGAGTCACCCATCGAACTCTAGTTCGAGACCACCGATAAGACTCGCCGCCGCATTGTATAGGATGGCAGTAACCCCACCGACGATGGCCCCGGAGAGAAGCCCCCCAACTACCGAGACCACTAGTTCAGGCAACCCGGGGAAGGGACCGCCGAGAGCACCCGTTACGAGCCAGGTGATCGCGAGAATGATACCCCACAGGAGACCGATGACGCCGACGACTTTCGCCAAGGAGGCTACGCCGATCTGCTCTAGCGTTCGGTCCATTATTAGTTAGTCCTCGTCGGAGTATCACTGTCATCGCCGATTGTAGCAGTCATTTCTTTCGGGCCGCGGAGGTACGCCACAACGGCAGCAGCGAGCGCGACGACGACCGAAATCACGATCGCGGTAGTGACGCCAACGTTTATCACCCAACCGAAGACGACGAGGGAAACGATGAAGCCGACGCCGAAAGCGGCGAAAGCACCTGCGATACGGCGTCTGCCACCCGGAGCGTCATCAGCCAATCCGAGATACACCGCGCCGGCGGTGAACGCTCCGGTCGCAAGGCCGGCGGGAATGCCGACGAAGAGCGAGAACTCGATCCACGGTTGGGCGAACTCGGTGACTGCAACGCCTACAATGAGGAAGGCAGCGACACCGGACAAGAGCGCCAGTGAGACGGATTTGAGGTTCATCTACGTATCTACTCGGCGTGACAACATCATATAGTACTATTTTCAAGTTGGACTGTATTGTGAGGAACCGGGTGACCTCGGCCAACAGTGACGCCAGGCATCGAATACGGGAGGATTCCGAGTCGCCCTGTCAGCGTAGTGAGATCGATCACACGTTCCCCGGATCCGCATCGGTGAGAGATACGCGTCCTTATCTCGCACAAGGCTACGAACGTTGTCGAAAGTTCGGCTCTGGAACGCTTGGAGGAACCGCTGCGGTCAGTACAGAGGACGCACGTACCGGCGCAGGCCGAGATCTACCCACCATCTGTCAGGAACAGCCGACAAAATACGGAGCTTAAATACAGATGAGCGAGGTGTCAGGTGACATCTCTTCAGGCCGGAGCAGCGACGTGTGCTTCAATATACGTCTTCATGTTCTCGAACGCAGTCCCGAACTGGCGTTCGTTGTAGTTGGCGGCAACCGGTTCCAGCACTTTATCGAGAACTGTCCCGGTCATCTCGTAGTCGCCGTGCTCAACGACATCGGTACCTCCGTTCCGTTCGGTGAGCCGCCACGTGAGCGTCCCGTTCAACCCCTTGCCGTCGAATCGGTAGACGATTTCTTCGTTCGGTTCAACGACCACGGCTTCGAGCGTTCCTTTTGTCTTGACGGCAAGCAGTTTGTACGTCATCTTCGCGCGGTATCCGCCGTCAGCCTGCTCCTCGACGTCCGACATTTCGTGTACACTCGGATTCACCGCGTGCGCCGTGTCTGGGTCGAGCAGGAATTTGAAGACGGTTTCTGTCGGTGCATCAATGTGGGTATCGTGTTCGAATTCGGGCATGTGATTCTCCAACCTGCTCTTAGACTCTTATCCACATGAAGTAGCGATATTTTCACGCTCGGTCAGTATATCTCGGAACTGAGTGACAAACGCCACTACTGATAAAACAGATGCCCCATCTCTCGCACGATGAGAGTGAAACCAATCGTATTTCATAGGGCGCTCAGTGGAACAACCGCGCCCTGTATGCAGCACGACTCCTGCGACATCATCTGCATCTGATAGAACTCGCCACGGTAACTACGCCATACCGATCGAATGAAAGCTGAACGAGTAGCACACCGATATCCGGTGCTGCATACAGTGCGCGTGGTCGGCGGACCGCGGTTATTTAATGCCGTCGCTTGTGACAGAGTGACATGGGGGAGCTGAACTTCGGAATCGTCCTCCCGAATTGGGAGGTACAAGGAGATGTCGAACGGCTCGTGGAGTATGGGGTTGCCGCGGAGGAGGCCGGCTGGGATGGGGTGTTTCTGGCTGATCATCTCGCGATGGGTGAGGATGGAAACCACCCTGATTTCCCCGACCCTTGGATCACGCTCTCGGGGATTGCCGCACGGACGGACGAGATTAGATTGGGCTCCTGGGTGACTCCGATTCCTCGCCGACAGCCGTGGCAGCTGGCCCGTGACCTGGCCACCCTAGATCAACTCTCGGACGGTCGAGTTATACTCGGAACTGGTCTCGGTCGGGCCTTCGATTACACGACCTTCGGTGAGGACTGGGAGCCGAGGCGGCTCGGCGCGAAGTACGATGAGGCGCTCGATGTCATCACCGGGCTCTGGACCGGCGAGCCGTTCAGCTACGACGGCGAGTTCTTCACTATCGACGAGGCGGTGATGCGGCCGACACCGGTCCAGGAGCCCCGCATCCCCATCGTTGTCGGTGGAGTCTGGCCGAACAAGAAGCCGTTCCACCGGGGGAGCGAATGGGACGGGATGATGCCACACTATCGCGGCGACGGTGTCATCCCAGCCGAGGGCATCGACAGCGAGCAGTCAGATGATCTCGTGCTGCCCGAGCGGCCCGGTGATGTCAAAGCCGAAGTCAGTGATATGCTGGAGTACTACACCGGACTCAGCGAGGAGCCGGGAGAGCTGTTTCTGCCCGCCGACCAGCCCCACGCCAGCGGCGATTGGAGCGAGTTCTGCAGCGATCTCGGAGCGACATGGCTGTACGAGCGAAATCTCGACCCCGAAGATGGCTGGGACCTGAAGATGGATCGAGTCCGCAGCGGCCCCCCAATTTAACCAGATCAGGCCATCGTTGGCTGTGCTGCATAGATACTCTGTATCGGTCACGCCGATGCTGTCAGCAGTTGAGAGCTTCAACAGAGCCGTCTAACTAGGAGTTCAACAGAGCCCGAAGCTCAGCCCTCGAACGCCTCGACGATCGTCCGGTCGCGGTCCAGCAACGGCTCGATCTTCGGACTCCGCGACTCGACGACGAGTTCCTCGCGTTGCCAGTGGCCCCCGTCTTTCCCGTTCCAGACGCCGTAGATCGTCACACCCGGCAAGCGGACGACGCCGAAGCGGACGGCCACGTAGTACAGCAGACTCGCGAGTTCGTCCCACGTCGCCGTCGTCTTCCGCGGGAGCGACCGCGGGAAGTCGACGTGCTGAGCAGGCAGACCGGCGTCGTCAGCAAGGTCGACGAACCCGAAGTCGTTGCTGAACAGGACGACATCCTTGCGGCTCTCGGTGTCGAACCGCTCGTACCCCGCGACGATGGCTTCGTCGCCCGTCTCACACGCGACGCGGTCGACGTTGCGGTCGGCCATGAGCCGGCGGTACTCGTAGAGGCCGAGAAACCCTTCCCGGTTGTCGCCGGCTGGCTGGTTGTCGAGCCGTTCGAACTCCTCGCCGAACGCGGCGACGAGCGACGCGGTCTGGTGTTGCTTGTAGTGCCAGTCGAGCTCCTCCTTGACGCCGGTCGCGAGCGCGTACCCGTTGGTCGGCGACCGGCCGGCGTCGTCCGTCGGCCCCGTCAGATGGTCGATACCGAGCACCTCGCCCATCCGCCACGGGACGATGTTGGCGTCGATGCCCGCGACGACCGGCGGGTGGCCGGCCTCGAGGTCACGGTATCCGTGTCGCCGCACGAAGCGATCGACGTCGTCGCGGTTCTGGATATCCAGGACGCCGGCCGCGACGAGACAGCGGACGTAGGCGCTGTCGTCGGGCAGGTCGTTGTACGCGTCCGGGCCGTACTCCCGCTCGACCGCTTCACGCGTCTCGTCGTACTCGGGAAGCGACTGCGTGAACCGGACCGGGCTGTCGAACGGCCCCTCAAGGTCGAATCGGAGGAGTTCGCCGACCGCCGAACAGGGGTGTTCGACGGTGACGCGCCGCTTGTCCGTCTCGTACAGCGCGTTCAACAGCACCGTCAGGTGCCGCCGAGAGAGGATCACACGAACACCTCCGTGAAGTCGTACAGCGTCGTGCCGCTCCGCGGCAGGTCCGCGTAGACGCGGCCGAACAGCTCGCCCGAGTGGACGTGGAGGTAGGCGACGCGGTCGGCGTCGAACCGGATGCCGGCCTGAAAGGCGATGGCGGACATGAACTTCCGGCCGGGCGTGATGTCGACGACGACCTCACCCTCCTCCTCGCGAGCGGCGTCGATGGCCGCCTGGAAGTGGTCGACGATGGCCTGGAACTCCGTCTCGCTGTCGAGCGACGTACGTTCGACGTCCGGGTCGCCGCCATACGCCTCGACGATCGTCTCCACGAGAGTGACGATGCGGTCGAGCCGGTTCGCGACACCGGGGTTCCCCAGCACGAAGACGCGGTCGGGCACGTACCCCCACTCGTTGCACGCGGCCGCCAGCGGGTTCACGACCGCTTCCGGGTTGGTGCTCCCCGTCGTCACCCAATAACGTGTCATGTGACTGTTGAACCGGGACAGCGTGTTAACTCCTCTCACGAGTTCGCGACTGAGGGCCTGCCCCTGTGAATATGAAGATACTCTGTCCTATGGGCGAAGGGGAACCACCACAAAGCCGAAATGTTGGTTACACCATCGTATTCGCGTGACGGGGAGCTATCCGCTCGACGCACTCGCGTCGCTACCGAACTTCTATCATCCGTTCGCCAGGGGGGAGAGCGACGACGTCGCCGTCTACTACGATGAGACGGGGCGGAACGAACTGTACGTGATCGATACGGAGACGGGGGACCGAACGCGGGTTAGCGACGGCAACGTGCCGCGGAACGCGATGTACCCGTTTTACGCGGGACCCGAGGCGGACCGCTTCTACTTCCACCAGGACGAGGGGGGCGACGAGCAGAACGATATCATGTGTCTCCACCGGGACGGCACCGTCGAGCCCGTCATCGCTACCGACGCCAAGTGTGACCTGACCGACGTCAGCGCGGACGGGCGCTTCCTCCTGTACACGAGCGACGCGAGCGGACAGATGAACCTCCACCGCTACGACCGGTCGACCGAGGAGTCGACACAGTTGACCACACACGAACGGCCGGTCACGAACGGGCTGCTGGGGCCGGACGGCGAACGCATCGCGTACACGACGAACGAAAGCGACGACCCCGACAATCAGGACGTCTACGTCGCCGGAGCGGACGGGAGCGGCGCCCGGAACCTAGAGATCGGCGACGTGGGTGCGGAGACGGGCGTGGTCGACTGGCACCCGGACGGCACCGCCCTCCTCGTCTCCGATAACACGACCGACCGGCCGCGCTGTGGCGTCTACGACCTCGACGCGGACACGGTCGAGTGGTACACCGACGAAGCCCACGTCGAGGAGCCGGTCGCGTTCCGCCCGGACGCTCGCGGGTTCGTCGCAACTCGGACGCGGGAGTGTGCCGTGGCCCCGGTCGCATACGACCTCGGATCGGGCGATAGCCGGGAGCTCGACCTCCCGGAGGGGGTCGCGGAGTTCTCCTCGTTCGGCGGCTACTTCCGGTATCCCGGCTCGGTCTTCCTCTCCGAGACGGAACTGGTCGTGGCACAGCGGACGCCGACCCAGCGCCCGCGCTTGCTCGTCTACGACCTCGCGACCGACGAGACGCGGACGCTCATCGAGCCCGAGTACGGTGACCTCGACCCGTCTGGGTTCGTCGACTGCTCGTACGAGACGTACGAGTCCCACGACGGCCTCGAGATCGAGGCGCTGCTGTACGACTCCGGCGTGCGCCCCTCGCCCGCCGTGGTGAAGGTCCACGGCGGCCCCTACGCGCAGGATCGACGGGAGTTCGACCTCGAGGCGCAGTTCCTGGCCTCGCGCGGCTACAGCGTGCTGGCGGTGAACTACCGGGGGTCGACCGGCCGTGGTCGCGAGTTCAAGAACCGCGTCAACCAGGACTTCGGCGGCGACGAACAGGGCGACATCGCAGCCGGCACCCGCTGGCTCGCGGCCAAGGACTGGGTCGACGAGGACCGAATCGCCGTGACGGGCCTCTCTTACGGCGGCTACTCGACGTACATGCAGCTCCTGCAGTACCCCGACCTGTACGCGGCGGGGATCGCGCGCGTCGGCATCACGGACTTCCCGGCGCTGTACGAGGAGTCGATGCCTCACTTCAAGACGCTGCTCGAGGACAGTTTCGGCGACCCTGAGGCGGACGCGGACCGGTATCGGGAGCGGTCACCCACCCAGCACGTCGAGAACCTCTCGGCGCCGCTGTGTATCGTCCACGGGGTCAACGACCCCCGGTGTCCGATCAGTCAGGCGCGGCTGTTCCGGGACGCGCTCGACGAGCACGGGTTCACCGAGGGGGAAGACTACGAGTACAACGAGTTCGGCGAGGAGGGGCACGCGTCGACCGACACCGACCACACGGTTCGGTCCCTCGGCATCATCGAGGAGTTCCTGGAGCGGCGAATGCCCGTCACCGCCTCAACGCCGGAGGCCGACGACGACTGAGCCGACGACGGTCACCGCGGCTCAACACAGCAGGAGGTACAGCCAGTACGGCATGTGAACGAGCCCGTCCTCGATGGAAATTGGCCGCTCGCTGCGAACGGTATCGCCGGTGAGCACGATGCCAAACGGCGTCTCGTACGTGTCGACGAACTCGCGGACGGGTGTGGCCGCATCGTCGACCGGTGGCCGGTACGCGAGCCCGACGGGTACGGGCGTGTCGGCGACCTCGAACACGAAGTCCACCTCGCCGTTACGCCCGCGCCAGAAGCGCACGTCCGGGTCGGTCGGCGCGCCTTGGGCGGCACTCACGCCGTACGAAAAGCGCATCGTGTGGTCGAACGCGGCCACCCGGGCGAGCGCGGCCTCCCGGTCGAAGTCGTTGAGTGCGCCGCTCGCGTCGCCGTCGGTGAGCGCCGTGACGAGGCCGGTGTCGCGGAGGTAGAGCCGCACCGAACGGGGCCGGCTGTTGTCGTACTCCGTGACGCCCGACAAGAGGTAGAGCTGTTCGAGCGCGGGGAGATAGCTGTCCGTGATGGTGCGGCGGTCGACGTCGAACAGTTCGACGAGCCGCTGATACCGGACCGGGTCGGCACCCCGGTTGCGCGCGGCGAGCGCGCAGAGCCGTTCGAGGTCGGCGATCGTCTGGACGGACTCGAAGCCGGGGACGTCCTGATACAGCGCGTCACGGACGTCGTCGCGAAGCTGTGTGTACGCGCTCGCGTCGAGATCGCCCGCTGATTCGACCGGTCCGTCGAGCGCGTAGCCGATGATACCCCCCATTGCGAGGTAGTGGACGACCTGTGACTGCACCCGTGGAACGGCGTCCGCGACGCGGTCGTACTGCGCCCGCAGCGTCTCGGCCAGCACGTCGGGGTCGCCGGCAGCGAGCGCGGCGGGCAAGCTCCCGTCGCCCGTTCGAAGCGGCGTCGGGCTCACCCGCGTCCCGTCGGCTTCCAGTTCGGGGGCCAGCGTGTAGAGGTAGTCGCGGAACTTCTCGGGGAGGATCGGCTGGGTCGCGTAGTCGTCGGCCGCGAGCCCTACGCGTTCGAGTTCGCGCTCGATCTGGACCCCTGCGTTCGCCGTGACGACGACGTGGCGCCCCTCGCCGTCGGCGAGCAGCTCCGAGACGGGCGTGCCCCACCCGTCGATCGTCGGCTTGCTGGGGTGTTCGACGAGATGGACGTCGTCGAGGAAGAGGAAGTGCGGCGTCGGGTCGTCGACGCGACCAAGAACGCGCCCCTCGTAGTAGCGGATCGCCTGCCGGAGCCCGTCGTCCGACTGCAGCTGGTAGAGCGGGTCCGCCCCGAACGGGACGTAACAGAACCGCTCAGAGGCCGCGCCCTGCTCGATGCGGTGGTGGATGAACTGTTCGAGGAGCGTCGTCTTACCGACGCCGCGACGGCCGACGAGCCCGAGCAGGGGCTGGTCCTCGAACTGACTGTCGGCCTGCTCGGGGCGTGCGAGATGGTAGAAATCGCTCTTGGCACGACGCGGGAGGTCGATCGCGTCGGTCCCGGACTCCCACCAAGGGTTGTGCTCGTGGAGTGCCCGGAGCAGCGCGTCCCCGGCGTCGTCGAACGTCATCGGTCGGTCTGTCCGAGTCACGGTGGCTACCGTAATGGGCGTTTCGGCCGGCTAAACTGCACTCTAATGTCGGTTCGGACGTCGCAAAGGCAACAACGGCGACTCTTGAGCCGCCCACAGCTAAAGCCGGTGGGGTTTGGGCTCGGATTTCGATAACACGCGATGCTGCGACCGGCGGGCTCGACTCGATGGAGCTGTCGCCCGTGCGCTCCACGTCCCCGGCTTCGACCGCGTGGAGGGCAACGACCGCGACGATGGTCAGGCCGCGGTGGTCGGGGCGAAACTGCTCCCGGAGTTCGTGTTCGGCGGTGGTCATATATCGGTCGGGGGGATGCCGGGCGAGCCTCACCCGGCCAGCGCGCCGAAGACGCGTTCCTCGATCCGGCGCAAGTGTTTCCCGACGGCGGACGACGACAGATCGAGTGCCCCGGCGACGTCCTCGTGTGTCGCCTCGCGTGGCTCCCGGTAGTAGCCGAGTTCGACGGCCGCGGACAGGATCTCCTGTTGGCGGGTGGTGAGCGTCCGTGTCAGTTGGTCGGTATCCGGGGTGTACTCGCCGGTCTCGACGATCTCGATGTCGAACGACTCCAGCGACGTCGCCCCCTCGTACAGCGCCCGGAACGACTTGTCGTCGCCGATGACCGTCATCTGCTGACTCCCGTCCCGCTGGAACCGCAACGGCGTCTCGACGACGAGGTCCTCGCGCCGCTGCCACTCGAGAATCTCCCGAAGGGTCCCGTTCGACTCGAACTGACTGACCGCCATCCAGCGGTCCTCGCCCGAGACCATGTAGTCGCGGACGGTGGGCTCGGAGGACATGATCTCCTCGTAGCGGTCGCGGTCGCCGCTCCCCTCCGCGAGCAACAGGACGGTCCCGTCGTCGAGACGTTCGAAGTGGTGGATCGCCTCGCGCTGCAGGGAGGGTTCCTCGGCCAACCGCCGTCCGAGGGGATGGAATCCGGCGCCGTCACGGGGGACCATGCGGAGCGTCAGGTACCGCATAGCCCGACCTATCCGGGTATCCAACTTAAAACGGTGTGGATGACCTCCATCAGGGCGTTCTCCCCGTCCCCCGTACGTCGGGTCGTGACGGCGGACGGATCGCCGACGGGAGTTCCCGTCCATCGCACCCGGAGCGCGTGTCCCCGCCCTCCTGGTGGACCCGGGATGATACCGTCGTTGCTCGCTGTCGACCTGACCGAACGCCCACCGGTACCGGGCCTGCATCGACCGAGACCATCGCTCCCCTCCAACGAATGATCGACGACACCGAGACGGACGACACCGACGGACAGACCGACGACGGCGAGCCACGGGCCGACGGAGCGGGCATCGTGGCGCCGGACGGCGAAACCCCGACGTGGCGCGAGCGCAAGGAGCGCGCACAGGGCCTCCCGCGGCTGACCTACGAGTACTTCGAGCGGGCGCGGCGCGAGGACCAAGACCTGCGCGTTGAGTCCGACTACGTGGAGCGCGACGTGCTGGCGTTCCCCGCGTGGCCCCACGAGATGGTCCGGAACCTCGCGCTGTCGAGCTTCTTCGTCGGGATGCTCGTCTTCCTCGCGGCGGCACTGCCGCCACACATCGGCGCACCGTCGAATCCGAACCAGACGCCGGCGGTCATCCTTCCGGACTGGTACCTGTACTGGTCGTTCGGGTTGTTGAAGCTGGGGCCGCTGAACCCGGACCTCGCGCTGCTCGACGGCGGCAAACTGATGGCAGACCGGACCTACGGCGTCCTCGCGAACCTCGTCGTCGTCGGCTTCATCGCCATCGTCCCGTTCCTCAACAAGGGGAGCGCACGACGCCCCGTCGAACAGCCGTTCTGGGCGGCCGTCGGTGTCGGTGGCGTCACCTTCGCGTTCACCATCGCCGCGTACTCCGCCAAGAATCTCGTCCCGATGGACCCACACCTGCTGTTCGACCTGACGTTCCTGCTGCCGTTCGTGGCCGGGTTCATCAGCTACGCCGTGTTCAAATCGATGCGCGAGGGCTACATGTTCGAACTGAACCGCCGCTACTACCGACTCCGACCGCCGAAGTGAGCGCCCGCACCGGCTTCACGTGATCCGCCGTTTCAACGCCCGCCCCTGCGTGGGCTGGGTCCAGCTCACGGCCGTCGGCCTCGGCACGGTCGCTCGGGAGTGAACCGCCTCGGAATCCAGTCCCGAGGCACTCGCCTTGCTTATCGTCCCAACGCTCGGGACTCCTCGCGCTTTACCGCGGGGAGGGTGTCAATCAGCACGCCGCGCCCCTCAGCTTCTGAGAACTTCAACGGAGGCGAAGTCCCGATAAGCACCATCGTAATGTATTTTATATCTATAAATCTCTCACTGCAGAGCTACCTGTCGAAGGTTTTAAACCAATAAGACGCGAACTAATGAGTGCGGCGTCGGGGAAGAACACATCGCGATGTCGAATCGCGAGCGCCGCCGGGACCACCGTGTGCGACCACCTGCGAGGGTGTCCGGGGAAGTGACACCACACACACCGCCAATGACAGCTCATACGCCCCGAGGGGACGGGGTACGACAGGACCTGACGGTCACGTTCGTCTCGCGGCGCGTCGTCGACTGCGACGGCGTGTCCGTGTGCCGACTACTGACCGAGGACGACCGGGGGGAGACCCACCGACTGCTCGTCGCGCCCGATGCGGACCCGCGTGTCGGGCTCCGGACGGGCGAGCGCTACCAGCTCCGGGGGGTGCTGGGATGCACACCACCGCCGACTGCCGGCGAGGAGTCGTGTCCACACTGCGACGGGGCGCTGCGTCGGGGCCGTGCCGTCGACACGGTCCACGGCGCACTCGCGACCGCGATCGACGAGTTGGGCATCGACGAGCCGTTCGGCGTCGTCGACGCGCGGACGTCCGTCACGACGGCGGACACCGAGCAGGTCGACGACTGGCAGCCGATGGACACGGGCGCCGAGCCGCCGGACCCGCCCGACTACGTCTGCACCGCGTGCGGGCGGACGGTGACGAGACGGGCACTGAGGGGGGAGAAAGACATCGACCACGTGCTCGAGTCGCGAGCACCCGACGCCGCGATGGCCTCCGCTGCACCCGCCAACGAGTCGCTCGGGATGGCGACGGGCGGCGCGAAGGACGCCGACACGTTCCGCGCGAACGTCGAAGCGGGGTACACGCCCCAGTCCGCGGCCATCAGTGACGAGGGACTGTTCTACGACTACCACTTCGAGACGGGGGAGTCGACGACCGACACAGGGGCGCTGTTC
>Ga0207771_101278_pt1 | contig 11379 bp, 11 predicted proteins | sample A23M2SouthBayCA_2_FD_187731 | JGI IMG/M metagenome (GOLD analysis project Ga0207771, IMG submission 187731) | Aerobic enrichment media microbial communities from Eden Landing Ponds, California, USA - A23 M2 (2) (SPAdes) | ecosystem: Environmental > Aquatic > Marine > Unclassified | place...
AGAGTCCTCGCTCGGCGGCGGCACCGTCTCGGGACACGACGACCACCGGGTTATCATGTCGCTCGCCGTCGCGGGGCTGGCGGCCGACGGCGACGTAACCATCGAAGGTGCCGATCACGTCGACGTGTCGTTCCCCGGCTTCTTCGAGACGCTCCGGGGGCTGGATGCAGAGGTTTCTGTCGTCGCCTGAGGGCTGACAGGCGGCGCGTCCGCATTCCCGGGCCGGCGCGCCGCGCTCCCGCCTCGACCGGCCCGGGCCGTTCTCAGACCACGGGACCGGTGGTCCCGGCTTCCGACTTGAACCTTCGTTCGGCCCAGGCACCGTCGTGCGGGGGCGTTCCCCGTCCGCCGACTGTAAGCTTCAAATGGCCCGGACACTCAGCCCGTGGTAATGAACGGCAATCGTTTCGGGCGCCTCTTTCAGTTCACGACGTACGGCGAGAGCCACGGTGACGCGATGGGTGTCACCGTCTCCGGCTGTCCCGCCGGCGTCGAACTCGACGAGGAGCGCATCCAGCGGGACCTGGACCGTCGAAAGCCCGGACAGTCGATGATTACCACATCCCGCGGCGAACCGGACGAAGTTACCATCAACTCCGGGATGCAGGACGGCTACACGACCGGCACTCCGATCGGGATGGTCATCCAGAACAAGGACGCCCGGTCGGGCAAGTACGAGCCGTTCGTGACGGCGCCGCGACCGAGCCACGGCGACTACACCTACTCGGCGAAGTTCGGGACGCGGAACTGGGGCGGTGGCGGTCGCTCCTCCGCCCGCGAGACGGTGAACTGGGTCGCTGCGGGCGCCGTCGCGAAGGCGGTGCTCGACCAGTCGGACCACGACGTTCAGATAAAGGCACACGTGAACCGCATCGGTGACATCGAGGCACCCGAGCTGAGCTTCGAGCAGCTGCTCGAACACAGCGAAGAAAACGAGGTCAGGTGTGCCGACCCCGAGACAGCGGAGGAGATGCGCGAGGCAATCGACCGATATCAGGAGGAAGGCGATTCGATCGGTGGCTCCGTCTACTTCGAGGCACGCGGCGTCCCGCGCGGGCTCGGCGCGCCCCGGTTCGACTCGTTCCCGGCGCGGCTCGGACAGGCGATGTTCTCCATCCCCGCGACGACGGGCGTGGAGTACGGACAGGGTCGCGAGGCCAGCGCGGTGCGCGGAATCGACCGCAACGAGGACTGGACCTTCGACGACGGGAGCCACGAGGAGGTCGTCAGCGACGAGGGCGACCCGGTACCGGTCGGCAACGACCACGGGGGACTCCAGGGAGGTATCACGACCGGGGAGCCGATATACGGCGAGGTGACTTGGCACGCCCCGACTTCAATCCCCAAGACCCAGCGGACCGTCGACTGGGAGAGCGGCGAGGAGAAGGAGATCCAAGTGGTCGGCCGCCACGACCCGTCGCTCCCGCCGCGTGCGGTGCCCGTCGTCGAGGCGATGCTCTACTGTACCGTGCTCGACTTCATGCTGCTCGGCGGGCGAATCAACCCCGACCGACTCGACGGCCGGCCGGGGGAGTACGACACGGACTACCACCCGAGTTCGCCGCGCTCGGATCCCGAAGACGCGGCGACGAGCGCCGAAACGGTCGACGACGACAACTAGCGCCGACGAGCGCGGTACGTCTCGCCCACACAGGTGGCCGACCGCGCCAACGGTCGCGTCGTCTCCCGTTGCCGAACGGCGGCATCCTGTCGAGTTCGAACGTGTTCGTCCACGACCCCGTTGAGCGCCGCCCACGAACCGTGAGTAGATGGTCCGTGATCGCCGTCTCAACGGACGACAGCGAAATGCGAGCATCGGCCGACGTGGATGGTTCTCACCAGTAGCCGGGGTTGCGGAACCAGCCGCGACCCTTCGCGCCCGCGGCGACGGCACCGACGATCAAGACGACGAGCAGGAGGACGACGATCGATGCCGGAGTCGTGTACGGCCCGGTGAGCGTCGTCGCCGCGAGCGAGACGAGCGAGCCGACGCCGAGCACGACGAGGCCGACACCGAGCAGCCCGACGAGGATGCGTTCGAGAGTCACGGGCTCACTTCGTCGCGCCGAGATATAAAACTCAAGACGTTGCCGGGCGTGCTCCCGGTGTGACCACCATCGCCGTCCTCGTCGACCCACCGCGCCCGGGGCTCGCCTTCGACCGCCTCGCAGCCACCTCACCGCTCTCCGACGCGGAGTGTGCGGACCTCTACGCCGCGGCGACGAGAGATGTGTGTCGAGCCGTCGCCGAGAGCGCCGGCGACCTCCTCGTCAACTACCGACCCGACGAGGCGCTCTCGGAGCGGTTCCGTGACCCCGACGCCGACGCCGAGACAGAGCTGCGCGAGGTCGTCGACCCGGTGGCAGAGGACGCGCGCTTCGAAGTTCAGGTCGGCGAGACGTTCGCCGGGCGGGCGGGCAACACGGCGACTCACCTGCTGGAGACCGAGGGCAACGATTCGGTCGCGATCACGACGCCGAACGCGCCGTTGCTCACCCGGCGGCAGGTTGACGAGGCGGCGATGAAGCTCCGACGGAGCGAGGTCGTTTTGGGCCCAGCCCCGGACGGCCGCGTCTACTACGCCGCGTTCCGCGACACCATCGACTTCGAGGACGCGTACGCGGCTCCCGCGCTCGGGACGCTCACGGACCGTGCACTCGATGCCGGCAACGATGTCGATTTCCTCACTCGACTCCCCGTAATCGGGCACGGCCGCGACCTCGCCGACCTGCTCGTCACGCTGCGGACCCGGCGGAAGTCGGGCCGGACCGTCCCGGAGTACACCGCCGACGCGCTGGAAGGCCTCGGCCTCGTCGTCGAGGCGACCGACGACGGGCTCGCGGTGACACGATAGCCGTCTCCGGTGTCGCGAGGACCGAAAGACGAAAACCCCGTCCGTGGATACGCTCACCCGTCGTGGTGGGATGGCAGAGTGGCCGATTGCGCCGGTCTTGAAAACCGGTACCCGGAAGGGTTCCTGGGTTCGAATCCCAGTCCCACCGTTCAGGGGGGTCGAGTTCTACCGATCTATCCGGGAGCCGACAGCCTCACGGCCAGCTATTCGGGAGTCGGAACCGTCTCGACCCGTTCGCGGAGCCACGCAATCGCGTCCGCGACCGTCCGCTCGTCCGTTCCGGTCACCTTCAGCCGGTTCGGTGTCTCAGGATCAGCCGGATAGCTACCGACCTGCACGTCGAACCGCTCGCGGACCCCGGACAGCACGTCGCCCATCGCGCCCTCCGGCGTCGGCGTGTAGAGCGTCTCGGAGACGACATCGCCGTCGAACTCGTCCGCGACGAGGTGGAACATCGCCTTCATCTCGTCCGGGACGCCCGGGAGGACGTAGACGCCGTCGACGACACAGCCCGCGGCCCAGCCGGCGTCGGTGACGAGCGGGCGGGCATCTTCGGGGAGCCGCGCCGCCTCCTCGATGTCGAGGTCGAACTCGTACCGCTCAGCGAGTTCGGGGTTCGCCTCGCGGAACGCCGCCGACTTCGCGCGCAATCCCTCCCGGACGTCCTCGAAGAGAACGCGCTCGTATCCGAGGCCGTCGGCGACGGCCGCCATCGTCACGTCGTCGGGCGTCCCTCCGAGCCCCCCGGTGACGATGACGGCGTCGTACTCGTCGGCGAACTCTCGCGTCCACTCCGCGATGACCACCCGGTCGTCCGGGACCGTGAGGATTCGACGAACCGTCGCGCCGCGGTCAGTCAGTTCGGCGGCGAGCCATGACGCGTTCGTGTTCATGGTGTCGCCCGCGAGCACCTCGTCACCGACGGTGAGCAGCGCAACGTCCATAGCCGGGCAACGGCCGAGCGCGACAAAACGGTCCCGGAGACGGCACACGGGCGCCGAAACACCGGCGCGGCTGCGAGCTTCATGCGGTGGCGAGCGGACACGGAAACGCTTTTGCGCGCCCTACACCGACCGACGGGTATGGATTGGCCGCACGACCCCGACGGAGAACAGGGGAGCGAGGGGATGCGCAAGTTCGGACACGCAGTCATCGTGAAGAAGGTCGACGAGGAGGAGTCGTTTCCCCTCGACAAGGCCGAGTTCGTCGCGGAGTACGGCGACGACCCCGTCCGCATGGACCACGAGACGGTCGTCTCGCTCGCGGACGTCTTCGAGTACGTCTCCGAGGACAGCTTCGACGACATCGTCGGCTTCCACCAGGCCATCGGCGACGGGCTCCGCGACTCGCCGCATTGGCAGTACAACCCGATGATTGGCGAGGACCGGTCGGCCTAACGTCCATCGACTCTTTTCGACAACCGGGGCGGGGTCGCGTCAGAAGTCAGGTCGTTCGTTCCCCGACACGACACCGTGGACCCGTTCGCGCAACAGCCCGACCGCGGTGTCGTTCGCCCCTTCGGGAACGATGAGGTCGGCGTCCTTCTTCGTCGGCTCGACGAACTGCTCGTGCATCGGCTTCACCGTCTCGAGGTACTGCGAGACGACACCGTCGAGGTCGCGCCCGCGCTCGATGACGTCGCGCCGGATGCGCCGGATGATGCGCACGTCGGCGTCCGTCTCGACGTAGAGCTTCACGTCGAGGAGGTCGCGAACCACCTCGTCGTGGAGCGTCAGTATCCCCTCGACGAGAACCACGTCGCCCGGCTCGACGGTCGTCGTCTCGTCGGTGCGGTTGTGGACGGCGAAGTCGTACTCCGGCATCTCGACCGTCCGCCCCTCACACAGCGCGACGAGCTGTTCACGGAGAAGCGGCCAGTCGAACGCGTCCGGGTGGTCGTAGTTGATCTCCTCCCGTTCCGCCATCGGGAGCTCCGAGCGGTCCGCGTAGTAGTTGTCGAGCGGAACGAGCGTGACGGAGTCGACGCCGGCGGTTATCTCGCGGGCGATGGTCGTCTTGCCGGCACCGGTCCCCCCGGCGATGCCAACGACGAGCGACGGAACGGGCATTACCCGACACTGTTCGGGCGTGCAAATGAGCGCTCGGGTTCCGAGCCGATGAGTCGACTCAGAGCCGCGTCGAGACGTAAGGGCCGTCCTGTACGTAACCGAGCTTTTCACGGTAGTACTGCCTGACACCGATGCCGGAGATAACGGCGAGCTTCCCGTAGCCGGCGTCGCGGGCGATCGTCTCGGCCTTTTCGAGGAGTCGCCGGCCGTAGCCGCGATGTTGGTGGCTTCCGGCGTCGCCGTCTCCACCGACACCGACCTCGCTGCCGTAGACGTGGAGTTCTCGGACGACGGCCGCGTCCTGGAGCTCCCGGCGCACCGGGTCGTCGGGGAACCGGAGCCGACAGAAGCCGACGAGCAGGTCCTTCTCGAAGTCCTCGAAGGAGATGAACCGTTCCGTCCCACCGCCGGCCTCGTAGCTCTCGACGCGGAGCTCGACGTTCTCCGGCGTCTCGTCGTTCATTCCCGCCTCCCGGCAGCGGATACACTCGCACTCCCAGCCGTGTTTCTCCATCTCCTTCCACGCGAGCTGGCGGAGATTGGATTTCCAGACGCCAGCGTCGATGTGGTCGGCAGGGATATCACGCTGGACGCGCTGGAGCCGGGTGTACCGCGGCACCATCGATTTGATCTCCGCGACGAGTTTGGCCGCCTCCTCGTTCGTCAGCGGGTCGTACTCGCCGCGGCGCCACATGTCGTAGGTGAGGGTGTCACGAACGACGAGTGTCGGGTAGATCTTCAGGTAGTCCGGCTTCCACTCCGACCGTTCAAAGATGCGTCGGAAGTCCTCGAGACACATCTCCTTCGACATGCCGGGCTGGCCGGGCATCATGTGGAAACCGACTTTGAAGCCGGCGTCGCGGAGCCGGCGGTTCGCGTCGATGCTCGCCTGCACGCCGTGACCGCGGTGCATCTCGCGGTTGATGCGTTCGTAGGTCGTCTGGACGCCGACTTCCACCTTCGTCCCGCCGAGCCGCAGCATCCGGTTGATCTGCTCCGGGTCACACCAGTCCGGCTTCGTCTCGAAGGTCGTCCCGATGTTCCGCACCGTTGCCGTCTCGTTCTCCGCGATGACGTCCTCCAGATAGCGGAACGGGTACGACTCCTGTGCGAACGACTCCTCCTCGGCCGGTGTCGGCTCCGCCTGGGGGTCGAACTCGTTCATCGCCTGCAGACAGCGCTTCACGAACCACTCCTGGTAGTCGTGGCTCCGGGCGGTCATCGTCCCACCCATCACGATGAGCTCCACCTTGTCGACGGGGTGACCGATCTGCCGAAGCTGGTTGAGCCGGAGAGTGACCTGCCCGTAGGGGTCGTAGTCGTTCTGGACGCCGCGGGCGGCCGCGGGCTCCTCGCCGGTGTAGCTCTGTGAGGAGTCGAACTCGCTCGCGGGCCCCCCGGGACAGTAGAGACACTTCCCGTGCGGGCAGGTGTGCGGCGAGGTCATCACGGCGACGGGAGAGACGCCCGACGCGGTTCGGACGGGTTTGCGCTGGAGCACCGACTCGAGCTCCTCGCGCCGGCCGTCCGGGGCGGCGTCGAGGATGTCGGCGTGTTTCGGCACCCGCGCGGCGCCGTGCTCCGAACAGGCGTCGAGCTTCGCGCTCTCGACGTCGTCTTCGTCGAGCTCGCCAGCGAGGATTCGCTCGGCGAGCGACTCGCACACCCGCTCAAAGGGGTCGGTCTCCGTGCTCACGGCCGTATCTACGCGCCCAGTAAGAAGTGTCGTACGGTTACAGCTGATCGACCGTCGCGCCGATGACGGCGTCGACGGCTTCGTCTCGGCGCCCGGAGAGGAACCCGAGCTTCCCGTTGCGGAGCCCGCGGGCGGAGATACCGGCCGTCGGGGCGCGTTCGTCGGCGGCATCGGCCACTTCGTCGAGGTCGACGTCGCCCGTCGCGCGGACGTACAGTTCGTCCATCGCGTGACCGACGACGACCGGCGTCTCGTCGCGGTGGCGGCGGTGGAGCTCGTCGAGCAGCAGCGACTTCGGCGGGAAGTCGAACCGGTGGGTGTACGCGTCCGTGTCGAGGACGGCCACGTCGACGCCGTCCACCTCGCGGCTTTCGAGGTTCGCCTCGGCGGTCCGGAGCTCGGCGTCCAGCTTCTCGCGGAACTGCTCGGAGACCTGCTCGGCGAGACCGACCTCCTGGTCGAACAGCAGGTCGATGATGAGCTCGCGTTTGTCCTCGTAGCTCTGGTAGAACGCCTCCAGCGCGATGGCCTCGCGCAGCCGGGTCGCGGCGTCGGCGTCGATGCCGGCCTCGGCGGCGAGGTCAGCGTACGCATCCGGCGTTTCCTCCCAGAACGTCACCGCGGGGAGGTGACCGAGGTCCTCGCGGACGTCGTCGTTGGTCGCGGCGGCGACGTTGGCCGCGACGGTGCCAGCCGTTCGGCCCGGAACCGTCGCCGTCTCCGCAACGAGATCGACGACCGCGTCGTCGGCCGCGACACCGTCGACGACGACCGACTCGACGCCGTACAGGTCGAGAAGCTCGAGCCCGTCGAGCGAGTCCGCGGTGGAGCCCGCGGCGGCGAAAACGAACAGCGGGAGCTTCTCGTCGTGACGCTCGCGGTTGTCCAGCATCCGGGTGACGTCCTTCGTCGCGTCGTCCATGTCGTAGCTCCCCTCCTCGAGCGGACGGCGGTCGAAGTAGTGGTACGCCGCGTCCGCGTTCGCGTGCTCCTCGCGAACCAGCGGGAGGACGGCGCGCTCGATGGCCGCACCAGCGACGTAGCCGTCGGCCGTGGCGTCGTGGCGGACGACTACGGGCCGGGATTCGAGCACCGCCCGACGAAGGGTCGTTGCGACGGCTTCGACGTCGTCGGTGACGGCCGCGACCGGCTCGTCGTCGGTCAACGGCTCGAACCCGTCCGGCGATGCTTCCTCGTCGAGCGCGTCCGCCAGCCGGGTCTCGACGGTCTCGCGGTCCTCGCCCTCCAGGGCGACGAGCGCCTCGGTCTCGACCTGCAGTTCGTCGCGCCGAATCCGGACCTCGCCGTCGAGGCGGACGATATCGCCCGTCTCCACGTCGGGGTATGCGCGGACGCCCGCCTCGACGAACGCTGCACAGTCGACCACGCCGGACTCGTCTCCGAGTTCGAACACCGTCGGTCCCGAGGTCTGTCGCACGGAGACGACCTCCCCCTCGAGCCGAACGTCCTCGCCGACGCGGTCGCGGAGCCCGGCGACCTGTGCCCGCTCGTAGCCGAGATCGACACCATCGTCGGCCGTATCAGTTTCAGCCGTATCGGTTTCAACGGTGTCGGTTTCAGCCGCGTCAGCTTCGGCCGTGTCGGCTTCCTCGGACCCGCCGGCAGAGCTGGTCTCCGGTTCCTTCTCGACCTGCACGCTCGCCTGCGAGCCACCGTCGGCCGAGCTCGTCGACGCCTCGGCGGTCTCGCTATCGTCTGATTCGTCCGACCCGTCGTTCGTATCGCTGTTTCTGGATTCGTCGCGCGAGGTGGCCTCCGTCGGAGGCTGAACCGAGACGCCGGAACCGCCGTCGTCGTCGTCGGAGTCGTCAGACCCGTCGTCCTCGGCGAGCCGGTCGCCGTCCGGCGCGTCGATGAGCGTGCCGCGGAACTCGCGTTCGGACTGTCGGATGGACCATCCGAGGTCCACATCACCGTTGTCGCGGACGTTCGTCACCTGAACGAACACGCTGTCGCCGGGCTCCCAATCGAGCGATTCGAGCCGCTGGTCGATCTTCGAGCGGTGGAGGAGGCCGGTGACGCCCGAGGAGAGGTCGACGAAGACGCCGAAGTCGGCGTACCCGTCGACGACGCCCCGGTAGAAGCGGTCCTCGGTCAGCTGGTTCGGATGATCGCCTCGGAAGTCGAAGACGACGTCCTCCTGGTGGGTGTCACAGACGGGGCCACCAGTGGACGTGCCACAGATAATGCACTTATCCATTACCGTCACAGAACGGTTCCGGCGTAAAACTGTTGTCGGAATCCGCGCGGGCCGACGGCGGCGAGTTCCGCCGCGAGGGAGTGACGGCGTCGGCGGCCCGGTGACCACTACGCCGTCCGACTATTCGGCGTCGGTGTCCTCGAAGACGGGGCTGTCGGTTTCGAGCAACTCGATGCCCTCCGCGACCTCCCGCGCCTCTTCGGGAAACAGCGCGACCTCCAACTCGTTCCCCTCACCGTCGGTGAAGGCGAGCTTCACGCGCTTGTCACCGAACTCTCGGACGTCGATTCCGTCCACGTCGAACAGTTTCGCCGTCGTCTCCTTGTTCGTCGGGCCGACGTTCTTGATCGAGCCGTCGGTCAACTCCACGTTCCAGTTCTCGAGGGCGAGGTTCAGCACACGCATGGCTCGCCGCGAACGACCATAACGTCTGCTCCCTCGGGTCGGTCGGACAAGCCGCCATGAGGTCGTGTCACCCACTTCGGTAGTGGACGTCCGCCTTCCGGAATCTCCGAAGCGGGGCCCTCATTAGCCCCCCACGCCTACGACGGGTAGATGCGAGTCGAACAGTTGGGCGAGGGGGAGCCGGAGCTCGCCATCGTCGGGAGCATCCACGGGGACGAGCCGTGTGGTGCCCGCGCCATCGAACGCCTGCTCGTCGAGGCGCCCGACGTGAACCGGCCGGTGAAGCTCATCGTCGCGAACGAGGAGGCGCTCGAGCGGAACGTCCGCTACCTCGAGGCTGACCTCAACCGTGCATTCCCGGGGGCTGCCGACGCTGATACCCACGAGGAACGGCTCGCGCACGCGCTGCTCGCCGAACTCCGCGGCTGTACCATCCTCTCGATGCACTCGACGCAGTCGTACGACGCGCCGTTCGCCCTCACCGATGGGGTGGACGCGCTCGCGGAGGCCGTCGTCCCGCACCTCTCCGTCGACGCGCTCGTGGAAACCGGCGAATTCGCCGAGGGGCGGCTCATCGACTTCGTCGACGTCATCGAGGTCGAATGCGGCTTCCAGGGCAGCGACCGCGCCGCGGAGAACGCCTACACCCTGTGTCGTGAGTTCCTCGCCGCGACGGGTGCGCTCGACGACCCCGCGCCGAAGCGGACGGATATCCCGGTGTACCGGCTCGAACGACAGCTCCCGAAGCCGGTCGACGTGACGGAGTACGAGACGTTCGTCGCGAACTTCGAGCGGGTCGCGGAGGGGGCGACGTACGCCCGCGCGGACAACGAGACGTTCGTCGCGGACCGGCCGTTCTACCCGATTCTCCTGTCTGCGTACGGCTATGAGAACGTGTTCGGCTACGCCGGGTCGCTCGTCGGTCGCCTCGACGAGCCCGTTGAAGCCGGCCCGGAGCCGACGCCCGAGCGGGGTTAGTACCAGGTCCCTCCGGCGTCGACGCCGATTTCCTGTGCCGTGATGTGGCGGCCGTGTGGTCCCGCGAGATACGCGACCTGTTCGGCGACCTCCTCGGCCTCGACGACGTACTCCGGCAGCGCGAAGTCGTCGTCGCCGAAGCCGTACGGCTCAGCGTCCTCGACCTCCGCGAGCCGCTGCTGTTTCGCCACTACGTCCTCGATGCGGTCGCCCGCGACCGGTCCGGGCAACACGGTGTTGACGGTTACGTCGTCGCGGCCGAGTTCGTACGCGAGCGTCCGAGTTAGCCCGATGAGTCCCATCTTCGAGACCGCGTATGGCACCCGGTTCGGGTAAGGGAGCTTCCCACCGATGGAGCCGATGTTGACGACGCTGCCCCGATCGCTCTCGCGGAGGTAGTCGGCCGCATGTTTCGCACACGTCGCCGCGCCGGTGATGTTGACCGCGACGGTCTCTTGTATCTCCGCAGGCTCGAGCCGGTCGAACGGCTTGGTCGGGCCGGCGATGCCGGCGTTGTTCACGACGCAGTCGAGGCCCCCGAACTCGGCGACCGTGTCTTCGATCGCGGCCGCAACGCTCGCTTCGTCGGTTACGTCCGTCCTGACGGCCAGTCCCGACTCGCCGAGCTCCTCGGCCGTCTCGTAGATGCCGTCGCCGCGTGCGGCACACGCGACCGTCGCGCCGTGGTCCGCGAGGGTGTAGGCTATCTGTCGGCCGATGCCGCCGCTGGCGCCGGTGACGAACGCCGTGGTGTCATCTAGCACGACCGCGAGCGCGGTGGCAGCCGAGAAAAAGCTACTCCTCGGGCGCGCCGAACTCGACCACCGTCAGGTCGCGTTCGAGCATACAGTAGTCGTGTGGCGGCTCGCCGACCACCTTCTCGATGCGGTACTCGGCGTCGAACGACGCCCCGGCCGGCTCACAGTACTCGTGGCTCGGACACTCCGTGTACGGGCACGGTCCCTCGAGTTCGGCGGTCGACCCCTCGTAGGCGGCGTTCGACGCGACGTTGGCCGTGATGGTCGCCGGCTCCACCTCGACGGCGCGCACGCCGGAGTCGTGGACCGCACACTCCAGCGTCTGCGTGTTCTCGCGCACGCCGGTGACGCGATAGCGGCGCCCCTCCGTGAGGTTGAGACACTGTCCCCGGTAGGGG
>Ga0207771_101279_pt1 | contig 11369 bp, 13 predicted proteins | sample A23M2SouthBayCA_2_FD_187731 | JGI IMG/M metagenome (GOLD analysis project Ga0207771, IMG submission 187731) | Aerobic enrichment media microbial communities from Eden Landing Ponds, California, USA - A23 M2 (2) (SPAdes) | ecosystem: Environmental > Aquatic > Marine > Unclassified | place...
ACGCCGGAATCCTCGTCCGCGAAGGCGGTGAGCACCCTGAACGTCGCCGCCGGGTACGACCGCGACACGGCGCCGATCCAGACGTCGTCGGGAATCGTTATCGTGAGCTCTGCTCGGGGCATACCAGTGGGTACGGGCCGCCTTCGGTAATCAACCTTTGCGAACATGTTCGGCTTCAAGCGCCGATATCCCCTGGCCGGACGAGTCGACCGAACATCATCGGGGGAACCTCGAACCCGGCGGGGCCGGTAGCGACGACCGGTGACACGAATGGAAGGAGATGCGGCCAGGACGCTCGACGTTCGCGAGATCGACGGGGAGCCGTTCGGCGACATCACCGCGGCGCTCGACGACCTCGACGACGGCGAGACGCTGCGGCTGGTGAGTAGCTTCGAACCGAAACCGCTGTACGAGGTGCTGACGGACCGGGGATTCGACTACGAGACCGAGCAGGTCGCCCCCGACGAGTGGCACGTCGCCATCGAACACGTCTGACCCCCGGCGGTCGGGGAAACGCCGTCGCTGCTCGTCGAGCGCGTCGCGGGGGGTTACTTCTTCGGGAGCGTCGCGACGAACTCGTTTTGCCCGCGCTGTTCGACGCTGTACCCGTCGGCATCGAACGCCTCCACCTCCGCCTGGAACTCGTAGAACAGGGGCTTCGGCTCGTGGTCGTTGACGATGGTCAGCGCCTCGCCGTCATCGAGATCGGCGAACGCGTCGTGAATCTTCGGGTGTCGTTCCGGCGGCGGGACGTCGCGCAGGTCGAGTTTCTTTCCCGTCATCGTCGGAACGACGGCGCCCGCCCGGCAGTAGGTTGTCCCGAACGTGTTCGGGACGAGCTACACCCGCGTCGGGATCGAACCGTCGGGTATGGGTGCGAGTGACCACGATCACGACCACGGTGCGGAGCCGGTGACCGACGGCGTTCACGACAACTCCTGGTCGGTGAACCTCGAACTGCCGCGCCACGAGTCGGACCGCGAACGCGTCGTCGCCGAGGCCATCGACGCCATCGACCACACGGCGCCAGGCAACCACGTCAACCTCGTCACGCACGGCGCCCACGGCCACCCGGAGACGTATCTGTTCGATGCGCTCGACGAGCACGCGCCGGCGTCGACGTGGGAGTACGTCGAACAGTGCGGCTGCGGCGGGCACGTCACCCGCGTCCACGTCGAGTGATGCGCCCGGACGCAGTCGACACAGACGAGCGCCCGTTCGTGCTCGTCTGGGAGCTGACACAGGCGTGTGAGCTCGCGTGTGACCACTGCCGCGCGGAGGCGAAACCGGGGCGCCACCCTGACGAGCTGACGACCACGGAAGGAAAGCGGCTGCTCGACGAGGCGGCCGCGTTCGGCGACGGCCAGCTCGTCGTCCTCTCCGGTGGCGACCCGCTGGCCCGCGACGACCTCGTCGAGCTGGTCGCGTACGGCACCGAACAGGGGCTCCGGATGACGCTCACGCCGAGCGGAACGAGTTCGCTCACGCCCGACTGCATCGAGGCGCTGGCCGACGCCGGACTGCGCCGGCTCGCCGTGAGCATCGACGGCGGCGACGCCGCGGCCCACGATGGCTTCCGCGGCGAGTCGGGGAGCTTCGACGCCACCGTCGCGGCCGTCCGGGCAGCCCGCGAGGCGGGGCTTCCGGTCCAGCTCAACACGACCGTCTGTGCGAGCACGGTCGACGAGCTCCCCGCAATCCGCGAGCTCGCGGCCGACCTCGGTATCGTTCTCTGGTCGGTGTTCTTCCTCGTCCCCGTCGGCCGGGGCGCGATGCTCGATCCGGTCACGCCGGAACGCGGCGAGGAGGTGATGGAGTGGCTCGCGACGGTCAGCGACGAGGCGCCGTTCGGCGTGAAGACGACCGAGGCGCCCCACTACCGTCGCGTCGCGCTCCAGCGCGAGGGGGTCGACCCGACGAACGGCTCGGGTGGCATCGGCCGCCGGCTCGGCATCCGCGCCGGGGACGGCTTCGCGTTCGTCAGCCACGTCGGCGAGATGTACCCCTCCGGATTCCTCCCGGCGTCGGCCGGCAACGTCCGCGAGCAGTCACTCACGGAGCTGTACCGCGACTCGGAGCTGTTCGAGCGGCTCCGCGACCCCGACGGATTCGCGGGGAAATGTGGCGCCTGTCCGTTCCGGCAGGTCTGCGGCGGCAGCCGGTCGCGGGCGTACGCCCACACGGGCGACCCGCTCGCGAGCGACCCGCTGTGTCCGTACGTCCCCGACGACTACGACGGCCCCGTTCCGGGCCCGTCGTACGGCTGACCGCCGATCTACTCCTCACCGCGCGGCGCCAACACGACGACTGCGACGCTGTCCTCGCGGGCCGTCGGTGAGACAGGCTTTCGACCGTCGAACCGCAGCAGCTCGCCGGCCGCGAGCGCGTGTGTCTCTCCGTCGACGGCCACGTCGAGTTCTCCCTCGACGACGTGAATCAGCGGTGTCGTCTCTGGATGGCGGTGTTCGGGGACGGACTCGCCGGCCTCGAGCGTCAGCTTGACTGTCCGGGGCCCCTCGGCGAACGCCGTCGCGTGCGGGCTCCCTGTCAGTTCGTCCAGCCGCGCGGTTTCGACCATGTCCGCAGGTTCGTCCCTCGCGCTCCTCCGCGTGGTCCCGAACGTGTTCGCCCCTCGCTCGGGTCGGACGCGGCAGCCCCTCCCGCGTCAATCGGCGGCCCGTTCGAGTGCGGCCAACTCACTCCGCGTGTTCACGTTCGTCACCGACTGCGCGAGCGGGACGCCCGCGGGCGCCTCGGTCGGCGTCACCGTCTCGACGCGGAGCGAGTCGAGCAGCGCGGTGAGTCGGTCGTCCGCCGGCCGCCACCGGCAGTAGCTCCGCAGCGCCGCCCGGTCGTAGACGGCGTGGAGCGGCTGTTCGACCCCGTCGACGACGGGGACGACTGCCCCCGTCTCGCCGTCGAGCAGGCGAGCCAGCCAGCGGACCACGCCCGAGTCCACGAGCGGCATGTCACAGCCACAGAGCACGACCGCGTCCGTGTCGACGGCCGGCAGCGCGCCGGCGACACCGGACACGGGGCCGTCACACCACGCGACGTCGTAGCGGTAGTGGACGGGCTCGGGAACGACCGGCTCGACGGTATCCTGCTTCGCCCGGTCGCCGACGGCGACGATCGGCGGTGCGTCCGTCGCGGCTCCGAGCGCCGCGACGACCCGGGCGAGCAGCGGTCGGCCGTCGAGGTTCGCCGTCGCCTTCGCCCGGTCGCCGAACCGCTCACTCCCGCCGCCGGCGAGGACGACTGCCGTGGTGCTGGGGGCCCAATCGCCGGCCGCCGGAGTCGCATCGTCCGTTCGCGTTGGCAGCGTTTCGCTCATCCGAACTCGGGCGCGTCGAGCGTAACGTTCTCCAGCCGGTCCGGGTCCTCGTCGGGTGCGAGCGCGAGCGCCTCCAGCCGGCGGAGCCCCTTCACCAGCCGCTCGCCGTCGACGCCGGGCGCGACGAACCGCGTCCGGTAGTCGGCTCGTTCGGCCAGTGGCGCCCCCTCTTTCGTGTCCGCGACGATGCCGTCGAGCGCGTCGCGGATCGGCACGCAGACGCGGTAGCCGTCGCGGCTCTCCAGCCGGACGTGCGTCGTCGCCGGGGGTTCACCGGCGTCGGCAAGCAGTTCGGTGACCGGAACGCCCGTCCACCGCGCTGTATGGCGGTCACCGGTGGCACAGACGACCGTACAGCGCCGCTCGGCACGCGGGAGCTCGCGAAGCGCTCCGGGGCCGTAGCGACGGCGCTCGTCGGCGATGACGGTGAGTCGGTCGGTTCTCTCGTCGGTTTCGGTGTCGGCGTGGGTGTCGGCTCGGCTCATGGTGGGTCGGTGGTGAGCAGCCAGTCCTCCGGTGTTCGTCGGTCGACGCGCGTCTCGAACGCCGCCGCCGGCTCCCCGGCGAGGTCGGCGAGGAACTCGACGACCGGCGAGGGGTCGCGGTCGCTGAGCAGGCGGAACGGCTCGTCGGGGTCGCGGCCCCGGAACGCTTCCCGGACGCGTTCGCGTCGCTCGGCGGCCGGGGCGTCACGGATATCGACGGTTCCGTCCGGTGCGTCGACTGCCCACGGGGCATCGGCGGCGTCTCGCACCGCATCGGCTAACGGCCCGACGGGGTCGGGCGCTGCGCCGGGCGTCGGCGTCCGCTGGAGTTCGGGCGTGAACGGCAGCTTTGCGAGGGTCGGCGCAGCGAGGTCGGCGACACCGTCGCCGGGGAACAGCTCGTGGGCCTCCCCGCAGGACGGACACGTCGTTCCCGCCATGTTGACGACGGCGCCGAGCACCGGAACCCCCTCGTCGCGGAACAGCTCGACGCTGCGCGCCGTGTCGTCGACGCTCGCGTGGAACGGCGTCGTGACGACGACGACCCCGTCGACGGGCACCTCCTGCAACGTCGTCAACACCACGTCGCCCGTACCTGGGGGAAGGTCAATCACGAGCGTCCCCTCGTTCGTCCACGCCGTGTCGGCGAACAGCTCCGAGACGGCCTCGTGGGCCATCGAGCCGCGCCACGCCAGCGGCGCCCCGGTCTCGAGCAGGCCGACGCTCATCAGTTCGAGCGCCGCGTCGTCGCCGGGGACGGTCACCGGCTCGGGCCGCCCCTCGTCCGTCGAGTGGACCGGGCCTGATGCGTCGAGCAGCGTCGGGAGGTTCGGCCCGTGGACGTCCGCGTCGAACAGCGCGACCTCCTCGTCCTCGGCGAGCCCGCAGGCGAGCGTCGTCGCGACGGTCGACTTCCCGACGCCGCCCTTCGCGCTGGCGACGGCGATGACGCGGTCGAACCGCTCCGTCGCCGTCGCGGTCGTTCCGCCGCCGTCGGCGGCGTCGACGCGGACCGATTCGACGCCCGGGACGGCCGCGGCCGTCCGTTCGAGCGCGGTCGCCACGCTCGGCCGGGTCGACTCGTCGAGCTCCGAGAGCCCCGCACGGACGACGACGCCCTCGTCGGTCACCTCGACGTCCGCGAGGAGGCCGGAGCCCACGACGTCCGTGCCCGTGGTCGGGTCCTCGACCTCGCGGAGCGCCCTGACCACGCGCTCGCGGGACGGCCGGTCCGTCGACGGTCGTTCGCGTGCTCGGGTCATAGTCGAGGTTCGGTGTCGGTGTCACTCGAAGGCCCACGCGCGGTCCCGCCGGCCGGGACGGCGCCCGAACGTGTTCGATTCGCGTCCCTCGTTCGGGGTCCCGGAGCGGCCGGTGGGGTCACACTCACCACGGGTCGACACCCCCGCCCCCGTCCGCGCCGTCGTCGTCCGGTTCCTCCATGAGCGTCCCGCCGTACGGGCGGAAGTCGTAGCCGTACGCGTCCGTGACGGACTCGAGCAGCCGCTCCCGCTCGGCGACCGTGTCCGTCTCGAAGCCGTGTGTCTCGACGGCGTCGACGAGTCCCGCGTCGTCGACGTGGCCGTCGGCGTACGCGGCGGCGATGCCGTCGCGGATGCGGTCGGCGTTGCGCCGGCAGCGCTCCGCCTCCGCGAACAGCTCGTCGATGCGGTCGGTCGGCTCGCCCCGGTCGAGCGGGATCGCCGCGAGCCGGTCGACCGCCTGCTCGTCGAACCCGTCGGCCATCGCGAGCAGCTCCGTGGCCTGTTCGGTCGGCGAGAGCGCGTCCCACGCCGCCCGCGACTCGGCCGCGACGACCTCGTCGACCACGTCGTCCCACGTCGTCGACCGCTCGGGGTCCTCGAACGCCTCCGCGACGAAGGCGCCGACGTGCTCGTCGGGCACCGTGACGCCGACCGACTCGTCGGCGAGCGCGTCCCCGTCGGTCATCGGGAATCACCCTCGCGTCGCGGCTGTTTCGGGGTTTCGCGCCCCGTCCTCTGCCCCGTCTTGCGGGTCGCGTTGCCGCGTGCGCCGGGCGGTCGTCCGCTCGTCGGCTCGGGACCGTGTCCGCCCGGTGGCGGACCGCCGGGTCCACGCTCGGGCGTCGACGGCCCGCCCCCCGGTGCCGGCGCGTCGCCGAGGTCGACCGAATCCGGGTCCTCGCCGCGGGCGGCGGCGAGCGCCCGCCTCGCCGCCCGCTGGACGTCGTTGCTCCGGTCCTCGACGCCCTGCGTCTCCAGCGCCTCGATCGCGCGGTCGGTGCCGAGCTCGCCGAGGCTACGAGCGGCGTTCGCGCGGACGAACGCCTCGGGGTCACGCGCCAGCACGGCCGCGAGCAGCGTCACCGTCTCGGCCGTCTCGCCGGGATGCGTTCCGAGCCACTTCGCGGCGTACTCCCTAACGGGGGCGTGTCGGTCCTCCCGCAGCCGGCTCCGCAGCCGTTCCGGATCGACCGCCTCGAGCTTCGCGAGCGCGATGACCGCGTTGCGACGGACGGCGCCGGACTCGTCGGCGAGCGCCGCCCGGAGCCGGTCGGCCGCGTCCCCGCCGGCCGTCCGCGACAGCGCGACGACGGCCTCCGCGCGGACCCATTCGTCCCCGTCGGCAAGCGCGCTCCTGACCGCCGAATCGCCGGTTCCGGCGACGCCGAGCGTCTCGACGGCGAACTGTCTGGTCTCCGGGTCGGGGTCACCCATCGCCCGTTCGGCGAGCGCGGCGACCGTCCGCTCGGAGAGGTCATGTCCGTCTTCGACCGCATCGAGCAGGCCGAGGACCGCGTCACGCCGGTCACGGACGGCGTCGGCGTCGAGGCGGTCACGCAGTGCCGCGGGCGAAGCGTCGGGTGCCCGGCCTCGGGCGCTCGCGTTCGCGAACTCCTCGCTCATCGGCGCTCACCTCGGAGGCTCCGGTAGGTGATGAGCCACGAGACGACGATGACGGCGAGGACGGTGCCGAAGAGGTCCCAGAACTCGCCGCCGAAGCCACCGCCGTCACCGTCGCCGCCGTCGCTCGCCGGCGTGCCGTCGCTCGACCCGTCGTCGCTTCCGCTGCCCTGCTCGACGGCGGTCAGGTTACCGCTCTCCGTATCGAGCCGGAGGAACTGATAGCTCAGCGACTTTTCTCCATTCACCTCGTCGGCACTCCCGTTCCAGACGGCGACGGTGAGATACATCTCTTCGGTCCCGTTGAACGCGGCGTCGTACTTCCCGTCGGTCGACCGCTCGCGGACGAACGCGACCCGCCACTCGCCGTCGGCGCGGGTCGCGCTCGCGTCGACGTTCTGTGCGGGCGCGTGGCTCAAGGAGCCGTATCCCCGGGCGTAGTAGTTCTGTGCGTACCGGGAGTAGGTCGACTTCGACAGCGGGTTGCCGGCCGCGAGCCCGGGCTTCGTCTCCTCATCGGGATGCGGGTACGCGTACATGTCGCCGGTCCAGCTTCCGGTGCCGGTGTGGTTGCCGAACTGCCAGCTCGCCCGCCAGTACCAGATGTCGACGGGCGTGCCGGTCGCGCCCATCGTAATCGGCGGCTGCTCGCCGCCGTGGAGCATCACCGCGACCGCGTCGCTGTACGCGTTCGGCCGCGAGATGTTCGTGTCGCGGGTCGCGTCCGGCCACGTCACCCGGACGGCGACGTGTGACTCGTTCGTCACCGTCCGCACCTCCGCTTCCGACACCGTGCCGCCGCCGTACGGGACCGCCATCCGCTGTGCGGAGAGGCTCAGCGTCCGCGAGGGCGCGTCGGTCCACGCGGCGGATTCTGCGGTCGCCGGCACCTGCTCGCGGACTGCCATCGGCTGCTCGCCGGCGACGACGGCGGCGCCGACCGCGCTCTGGGCGACGAGCACCAGCGCGAGAACGACGGCGGCGACGGCCGTCGCCTGCCCGGCGGCGTCGCGGTCCATCAGGGCTCACCCCCATTCGGCGCGGTTGCGGTCGCCGTCACCTCCCGGCGCGCGTGGTCGGTCGTCACCAGCGCCTCGGCGAGGTCCGCTGCCGCCCGGTAGAGGTCGTCGTCGGTCGCCTCCCGGAGGTCGGCGGCGAACGCCGGGACGAAATCGACGAGATGCTCGTCGAGCAGCGTCGCCTCGATGTCGGCGACCTCCGCTTCGCTCTCGATACCATCCGTTCGGCCGGCGACGACGCGCCACGCAGCGAGCACCTGCAACAGCTCGAGCTCGACGGCGACGTGGTCCTGCCGCTCGTCGAACTCATCGTCGAAGTCGAAGCCGAGCGCGTCGACCGCGCCGGCCACCTTCGCGATGCGGCGCTGCTGTTGGCCGATGTCCTCGCGGACGGTGTAGTTCGCCTCGTAGGGGACGACCGGGTACTCCCCGTCGTCGCTCGGCAGCCCGAACAGCTCGGTGTGTGTCGCCCGTAGCTGGTCGAGTTCGGCCGCGGCGAGTGCCTCCCGGAGCGCGGCCGCCTCCGCTTCGAGGCCGAGCCGTTCGCCGGCCTCGCCGATCGCCGAAAGGGTCTCCGGCGCCGCGAGGTCGGCGAACGGCTCCGGCTCCGGATAGCAGAAGGCCCCTGCGAGGGCGCTGTACAGCGCTGCCCGTGCGCCGTGGCGGTCGGGGTCGTCGGTGTCGGTGTCGTGCATGGTCTCACCTCACGGTTGGTTCGTCCACTGCTCTCCCTCGCGCACCTCCAGCCCCTCGTCGAACGGGATGTCGACCACCTTCTTCCCGTCCGGGTCCCATCCCTTGACGCGCGTCTCGGTGACCCGGTACGTCTCGATGAGGCGGGTGGTCGCGCCGAACAGCTGGAGGATGCCGAGGACGTGGTGGCTCGGCTCCCGCGCCCGCTGCTGGACGATCCTGATCGACTCCTCGTAGCTGCTCCCCGGCCAGTCGTTGCGCTTCTCGTCGGTGTTCGGGGTGAACATCTGCGTGAGGAACTCCGGCGGAACGTGGTACGGCGGCATGTAGAACACCTGCGGACGGGTGCCGAACTGCGGGTATAACGGCAGCGCCACCTTCTCGTCGGACTTGACGAGGTAGTTGATCGGGCTTCGTCCCGCGGCGGCCGACTCCTTGCCGCCGGCGGGGCCGGCGTCCGGCCCGCGGTTGATGTTGCCGTGGAGCCGCGTCTTCCCGATACACGAGGAGACACACCGGGGGACGTTGCCGTCCTCGATGCGGGGGAAACAGCCGACGGGCTTCTCCGAGATGCCCGTCTCGGGGTTGTACATCGGCTTGTGGTACGGACACGCCTTCACGCATTTCCGGTAGCCGCGACACCGCTCCTGGTCGAGCAGGACGATGCCGTCCTCCTCGCGCTTGTAGATCGCCTTCCGCGGGCAGGCCGCCAGACACGCGGGGTTCTTGCAGTGGTTGCAGAGCCGCGGCAGGTAGAACTGCCACATGTCGTGGTACTCGTCGTTGCTCGGGTCGGACTCCACGACGTCGCCGGTCGGGTACTCCCCGTGCGCCTGGTCGTCCCCGAGCGCTGGGTACTCCCACTCCTCCTCGCGGGCGACGTAGCCGCGCACCTGCTCGCCGTCCTCGGCGGCCTCGAACACCGTCTGGCCGGGGCCGATGTCGTCGAGCAGCCGCATGTCCCACCCCATCGGGTAGCCGCCGTACGGCTCCGTCTCGACGTTCATCCACCACATGAACTCCTCGCCTTTCCCGCTCGTCCACGTGGACTTGCAGGCGAAGGTACAGGTGTTGCAGTTGATACACCGGTTCGTGTTGATCACCATCCCCCAGTGCCAGTCGCGCTCCTCCTCGCGGTGCTCGTAGGGGTAGCTGTGCTCGCGCCCGAGCTGCGGGTTGTAGGTTTTCGCCATCAGTCGGCACCTCCTTGCAGCGAGCCGTCGATGTAGTCGCTCACCAGGTCATCCTTCCGTGCGTCGCCGGGCCACCAGTCCGCGTCCGCGTACTTCTCGACCTCGACGAGGTCGTCACGGTTCGTTCCGGTCGGCGCCCACACGGTCTCCTCGTAGCCGGCTTCGAGCTCCGCACCGTGCCACGCGATCTCCTCCTCGATCTCCTCGGAGATGTTGGGGTCGCCGAACACCCCCTTGTGGACGAGGTCGTCGGTCTCCTGTGCGGGGTCGAGCCAGATGTTCGTCGTCACGTTGTACCCCTTGATCCCGTCCTCGTTCTCCTCGTCGTCGGGGAGATGCTGGGGCCACCAGCCGTGCCAGATGGTGAGCTGTCCCATGTCGCCCGCCGAGTGCGGGCGCTGGCGCTCGCTGATCATCGCGCGGATGACGAGGTCGCCCCGATTGTTCGAGATGCGGACGTAGTCGCCGTTCTCCACGCCGATGTCGGCGGCGTCCTCCGGATGCATCTCGACGAACGCCTCGCCGAGCGGGGGAACCTCGTTCGTCTCGCCGTCGCCGGTCGGGAACGAGAAGTCCTCGACGAGCCGGTCGGTGCCCGAGGGGTCGGCGCTCGTCGACCCGAAGTCACGGCTCGCCCAGATGAGGTTCCAGTCGGTCATCCCCCACGAGGAGTGGGTCCGGTACTTCGGATGGGGGGTGTTGTAGTAGAACTGATAGCCGTCGTCGTGATACAGCGGGTTCTCCTCGTCCTTCGCCTCGTCCCACTTCTGGTTGGTCCCGTACGGCGTCCCCTCCGGGCTCTCGATGTGGTCGAGGTCGGCCCGGCCGAGTTCGAGGAACCGGTCCTCCTCCTTGTGGAACTCCATCCGGCCGGTCTTGGTGTAGAACGGTCGGTCCTCGTGAATCTGCGAGTAGAAGGGGATCCGGGGGTACGTTTTCAGCTGGAGGCGCTCCGGACCGTCCTCGAGGTCCTTTACGTCGATGTCGCGGGTCGTCATTCCAGCGTCCAGCGTCTCCTGGATGTAGTTGCGGACGTCGCCGTCCTCGTCGAGGAACTCCGCGAAGTACTCGCGGTAGGAGTCGACCTTGCGCTCCTCGGGCGGGACCTTCTCGTCGAGCTTCTCCGCGACGAGCGCACAGATCTCCCCGTCCTGTTTCGTGTCGTAGATGGGGTCCATCACGCCGTGGTCCATCTGGAGGAAGGGGTTCTCCGGGCCGACGGTGATGTCGGGGTATTCGCACTCCAGCCACGAGGGGACCGGGAGCACGACGTCCGCGTGGCGCGCGGAGTAGGTCATGTGCATGTCCGAGACGACGAACAGCTCGTTGCCCGTGTCGGGGTGTTTGACGAAGTTCTCGACGACGTGCTCCTGGTGTTTCGTCTGGTTCAGAAGATTGCAGTTCATCGTCCACAGCACCGCCGGCCGGGACATCGTGTAGGAGTCGGCGTTCTCCGGCATCACCGGCTCGTCGGCGTCACCCTGCGGCACCAGGTCGAGCTCCTCGTCGAAGTCGCCGCGGACGGCGTGGGGGTCGAGCGTCTCGCCCCCGAAGAACGCGAACGCGTAGCCGGGGTACATCCCGTGGGCCGCGTGCCCGTCGGGGTTGACGTAGGTGGGGTAGCCGTCGAGCAGTTCGATCTTGTACTGCCCCGAGTAGTTGTAGTAGCCCGCGCCGCGCTTGCCGACGTTGCCGAGCATCGACTGCACGAAGAAGATCGTCCGCTGGAGCGAGTCGTTCGAGTGGAACCAGTGGTTGAT
>Ga0207771_101282_pt1 | contig 11321 bp, 9 predicted proteins | sample A23M2SouthBayCA_2_FD_187731 | JGI IMG/M metagenome (GOLD analysis project Ga0207771, IMG submission 187731) | Aerobic enrichment media microbial communities from Eden Landing Ponds, California, USA - A23 M2 (2) (SPAdes) | ecosystem: Environmental > Aquatic > Marine > Unclassified | place...
GCAGGCGTTCGCCGAAAACGAGGCGCTGCTGTACGACGACCTCGACCAGCGGCGGTCGGCCGGGATGGCGGCCGACGTCGAACAGGGCGCGTTCGTTCCGCTGGACAACTTCGGGGTGGCCGTCGTCGTGGCCGAAAAGCCGACCACGCTCGACGCCGATTCGCTCGGCGTGCTGGAGGCCGTTGCCGCGCAGGCGACGCTCTCCCTGAGTCGGGCGGCCCACGAGCAGGCGCTCGAACGCCGGGAGTCGAAGCTCGAGCGCAAGACGGAGCGGCTCCAGCGACTCAACCGTATCAACACCATCAGCAGACAGATCTCACAGGCGCTCGTCCGTGCTTCGACCGACGAGGAGATCCGCGAAACGGTGTGTGAGAAGCTCACCTCGATGGAGCTGTTCGACTTCGCATGGGTCGGCGAGATCGACGAGGTGAACGACGAACTCGTCCCGAAAGAGTGGGCCGGAACCGGCCGCGGCTACCTCGACGACGTGTCGCTCGCTATCGACGAAGGGACCGAGCCCGCGGTCGACGCCGCGCGGCGGGAGGCGCCGGTCGTCGTCTCCGATATCGTCGCCCAGCTCGGGCGGGAGCCGTGGCGGCGCGACGCGATCGCCCGTGAGTTCCACTCGACGATCAGCGTGCCGCTCGTCTACGACGACATTCAGTACGGCGTGCTCGCGGCCTACTCGACGCAGTCTTCGGCGTTCGAGGAGGTGCGTTCGGTGTTGACGGAGCTCGGTGAGTCGACCGCGTACGCGTTCAATGCCGTCGAGCGGAAGAAGGCGCTGCTCGCCGACAAGATGGTCGAACTCGTCTTCGAGGTCTACGACACCCGGAGCCCGACGCTCCGGCTCGCCCGACAGGCTGACTGCACGCTGGAGCTCGACGGGCTGGTGCCGCGGACGCCCGACCGGACGCTCGCCTTCTTCGAGGTGCGGGGCGCGCCGGCTGCCGATCTGGAGGCGGTCGCGGAGAACTCCGTCGCCGTGACCGGCTTCCGCCAGCTCGATGAGGAAGGGGCGACGAACACGGTTCAGATTGAACTCCGGGAACCGTTCATCGCGACGGTGCTCGCGAAACACGGCGCCGTGTTGACGGAGCTGACCGCGGACGAGCGTTCCGCGACCGCGACCGTCGAGTTCCCCCACTCGGTCGGCGTCCGCTCCGTCGTCGAGGTGTTCTCGATGACCGTTTCGGACTCCGAGCTCGTCTCGAAGCGGGTCCAGAACCGCCCGACGGAGTCGAGCGACGGGAGCGACGGCCTCGAGGCGCTCACCGACCGCCAGCAGGAGGTGTTACGGACCGCCTACTACGCGGGCTACTTCGACCAACCCCGTGGGAGCGACGGCGAGGAGGTCTCGGACTCGCTCGATATAACGCCGTCCACGTTCCACCAACACCGCCGCTCGTCGGTACGTCGCCTCTTAGGGTCGCTACTCGACGATCAGTAGACTCGGCCCATATTTCGGGTAGCGTGTGGTCGTCTCCCACCCAATCAATCCGGGCCTCATTATATGCAGGTGGGGGCATACCGGTTCACATGCTCGGTCGTCCCCACCCCCGAGGCATCGACACCCCCCATTCGGTCGGACGTCGCCCCCCTTCGGCGACCGAGCAGCGGATCGTTCCGCTTCGCCTCCGGGCGACGTCCGGCGATCCCCCTACGTCCCCGTAACGATGACACGCGACACGCTTCACGTCCTGTTCGTCGACGACGAATCGGAGGTTCGCGAGCTCGGGGCCGAGATGCTCGAGCGGGCCGACGGGTCGCTCACCGTCGCGACCTGCCGGAGTGCGGGTGCCGGCCTTGAGGAGCTGTCCGAGACGACGTTCGACTGTGTCGTCAGCGACTACCAGATGCCCGGAATGAACGGGTTGGCGTTCTACGAGGCCGTCTCCGACGCCCGGCCGGAGCTTCCCTTCGTCCTGTACACGGGCGTCGACGACCGGACCGTCTTCGAGCGCGCGGCCGACCGCGGCATCGACGCGTGTGTCCGGAAGCGGGTCGGCACGGAGCAGTATCACGCGCTGGCGCGTCGTATCCGTGACGCCACGGGCATGCGGCTCCACGTCGAGGACGCCTGAGCGCGCTCGTCGGCGTTAGTGAGCCGTGTCGACCGCGAATCGAACCGACCGCGACTCGTGGACCTCCTCGGGCTCCACACGGCGACCGTCCACCTCGACCGACTCGCCAGCTGCGAGCCGTCCGAACGCCGGTCCCTCGCCGACACCGAGCTCGGCAGCACGCTCCGGGTCGAACCGTCGCTCGCGGGCAACGACCGCGTCGTCTGTCACGCGGATTTCGTCGTACTTCGCGGCCAATACGTCAGCGAGCCCGTGGACCACCGCGTCGAGCGTCGCGTCGGCCGGAATCGCGACGCGCCCGACCGGACGGGTGCCGCCCTGCTCGGTCTCGAACGCGAGCACGGACGCGGCGACGGCCGCCCGCGCTGCGTCCGTGTCGACGTTCGCTGCCTCCTCGGCGAGCGCTGTCGGTAGCTGCCCGACGGTGAACTCCCCCTCGTACCCCGTCGCGGGCTCGCCGAACCGGAGCCCGTCGTCGACCGTCGCGAGCGCCGACTCCAGCTGTTCCGCGGTCGCGGCCGGTACGTCGGTCGTCTCGCGAACCCACGTCTCGCTCACGACCCGATAACCGAGCTCGGCGATGACGGACTCGATGACGGGGTACTCCCCGTCGACGAGCGCGCGCGTCGCCCCCGACTGCTCGAACGCCCGGTCGATCACCTCCGTTGCCTCCCGTGGGTGTGCCATGTCCTCCAGCGTCCAGTCGGCGAGTACGTGGCCGACGGCCCAGTCCGTCTCCCGGACGACCCGTTCGAACCGCCGCGCGTAGTGGCCCCCGCCGAACCCGACGAGCTGTCGGTCCCGCTCCGCATCGACGGCGCGACACTCCAACACCGCTCGGGCGACCGCTCGAGCGCCGGCGGGGTCGTCCCACTGCTCGTCGTCGGAGCCAAGTTCGACGAACAGCGACGGCACGTCGATGTCCGTCGGCCCGTGGTGGGTACACTCCATCGCTACCCCGTAGCCGTCCGGGGCGTGGTCGTCGAACGCGTCGAGCAGTTCCGCGAGCGCGTTCGGCGCCGCCCGCGCGAACGACTCGGGGGCGCCGCCGAACGCCGCCTGTCCCGCGTTGCCCGTCGGATGTGCGGTCAGAAGGGGACCGGTGTCGCCGGAGTGCCGCGAGACGACGAACAGCAGGTCGGGATCGTCGAACGGTTCGGCGAGCCCCTCGGCGTCGATGTGGAGCTCGTCGAAGCTTCGGAGTTCGACCCCGTCGGTTCGGTACACTCTCCCGCCCCCCTCCGCGTCGGGGGTCGTTTCGTCCTCGTGGGCCGCCCAGTCGCCGAGCGCGAGCAACTGCTCGCCGATGTGTTCGGACGCCCGGTCGGCCCGCGAGACGACGACTGCGAGCATGTCCCCGCTCGGTGGTCGTCGCTCAAAGCCCCGACGGTTCCCGTCGGAGCTTCTTGTCCCGTCCATATCCCTGCCGTCGCGGCTGAACCGAATTTCATATCGCGACATACCGTGTATCGACCGGCCGCCGCACCGCGGTTCGGGCTCGGGCGGTCCTATTTTGGTTCCGCGGCCCCTCCCGACTCGTAATGAAGGAGTACGAGCGGGAGATACTGCTCGAACGCATCGCGCGCGAGAGTGCGACGGTCGGTGCGGAGATTCCCGACCGCATCGAGGTGCAGGGCGAGGAGGTGGACCTGCAGTCGTTCGTCTTCGAAATCAAGCGCCGTGACACGATCCCGCCGGGTGAGCGCGAGCGCGTCGACCGCGCGAAAAAGAACCTGCGTCGCGAGCGGCTCCAGCGGAAGCAGCGCATCGAGGGGGAGGTGGACGAGGGGCCGAGGACCGAAGACCCCGACGACATCAGTTTCGAGGAGGGCGAGGAGTTGGCCGCGGCTATCGTCGGGATCGATCGCGCGCTGAACGCCCTTGAGTCGCTCGACCCGACCGACATCGAGAGCGAGCGCGAGCGGAAGGAGGCGGCAGACACGAAACGCTGGATGAACTTCCTGAAGCAGGCGCTCGGGCGTGACGACGGCCCGCGGCTCGGTGGCAGATGAGCCGGAACGCCGAGGTCGCCGACCTGCTCGACGAGATGGCGGACCGGCTGGAGGCGACCGGCGTGGAGTACAAGCCCCGCGCCTACCGGCAGGCCGCGGACAACATCCGTGGACACACCGTCGCCGTCGAGACGCTCGCCGAGCGCGGGACGGATGCGGTCCAGGAAATCGACCGCGTCGGCGACGCCATCGCCGCGAAGGTCGTCGAGTACATCGAGTCGGGCGAAATCGGGGAACTGGAGGAGCTTCGGCAGGAGCTGCCCGCCGACATCGAGGCGCTCACGCGGGTGGAGGGCGTCGGGCCCAAGACCGTCGCCGACCTCTACGAGGCGCTCGACGTGCGCGACCTCGACGACCTCGAAGCCGCCGCGGAGGCGGGCGAGATCCGCGAGGTGAAGGGGTTCGGCCCGAAGACGGAGGCGAACATCCTCGACAACATCGCGTTCGCCCGCGAGAGCCACGAGCGCGAACTGCTCGGCGACGCCCAGCCGCTCGCGACTCGGGTGCTCGACCACCTGCGCGAGCACGATGCGGTCGCGGCCGCCGACACCGCCGGGTCGCTGCGTCGCTGGCGGCCGACCGTCGGCGACGTGGACGTGCTCGCGGCGAGCGACGACGGCGAGGCAGTCGTCGACCACTTCGTCGCGTTCGACGCCGAGGTCATCGAGGCGGGCACCTCGAAGGCGAGCCTCCGCGCGAACGGGATGCGCGTCGACCTCCGGGTCGTCGTCGAGGACGAGTGGGGCGCGGCCTTGCAGTATTTCACCGGCAGTCGCGACCACAACATCGCCCTCCGGAACCGCGCAATCGAGCGCGACCTGAAGGTGAACGAGTATGGCGTTTTCGACGTTTCGGCCGTGGACGACCCCGATGCCGGACAACGCGTCGGCGAGCGGGTCGCCGGGGAGACGGAGGCGGCCGTGTACGACTCGCTCGACCTCCCGCACATCCCACCGGAGCTCCGCGAGGACCGCGGCGAGATTGAGGCGGCCGCCACCGGCAATCTCCCCGACCTCGTGACGCTCGACGACCTCCGCGGCGACCTCCATCTCCACACGGACGCCTCCGACGGCGACGAGTCGGTCGCCGACACCCTCGCCAGCGCTGCCGACCACGGCCACGACTACCTCGCGATAACGGACCACGCGACGGGCCCGGGAATGGTCGGCGGCGTCGGGGTCGACGACGAGGGCCTACTCGACCTCGCGGAGCAGGTCCGCGGAGCCGCGGCCGACACTGACCTCACCGTCTTCACCGGTGTCGAGGCGAACATCGGTGCGGGCGGCGAGGTGAGCGTCGACGACGACGTGCTCGCCGAGCTCGACTGCGTCGTCGCCTCCCCGCACGCCGCGCTCGACGGCGACGGCACCGACCGGCTCGTCGCCGCGGTCGAACACCCCGAGGTGAACGTGCTCGGCCACCCGACCGGCCGGCTGCTCAACCGCCGCGAGGGGCTCGACCTCGACATCGACGCGGTCGCCGAGGCGGCCGCGGCGAACGACACCGCCCTCGAGATCAACGCGAACCCACACCGGCTCGACCTGCGCGGCGGCTACGTACAGGCCGCCGTCGAGGCCGGTGCGGTGATCGTCGTGAACACCGACGCGCACCGCCCCGCGGAGTTCGACTACCTCCGATTCGGCGTCCACACGGCCCGTCGGGGATGGGCCGAGCCGGCTGACGTGCTCAACGCGCGCGACGCCGACGAGGTCGCCGAGTTCCTCGGCGTGTAGCCGAAGACGTATGCTCGCCGCGCCGTTGCTCCCGACGATGCCCTCCAGACGCACGCTTCTCGCGAGCGCGGCCGCCATCGGCGCGACGATGCTCGCCGGCTGTTCGACGAACGATTCGTTGGACCCCGCGACACAGGGTGACACGCCCACGCCCCCCGACGACGCGACGGTCGTCGCGACCGCCGAGCGGTTCACCGACCCGTCACCCCCCAACGGGGCGTTCCGGCTCTCCGCGTCCGTCCACGAGGTCGCTCGCGACGGCGACGCGGAGCTTCACCTGTTCACGGAACACGGCCTGATTCCCGGCGAGAACCAGCACGCGAACAACGGGTGGCGGCTCGCGGAACTCGGGGTGGAACACGGCTACGGCGACTGGCCTGCCGTCGGGCGTCGGACGAACTTCCGACCGACCGACTCCGGCGAGTCCGGGAGCGTTCGGCTCGGCAGCGCTGTGACCGAGGACGGGCGCCGGTGGACGCTCCGATTTCCCGAAACGGGCGACTCGTCGTGGGGCGTCACCTTCGCTACCAAACTCGACCCCGAACGAACGCCGGCGGAAGGGGAGCCAATAGCCGAGATTCGGACCCGCGTCCGCGAGGCGAAGTCGTGGAGCCTCCGCGAGTTCGAGACGGAACTCACGGCGGACCTCGTCTACGGCGAGGACCGGTGACGCTCTCCATGCTGTTTCCCACCGACGCGGTGTGTACCACGTTCGAGACGTAGCTCCGCTTCTGTGGTTCGACGCCGGCGTACGCGCCCGACCCGGAGGCGACGCCACAGTGGCGCTGCCGGCGCTGTGGTCGCCACTTCTGGAAGGGGTCACAATACGAACGGGTCGAGGAGACGCTCTCGGGACGTTAGTCCGTGTTCGGCCGCCACTCGGCGCAGGCGTCCATGTCATCCATCAGTTCCTCGTGGAGTCCACAGTACGGCTGGAGGCCGTCTTCGGTGCGGACGTAGCGGAACTCGTCGCAGTTGCCGCAGTAGGCGTCGTCCGGGGCGGGCGCCGACCGGGCCGACCCGCCGGACCGGTTCGTCGAGGCGCTCGCGCCCGTTCCGGACGGGCCCGCGTTCGAGCCGGTGGTTCCCGCTCCGCGGCTCGGGCGAGTGGAAATGCTGTCCGGCCCCGCTGACGCCCCCACGTCGTCAGCCGGGTCGTTTCCCGTCGCGGGTTCGCTGATGGACGTCACCTCGGCACCGCCGTCGGAGACGGTCGACGCGTCCGGCCCCTGGTTCGTCTGTGTCGGCGCGTTTCCGTCGGGGGTGTTGCCGAGCAATCCGATGCCGCCGAGCCCCTGCCGGAGCCGGTCGTTCGACACCTCGACGACCCGTGTCTTCCCCTCCTTGGTCACTTCGAGGCGCACGGTGCCGCCGGGGTCGTTCCGTGCCTTGAAGTTTGCGACGGCGACGAACAGACACCAGAACGTCGTAATGGCGCCGGCGAAGTACACCGCGGTCACCGGCAGCGTGTAGTCGGTCGGCATCCCGAACCACTGCTGTGGGTAGACGGCGGTGAACGCGACGACGCCGACGAGCGCGACCGCCGCACCGAGCCAGCCGGCCGCGCGGATGCGCCACGACGCCTTCGGCAGCACGGTCATCGCGCCGAGAAACGTCGCCGGCAGGCCGACGCCGGCGAGCACGCCGGCTAGCTCCCGGGCGCCGTACTTCGAGAACCCGAAGACACCACCGCCCCCGGCCGAGGTTCCGACCACGATGCCGCCCACCGTGAGTACTGCGCCGACCGCGAACAGGCCGACGCCCGCGTACAGCCGTCGGAGATCGGCCCCACCTGCTCCTCCCTGATAAACCTCCGTGAGGCTGGTCATACTGTTCCTTTCTCTACCTTCCGACAAAAAACCGCGTCAGACGTACGGCAGACGCACGCCGAAATCAGCGATGAAAAAGGCCTTAACGCGGCCGTCGGTGGGTTGAGGGCATGAAGGCAGTCGTTCTTGCGGGTGGCTACGCCACGCGGCTCTGGCCGATCACCCGCCACCGTCCGAAGATGCTCCTCCCCGTCGGTGACACCACCGTCGTCGACCGTATCTTCGCGGAGTTGGAAGCCGACGACCGCGTCGACGAGGTGTTCGTCTCCACCAACGCCGCCTTCGCCGAGGAGTTCGAGTCGTACCTCGCCGAAAGCGGCTTCGCGAAGCCGACCCTCTCCGTCGAGGAGACGACCGAAGAAGACGAGAAGTTCGGTGTCGTCGGCGCGCTCGCCCAGCTCGTCGACCGCGAGGGGGTCGACGATGACCTGCTCGTCGTCGCCGGCGACAACCTCATCGGCTTCGACCTCGCCGAGTTCATCGACTTCTTCGAGTCGGTCGGCACGCCCACGCTCGCCGCCTACGACGTCGGCTCCACCGAAAAGGCGCGCTCGTACGGCGTCATCGACGTCGAGGGCGACCGGGTCGTCGGCTTCGAGGAGAAGCCCGACGAGCCGCCGAGCTCGCTCGTCTCCATCGCTTGCTATGCGTTCCCTCGCGAGTCACTCCGGTTCGAGGAGTATCTCGCTGGCGGCAACAACCCCGACGAGCCCGGCTGGTACGTGAAGTGGCTCGTCGAGAACGACACCGTCCACGCGTTCCCGTTCGACGAGGCGTGGTTCGATATCGGAACGCCGGAGTCGTATCTCGAGGCGGTCGCGTGGGCGCTCGACGGCGATTCGCTCGTCGCCGACGACGCGACGATCGTCGACAGCGAGATCGGTGCCAACGTTCACGTCATGTCGGGCGCTCGGGTCGTCGATTCCCGACTCGAGGACACCGTCGTCTTCCCGGACGCGACGGTCATCGACTGTGAGATCTACGACTCTATCATCGACGAGGCGGCCCGCGTCGAGGAGCTCGACCTCGCTGGCGCGCTGCTCGGCGCCCACTCGCAACTGACCAACGGCGCGTAGCTCCGGTCGGCTCGCTGCCCATACGACCCGCTCAAACCGTCACTCGAGCCACGCGTCCGTGATTTCGACGTGACCCCTGTCGCCCTCCCAGACGGTGTCGTAGTCCAACCGTATTCGCTGGTCCATATGCGGTCCGTCGACGACGAACGTCTCGAACTCGCCACCCTCGCCGAGGATATGGACCCCGTACTCCTCGTTAAGTTGCTCCAACTCGGCGAACGCATCCGCGTCGAGGGTTCGTCCGAGCCACGACTCGTCGAGCCCGTACGCGGCGACCTGGAGGACGACGATCTCGAACCCCGCGTCGAGCATCGCGTCCGCGAGCTCTCGGGGGTCTTCGCGCCACAGCGGCGCGAACAGCTCCGCGTCGAGCCGATCACACATCGCTCGGATGCGGGAGGTCTGGTACTCGCTCTCGACGGCGCCCGCCGTCACGCCGCCGATGCTGCCCCACTCGTCGGCCAGCGACTCGAGTGCGCGCTCCAGCGGTTCGAGTTCCGCGTCACCCTGTGTCCCGGAGTCGTCGGCGTTCCCGGCGTCGAAGTCATCGGGCTCGACCTCCAGCAGGTCGATGCCGACCGACTCGGCCGCGAGCGCGGCCAGCCGCGTCGCCGGGGTGTGGTACATGTACGAGTCACCCTCGGGGTGGACGGTGACGAGTCGTTCGACCGGGTAGCCCGCCTCCAGCGCGCGGTAGAGCGCCCACGAGGAGTCCTTGCCGCCGGAGAAGAGGCTCACCCACGGATACGAAGTCATGGCCGCGGTAGCGCGGCGCGGAACTTACCGCTGACGGGTTCGGTGGCGGCGGCAACGGGCGTTACGGGTTCTGGATGTCAACCGGGAGCTCCCGCCCAGTGACGTAGGAGGCGACCGCGACGCCTCCGATGGACACTGCGAGGCTGAGAAACACGAACGCGGCGAGCCGTTCGAGCCCTGCGAGCCGGAACGCCTCGACGGTGAGGGGGCCGAGCGAGAGCCGCGGGACGGTCGCCGGCCCGATGAGGCTGCCACGCTCGAGGAAATACGCAGTGAAGCCGCGGACGACGAGCCCCACGGCGACGACGCCGAAGGGGAGGTTCACCATCGCCGACCGGACCCCCTCGTCGGCGAGGAGCTCGTCGGCGAGGCGGCCGGTCGAGGCTGCAAGCGCCGCGGCCGCGAGCCACGGCACCGCGGCGAACGTGAACTGCATCGCGGCGAGGAACACGCCGGCATCGCGGACGGCGGAGGCAGCGATGGCCCCGAGGAACAGCCCGACGAGCGCGAGTCCCGCACCGACGACGTAGGTGACGAGCGACACCTGTCCGGAGTAGAACGCCTCTCTGACGGTGCCGGGCAGCTCCGCGACGATGTCGTCCACGCCGAGCCCCTTGTAGAGCAGGAACACGCCGAGCGCGGCCACGACGACGGCGACCGCGACGGCGACCGACTCGGCGAGCACCAGCAGGACGGGGAAGGCGAGCAGCGTCGCTCCCAGCGGGACGAGCACCGTCGACCGCAGCTCCTCGTCGGCGAGGAACTGCTTCAGCAGGTAGTAGGTCGACTCGATGTCGTGGCTCTGGCGCACGACGACGCGGTCGACGGCGTCGACCCGGAGCCGCGACTCGACGATCGGAACGAGCCGCTCCGCCTCGGCGCCAGCGACGACGACGATGGCCGAGTCGGGGTCGAGTCGTTCGACGATTTCATCGATGCCGCGGGCGACCGCGCGGTCGGCCCGGACGGCGTCGCCCGCACCCGAGACGACGGCCACCTCCGCAGATTCGTTCTCGTCGCGGAGGTCGCGGGTCACCTTCAGCGCCTCCAGCATCGAGTTGACGCGGGAGTCGCCGGGGTCGTTGATTCCGACGTCGGTGACGAGCGCGCGGACGGCTTCCCAGCCGACGACCGGCTCGTCGGTGAGCCCGCCGTCCCGGTCCACGCACACGACCAACGTAGTCACATGGGAATCGAAACCGGCGTTCGACAAAAGTCTTCAGTCCGTTCACAGCCTCGCGGACGGGATTCTCCCCACCGACAGCCGCTCACAGCCGGAAGTCCGCGTCGCCGTCCACCGAGTCGCCGACGCCCTTTCCGAACGCGTACGCCATCGCGGTCGCGCCGCCGCGGAGCCGCGCCAGCGGCCCCGTCGTCGGCTCGAACGCCGCAACCGAGACGGGAATGCCGAGCCGGTCTTCGAGCGACGATTCGACCTCGTCGCGCGTGCCGAGCTCGTCGACCAGCCCGATGTCGTGGGCCTCGTCGCCCAGATACACCTTCGCGTCGGTCGACCGGACGAACTCGGGGTCGAGGTCGCGGCCCTCCGCGACCACCTCGACGAAGTGGTCGTAGTAGCCGTCGATGAGCCCCTGGAGATACTCGCGGTCGTCCTCCTCCATCTCGGTGAAGGGAACGCCGGCCTCCTTGTACTCGCCGGCGGTCAGCTGCTCGTAGGAGACTCCGAGCGTGTCGAGCAGCTCGGTCGCGGTGAACCGCGAGCCGCGGACGCCGATGGAGCCGACGATGCTCCCCTCCCGGGCCCACAGCTCGTCGCAGGCGCTGGCGATCCAGTACCCTCCCGACGCGCAGGTGTCGGTCGTGTACGCGA